>Ga0209536_100006693_pt1 | contig 17556 bp, 16 predicted proteins | sample DeeMarSeWOR28_12_FD_187461 | JGI IMG/M metagenome (GOLD analysis project Ga0209536, IMG submission 187461) | Marine sediment microbial communities from White Oak River estuary, North Carolina - WOR-2-8_12 (SPAdes) (version 2) | ecosystem: Environmental > Aquatic > Marine > Intertidal zone >... | reverse complement strand
AAAGGGGCCAGTAGTGTTCCTCGAAGTCCCTGGCTGAAACACCCCGATACACCGCCGTCCGGGCTGCCGCCTTGGATGTCCGGTAGGCAGCGCCCAGCCCGTCCTTGAACAGCCGGGTCGTGCCGCTGTCGCCGATCAGGACGATCCGATCGTCGTAGGGCACCCGCGCAGTGGAAACATTGATCCGGGGCAGGCAGTGACAGGCATGCGGGGGAACCACGGCCTGCGGAAAGCATTCGCGAAACTCCCTGGACTCGAAGAATCGGCTGATCAGTTTGTCGTCGATCTCCTCTCCCAGCATGCAGAGCGTCACGAAATCGCCTTTGGGAATGAGAGCCGCAAATTCCAGCCCCGGAATATCGAGCAGGAAGACATGCATGGAATCGCCCAGGATCTCCTCGATCCTCTCGCGGCCCATGTGGAATTCGCAGATAAACGTGGTGGTCTTGGCCGGCTGGCGGATCGGCGCCACGGGTCCGCACAGCAGGTCGAGAAAATGGCTGTTGATGCCGCTGGCGATCACGGCAAGCTCGTAGTCGGCCGATTGCCCGTCGGCGCAGGCAACCCGGATACGGTCTGCGGTTCGTTCCAGCCCGGTCACCATACGGTGATGCACTCTGGCGCCCTGTTCCGTCGCCAGCTGCTGGAGGTAACCGTCGAAACTGATGGTGTCCGCGAGCTCTGATTCCCGCGGGCCGTTACCGCGGTATACGGCCGCGATTCGCTTCTCCAGCCCCGGGGCCTTCAGCTGGACCGTGCCCACATCCATATGGAGCGTGTACGACTCCATGCCCCGCTGGACCACGTGGGAAGGCAGATGGATGCCCTCGGTGGCCAGCCTTTGCAGCAAGGATTCCGAAACAATCCCGCCACAGTGGTTGCAGCCTGCCGGTCCCCGGTGGGTGAAATGCCGCGGCTCGTAGATGTCCACCGCGAGATCAAGCTCCATGGTTTCCGCGAACTTCAGAGCGAAGTAGCTGAACATGGAGCCCGCCGGGCCACCGCCGATCACTGCTATTCGGGAACCGTCCGAAAGGGTCTGGCCAGCGCCGTCCGAAAGGCTGGCCCATGCGTTAGCGCTCTCGCGGCGCCGAAGGATGGCCATATCTGCCCCCTGAGTCTCCGGCTTCCCGGTGCCGGAGCATTTCCATTGTTACACCGAGGTCGGTCACCCGATCCCGGATGTCCGGCTAATTCCCGATCTCCGCCGGTTTCTCGTACCGGGCCAATCTGCCGGTCAGGTCCCGGATTCGGTGTGACATGGTCCGGACCATGCGCATGGCAAGAGAGGGATCCTCGACGACGCCGCGGAGGAAATTCCGCCGGTCGACGGTGAGTACTCTTGCCGGGCCGACGGCACGGATGGTCGCCGTGCGAACATCTTTCTCGAAAAGGGCCATTTCACCGAAGAAATCGTTCTTCCCGAGCCTTCTCAGTACCACCGTTTCTCCATCGGACTCGGCAACAGCCTCGACGGTGCCGTCCTGGATGACGTACATGCAGTTGCCCGTGTCGCCCTGACGGCAAATGATCTCGCCGTCCTTATACAGTTTGCCCAGACCTGCCATTTTTCCAATACCCGGTCTTTTGTATATGAGTCGTTCCTAAAAAATTTAGTACAGCCGCCAGGGGTTAACCACAATTGGGTCTTCTTTTTTTCCGCCCTCTTCCGGCAATCGCCGAGTCCCCAAGATACCCTGTCCCACAATCCGACTTGACATAATGACAGGGGACCGGGGAACCCGGCACCGAATTCGCCGGTGTCCGGGGCGCTGAAAACGCCCCCGCCGTGGTGTGTGGGTGGTATCCGATTCCCGCTGGCAGCTATGCTAGCCAACCCATTCGGTAGCCAGGCCCCGCCTTCCAGGGGGACACGCGGAATCCGGGTTTGGGCAGGGGCTGGTCCTTGGGGCCGGCCTCGCCGGACTTGGGATTCCTCGGACCAGACTATGAAAGACGCTACTTCGGCAGAAAATCAGGGTTCGGAGCGGAAACGACTGGTGATCGCCGGCGCCAGCGGGAGTATCGGTACGGCTCTCTGCCGGCACCTGGCCGAAGAGTACGACATCGTTGCCGTGACTCACCTGGAAGAGAGAGCCAAGATTCCCCTCCCGGACCTGCCGGTCACCTGGCGTCATTGCGATCTTTTCTCCCGCTCCGAGATGGCCGCGGCGCTGGCCGACGCGGACTACGGCATCTACCTGGTTCACGCTCGTTTGCCAAGCGCCAGGCTGGATCAGGCCCAGTTCGAGGATATGGAGCTGATCATTGCCGATAACTTTGCCCGGGCCGCGAAACTCAACGGGTTAAAGCAGCTTCTCTGCCTGCGCGGACTGCAGCCGACCGGCGAAGTGCCTCCCAATGTGGTCCGGCGACGGGACGAGGTTGTCGAGACCCTGGGCGCCTACGGCACGCCGTTGTCCGTGATTCGGGCGGGCCTGGTCGTGGTGCCGGGCAGCACGCTGGTGAACCTGATTGCCAGCCAGGTTCTGCGGGGGCGCCTGGTTTTGATGCCTGAGTGGGCAATGAGCCGAAAGCAGCCCGTCGCTATCGGCGACCTGTTGAGAGCCGTCAGCCATTGCCTGGGCAGGCCCGAGGAGTTTGCCGGCAGCTTCGATATCGGTGGCCCCGAGATCCTGGACTGGCGGCAGCTGCTGGAAGCCATCGCGGATCTGCTGGATCGGAAACCCGTTTTCCTGCCCATGAAACGGCTGCCGCCGCGGGTTTATCAATGGTGGCTGCGAAGACGCAGTCCCCGGACGCATCCGGCAACCATTCGCGTCCTGGTCCGCGATCTCCATTTCGATTCCCTGGCGAAGGACAACCCTCTCCAGAGGTTTATCGACGAGAATGCCGTGGACTGCCGAGACGCCATTCGTCCCTATCTTTCCGGCGACAGGAAACGGCTGGCCAACCCCCGAAGTCAGATTCTCTCCGTCTATGAGGAGCAGCTCCGCGAGGCGAGAAGCGTGCGATCGATACAGCGGATCGACCTGCCGCGCGACCGCAATGCCAAGTGGATGGCGGAAACCTATTTTCACTGGCTGGAGAGATTCATCTGGCCGTTTGTTTCCTGCAGCTCTGACAACGACGGCTCCTACCGCGTCAGGATCCGCGGTCTGGGCATCACCCTCCTGAGACTCAGCCTCCAGCCCGATCACAGCGACCCGGAACGACGCATGTACTTCATAACCGGCGGTGTGCTCGCGTCCGGTCGCCGTAATGTCAAAGGCCGGATGGAGTTCCACGACGTGCTGGCGGGGCGCTATACGATTGTGGCGATTCACGATTTCGCCCCGTCCCTGCCCTGGAATTTCTATCAGGCGACACAGGCGACAGCTCATGGTCTCGTGATGCGCGCGTTTCAGCGGTACATGGCTCGAATGGCCCGCAAGCTCCAGCCGCTGTTTGAAAGCGAACAGGAAGCCTCCCGGGGGAAAAGGGAATAATCCGCCCATGACAGGACCCAGCAGTCAAACCCGGGGCAGAAAGCGCGTGGCCATAGCGTCGATCCTGGTTGCCCTGGGCTTGATGCAGTCGGTGCCGGTGCTCGGCGGTCCGGAGCCCTCGGCCGGCAGCCTGCTGGTCGCCTCCCGGGATCTCGATGATCCCAACTTCCGTCGTACCGTCATTCTGCTCACAAGCTACGGTCCGGACGGGGCCATGGGCCTCGTGATCAACAGGCCGGCAGCCATCCTGCCGGAGCAGGTGCTGCCGGAGATTGCCGGGCTCTCCGGCTACGACGGTCCGCTGTTTTTCGGGGGGCCGGTCCAGGTCCAGAATATCCTTTTTCTCGTGCGCGCCCGTGATCCGCCGGAGCCGAGCCGGCATATGGTTGGCGACATTTATTTGTCCGGCAGTCGCACGCTGCTGGATTCCCTGACGCAGGGATCCGCCCATGCCGGGCATCTCAGGATTTTCGCCGGCTACGCCGGCTGGGCACCGGGGCAACTGGATCACGAGATCCGTCGCGGTGGTTGGCACGTCACTGAAGCCACCGAGGACATCGTGTTCTGCGACGATCCGGAGACGGTCTGGAAACAAGTCCTGCCGCTGCCGAAACCGGTGATCGCGGGTCTGGGCGCCCCGTGACTTCCGCGGCGCGCGGTCCCCTGAACCGGCCGATGCCTTGCCCGGAACCGTGCCAGTCCTGACAAGAGAGTGAACCCGGGAAGGCGGTGAGCCGGGGCGAGCTGCGTCCGGCGCCGTCCCGCCGGTCCGGTCCGACTTGTCCGGCGTTGCGAGACTGATATTCTGCGGAGGCCTCGTGAGGACCCAAGGGGAACCCATGGCGGATCGCGGAGTGTCTCGCCGACAGTTGCTTCTCGCAACAGGCCTCATGGCTCTGGCAGCCCTGGGGCCCGGTCCCTCGTTGGCAGGCGAGGCCATGATTGCGGTGGCGTCCAATTTCGACAGGACGGCCCGGGAGCTCGAGGCCCGATTCGAAGAGACCGGAATCCACTCCATCACCATCGTCAGTGGCTCCACGGGCAAACTCTATGCGCAGATTGTCAATGGTGCGCCCTTCGACGCTTTCCTCTCGGCCGATGCTCTTCGTCCATCGCTGCTGGAAGCGGAGGGCAGGGCCGTGGAGGGCTCACGGTTTACCTATGCTCTGGGGCGACTTTGTCTCTGGAGTCCGGATCCGCGAAGAGTTGCGATGGACGGAATGCAGACGCTTCGGGCAGGGGACTTTCGCCGACTCGCCGTGGCCAATCCGCGGCTCGCGCCCTATGGCGCGGCGGCCCTGAATACCCTTCGCGCTTACGCGCTGGATGAAACTCTGGCCGATCGACTGGTGATGGGTGAAAACGTAGGACAGGCTTACTCCATGGTGGCCACGGGCAACGCCGAGCTCGGATTCGTGGCGCTGGCGCAGGTGCTGACCCTGCACGAGGCGGCAGCCGGCAGCCGATGGGATGTGCCCGCTGATCTCCACGACCCGATCAGGCAGGATGCCGTGCTGCTTCGTCACGGAGAGTCCAATACCGCGGCGGCCGGATTCCTCCGTTTCATGAGGAGCCCGGAGGGCCGCAGGCTCATCCAGTCCTTCGGGTACGAGGTCGAGTGAGGTGCCGGATCTCGGACCTCTCTGGCTGACCATGAAGCTGGCCGCGGTGACGACGGTCATCCTGCTCCTTATCGGGACACCCCTGGCTGTATGGCTGGCATTCACGCGCTCCAGGGCCAAGCCCGTCATAGAGGCAGTGACCGCTCTGCCGCTGGTTTTGCCACCCACCGTTCTCGGTTTCTACCTTCTCGTGACCCTCGGGCCCGCGTCGCCCCTGGGCGCGTTCTGGGTGCGCGTGACCGGCGAGTCGCTCACGTTCTCGTTCTCCGGGCTGGTCGTTGCCTCGGTCATCTACTCTCTGCCGTTTGCCGTGCAACCGCTTCAGAATGCGTTCGAGACCGTGGGCCCTGGGCCGGTGGAGGCCGCCGCCACACTACGCGCCGGCCCGCTGGATGCCTTTTTTTCCGTCCTTTCCCCGCTATGCAAACGAGGCTACCTGACGGCTGCGGTCCTGGCTTTTGCCCACACGATCGGAGAGTTCGGCGTCGTGCTGATGGTCGGCGGCAACATCCCCGGCGAGACCCGGGTGATTTCCATCGCGATTTACGAGCATGTGGAGACCCTCAGCTACCGGGAGGCGCATGTATTGTCTCTGGTGCTGCTGGTGTTCTGTTTCGCGGTGTTGCTGGTCGTCTTTGCCGTCAACCGGCGAGGGGGCAGCCGTGTCGGTTAATCTGGCGCCTACGCTGTCCGTGACTACCCGGATCGGTTTCAGGAATTTTTCGCTGGATTTTTCCCATGTCTTCCGCATGACTGGCGTGACGGCCCTCTTCGGCCCCAGCGGCGCCGGAAAGAGCACGCTGCTTCGTATCCTGGCGGGTCTGGAGGACGGCGCTGCGGGGCGTATCGAGTTCGACGGCGAGGTCTGGCTGGACAGCGAGGCCGGACGTTCCGTGCCGGCGCACAGGCGGGGAGTGGGTTACGTTTTTCAGGACGCCCGACTATTCACTCATCTGGACGTGCGGCAAAACCTGCTTTTTGCCCATCGGCGCGCCAATGATTCCGGCAACGGCGCCGAGTTCACCGAAGTCGTGGAGGCGCTGGACCTGGAGCCGCTCCTGGAGCGCGAAACGGAGCGGCTGTCGGGCGGGGAGCGTCAGAGGGTCGCCATCGGCCGGGCCCTGCTCACTCGCCCGCGTCTGCTGCTGCTCGACGAGCCCCTGGCGGCCATGGATGCGGCTCGTAAGGGCGAGATTCTCCCCTACATCGAAAGACTGCATGGCGAATTCGGGATACCGGCCATCTACGTCAGCCATTCGGTGGATGAAGTGGCCCGGCTGGCTGACCGTATGGTGGTCATGACAGCCGGTCGCGTGGTCGCCTCGGGAGCCGCCGTGGAGATTCTCGAGCGGCCCGATCTGCAGGACATCACCGGGCACTTCGAGGCGGGAGCGATCATCGACGCGACGGTGATTCATCACGATTGTGACTTCCGGCTCACCCGGGTGGAGTTCTGCGGCCAGCCCATTCTCATGCCCATGGTGGATCTGCCCATTGGCGACGTGGTGCGCTTGCGGATTCGCGCGCGGGACGTGGCGCTCGCTACCCGCCGCCCGGAGTCGGTCAGCGTGCGGAACGTTATCGAGGGCGCACTTACCAAGGTCATCGAAGAGAAGGACACTGCCTTTGCCGAGGCATTCGTGGATGCGGGGGGCGGATTGCTCAGGGCCCGCATATCCCGGAAAGCGGTGGCGGATCTCGGGCTGAAGCCGGGACTCCGGGTTTTTGCGCTGGTCAAGAGCGTGAGTTTTGACCGGAGAGCGCTGTCCCGGAAAGGTCCGGCGACCCTGTGATTCGCGGAAATCGGGTCGGTTCGCCACAGGCTGTCGCGCCCTGGCGGGCCGGGGCACCGCCAGGCCATGAGGTCATGCCAGGGCCGGCGTCGTCGTCTGCTCTTCCGAAAAGGAATGCGTACTGTAGCGATGGAAACGCAGGCTCCCGGACCAGTAATCCGGCGGCAGACCCGCTTTCTGTTTGAGGGCCCGAAGAAAAGCCTGGGGTTCGGCGAGCTGGCTCCATACTTTCGGGAGAAAGGTCGCACGGCGCCAACCCTCTTCCAGGACCAGCCCGTCCGCACCCGCATGAAGCTGCGCCAGCAGGAGCTGCTCGCTTACCGCGGTAAGGGGTTCAAGATCCGACAGCACCGAGACATGGATCGTGGTGTCTCCAAGCTCTTCGGCGCGCAGCGGCGGGAAGCGCGAATCCCGAAAAGCGGCGCCGAAAGCAGCCTCGGACACCGCGGCCGCCAGTGGCCGGACCGGCTCCATTGAGCCCAGGCAGCCTCGCAGCATGTCCCTCTGCATCAGCGTCACGAAGGTGGCGCGCGGCTCCCCGAGTGCTCCCACAAGGTCGTCTGCGGCTATCGTGAGGGGCCGCTGGCTCGCCAGGCCATGGGTAATCGACTCCCGCGCAATACGCAAGAGTTGCCGTTGTGCCGCCAGGCTGATCTCAATGGAGAAGGAACGCTCCATAGCCCACTACACGCCTCTTGTCTCCAGCCGTATCGCCCGAATTTCGCAGATCTACGGCCTCTACCGACAATTCCTGACAATGCCGGGACCGCATCAGACCGTTAATGGCATAAGCTCCGCAGGCCTGTTCGCCGATGAGCGACGAGGACTTGTCGATGATCCTCCGACAGGTGTCGCTGTCCACGTCCCGGGCTTCGCCGTACGGCAGGAAATGCGACAGGTCCGAACTGACGACAATCAGTGTTTCCGGCCCGCCCCAGAGCGTGTCAATCACCGCTGCCACCAGATCCGGGTCGCAGTGGCCCACCACCAGCGGCACCAGACGGAAGTCCCCCAGCAAAACCTGCAGGAAGGGCAGCTGCACCTCCAGACTGTGTTCCCTGCTGTGAGCCGCATTGGAACGCACGACCCCGGGCAGGGAGGCGATGGTTTCGATCGCCTGCTGATCCAGGGGCACGCGACCGAGGGGAGTCGAGAAACAGTCGGCTTCCGGAATGGCCATGCCCTCCAGGTATACCGTGTGAGCCGGGCCGAGTAGCACGACCCTGGAGATCGCCCCCGCCACCGGTCCCAGCCGCCGGTACACGCTGCCGGCCACTTCTCCCGAGTAGATATATCCGGCGTGCGGAACGATAAGGGCCTTGGGAGGCGGGCCGTGTCCCTCGGCCTGTACAGGCCCCAGAAAACTCTCCAGATCCCGTCTGAGACGGCGGGGATGGTCCGGATAGAATGTTCCGGCCACGGCAGGTTCGCGCACGATCATCGCCAGATCCTCTGAGCAGATCCGCTCAGTTTCTGTACAACCCCTAGACTTTATTTAGGTCCTTATCCCGGGTTTCGCAAGCCGGGGGCTGAGAACCCGGCGCCCTGCGCCGGGCGGATCCCGTTCTCAGTTGTCCCGTGGCGGCGTGTCGGCCGCCTCTTGCCCGGCGGCGTCATGTTCCTGGAAGGCGCGGCGATAATCGTTGAGGTTCTCCTTCAGCATGCGGAGATATTCCTCTTTGAAAAACTCTATGGCCTTGGTCTGATCGTCCTCGAACTTGTCCAGAGTCTTGCAGTGAGCGGCCACGACGAAGGCATTGAAGCGGGAAGCCGCGTAGAGCATCGCCATGCCGACGTTTTCCTTCGGTGCCTTTTCGATGTGCTCGTTGGCAAGGTCTATAAAGGTATCTGCCACTCTCCGGAATTCGCGTTCGGTTGCCTCGTCGGTCATCGGTCACGGTCTCCCCTGGTTTATCGAGCTGCGAGAGACCCGGAAGAATAACGGAAACGGCGCCCCGAGCCACAATCCCGGGGGCGCGCGCCCGGCGCACCCCGGGACAGTTGCATCGCAGCATCGCTCTGCTATGGTCCCTGACATCTTCCCCGAGGCCCTGGGACTATGAATTTTTCTCAAAGCGACGAACTGGCCATGCTTGTCGAGGTGGTGCGCGATCTCCTGCGAAAGCGCGAGGACAAGCGGGAGGGATATCTGCGGGCCATTTATGAAGAGCAGGCCTTCCCGGAGGAACTCTGGGAGGACATGGGGAAGGTCGGCATCCTGGGCGCTCTGGTGCCGGAGGAATACGGCGGCACCGGCCTGGGTCTGCTGGGCATGGCAACGGCGCTGGAAGAATTCGCCAGCGAGGGCCTGGGCAACGCTTTCTGTGTTCTTACCACCATGGCCAACATGGCAATTCTTCGCGGCGGCAGCGAGGACCAGAAACGTTTCTGGCTTCCGCGAATCGCCGAGGGACGGATGAAATGCGCTTTCGCCATTACCGAGCCCGATGCCGGCACCAACTCGTTCGTCATGCGCAGCTTCGCCGCACGGGATGGCGAAACCTACAGGCTTTCGGGCAGCAAGGGGTGGATTACGGGCGCGGATGTGGCCGACCAGATCCTCGTGGTGGCCAGGACCGTTCCTTTGAAAGAGATCGGAGACCGGGGCCTGCCCCTGACCCACGGGATCGGGCTTTTTCTGATCGATGCGGACGCGCCGGGTCTGGAGAAACAGGCCATGGACACGGCCGGCATCGAGGGTTTCCGTCAGTTCATGCTTTATTTCGACAACGTGGAAGTGCCTCTGGACCGCTGTATTGGTGACGAGCGGACGGGGGTTTCGGTCCTGTTCCAGGCGCTGAATCCGGAGCGCATCCTGGCGGCGGCGACCGCTGTCGGACTCAGCGAATTCGCGCTCAGGAAGGCCATCGTCCATGCCTCTGAACGACGGGTTTTCGGAGACACGCCCATCGGCGCCTACCAGGCGGTTCAGCATCCGCTGGCCCGCGTCCGGGTTGCCCAGGAGTCTACCCGCCTTCTGACACAGAAAGCGGCCTGGCTGTTCGATGAGCAAGCGTCCCCTGACGAAGTCGGCCACTACGCCAATATGGCCAAGCTGAGCGGCTCCGAACTGGCCGTGGAGGCGGTCGACGCCGCCATCCAGACGCTGGGCGGCGGCGGCTTTATCCGTGACAATCACCTGATCAACCTCTGGTCAACCGCGCGCCTCCTCAAGACCGCGCCGGTCAACAACGAGATGATCCTCAACCAGATCGCCGAGCATATGCTCGGATTGCCCCGATCGTACTGACATGCCAGTTCTTCCGGAAAGCGGGGGCACTCGTTGAGCGCTGATCAACCGATACTGGTCGGCGTCTCGCAGATGACGATCAGGCCCGACGAGCCGACCCGGCCAAAATCGGCCGTTGACTTCATGGCCGACTGCGCGCGGCTTGCGGTGGAGGATGCGGGCGTTTCGGGGTTGCTGGAGAAAGTTGACGCCCTGCACGTGGTCAACATTTTTTCCCGGCCGACACCGAATCCGCCAGCGGAGCTGTCGGAGGCGCTTGGGATCCGGCCCGGGCTCATGGAGTACACCGCCATCGGTGGCAACTCGCCCCAGTGGCTGATCAACCGGGCCGCCGATAACCTTGCAGGCGGACGGACTCGTGTCTCGCTGCTGACGGGCTGCGAGGTTATGTATACAGCGGCCCGCTCCGGGGAGGGCATGATAGATCCGGTGTCCGCCATTGCGGCGCTTGAAACCGGCATGGTCGGCGACGACCGTTTTGGCAGTCACCGTATCGAGATGGATCACTTTGCGGACCTGCCTGTCCGGGTCTATCCCATTCTCGAGAACGCCCTCAGGGCCGGTTCGGGAATGTCGCTGGACGAACACAGGAGAGTCCTGGGCCGCTTCGCCGAGGACTTCAGCAAAGTGGCTGCCCTGAACCCGTATGCATGGTTCCCGACGGAAAGGTCGGCGGCAGAGGCCGTGACCGTATCCGCCGACAACCGGATGATCAGTTTCCCCTACACCAAGTATCTCAACGCCGTCATCAACGTGGATCAGGCGGCGGCGGTCATCCTGACCACCACCCGCGTGGCCCGGGAGCTCGCCATCCCCGAGGATCGGTGGGTTTATCTGCACGGCGGCCAGGACGCCCACGATATCTGGTACGTGAGTCACCGACCGGATCTCGCCGAGTCGCCCGCCATCAAGGCATGCGTGGAGGATGCACTGGATCAGGCCGGCATCGGGGTGGAGCAGGTGAGCCTTTTCGATCTTTACAGCTGCTTTCCATGCATGCCCGAACTTGCCCGGAAGATGATCGGGCTGTCGGTGGGCGATCCGAGGCCCATCACGATTACCGGCGGGCTGCCCTATTTCGGCGGTCCGGGCAGCAATTACAGCATGCATGCCATCGCCGAGGCGGCGGTGCGCTGTCGCGAGGATCGCGACCGGTATGTGCTGGTGACGGCAAACGGCTGGTACTGTACAAAACACTCCGCCGGAATCTATGGTGGCCGGCCGCCCGGGCGATCCTGGTCACGAACGCCGCCGGACCGGTTCCAGGCGGGCCTTAGGTTGCCTGCACCCCTGGAGATCGATCCCGAACCTGCGGGCATGCTGGTTGTGGACGGGTACACGGTCTGGCATGACCGGGAGGGTCAGCCGGATATCGGCATCGTCTGCGGAAAAACGACGGACGGCAAGCGCGCATGGGCACAGACTCCCGCTGGAGACGCCGACGTGCTCCTTGCCATGATGACCGAGGAATGGGTCGGCAAGGCCGGTCGAATCCGGGGGCGTGACGGCAGGATCAACCGTATCGAGTTTTGAGCGAGGAGCAGAAATGTCGCAGAACTGGGATGTCTATTTGTCGGGAGAAATACACACGGACTGGCGCGACCGGATCGCGGCCGGAATCGAGGCGGCAGGGTTGCCGGTGTCTTTGAGCGCTCCGGTCACCGATCACTCGACCAGCGACGATTGCGGCGTGGAGATTCTGGGTCAGGAATCGTCGGATTTCTGGAAGGATCACAAGGGAGCCAGGATCAATGCCATACGGACACGCACCCTGATCGAGCGCGCCGACGTGGTGGTCGTTCGGTTCGGGGACAAGTATCGCCAGTGGAATGCGGCCTTCGATGCGGGCTATGCGGCGGCCGCGGGCATCCCCGTGATCACCCTGCATGACCCGGCTTTGAATCATGCGCTCAAGGAAGTCGATGCCGCCTCCCTGGCCGTGGCGGAAACGCCCGAGCAGGTTGTGGAGGTCCTGCGATACGTCATCGAAGGGAAGTTGAGCCGGGAGACCTGAGCGGGGCCCGGGCCCGGGGATTCGACGTCAGTCTTTTCCCGCGGGCCTCAGGAGCTTGGAATCAAAGGCATAGGATGAACCGTCCTTCGCCTCCAGGTTGATCTCCCACAGGTCCTCGTCCGGGATCATGGTTCGCTCGTGTCCCGGCAGTTCCCGTTCGTCGTCCACCTGCAGCCCCCATACGCGGACGTGCCGAATCCCCCTGACCGGTATCCTTTGTCCATCGAAGTTATCCCGCAGGCTCTCGGCCACCCTGTCGCTAGCCCAGATGGCAAATCCGCAGTCCCTGATTTCCGCCACTTCAGGCGGCATCTCCGGTTCTTTTCTCGACGTCATCACCGCTTGTCACTCCGCCACCGTTCCCTCCTGAGGGTAGTAGAAAGTCACCGCCCGCGTGAAACGGCTTCCCGGTCAATCGGGGATGATCCCTGACCAGCGGTCATTCCCCCGCCAGATGGCCGTCGACGCGTCCCTCGCCGGCGCGACCGGCGCACCAGGTCACGGTGACCTTGCCGGAGCCTTCCACCATCCATCGGGCGATAGTACGGTGACCGTGGGAAGGCAGACTCGCATAGACCGGGTTTCGGCCGGAACCCACGAGCGTCTGGCCCCAGCCTTCCAGGTGTTCCAGCTCGATTTCGTCCGGACCCGAAACGATGGTCAGGCCCTCCGAGCATTCCAGCTTGGCAGAGATCTTCGGGGCGCCTGTCAGCCTGGCGCCGCGGAGCGTGGCCGAAGTCGGAAGATAGCCGTGATTTTCGAGCGTGACCTCCACGCTCCAGGTCTTGCCGTGATGCTCGGTCCGGAGACTTCCGCTGACGTCCGGAAGGGCCCGTCTGAGGGCATCCGCCACCTTGAAGCCCGCCTCGCACTCCCCCTGCAGCTTGTCCACCGGTGGATTGCGAAGGGTCCTGAGGTAGTCGATCCCGCCGATCTCCACCTCGCCCAGTTGCGGGTGGTCGAAACTGCGCCAGGGCTCCACGGCGTGGCCCTCCGCGCTGAAGTGGGCAAACAACTTTTTCATCTGTTCCGGGTCCGGCTTCAGGAAAAATTCCAGCGGCTTTTCCAGTTCCAGGCCGGCTTCTCCCAGCGGGTCCCATAGCTCCAGCGTGTATCCGGGGACTCCGAACACGCTCACCATGCTGTCCGCCCAGACGCCCACGATCAGTTTGTCCGGGTCGTAGGTGAATTCCGGATTCACCTTGAAGACCTTGTAATCCGTGCCTTTCACCGCCTCCTTGGCCAGATGCTCCATCAGGTCGATATCGGCTTTCGATATCGGCGGATTCTTGGCGTAGGGCTGGGTTAGCAGGCAGCCCGTGTACGTATGATTCGTGAGCCCGGCGCCGATGAACGGTCTGCCAGAGAAGGCGTCGACGACGGCACGGCTTTCCGGCTCACTCAGGGAGAACGCGCCTCCGTCCATACCGAACATCTCGAAGGGCTGCCAGCTGCCGGGGAAATTCCGGTTGAGATCGACGCCAAACGCCTTGGGGGCACTGCGCCATCTGCCGCCGTCCCACTGGATGAACTCGCCCTCGTCGCAGAGGAAATATGCGTCCTCCGGGTCGTCTTCCAGGGTCCTGGGTCGCATGAAGAGCGGCACGTCCGGGTCGGGAACGAAGGAGCCGGCCGGGTGCTTCCAGCGCATCCACCGCACCACGCCGTCACCATCGATATCGCAGGGGTCTAGGCCGGAGCGCACCGTTCCCGGCTGCGGGGGTCGCAGGGAAGAACGGATGAACGGGGCGCCGTCGCACATGGCCTGGAAGCCGTCGGGGCTGATGCAGGGCATGACATACACGGCCCGATGGGAAAACCAATCCACGACGCTTTTCTCGCCCTCCGCGAGCTGGCTGACCCAACGGCTCACCGCGTAGATCGCCGCCATCACGCCGGTGAATTCCGCCGCGTGGGTGCCGCCGTCGAGCCAGAACCCGGGGCGCCGCGAGACGTCACCGTCCGTGCGGCTCAGAGTCAGCAGCAATAACGGCCGGTCGTGGTGGCTGCGGCCGATCTCTTCCAGCGTCACCCACTCCGGGTGCTGCGCGGCCAGATTCCGGCAGAAGTTTTCGACTGCGGCGAAATCCAGGTATTCCGATCCATCGTACGGCTTCCAGCTCATATATCCTCCGACCTCCAATTTCGCGCAGTCCCGCCAGTATCCGCCGGATGACCGGGCGGCCTCGCTGCCGACATGCCTCCGCGAGAGGCAAGCCCGGGATTGTACTGGAAGCGCGGTGCGCCGCTCGATGCAGGTTACCTCGGCGGCGGCAGAGTGTTCGATCGGGGACGGAACGGCGCCCGCCGGTAACGCAACGTAGGCTGCGGTCGAGACAGGCCGGTGCTCGAGCCGTGCGCGAGACTGTTCGCGCATCCTGCAGCCGCCATAGAAAGCCGGCCAGCACGCGCTGCCTCGTTCTTAGTCAATCGCACGGCCTCCCTATAGACTACGGGAGACGTCCGGACTCTTGGGGAGAATTTGCTCGTGAAGCACAAGAAATCGACCGGTTTGGGGCGAGCGCTAAAGGTGCCCGCTCATGGTTACACGGCATTGCTGCTGTCGATTCTCACCTTGTGGCTGCTGGGGCCCTTTCTGCGACTGCTGGATTTCGAGGAAATCAGCGAGGCCGTCCTGTTCACGGTCACCGTCCTGGCCGCCAGTTACGCCATGTCGAAGCAGGGCAAGAGCTTCCTGCTGATCATCGGCCTCGGGATGCTGTTCATTTTCTCGATGTGGTTCGTTGCTCCCAGGGGTCAACATGATCTGGGCATACTGCCTTCAGCAACCGGCCTGCTGTTCTACGGCGTCGTGGCGTACGAGCTGCTGGTGGACATCCTCTCCAAGGAAAGCCGCGTCAACATGGATCTGATCAACGGGGCCATTTCTGTTTACCTGTTGATCGGAATCTGCTTCGCTCATTTTTACGCGCTGGTCTTTGCGCTGGATCCCTCGGCGTTTCGGGGGATCGAAGCGGGCACCGTGACGGCCAGTCAGTTCACGTATTTCAGTTTCGTCACGCTGACGACCCTCGGGTACGGCGACATCACGCCATTGACGCCCGTGAGCGGGAATTTCGCAATCCTGGAGGCAACCGTCGGCCAGCTCTACCTGACGGTGCTGGTGGCCCGTCTCGTAGGCATGCACATTTCCCAGGGACCCGAGAAGTAAGAAACCTGATCGGATTCATTTCCGGAGACACACAATGAGATTTCCCGGAATCGCGCGACGCATCATCGTCGTGCTCGCACTGGCGTGCCTGGCGGCCCCGGTTCTCGGCGCCCCGACCTCTCATCCCAGTCAGGCAGACGGGCGGCCTACCGTCGGACTTGTGCTCAGCGGCGGCGGCGCCAGGGGCGTGGCCCACGTGGGCGTGCTGCGGGTACTGGAGGAGATGCAGGTGCCGGTGGACTACGTGGCCGGCACCAGCATGGGCGCCATCATCGGAGGTCTCTACGCGTCCGGGCTGTCCGCCGACGAGATCGCGCGGGCTATCGAGAACATGGACTGGAACGCCATGTTCCGGGATCACCCCGATCGCAAGGACCGCTCCTTCCGCCGCAAGTCGGAGGACCGCCGGCTGCTGGTCAAGGCGCAGCCGGGGCTCGATTTCCGGACCGGGGAGCTCAAGCTGCCGCTGGGATTCATCGAGGGTCAGCGCATCACCCTGGCGATCAAGGATCTGACGACGCAGGTGGCCACGGTCTCGGATTTCGATCTCTTGCCAACGCCTTTTCGGGCGGTGGCTACCGACATCGGTACCGGCCAGGCCGTGGTGCTCGGCAGCGGTGACCTGGCCCTGTCCATCACCGCCAGCATGGCCATACCTGGGGTTTTCTCCCCGACCCGGCTGGACGGCCGTGTTCTCGTTGACGGAGGCATCACCAACAACCTGCCGATGGACGTGGCCCGGAGCATGGGGGCGGACATCCTCATCGTGGTGGACATCAGCACACCGCTACACCCGCCGGAGGCGCTGTCGAATCCACTCATCATTACGGATCAGCTGACGTCCATCATGACGCGCTCCAACACCGAGCGAAACCTCGCCACCCTGTCGAGCCGGGACATTCTCATCGTGCCTGACCTGGGTGATATCACCAGCGTCGACTTCGAGCGTGCGCAGGACGCAAAAGAAGAGGGCTACCGGGCGGCCGACGCGATTCGGTCCAGGCTTGCAGCGATCTCGCTCGCCAATGGAGATTACCAGCGGTGGCGAAATTTACGGGACAGCCGCACGGAGCTGCCGCCGATGATCGAGTTCATCGACATCAGTACCGATGTCCGGCTGGATCCGGCGATTCTGCGCGACAAGATCGAGCATCCGACCGGGCACCGGCTGGAACCGGGCCAGATGGATCGCGATATCGGCACGCTGTACGGCATGGGCCTGTTCGAGAAGATCAGCTACCAGGTCGTCGAGCGAGACGGCCGGCATGGGGTACTGGTCAACGCGCGGGCCAAGCGCTGGGGCCCCGATTATCTGCAGTTCGGTATGGACCTGGAAGATGACTTTGAAGGAGACACCCTGTTCAATCTGAGGGTGGCCTATCTGCGCACGGCCATGAACTCACTCGGGGCAGAGTGGCGTTCGGAGGCGACCGTCGGTGAAGAGCCCCGGCTATTCACTGGCTGGTACCAGCCCCTGGATCAGGATCAGCTTTATTTCGTTCATCCCACCGCATCCTGGGGTAAACGCAACGTCAACGTTTTCGAGGACGGCAAGCGAGTGGCGGAATACCGGCTCACCGAATACGGGCTGGGACTGGCTGCGGGTCGTGAACTGGGGACCTGGGGGGAGGTTCGAGCGGGGTACCGACGTTCGGAGATCAGCTCGAGCCTCCGGGTCGGGGAACCGTCGAATCTGGACGCCGATTATTCCGAGGGCGTGGCCTTCCTGCGTTTCGAGGTCGATGAGCTCGATAACGTGAACTTTCCCACCGAGGGACACTGGGGGTTTGTCGATTACGGCTGGCATCGGGATGCTTTCGGTGACGACGGCAGTTTCGACCAGCTCGCCTATGGGGCGGATATCGTGCTGACCTGGGACAGGCTGACGGTCAGGCCGGGTATTTCGGGCGGCACGAGCCTGAACGGCACCGCTCCGGTCTCACGCCTGTTCGAGCTGGGCGGGTTTCTGCGATTGTCCGGCCTGGAGCGCAACGAGCTGAGCGGCGAGGATTACTTGCTGGTCAGAACGGTGGTGTATCGCAGGATAAACAAGAGCGAATTTCTGCCTGTCTATTTCGGAGGGTCCGTGGAATATGGATCCATCGGGGACGATGTGGATCTGCAGGATGGCAAGGCCGCCGGCAGCCTGTTCCTGGGTGTCGATTCGGTCATCGGACCCATCTATATCGGCGGCGGCTGGGCCGAGGGAGGCAACGGAACCGGTTTCATGTTCCTCGGACGACGGTTCTGAACGAC
>Ga0209536_100006692_pt1 | contig 17557 bp, 17 predicted proteins | sample DeeMarSeWOR28_12_FD_187461 | JGI IMG/M metagenome (GOLD analysis project Ga0209536, IMG submission 187461) | Marine sediment microbial communities from White Oak River estuary, North Carolina - WOR-2-8_12 (SPAdes) (version 2) | ecosystem: Environmental > Aquatic > Marine > Intertidal zone >... | reverse complement strand
GACCCATGGCCCCTTGCAGGCGATATTGATTATTTTTGAGATGACCGGCGACTACAAAATAATTCTGCCACTGATGATAACTTGCATTATCAGTTGCCTTATTGCGCGAAAGCTATGCGGTGAATCTATCTATACGTTTAAATTAATCCGAAGGGGAATAAACATCAGAGGGGGCCAGGAGGTCAATATATTGGGTTCAATCAATGTAAAAGACGTAATGTATCACACAGTGGAAATCATACCGGAGACGTTTCTCCTGCAGGATCTTGCCAAAAAACTGCCTCAAAGCCGAACTAACAATTTCGTGGTAGTGGATGAAAAAGAGAAAATTACAGGTGTACTCACATTTCTGGATTACTATGACAAGTTATTCAATGAAAAGTTAGATGATCACATGATGGTAAAAGATATCATGACGAAAGATGTGGCGACTGTATCAATAGAAGATAATCTCAGCACGGCTATGGAAAAAATCTCAATCGGGGATTACTCTATCCTGCCTGTCGTTTCAGTGGAAGATCCCTTAAAAATGGTCGGCATCCTGACACGCAGGGATATTCTGGAAGCCTACGACCAGGCTGTGATAAAGAGAGCGATTAATTAGAAGCCGGGCGTGCTTTAATTGAGAATAAAGCGCTGACCGCAACCCGATATTCATTGCGCAGGCTCCACAGCAGTCGAAGCCCGAATTAAGTTGCGAACACGGTTATCCGGATTAATTTTTTAGGTGAGCGGCGGCAAGGAGGAAGACTTATGACAACGCCATTCATTATGTTGGTGGACGATGAAGTTTCTTTTGTGAAAACCGTGGCCAAACGGCTGGCCAAAAGAAATATCAAGACCATTATGGCCTTCAGCGCTGAAGAGGGCCTGGAAAAACTAAAAGAAAACCAGGACCTCGATGTTATTGTCCTGGATATCAAGATGCCGGGCATGAACGGGATAGATGCACTGAAAGAGATAAAAACGGTATCACCATTGGTTGAGGTCATTATGCTGACCGGACATGCAACGATTGAATTGGCAGTTGATGCCATGAAATTGGGGGCTCATGATTTTCTGATGAAACCGTTTGAAATCGAAGAGCTTGTGCTCAAAATGCAAGAAGCGGCCGAGAAAAAACAGCAGCACGAAGAACGGATCGCAAAGGCTTTAAAAGAAGAAACCTTAGCAAAGTATGGTCCATTCTATTATACCTAAACGCTGTTTTAACCTGCGGTTTTTCTGACACGATTCAGGGCGCGAACGGTCACAAGGCCCTTTTATCATTTAAAAAGAACAGCAGATTGTCAAATGCTGCGGACAACATTGAAGTTAGAATTTCTGATCGATGACGCTCAGGCATTCGATCGCAGCGGTAAGGAGGGATCCTCATGACGGCACCTTTCATCTTGTTAGTGGACGATGAAGTCTCTTTCGTGGAAACCATGGCCAAGCGGTTGGCTACCAGAAACATTGAAACCATTAAAGCCTTCAGCGCTGAGGAGGGCCTGGAAAAACTAAAAAAAAATCAAAACCTCGATGTTATTGTCCTGGATGTCAAGATGCCGGGTATGGATGGGATTGAGATGTTAAGGAAAATTAAAGCTGGATTTTTCAGGCCAGAGGTCATTATGCTGACCGGCCACGCCACGATAGAATTAGGCATTAATGGCATGAAACTGGGGGCTTATGATTTTCTGACCAAACCGTGTGATATCGAAGAGCTTGTCAGAAAAGTGGAGGAAGCCACCAAAAAGAAAAGGGCCCATGATAACAAGATAGAGGATGCCGAGCGCAAGAAACTTTTGTCGAAATATGAACCGTAGCTTTTTCAAATAAATTGAACACCTTCAGAGCCGTTACGGGGTTCGCCTGTTAATTCGGATCATTTCCACACCCCACCGTTTTTTAACTGCTCGGCATGCTATTTTTCTGGATACGATACAGTATCGAATTGACGAACAAAAGCAATCAGGCATCGTCAGGGCCGCTGCGAAAACGCGATGTCGACAGCCACAGAATTATTTGCTATTATTCGGAAAATATTTTTTTCTCCCAAGCGCCAAGGCATATTGCAAACCATTTCTAGTCGAATATCTTTAAAATAAGTTTCAGCATTGCCCAAAACGTCTTATGGCTGAAGAAAGAACATCCAAAAAGCCGTATCGCAGAGATTTCACCAGAAATATGGTGTTGTTTGTTATCGTTGTTTCGTTTGTACCCATGCTCTTGGTCAGCGGTATGCTCCTTTATGAATACAGAATCCACTACCATGAGAAACTATATGCCCACCTGAAAGAAGTGGTTCACAGACACGCTCAAGACATCGATAGTTTCTTGCGCGAGAGACTTAACAACCTTCAGTTCCTGTTAGATTCCTGCCAGAATGAAAACCTTCTTGATGAAATGGTTCTGCAAGAGAAGCTCTTCCAGCTTCAACAAAAATATGAAGGTGAATTTGAAGACTTGGGCCTTATTAATGAAAACGGCGTGCAGGAAGCCTATGTCGGGCGGTTCAGTCTGGAAAAAGCAGAGTATTCAGATGCGAAATGGTTCCAGGAGGCGCGCCAAAAGCCCTATTACATCAGCGATGTTTTTCTCGGACTCCGTTCAAGGCCGCATTTCATCGTGTCCGTGAAAACCGTCCAGCAAGGCCGGCATTTTTTACTGAGGTCCACCATCAATTTTGAAACATTCAATTCGCTTGCTGAAAACCTTCGAATCGGTAAAACCGGGTTTGCCTTTATTCTGAACCGGAATGGAGATTTCCAAACGAAACCGCATTACGATATGTTATCGACCAACAAATCGTACATGGATTTTATAAAAGCGGGTAAGAAAGCCCAGCACGGGATATATATTGGTGAAATTCAGGGTTCCGCCGGCGTGGCGCAGGCCATATATCTGGCGGCCCTTCTGAAAAACGACGATTGGATTTTAGTGTACCAGCAGGAAAAGAAGGAAGCCTTTTCGGACTTGATCCGCACCCAAATTGTTGCAGCCGTGATTCTTTTTCTCGGGGCGCTGCTGATTGTCATTATGAATGTGATTTTGTTCCATAAAGTCATCAGCCATATTACGGAAGTGGATCGGGAAAAAGAAATGATGAACCGGCAGATAATCGAAACCGGAAAATTGGCATCTGTCGGCCGGCTGGCGGCCGGAACTGCGCATGAGATCAACAACCCGGTGGCCATTATGGTCCAGGAAGCGGGCTGGATAGAAGATCTGCTGAAAGAAGAGGAATTTCGAGAGGGAAAGAATCTGAAAGAAATCCAACGGGCGCTGAAACAGATTGGAAACCAGGGAAAACGCTGTAAAGAAATCACCCATAAACTGTTGAGTTTTGCCAGAACATCAGACACGCAAATACAGAACCTCCAGATAAACGAAATAATTAAAGAGGTCGTTGCGATTTCCGACAAGACTTCTTACACCGGAATCTCCATCAATACGCATCTGGATGATAAAATACCTTCGATCTACGGATCCCAGACCGAGATACAACAGGTTCTGCTGAATCTAATCAATAATGCCCTGTACGCCCTGGCAAAACATGGGGGTAAAATCGACATCACCAGCCGTCTGGCAGGCCGTCAGGTTTTGGTCACCGTTGAAGATGACGGCCCTGGAATTCCGGAAGCCAACCTTGACCGAATTTTCGACCCATTCTTCACCACCAAGCCGGTGGGAGAGGGCAACGGACTGGGCTTATCCATCTGTTTTGGAATCATCCAAAGAATGGGTGGCGAAATAGAAGTCACCAGTACCGTCGACGTGGGGACCCGGTTTGATATCCGGCTTCCCCTGAAAAAACCAATGGCTTTGAAATCTGAAGACCTGGCAGACCAAACATCGCAAAATTCGGGAGAATGAAATTGCCTGAAGGCCAAAACGATAGCGAGAAGAAGATTAGGGTTCTTCTGGTAGATGATGAAAAAAGTTTTGTCGAGGTGCTCTATAAGCGATTGAGCAAGAGAAACATCGATGTCACCATGACTTTTAGCGGAACGGAAGGCATTCAAGCCCTTCGCAAAGTGGATTTTGACGTTGCTATTTTAGATTTAAAAATGGAAGATATGGACGGATTGGAAGTGCTCAAAATATTTAAAAAAATTTATCCTGAGATGGAAGTCATCATCCTAACCGGCCATGAGTCGGAGCAGACAGCGCGAGAAGGAGTGAAATACGGCGCCTTCGCATACCTGACCAAACCATGTGTTTTTGAAGAACTGCTGGATACCATTACAAAAGCCATTAATGATTAAACGCTACATCGCTGACCGCATTGTTTTCTGCCTGTAATTTCATGCTTTAATGCGCTAATCAAATGATTACTCTGGTCCAACGGAGGACGCATGCTTAAACCCGGTGCTTTAGATGGAATAACGGTAATTGATCTTTCCCGCCTCCTGCCGGGGCCTTATTGCTCGATGATCCTTGCCGACCATGGTGCCCGCGTGATCGCAGTTGAAAACAAGCGCTTTATGGCCGACGGCCTCTTTTTCAACACAATTAACCGCAACAAAGAACACATGTCGCTCAATTTGAAAACCGACGCCGGCCGGCAGATTTTTTTCAAGTTAATCGAGAAGGCCGACGTGCTTCTTGAAGGCTTCCGGCCCGGCGTGGTCGACCGGCTCGGGGCTGACTATGAAAGCGTGCGCAAAGTGAATCCTAAAATTGTCTACTGCTCAATAACCGGCTATGGCCAGGATGGGCCCTTCCGCGATCGGGTCGGCCATGACGTCAATTATTTAAGCTTCTCCGGTGTTCTAAACCTCATTGGCGAACCGGACCGCCCACCCTCGATTCCGGGAATCCAGATCGCCGATGTTGCCGCCGGAGGCATGAACGCCGCCATTGGTATTCTTTTGGCCCTTTTCGCCCGGGAAAAAACCGGCAGAGGTCAATACATCGACATCTCCATGACCGATGGCATGGTGGGGTTTTTGCCGGTGGCGCTGTTTTTCCAGCAACTGACCGGCAAGGATCCCCGGCGGGCCAATACACCGCTGTCTCACCGCTACGCGTGCTACAACACCTACGAAACCGCCGACGGTCGGTTTCTATCCATTGGCGCCGTGGAGAATCGTTTCTGGAAACGGCTTTGTGATCATTTTGACGTTCCGCAATATGCCACGCTGCAATATGATGACAGCCGCCGCAAGGAAATTCTGGAATTCATGCGCGCCGCCTTCAGGAAAAAAACATTGGATGCGTGGGACGCCGAACTGGCGGATCTGGAAATATGCTGGGGCCGGGTTCAGACCTTTTCGGAAATACTCGCTGATCCCCTTTTCCGGGAACGCGAAATGTTTTTAGAATTGCAGGGAAAAGCCGGCGAGAAGCAGGCGGCAATCGGGGTGCCCGTTAAATTAAGCGATACACCCGGGTCCGTGCGAAGCGCCGCCGACGATTTTGGTGAGAGTACCTCCTCGATACTAAAGGAGTTGGGATATACACAAGATCAGATAACGGAATTCACAAAGAAAGATGTAATTTAATCCCGGGGCAACGGTCTTCAGCAATGCTCATCTATTAAAGAATAACAAATAACCAATAACAATTATTTTCAGACCATGGACTTTAATGTGGCCAATTCAAGCTGATCGCCGGCATCTTCCGCACGGTCGGATACTTCTACGATCGAATCCAGGCAAAGTTTCAAATGGGCCTGGTGGGCAAAGTCCAACTCGGAATTGAAGATTTCCTTGGTCAAATCCCATTCGAGCTTATCCACCCGGGATTCCTGCAAGCCGATTTCTCTGGTGTGATCACGAACCGTTTCAATACTGCAATCGCCCTTTAGGTAGCACAAAACCGCAAGTTTCAGGGAATCGATGATGCCCAGAGATTCTTTGCCCACGTCGAGAAAATTAGACTTCAGTTCATCGGTAATCAAGGGACGCTGATTGAGGAAAAAATCACTGCAGGCTTCGGCGGCATTGCCCACCTTGTCAATGCTTTCGACGAGTTTGTATACATCTTCCCTCAGAAGCGGTAAATAGGCGCCGCGATAAAGTTTGTCACGGATTTCATAACGAATGATATCCGCCTCTGATTCATTGCTCCGGGTTTTACGAGCCCAGACTTTAGCCTCAGCGATGTTACCATCAAGATAGAATTCAATTGTTTTCAGACACCCCTTTATCGTCTTTTCGGTAACATCCAGGTGTTTTAAAATAAGTTGGATAACCTCTTTTTCCTTTTTAAATAACATCATGGGTTCTCCTTTGACACATGTGCGCGGAACTTAACCAAAATCCGCACGGAATTGAATATGCGGTATTCCCCCGGTCTAAAAACATCGTTTTGCCATATCATTGTTAGCGTCAGATCTCAGCCCCACAGTGCGCGGATCACTTTGAAAAATAGGTACGCCGCTGCCGCTGCCAGCGTGGGCATTAAAAACCAGCCCATTAATATGGTCAATACCATCTTCGCGCGAATGGCTTTAGCCCCTTTTACAAGCCCAACACCGACAACAGCACCGACGATAGCCGATGAAGTCGATACCGGAATTCCGAGCATTGAAAAAAGGTGCATCCCGAATGCCGCTGAGATCTGGGCGATAAAAGCTGCCGGAATATCCAGGCGGGTAATACCGCTTCCGACAGTGTGCGCAACTTTTTTGCCGTAAGTTGCCGCGCCAGCCGCAATGCTCAAACCACCGATAAACAGTAAAAGCGTTGGATGGAAAATCCCCAGATTGGCGATCGGACCTACCGCAGCGCCGGCGTGGTTGGCCCCCAGAGCGTAGGCCGCATAGCAGGCGGATAGGATCGCCAGGCGCCCCATGGTATGCTGCATCAACAATGATCGAGATTCAAATTTCCTGAGGATAAAATTCACCACATGCATCAGGGCAAACGCAAGCACCATTACCATGATGGGGCAAAGAATCCAGCTTTCCGCGATGGCAATCAATTTAAAATAGTTGATTTCCGCCCCCAGCGCAAGACCGATGCCCACAACGCCTCCGACAATCGCCTGAGAGGTGGATGTGGGAATTCTATAAAACGTCGCCAGGGTCACAAAAAAACCGGAACAGATCAAGGCAATGCCAACCGCCGGATAACTCAAATCGGTCTTTACAATACCCTTGCCGATGGTGTGCATGACATGCTGCCCCTGGAGCAGTGCCCCCAAAAGCGCAAAGACAGACACCAGGATGACGGCATTTTTGAATGAAATGAGTCCGCATCCCACCGATGTGCCCACGCAATTGGCCGTATCATTCGCGCCGATATTCCAACCGACATATGCGCCGGCACCGAGTATAAATAACAATAGGGGTTCGATAATGCGATGACCTCCGCCTGACGTGCACCCTTCTTAAGGCTCTGCCATTTGCCGAAAAATAGGCATTTAATGGAAAAAATTATAACTCCCTTAATTTTATAGGAATTTATTAATAAGTCAAAATAATAAATCAAAGGGAAGCGGACATTCGAAATTATGCCTGAGCGATCATTCCGACAAAGAACAATCCGCTGCAATTTGGGGGAATCGCCTCGCTGATCGTTATCGGCTTAGCCCGATAAAAGCGACCCCTACGGCAATCAGACAAGCGCCGATCAATCTGGGCTGGCGATAGCCTTCTCCAAGCCACATGGTCCCGAAAAAAGACGAAAAAACGATGCTCACCTCCCGCACCGCCACAACATAACTGACATTGCTGGTTTGCATCGCGAAAAGGACCAACAGATAGGTGAATACGACCAGAAAGCCGACCACCATGATGGGCCATTTGTTGATCTGCCATTCCGGTTTTAAGGCCTTTCTTTCTTTAATGAGCACGTAGGGTGTCAAAAAAATCAGAGGAATCAAAAATATAAAATAGATGTACACCGCCGGGTGGACTGATTTTACACCCACCTTATCCACCAGTGAATAGGCCGCGATCGTGCAACCGGTCAGCAGTGCCCAAATTGAGGCGGCGCTGCGAATCGCTGTAAAGGGTTCAAAAAGTGTTTTAAATGAAAAAGATTTTAAGTGAATGACATAAATACCGACAACCACGAAAGCAATACCGGTGATCCCCGGCAGGCTTAGCTGCTCACGTAAAATGACGACCGCCAGAATGGGCACCCAAAAAGGACCAAACCCCCTCGCCAGTGGATACACCACTGAAAGATCTCCGCGTTCATATGAACTGCCGACAAAGAAAAAATAGAACGTATGCAGTATGCCCGTAGCAACAACGCAGGCCCAGCCCGCTGCTGAAATCTGAATTCCGACACAGAAATACAAAAACATCGGAAAATATAAAATAACAGCGAAAAGGATAAACCACCAGATAAAGGCAATCTTATGGCGGCTTTTCTTTGCCAGATAATTCCAGAAGGCATGCAAAAAAGCGGCGACAAGAACAATTAACAGGGCATTAGCGGTCATACCATTAGTTGCTTCCGCTGGCGAGTTGTGGACAGACTTTGCGATAGTTCGAAATTTCGCTGGAAAGATCCATAGGGGCGAGATGATGGATAAGATCATCGGATGAGAAAGGCAAATCTTTAAACATCTGTTGCTCCAAAACTGTCGTTTTTTCCCACAGCAATTGAATTCGGTGTTTGTGCTCGGGCCGACTGCCATACCTTTCCTGGATATAGCTCATGCGATCATCCAGCGAAACGATCCGGTCATGGAGCACGCGCTTGTCGGCATAATTGATAATCACCGCTTCTGAGAGACTTTGATGTTCGGGATAATCATCGAGATAGACATGCTGCCTGACAAGATTGCCGACCTCCGGATATCCGAAATCAGTCAGAACCTGCCCGCCGGTGAGTTGGTGGTTTTCCTCGGTTTTAAAACTGCGGGTCTTGGTAATATCATGCAGCAGCGCGGCAGCCTGCACCAGTTGCCCATTCAGTTGATTGCCCTGAAATTTGAGATGGTCCACCAGACACTCGCCAACCCGGCACACCTGGATGGAGTGAGCCACGATGTTCTCAAGCATTTGCATCCGGCACATGAGTTGAAAACACTCATTTTTAGACGGGATATTCATTTTGCAAGAATTAAATCCACCATTTCGGCAAACCCAAATCCACCTTCCTGTTGGGTCACCCAGGCCGGCTTATGGGTAATTTTTTCTTTAAACTGTAAAATATTCGCCACCCCCACCGAATACGGGAAAAATTGGAACATGGGAACGTCGTTGGGAGAATCTCCAATGAAAATGATCTTTTCTTTTACGGCTATCAGATCAACTTTAAACACTTCCGCAAACAACAGCCGGGTCATGGTGAGCTTGTCATATTTGCCAAACCAGCCGTTGACATGAATGGAGCTGATTTTGGCCCGCGCCCCCGCTTCTTCGAAAAGCCGAACGATTCGATCAACGTCTTCCATGGACAGGGGCGGTACATCTTCGCAATAGTCAATGGCCAGATCGGCTTCCCGATAGTGCTGATCAGCAGATACCCGGCAGCCGGGTACTTTTTTTAGAATGACCCTTTTGAGTTTTTCCATTTTTTGAGAATCGATTTTGCGCTGTTTTTCAGACTTAAAATAGCGCCGACTCATTTTGCGCTGCTGAACATCGTAATAAAAATAAAAGGCGCCGTTTTCCCCGACGATACCATCCACCGGCCACATGCGCGCGATGTGGTCACACCAGCCCGCCGGCCGACCCGTAATGGGAATCATGCAAATGCCTGCTTTATGCAGACGCTCCATCGCGGCAAACACGACGGCAGGTAGGCGGCCGTCAAGGGTAAGGGTGTCATCGATATCCGCCAGGACATATCGGATGGTTTTTTTGACCGCTTTGGGCATTTTTTCAATCGGCTTCATTTTCTACCCCTGAGGCATTTTTGAGATCGCTCCTTGCGGTGTTGCTTACAGATGTCCCGTCAAGCTTGTCAACAACAAATCGATCAAACCACAATGAAGGGCTCTTTAGCAATAAAATAACAGGATCAAAAAGTCGTTTCGCACCTTTTTGTTTCCAATCCAGAAAAAGTATTATATTATCTAATTTCCTAGATTGTGTTCTACAAAGAAGTTACAAAACGATTGTCACTCCCGCGCAGGCGGGAGTCCTGTTCAAAGACGCCTGGATTCCCGCCTGCGCGGGAGTGTCGAATGGAAGGAATACGAGATTGAGAGATGCGCTACTCGCCGCAATGGGAAACGCCATTGATGAAGTCAGGAAGTGGCCGCAAAAGGAAGTCCGGATATTTCATCATAATGATTCCGATGGGCTCACCTCGGGAGCTATTCTGACCACAGCATTTAAAAGAGCCGGCTTTACGGTCCAGCGCTCCTGTTTGGAAAAACCATATCCGAAGTTGTTGCACAAAATCTATGACCAAGCGGGCGGTTTTATCATATTCGCAGATTTCGCCGGTCGGATTGCACCGCTGCTTTCAGATTTAAACCGCAGCCGGAATCTCACTTTGATTTTAGACCATCACGTCGCTGAAGCTTCCAGCGACCCCATGGTGCACAACCTGGACCCGGACCTATTCGGGCTAAAAGGGGATCGCGATATATCCGGTTCCACAACCTGTTATCTCTTTGCAAAGACGCTGGATGCATCCAATTGCGACCTTGCCCATCTGGCTACCATCGGTGCGGTCGGAGATGAGTTTTTTGTGGATGGCTGTCTGGCCGGTGAAAACCGCAAAGCCGCCAGAGAAGCGGTCAATCAGGGCAAACTGGAGATTCACAAACATGAAACCGGTGAACGTTACTATTTAAATACGCTCGGCGGACCTGTCGCCTGTGATGAACTCGGTGCCTATCTGGACACCCTGGGCGCCGCCGGTTATTATCAAAATGGACCGGACATGGGGATCCAGGTCTGCCTGGAGGGCGCTTGCCCTGAATCCGACGAGATGCTGATTAAGTTGCAGGCCATCCAAAATAAAGCCTTCGAGAATGAAATTTCAAAAATTCAGTCTGAAGGGTTGAAAAAAACGGCAAATATCCAGTGGTTCCACGTCGAGAACCGATTTGCGCCCATGGGCGTTAAAATGATCGGCGTATTCTGCGATGCCATCAAAAATTCCGAAGCTGTCGATAAACACCGATACGTTGCCGGTTTTCAAATCATCCCCAACGAGATCCCGGGTTTCGGCCCCATTGAATTCAACGAGGTTAAGATTTCCATGCGGGTATCCGCCCAAATAGAGGCGGAAATCCAAGCCCATAAAAAAATGGGGCTCAATATTTTATTGCCCGAAGCAACCAACAAACTCGGCGGTTTCTCAGATGCCTGCCATAGTTTGACAGCTGCCACCACCGTGGCCATCGGCAAAGAGGAGCAGCTAATCGAAGAAATGGAAAAAATCCTCAGTGAGTAATTTCCTGCATCAACTATCAAATAATTCTGATGTTCGATATTTCAAAGCAAGAATCTTAATGTTGGAGGTTGGAGGTTGGAGGCGAGAATAGTTGAAATCTAAATTTAAGAAATAATTTGATCCTTTTTTGCCTCAAACCTCAAGCGGAGCGCTCCTCAAGTGAAACGGTCCTTGAGCGAAGCGCTCTTTTCTCCGTATTGTATATATCTGGTGAAAAGTTATTCTTGAATAATATTTAAAACGGTAGCGTACATACAACTTACAAAACATAGGAGAACACCATGGGCAAAGGAACGGCATTTGGAAAGACCATACTGATTGGAGATGCATTTGTGTTAAGGGAGGTTCCCGCCATTGTCTCTTCGATTCCGTTTGAAACCGAGTGTGTCGTCGAACAATTGAATGCGGGGCAAGGCTGGATATTGGAAGACAACCGAACGGAAGTTCCGGGATACAAGGAAAAGAAAAAAGACCAGCAGGTCGATTCCATCAACCGAATTCTGGAGGTCATGAACGTCGATGCTCAAAAAAATCCCATTAAAATTACCTATGGCGGATCGCTGTTAGCCGGCAGCGGTGTCGGTGCCAGTGCGGCAAGCTGTGTTTCTCTGGCCCGGGCCCTGAACGATGAATTTAATCTAAATCTTTCCATTGAAGAAATTAATAAGATCGGCTGGGAAGGCGAATTCGCCTATCACGGAATCCCCAGCGGTGTTGACAATACCGCTTCGACGTACGGCGGGTTAATCCTGTATCATATCAAGAATGAACAAACGAACTGGGAACACATCAATCTAAGAGAACCCGTCGAAGTGGTATTGGGCAACAGCGGCGTGACGGCCGACACCTCAAAACTGGACGCGCATGTTGAGGCCCAGGAGCAAAAAGAGCCGGATTTGTTTAACCAGCGCCTGCAAACTGTCAGCGACCAGGCACTTGAAATGAAAAAAGCCTTAGAGGACCACAACCTGGAAAAAGTGGGCCAGATCATGACCGCCAACCACAAAATTCTGATTGAGATGGATCTTTCCCATGAGACGCTGATTTACCTGTGCGATAGGGCGATTGCACTCGGTGCTTTAGGTGCCAAAGTCACCGGTGGCGGCCGGGGCGGTTACATGAGTGCCCTGACGCCGGGCAAAGACCTCCAGGAAGCTGTGGCAAAAACCTTCGAAGATGAAGGGTATAAGGTTATCAGGGCCACAATCGGTGGAAGCTGACGGTAGTCGCTATCACCTAAAATGAGCGTTCCAAACGATATTATCTTGACTTGATAGTATCAAATGATACTATCAAGACCATGAAATACAATATCACGCCGTGTCAAATTACATCGGAAATCGTCAATACCTTTGCAGCGATCGCTGAAAGCATCGGTCAGTTGGAAGGAGTGAACCTGATCCAACCAGGTCCACAACTGAGACGTAAAAACCGCATTCGAACGATCCAGGCATCTTTGGCCATCGAGGGTAATTCTCTGACCCGCAACCAGGTAACCGCTTTGCTGGACAAAAAGCGCGTTATCGGCCCGCCGCAAGACATATTAGAGGTTCAAAATGCAATAACCGCTTATCGTCGCCTAGCTGAATTTAAACCCCTGGCAATGGATTCGCTATTGGAGGCCCACGGCATCATGATGAAGGGGCTTGTGGCGGATCCAGGTTCGCTTCGTCAGGGTCCGATCGGGATGATTCGCGAAAATAATATTTTCCATGAGGCACCTCACTGGAAAAAAGTCGAGTTGATGATGCAGGCGCTTTTTCAATACCTGAATGAGAGCGATGACCACCCTTTAATCAAATCTAGCCGTTTTCACTTCCAGTTAGAACACATTCATCCTTTCATCGATGGCAACGGTCGCATAGGGCGCCTCTGGCAAACCCTTCTTTTGATGCTCTATCATCCGGTATTTGAGTTTCTGCCGGTGGAGCATCTTATCCGCGAGCGTCAGCAGGAGTATTACGGCGCGCTCGCAAATGGTGATGATACCGGTAACTGCACCGTTTTTGTCGCTTTTATCATAGCGCAGATCGAAAAATCGCTAAAACAGCTGCTTGAAGAAACTCGTGGTGTGACGCTTACTGCTGGAAATCGACTTGGGATCGCCCGGATTGCATTTGGCGAAAAAACGTTTTCACGCAAGGAGTATCAAAATCTATTAAAGACAATATCAACGGCCACGGCCAGCCGTGACCTGCATCAAGGCGTCATGATGGGCTTGCTGAAACGCTCTGGAGACAAACGCACTGCGGTGTATCAGTTCAAACCGATAAAGGAATAGGATTGGTTAAAATTAAGGTGATATATTGTTTTCCGGGGCAGATTTTTTATTTCTATTCTTCCAGTTGTTCAAGGAATTGATCGACGGAAAGCGTCTGCCCCAGCAGAGGGAAAATTTTTTGTTCAGCGTGATTTTGCTCTTCTTCTGAGGTGGCGGCAGTCGCATCCTTCATTATGGTCACCCCATAGCCCTTGTCATAAGCGGTGCGAGCGGTGCTCTCAACACAAAAATTAGTCAAAAAACCGCCAATGACGACGTTTTTGATATTGCCTTCCTTTAACAGGTCGTCCAAATTGGTTTTATTGAAACCACACAAGGTGCACTTGCCGCCGACAATCTTATCCCCTTCCTGCGGCTTTAGTTCGTCGATAATCTCAGCGCCCCAGGTCCCTTCACGCAAGGCATCGCCATCTGCCACCGCTTTGACAATTCCCTGCATTTGATGATCTTCGAAATATTTTTCATTAAATACAAATGGTGAATGGATAACCAGAGCGCCTTTTTCACGAGCCGCCTGCGCCAGTTTTGCGGCGTTTTGAATCGTATTCTGCCGGGCAATTTCACCCTTTACGCCGTCATACAGTTTACCCCCTTCTTTACAAAATTCGTTTTGAAATTCGATTAAAACGACTGCTGTTTCTTTTGCCTTCATTTTATTTGCCTCCTTTCATTCAGATTTGCGGCTGAAGTAAAGATTGGTCAGGGCAACCAAAGAAGTACCGATTATCATCAAAAAAGAGATTGCATTGATCACCGGCGTGCTGCCGTCTCTGACCTGAAGATACAGGTTAATCGGCAATGTCGCCTCGTAGCCCACCAGAAAAAGCGTGGTGTTAAAATTCTCAAAGGACATCAGGAATGCCACCGCTCCCGCCCCGATGATCGCCGGCCTTAGAAACTTCAGTGTAATGTGCCAGATCACCTCAAAACGGTTGGCCCCCAGGTTCAAAGCCGCTTCTTCCAGGGTGCGGTCAAATTTCCTCAAACGGGCCGAAACCACCAGCGTAACCAAGGTGGCAATAAACGAAAACTGCCCCAGCACAACCAGCCAAAATCCGGGGCGAAAGAGCTCCACATCGATATTCCAATTCGTCTCGAAATAGGTGCCCAGCGTGTTGCTGAGCAGCAGAATCGAAATGCCCAGAATCACTCCCGGAATAACCAGTGGCGCGAGCATCAGAAAATAAAGCAGCTGTTTAAAGCGAAAATCTTCCTGCTCGAATAGAAAGGCAGCGCAGGTGCCCACCGCCATCGACAGCAGCGTCACAAAAAAGGCCACCCGGAAACTGACCCAGATGCTGTCCAGGTTGATCTGATCGTGAAAAATTCCAACCCGCGATGGTAAATCGGCCGTAAACCACTCCACGGTAAACCCCTGCCAGGGTAAAGACGGAAACCGGGAATTGTTAAATGCCAGGACGCAGGTCACCAGTAGCGGTGCAAAAAGGAAAGTAAAATACAGAATCACATAGGACTTAAAAGCCCAATTGTAGGTTTTGGAAGTTGGCAGTGTTCGTATCATTGCACGACTTTTTTAAGGTTTTGCCGGGTCAGTTTTAACCCCAGCCAGACGATAATGGATGAAAGAACCAGTAACAGAAACCCGAAGGCGGATCCCTGATTCCAGTTAAAACTGGCAATAAACTGATTGTAGATCTGTTCGGTAAACCACAAAGAGTTCTTGCCGCCCATCAGATTGGGGGTGAGATAATTGCCCAGGGTCAACATAAAAACGACGATCGAACCGGATACAATGCCCGGGGTGGCATGCGGAATGATGATTTTGAACAAAATAGTCCACATATTGGCACCCAGGTCATAGGCCGCCTCCACCAGGCTGTCGTCCAGGCTTTCCAGTACCGAAACAATCGGAACCACCATAAAAAGCATGGAGGTGTACACCAGCCCCAATATCATGGTTGAATCTCGATAAAGCATTTCAACGGGCTGCCCCAGAATCCCCATCTTGGTTAAAAAATGATTGATAACGCCGCTTTCCCGCAGCAGAATCATCCAGCCATAGACCCGCACCAACTCGCTGACCCAGAATGGCAGCAGCAGCAGAACCAGCAAAAAGCCCTGGAATTTTGGCGCCACTACTTTGGTAATGTAAAAGGCAACCGGAAGGGCAACGACAAAGGTCAGAAAGGTGACCAGAATAGAATAAATCGCTGTCCGCACAAATGTCAGCCAGTAAATGGGTTCGTCAAAAAAATTAAAATAATTTGAGAGGCTCCAGACCATCCGGCCTTCGTCATTTTCCAAACGAAAAGACATGACCAGCAGGTCGATCTGAGGCAAAACGATCAGCAGAACCAGCCAGAGCAAAACCGGCGATAAGAAAAAAAATAACCCCCATCGCTTTTGATTCTTCATGATTTCTTCTGGCTCCTGGAAAAGCAGATGCCGGACTGTTGGTCCCAGCCGATCTCGATTTTATCATTCTTTTTGATGTAGTCGAATTGACGCGTCTGCGGCAGGGCGATCAGCAATTCGGTATCGGCATCAAGCGGATGGGCCAGCAGCCGGCTGTTGGCGCCGTCAAATAGAATATCTTTGACGATCACTTCGAATCGATTCAGATCGGACAGGCTCGGATCGGGTTGAATCAGCATGGCTTCCGGTCGCAAAAAGAGGTCGACTTCGGCTCCGGGCTGCAGGTACTCTCCAACCGTTGTAAGAAAAACCGGCCCCTCGGTGGTTTCGATTTCAGCGCGGGTATCTTTGCATTCACGAACCCGGCCGGACCAGGCATTGTTATCTCCGACAAACTGGGCCACAAAAGGGGTTTCCGGGCTGTTGTATAAAACCTGAGGGGTGTCGATCTGTTCGAACACCCCCCTGTTCATCACCGCCACATGATCCGACATCACCAGGGCTTCTGATTGGTCATGGGTAATGTAGACAAATGTGGTGCCGACTTTGGCCTGGAGTTTTTTCAATTCGACCTTCATCTGTTCTCTGAGTTTCAGGTCCAGGGCACCCAAAGGCTCATCTAACAATAAAACCGCAGGCTCCAGCACCAGGCATCTGGCGATGGCCACGCGCTGTTTCTGGCCGCCCGAAAGCTGATCAATTTTTTTATCACCAAATCCAATCAGGTCTACCCGTTCAAGAATGGTGCCCACTTTTTCCTTAATGGCCGCTTTACGATCGCCACGTCGCTTCAAACCAAATGCAATGTTCTCCCCGACGTTCATCATCGGAAAGAGGGCCAGGTGTTGGAATATCAGGTTTACCGGCCGTTTATTGGGCGGTATGCCGAGCATGCTCTGGCCCCGAATCTCGATGCTGCCCTCGGTCGGTTCGGTAAGACCGGCGATCATGCGCAGCAGGGTGGTTTTCCCGCAACCCGATGGGCCCAGAATAGAAAAAAACTGCCCATCGGGGACCTCAAACGCGACATTGTCCACGGCAATAAAGTCTTCAAACTTCTTGGTGACATTTTTAACCGACAGGTCGATCTGCATATGCGTCCTAAGGTAAATGACTGTTTTCGTTAGGAGGAGAAAGGGGGCTTTCCAGCAGGTACCCGAAAAGCCCCCTATTCAGATTCTTGGTACGGTGATTAAATGCGCTCTTCGCTCTTCTGGATGTTTACTGGGCCGCTTTGACCTTATCCAGAATCTTGCCTTCAATTTCTTCCAGCTTTGCCGGCACCGGTGGATACCATTTGATATTGTCGATGGCCGCCTGCGGGAAGCACCGCTCGAAATTTCCGCGGATGTCGACATTCGTCAACTGGACTGAGCCTTTGGAAGCCGTCCCATATTTTTCCATATTCGTAAAAGCGGCGGCATTTTCCGGCTGCAACATGAAGTTGATCCATTTATAGGCCGCATCCACATTTTTGGCCTTGGCAGGAATGGCAAAGGTATCAATCCACCCCAGCGCCCCGCTTTTCGGTGCCAAAAAGTCAATATCAGAATTGTCCACGTGCAATTTCCAGCCGCCATTGTCCCAGGCCATTGCGAGA
>Ga0209536_100006691_pt1 | contig 17560 bp, 16 predicted proteins | sample DeeMarSeWOR28_12_FD_187461 | JGI IMG/M metagenome (GOLD analysis project Ga0209536, IMG submission 187461) | Marine sediment microbial communities from White Oak River estuary, North Carolina - WOR-2-8_12 (SPAdes) (version 2) | ecosystem: Environmental > Aquatic > Marine > Intertidal zone >... | reverse complement strand
CGCGAGTTCCCCCGCCTGCTCCTGGCGGTCCGTCGGTAAACCCTCTCTGAACAGGCCCGACCACAGTCGTTTCATCTCTCCCGGATGCGGCGTGAGGATTAGCTTCCCTTTGCATTTGTCGGGCCAATCCTTCATGGCAGCGAGATTGTTCAGGCCATCGGCGTCGATGACAAGTCTAAGTCCCTCCTGCCCGAGAAGGGCTTCAAGAACTGAACGCAGCGCTCCGCTAACACCGATACCAGGACCGAAGGCAACGGCATCATTCTGGGCTGCGGCTTCGAGGATCACATTTGTTGCCTTTGCCGAGATTCGACCCGAATTGTCTTCGGGAAGGGCGATGGTGGTAAAACACGGTTCGATGGAGGCGACTATCGGCAGGACGCTCTTGGGTGTTGCCACCCGCACAAGACCGGCGCCTGCTCGAAGAGCAGCCCGACCTGCCAAGGCCGCGGCTCCGCTCATACCGACACTGCCGGCGATGATGCAGACCTTGCCGAAATCGCCCTTGTGGGCGTCAATTGCCCTTGGGTCGAGTTTCGGGACAGTCTCAACTACGTTCATCATGCCGGTTAGCAAAGCGTTCTATTGGCTGTTTGCTTCGATCTTCCTGTTTATCAGTGTGGCCGCTACTGCGGCACCAAAGCCATTGTCGATATTGACTGCTGTGACGCCCGAGGAACAGCTGTTGAGCATCGTCAGCAGGGCCGAGAGACCATCGAAATTGGAGCCGTATCCGACGCTGGTCGGCACTGCGATTATCGGGCAACTGAGCAGCCCGCCCATGACGCTGGCCAGGGCTCCTTCCATGCCGGCGACCACAACTACGATGTTGGCATTCTGGAGCTTCGGCACGTGCTTGAATAATCTGTGTAGGCCGGCAACACCGACATCGCAGATCAGCTCGGTCCTCTGGCCCATGATCTCGGCGGTGACCTGTGCCTCAGTCGCGACGGGCAAATCGGCAGTGCCCGCTGTGACTATTGGCAGGACGGTCTTGGATGTGGGCAACTCCTTCTGCTCAAGGACGATTGCTCTTGCGAGCTTCTCGTATCTGGCCTTGGGATACTTGCCCGTTTCTTTCAAGGCGTCGAAGACATCCGGGGCTGCCCTGGTCGCCAGTACGTTGTTGCCTTTGGCCGCAAGGCTTTCGAATATTTTGATTATGTGCTCGGTGGCCTTGCCCGGGCAGAAGATGACCTCGGGGAAACCACGCCGAATCTGACGGTGATGATCAACGCATGCAAAACCGAGGTCCTCGAACGGCAAATGCCGGAGTTTTTCGACTGCGTCGTCGACGCCAATCTCGCTGTTCTGGACCTTTTCCAGCAGTCTTCTTAATTGTTCAGCCTGAATAATTCGTACCTCGTCCCCCTGCTTCTGCAGGGGCAAGCCTGTCCCCGCAAGAGCGGGGATCTTTCGTCCATCGTTCAACCCGTTGCCTTCGGCTCAAGTGCCAAATCGGCGAAAAGCCCGGCCCTGAACTTATAATACGCCAGAGATGCTACCATAACCGCATTGTCAGTGCAATATTGTTTCGGGGCAACCAGCAGCTTTGCGGCGGGCGTCATTGCCTCGCACATTTGCTGCAACGCGGCACGCAGCGCGCTGTTGGCGGCAACTCCTCCACCCAAAATGACGGTCTTGGCGCCGATCTTCCTGGCGGCTCGCCGCGTCTTCTTAACCAGGACGTCAACTACCGCCGCCTGGAACGACGCAGCGATATCGGCGATCTGCTGCCCGCTCATCGCCTCGACCCTGTCTTGTCCCTTCATGTTCTGGCCCCGGCAGTGATACAGCACGGCCGTCTTGATGCCGCTAAAAGAAAAATCCAGCGAGTCACGCCCCAGCATCGAGCGCGGGAATTTGATCGCGTCGGGATTTCCGTCGGCCGCTGTCTTTTCAATGCTCGGGCCGCCGGGGTAGGGCAGTCTCAGGATGCTTGCGACCTTGTCGAAGGCCTCACCAGCGGCGTCGTCGATGGTCGAGCCGAGCAGTCGAGGCTCCAGCGGCGAGCGATAATCATAGAGACTGGTATGCCCGCCCGAAACGATCAGAGCGACGGCAGGCAGCTCCAGGTCATCGGCGGACATGAGCGCCGACTGCAAGTGAGCATGAAGGTGGTTGATCGCGATAAGAGGCTTGTTCCATGCGAAGCTGAGTGTCTTGGCCGCGGTAACGCCAACCACCAAAGCGACGGTCAGCCCGGGCTGATTCGCCACGGCAATCGCATCGATCTCGTCACTGCCAACGCCGGCCTGCTCTATCGCCTCTCTGATAATAGGATAGATATTCTCGATATGTGCCCGAGAAGCAATTTCCGGGACAACGCCCCCGTATTTTTCATGCAGCTTGGCCTGCGAGGCCACTACCGCCGACTTGACGAGGCTGCCGTCGGCAACAACCGCCGCTGCGGTCTCATCACAGCTTGTCTCAATGCCCAAAATATTTATGCTGTCGTGCTGCATGGACCGGGATGATAGCGAAGAGGCATTCATCTGTCAACGCTTACAGGCGTTGGAGCGAGGAGACAGCTGCCGGCAGCCCGGTCTCTTTCGCACCCTGGTCCAATGCAGGATCGGTCCAAATGAAAAGTCCCGTTAGTTCTCTTGTCCGCTTATCAACCTGTGTGCTACAGTATACGTGCTGCACAATCGCGGCAGATCAGTCGCTCAAGTCTGCGCGATCCCTTGTATCCTCGACGTCCATTTTTCGGATGTATCGCAGAAGGTTCTTCTTGATAGGGCGGGATGTGAAGCCGCCTTCGGTCATTTCCTCGATTGCTTCTTCTTTGGTCCAGTCCTGGACGACGATGCGATAGGCTGCGCACATTACGCCGGTGCGTTCGACGCCGCGGTGACAGTGTACGAAGACCGGAACCCGGTCTTTGTCCGTGACGATCTTCAGGAAGCGAACGACATCCTTGGTCTCGGTGCTCAATGTCGTCGTGTTGATATGCTCGTAGTCCAATCCGGCACCCTTGATTTTGTCGCGGTCCGAGAAGATAAAACGCAAGTTAACGACGGTCCTGATGCCCAGTTTCTCCAATTGTCTGAGCCCATCGGCGGTGGGCTGAGCGCCGCGGTACAAATCTTGGGAAACCTTGTGCAGGTTCGGCACGCCGGGCAGCTCGACGCGCTGCGCCCATCTGCTGTTGATTGTTTGCCTTGTTGCTAATTCGGGCCGGCTCTCTCGCACTCGGCAACTGCTCACAGAAAGAACAACAACGAAGAATACTGCATAGCGGCACGTCATGTCACCCTTTCGCTCCTGCGCTGCGCATTATTGAGTCAACATCTAAGTCGCGAACGTAGTCCACCAGATTCTTCCATATACTATGATATCCAAAGCCTCCTTTGGTCATCTCCTCAATCGCCTCGCCTTTGCTCCAGCCTTCGACAGCGATACGATAGATCGCGCACACCGTGCCGGTTCGATCGGCCCCATGTCTGCAGTGCACGAAGACCGGCGTCCGCCTGTTGTCAGTGGCAATCTTCAGAAAGCGACTGACATTTTCAGGATCTGGATTCCACGTCGTCATACGTATATGCTCGTACGCGAGGCTCGTGCCTTCTATCTCGTCACGATCCGAGCGACTGGAGCGAAGGTTGAGGACCATCTTGACCCCGAGTCTCTCCAGTTGCTTGAACCCATCGGCGGTGGGCTGAGCGCCGCGATAGAGGTTCTCAGAGACTCTGTGCAGATTCGGCACTCCGGGCAATTCAAGTCGCTCGGCCCATGTTCTGCCGCTTGCTTGTTCGGCCTCTGTGTGCCGCTTGGTGTTGCTGGGAGTGAAGGCTTCCAGCCCATATTGCCGCACGAGGCACGCACCCGTCACAGCGAGAACGACGACGGCCACAAGTACAGCAATGCGAAGGGGCCGCATCGCTTTCGATTTCTTGCGATCTTCATGTACCATCAGTTCGCAGCCTTGGCTGACTCTTGAGATCCCACAATTGTTTTTCGGCTCATGTACTCATTTTCTTTAAGGTTGCCCTGGCCAGGAGCAATATCTGCTTGCACACGCTTTTGCAGACCTGCAAGAAGGAGAACCTTATTGGAATAAGCTTGGGCAATTCAAAATCCGTCGAGATGCTCGATGAAAAATCGTCACCGGCTATTTCAATTTTGCCCCGGTCCGAGCAGCCGAAACCAATTCTCTGAGCCGTCTTGACGATGGGCAGCTCTGCCGGCTCGATACCGACCATTTCTGCACAGATGGTTTCGCAGGCGACAGGGTCTGTTCCTCCGATCAACCAACCCAGGTCTCTGGCTCTGCCCCGGATCGGGCCGGAGCCGTCCATCGCGACTACGCCGTCAATGATGGTGACGGCGGGATTCAGGAACTCATATATGTCGATGAGCAACTCACAAAAATCATCGGCGCTGCCGCCCTTGGCAAAATGCCAGAGGGCCTTTCGCTTGCCGGCCACGCAGCCGAACATGTTCTTGATTGCAAATGTCGCTGTCAACTGCTGGTGAGATTTGAACTTGGGCAGATTAATGATGACATCGGCATCGAGCGCAACAGAACTTATCCCGACGTTGGTTTGCCTTGCCCCCACATGGCAGTCTCTTGGATTATCGAGCTGTTTTACCGGCACGGACATCTTCTTCAGCGGTTCGGCCAGTTTCAGCGCTCCAACGCAGGCAAAGACATTGCTCCAGGCGGGTGAATCTCCGACTATGGGCCTTGCCCCGAAATCTATCAACAGCCGCGCGGCCTCGAGAACCACCGCCGGGTCGGTTTGGGTCGCATGCCGCCGAGATCTCGGAGCGATGAAATTTGGCTTGAGCAGGACACTGTCACCGGGCTTGACGAATCTCTGGAGCCCCCCGAGAAGCTCGAACTGCCTTTCCATCGCCACGGCAATTCTGCCCCGACTGTAGTCGCTGCATCGAGTCAGTGTTACAATCGAGCTGGCCATACCGCGTCAATCATCTATCCTGACACAGGCGAGCAGAAAGACCCTGACCGCCGTCTTGGGTTCGGGTGTTTTCTGCTTGGCTGGGTTGAAGAAGACGCGGCCCCGGAGGTTGCTGAAAAACAGCCCGGCCAACGACGTCTGATCGCTAACGTATTCTTTTGGCGCCAGGAAGACAAAATCACCTGGGCTCATTCTCAGTCCGAGAGCGGAACAGGTAAACGGAAACTCACGCTTTTTCATCTGCGCCTGGAGTTTTGGGATCGCACTCTGTGTCGGCAGCGAATACACGGGATATGCAGTGACCTCACAAATACCTTTTCTGCCCGGGACCATGTCGCCTTTGATGCGCAGCCCCAGGATGCCTGGCCCGACGTTGGCGCCCTGTCGCGATCCATCAGCCGCAGTGTAGAATACGGTCTGGGTTTGGCTCAGGGGGGCAATGGGGAGGGTCTGAGGTTCACCGTCCGAAAGCATCAAGTAAACTTTCACCACCTCCTGGCCATCGGCGGCTATAAGCATGCTTCGCACGTCGTTCCAAACATCCGTTTGGCCGAAGCGAGCCAAGAACGAGTTGGCGTTGAAGGCCTGGTAACTCTTGAGTTTAAGGGGCCTGACGCGCAGTCTCTTGCGGATCTTGTCCAGATCTTCAATGTTGTCGGCCGGTATTTCAATGAGATGAATTTCGAGATGAATGCCCTTGACAGACTTCGCCTGTGACGTCTGGTCTGCGGACGGGGCGAGATCGCCTATCTTGGTTTTCTCCCATATAGGCTCCTCTTTGGGATTGGCACAGCCGCTAAGACTGAAACACAGGAATGCAGAACACAGAATACAGATTGCAGCAGACAGCAGGCATGGAGCCCAATGCCGAGATCCGAGGTCTGAAGGCTTGAGTCCGCAGTCAAATACGCCCGCAATTTGAAAAGCACGTATCATGTGGAAAGTATAACAATTTCGGACACCGTCGTCAACAGGCTGATGTTTTCAAACTCAAGTGCCCGCAGCGCAGAGAATTAAACATAGCCCGCCCGGCCAATTCTCTTGACCTGTGTTGGCGATTTGTTTTTAATTACGCGGTTGGTCCGATGAAGAAAGACTCGAATTTCAGAAAGGTTCAGAAGAAATGAAGATCAGTAAGCGAGCTCAGGAGGTTCCGGCCTCGGCAACAATCGCCGTCACGTCACGGGCGCAGGAATTGACCGCCCAGGGTGTGGACGTGGTCGGATTTGGCGCCGGCGCGCCGGATTTCGATACCCCCGACTATATCAAGGAAGCTGCGGTCAAGGCGCTCAAGGCCGGCAAGACGAAATACACGGCGGCGGCAGGCATCATCGAGCTTCGGACGGCAATCGCCGAGAAGCTCAAGACCGAGAACGGCCTTGATTACAGCCCCCAGCAAGTCATTGTCAATATCGGCGGCAAACACTCGGTTTATGAGGCAATGCAGGCGGTGCTTGATCCCGGCGACGAGGTTATTATGCCGACGCCGTATTGGGTAACATATCCCGAGACGATCAAACTCGCCGGCGCCGTGCCGAAGGTTGTTCAAACCGATAAGAGCCAGAGCTACAAGATTACGCCGGCGCAATTGCAGAAAGCGATCACGGAGAAAACCGCGATGCTCCTGATAAACTCACCCAACAATCCGGGGGGGTTCACCTATACACCTCAAGAGTTAAGAGCCCTCGCAGATGTTCTCGAAGGAACAAGCGTTTACGTGCTGTCGGATGAAATTTACGAAAAGCTGATCTACGGCGACACAGAGTTTGTGAGTTTCGCCTCGCTGAGTGAAGATGCCCTTGGCAGAACGATCACCCTCAACGGCTTCAGCAAGGCCTTCTCCATGACCGGCTGGCGTCTCGGGTATGCCGCAGGCCCTCTTGAGGTGATAAAGGCGATGGGACGTCTACAGTCCCACATGACTTCGAATCCTGTGACTTTCTGTCAGTATGCGGCGATTGAGGCCATGGGCGAGCCCGCAGCCGAAGCGATAGAGACAATGAGAGCCGAATTCGAGCGTCGAGGCCAGTACATGACCGAGCGATTGAACAGCATCGAGGGCGTGGAATGTACCGAGTCCACCGGTGCCTTTTACTGTTTCCCTGATGTTTCGAGCCATTATGGCCGCAATATCAATGGTGCAAAGATCGGCGGCAGCATGGATTTTGCGAAAGCCCTGCTGGAACAGGCCAATGTGGCGTTGGTTCCGGGTTTGCCGTTCGGCTGTGACAACAACGTGCGTTTGAGTTTTGCCTGTTCGCTCGAGCAGATAACCAAGGGATTGGACAGACTGGAGGATTGGCTGAATCAGTAGAAACAACAGGTTGGTTTCACCCGTTCAGTCTATCGGCTCATCGAAGCCCACTAAGATTTTTTTGGATTCTCTCCGCCGATCACCAACACCTGGGCACTTTCAATCGTCTAAACATAGAGATGGGTGACCAACGATGGTCTGCCTTGCAGTTTCGGAGATATGAGTGCGGCGCACGTCGGAACGAGAGAATGCAACGAGTGTCCGTCAAGGGCCCCGAGAAGCCTACAAGAGAATCATATGCGAACACTATAGGTCGATCTACCGTTTCACCGTCTACCTGAGCGGTGACCGAGGTCTTGCAGAAGACCTCACGCAGGAGACCTTCACCTCTGCCTGGGCCAAAATCAGTCATTATGACGGACGAGCATCACTGAGAACATGGCTGCACAGGATCGCTTACAACAAGTTTATCGACTCACAACGCAGCTGCCAACGTCGTGCCGGTCTGGAAGCCGGACTTAAAGAGAGCGCTCCGGATGCACGGACGAGTCCGAATCCATTGCACCAATTGGCAAAAGATGAGCACATACGCCTTCTCTACGAAGCGATGCGCAAGCTGGATTCTCCCGAATACGTTGCGATTGTACTGCACTACGTTCAGGGATTCAGCTTTCGCGAGATGACCAGAGTGCTGGACGAACCGGTGGGGACTATCAAGTGGCGAACAAGCCAAGCCCTGAAAAGGTTAAGGGCTTTGTTAATTGGCAGGATAGAGTCATGAAAGAAAATCACAAGCAGACATGGGAAGATATGACGCTCAAATCACTGGAGGCGAAATTACGTTCGCTCCCGGAACCCGGAATTCCTGAGATGCTCGAGGCCAAGCTTCATGCCACTATTCCAGAAAGTCCGACCGAGACGATTCGAGAGAATCCGTTTCGACGGTGGCTTAAGGCCTACGGTCTTTGGGCAACGGCCGCGGCGGTCGTGATCCTGGCCTTTGTGCTGGCTGTAAACCACGGCCAACCGTCGCCTTCTCACAGATTTGTGGCAGATATCAATGATGGAGCAAGTCGCTATGTGCCTGCCGACCAGAACGCGGTGCTCATCGAGGACACCAACTTCGTGAATCCGAATATAGAGCAGCAGAGTCCGTGAACGGGTCTCGACATTGGGCAGTGACCGTCTTGTTGGGAACGAACCTGTGTTGTTTGTCTGATGAAAATATTGGGGTTTCCGGCTCAGATACTTGACGACGGGCAATGCGCAGAATAACATGAAGAAGAACGAAATGGAAAATGAAGGGGCCTACGGTCAGGAGTATACCATTGTGGGAATTGCGATGTCTACAGCACGGATGCTTGCAGTCTCTATCATGCCGACACTCCATTCTGCGAGTGGCTGCCGATCGCGTCTTCAGACGTTGCCCGCTGGATCGAACGTATATCTAGAGGATTAGGTCAACTTTAAGAATGGCTAAATCAGTAAAGACTAAGAAGCGCAGGTCCCTGTCGGCTCCACGGGGCGACAATTCGTCAGTCACTGAACAACCTACAATCACGACATCGCGGCGCGCCCTGTCGGGCTGGCCGGTCGTCATCGGCTGGCTGGCGATGCTCATCTTTACTATTCACGCCTGCACCCACATGGTCGCCGCCGGCGATACCTGGGTCGCCATGGCCTGCGGCCGGCACTTCGTCAATCACGGAGTCAATACGGTCGAACCATTCAGCGCAAACTCGCACAAACCCGGGCCGACCGAGGCGGAGATCAGAACCTGGCCAGATTGGGCCCAGTGGATTACTGACAAGGTCGGGATCGAAACCGTTAAACGCTGGCATCCCACCGGCTGGATCAACCAGAACTGGCTCACACACGTGATCTTCTATTCGCTGGTTCCCAAATCATCGTATGCCGACGGTGTCAGTTTCTCGTCCAATGCGCTGGTCTATTGGAAATTCGCAATCTATATCGCAACGGTGGTTTGCGTCTATTACACGGGCCGCCTGCTCGGAGCCAACCCGGCCCTCTGTGCGGTATTCTCATGCTTTGCCATGTTCACGGGGCGTTCGTTCCTGGATATTCGCCCGGCGGGTTTCTCGAACATGCTGGTGGCGGTCTTTTTGCTTATACTCGTGCTGGCGACGTACCGAAACAAGCTCCTGATATGGCTCGTCGTCCCGGTAACGGTCTTCTGGTGCAATGTCCACGGCGGATACATCTATGTGTTCATCATACTCGCCGCTTTCATCGGACTGAACCTGCCCACCGGCATCGACAGGAAGAAGCCGCTGATCGCGTCGCTCGTTGTTTACACACTCATTCTGATCTGTTTTGCCAGGATAATACAGATGTCAGGCAGACGCATCTTCATGGTCGTGCTTGCGTACGCAATGCTCGCGGGCATCCTCTATCTCTTCAGGCATAAGTTCGTTTCCCTCGATGCACGCGGCATCTGCCACACGGTCGGCGCTGCGGTCACGGCTTTTATTGCGACGATCGTCTTCAACCCCTTTCATCTGACGAATCTTACACATACTTACGTCATCAGCATTAGCGAACATGCTGAGCGATGGCGCGAGATACACGAATGGCATGCTGCTTTCGACTGGAGCAATCCCGTCGGAACTGCGGTTCCCTTCCTTGTGATGTTTCTGCTGGCATTGGCGGCCCTGGTGTTCTGGATTGTCGTGCTGACGGTCGGTCCGCGCGCCGTGGCCCAGCACAGAAGAAGGAAGGCAAAGGCCACCGACGAGTACCAGTGGCCCAAGATCGATCTGGCGATAGTGATCATTGCCGCCCTCACTGTCTACATGGCCATTCGTTCACGCAGGTTCATACCGATAGCGGCAGTCGCGGCCTGTCCGGTCATAGCGATGCTGATCGATCAGACAGTTCGTGCGATTTCGGCAACGCTGAACTTCCTTGACCGCAACCGTCTTGCGGTCTCGGCAATGCCGCGGCAATTGCAGTTGGGCATCACCGTTGCCGGGGCGGTAGCTGTTGTGTTCTTCGGCACGTGGTGGGGGTACAAGTTCAAACATATCTATCTCGATTCCTGGCCCGCCGACCCAAAGCTGAGCTCTGTCTTTATGAGAATGACGGCATCAGATGCCAAACCCTTCTATGCCTTGAAGTTCATTAAGGACAACAAACTTCACGGCAAAATGCTCAATTACTGGACCGAGGGCGGCTTTATTGCATGGGGCCAGGAACCCGACCCAAATACCGGCCACACGCCCCTGCAATTGTTTATGGACGGCAGGGCACAGGCTGCCTATAACCGCGAGACATTTGACGTCTGGTCGTATCTTATGGCCGGCGGGCGTGTTACGTACCAGATAATGGAACGTATCAGAGCCAAGGGAGGTAAGGTGACCGGCGCCGACTACGAGCTGATCGGCAAGTGGATGGACGATCAGTTGAAAGAAGATGACGTATGGGTAGTCCTGATGCCTGCGGTGGTATTCGGCGGTTCGAGGAGCCAGGGGAGCTTTCACGCAATAAAGGCGATCGAACTGCATCCCGACTGGCGGCTGATCTTTCTCAACAACAGGCAGAAATTGTTTGTGGACATTAGAACACCCCAGGGCAAGGAGCTTTTCGAAGGCATATTCACAGGAAGAACCGTCTATCCGGACGATTACCATAGAAACCTCATTCGCTCTCACAGCTGGTATCTGTACCGTTCGGGAATAGCCGAGAAGAGAGAAGGCTTTGAATTTGCAAAAAAGGCCTTTGAGTCGAGTCCATCGCCGACACCACTGTTCGAAGTGCTCGCCTACGGAGCTTTCCCCCAGTTGAAACCGGATGTAGACAAGTTTTGTATCGACTACCTCAACGAATTCGAGGCAAATCAGGACAGCTGGTCGAGGCAGGACGGCTACCGTCTCAAGACTCAGGCAGTACAGATTCTCTGCGCTCATTTGAAAGACCCGGTCAGGCAGGAACGGTTCTTAGGTGAATTGGAACGGATAGCTCAAAGCAAAAGGTGGTAATGGTTTCAATCAGCGTTTTTTTCCCGTGTTACAACGAGTGCGAAAATATTGGGCCGACCGTCGAAAAGGCGATCATGGTTCTGGAAGAACTTAACGCTGATTTCGACGTAGTCATAGTTGATGACGGCAGTTTCGACGGCACAGGCAAGATTGCCGACGATATTGCCGATAGAGACGATAGAGTGAAGGTAGTGCACCACGCTCGCAATCTTGGGTATGGAGCCGCGCTGCAATCCGGCTTCAAAGCGGCGACGAAAGAGCTTGTCTTTTACACCGACGGCGACGGCCAGTTCGATATAAGCGAAATGCCTTCTCTTCTGGCGCTGATGGACCAATACGACATTGTCAGCGGCTACCGGCTGGAGCGCAAGGATTCGGTCATACGCAGGATCAACGGCTGGTGCTGGACCAAGCTGGTTTGTCTGTTGTTCGCCCTGAAGATACGCGACATCGACTGTGCGTTCAAGCTGTACAAGAGGCAGGTCTTCGACAACATAACACTCTCGAGCACCGGCGCTCTGATCGACACAGAGATACTGGCACGGGCCGCCAGTAAGGGTTACCGCATAACTCAGAAGGGCGTGCATCACTATCGCCGGACGGCGGGCGAACAAAGCGGGGCGAACCTGAAAGTTATCCTCCGTGCATTCAAGGAATTGCTCGTTCTGCATAGACGAATCCGGCGCGGAGATTGATTACCCAAACCAAATACGGTACCGAAGGTGCGATATACCGATATGAACAAGGGGAAAGTTAATCTTTTTATCTACGGCTCACTGCGAGACAGCAGGATATTTCAATCGGTTAGCGGGCTGCGCTTTTCCAGAAAGGCTTCGAAAATTGATGCCGAGACGCTTTTTGCCGAACCGGCCCTGCTGTCGCACTACCGGAAGGTGAGCCCGGATAACGTGTACTATTACGCCATCGCAGCACCGTCTTCGAGAATTGACGGTTGGGTCATACACGATGTCCCGGCGCCGGCAATGGCGGAAATCGACAGATATGAAGGCAAGCGCTATGAGAGGGAAAGCGTAAAGGTCAATACTGCAAACGGCACCATCGAGGCCGAGGCATACCTGGTAACTCACGACTCCATGCAGAGACATTTCGGCGACAGATTCCACGTGAACCTGATACATGAGCTGTGGCTGCGCAGGCGTATCGAGAGATTCATTAAGAGACGCACTCGCCCAGGCGAACGGACAGTGGACGCCGAGTCGGAGCGCCGCGCCGATCGGGAGCTGCTGGCAACAACCGAGCGTGACCTGGTCATGAGCCATTATCACTCGGACGCGGTCAGCGATTATTATCTCGAACACGAGCTGGACCGGCCCAGACCAAGCATAAGACATTTGTATGACGACCCTCAGGCCAAGCCGTTTATCAACAACTACCTGGCTCTGGTCGTCAAGCAGGTTCTGCTCAACCAGCTCGACGAACATATACAGGCCCAGTACCGTTTTGAGCTTGAACGCATGCGGAGTTCAGAAAGATATTTCAAGCGGTCGGTAAGTCTGCTTGCGGCCCTTCAAATGATAAATTCAAACCACAAAACTGTTGAGCTGATTGTCAGCGAGTGTCTGCGAACAATGCCGTGTGAGAAGAACGATCTCATTGATTACGTCAAGTACGGCGTTCGCGCGGCAAAGAGTATGTTCGATACTCGCGTGGCCCAGGCGAAACTGAGCCGAATCCGCTCGAATCTTCAGGGTGGATTGGTTCCACTTGGAATCGAGATCGAAATGAGTAACGTCGGCGCCGCCGCCGTCGAGCCCCAGAAAAGTATTCGCAAAGTCTCCGATCCGGCATACGACGGATTCAAATATTTCCACGATTTTCGGCTCGACGTTCTGTCCTGGAAGCTTGGAGGATACGTCGACGACCATACGGGCTCAACCGACCAGGCCCGACGCAGCGGCTTTCTGGAGCTTGCCCCGGGTCGGCTCAACATCGCCGGCGAGCTGTCTCGGCCCGCGACGGGCGATCCGTGGCTGCTCAATCAACTGATACGTGAAATCACCACTTTCTACGACGTCAGCGCACACAGTCTGCATCTTTCCTTCCAACTGCGCAAACGCCAGGTCGACACCCAGAAGATTCTCCCGCTGCCGTTTGTCAAATGCCTGCTCGTGCTGGGCGGCGGCCCCGAACGAAAACGCACCGGAGGGCTCTGGGTCTCGCGGATGGGTTACGATGAGATAAAACAATACGAGTACGGGGAGGAGCTGGTTTTCGCAAGAACCAGCAAACGCAGATGGTACCTTGGCGAAGATGAAATCGCAAACAGACCGCCGGCGCAGGCGATCACGCATGTGCAGCAGTACAAGTTTATTCGCCTGAAGAAGGGAGCCAACTATGAGCCTTTGATCATGTGTCTCAAGGGTCTGCAGCTGGCCTACAACCCAGGCGATTACCTGACTTCGGAACAATTGAGGGCCAATCCAAGATTGCAGAGGCAATATGCTGAGCTGAAAAGATGGGCGGCCGAGCCCACGGAGATCTCCGGCCAGACGATAAAGAGATTTGTAAAGATGGTTCGCGAAGGCCTGATGAATGAAGGGCACCACAAGCCCGTTCACAAATTGCACTACATCGACTGGATCCTCAGTGCGATTGACACACAACTGCGAATGTTCAACAGGCAGTTGAAGGATGCGTCGCCGGGCATAGATCGGCCGTGACTTCAGGCATCACGCATCTCTTTCACTTTCTCTTTCAGCAGCTTGCCCGTGTGCAGAGCGGCCTTTTTGCCGAATTCAAGACACTTGTGCATGCCCGTGTTGAAATCCTCGACAAACTCCTCCGAGTTGAACTTCGACGTTGTCGAATTATTCTCGCAGCGCTGCCACGTGGTTTTCTCTTCGGGCGCGGGCGCAAGAATGTAGACGGCAGTTGCAAAGCCGGCGAAAAAGACCACTAGCGTGAAAATGAGTTTGCTTCTCCATCCCCTCACCAACATTCTCCCTTCCAAATTTAGCAGAATTCGTGTAGGCCAGCCCCCCCCGGCCGACTGCTGGTAGTTTCCTCTACCAAATATGTAAGATAAAAACACGTACTTGCCAAACAGAAATACCCTTTAGGGTAGTAGATTCCCGCGAGTAAGATCGCAAACTGTTGCTGCAGAGCTGCAAACCCACGCAAGAGCGGGGATCTCCAATGGGAAGAACCGTAAGGTACCCTTTAGGGTAGTAGATTCCCGCGAGTAAGACCATAAACTGTTGCTGTAGAGCAACAAATCCACGCAAAATCAGGAATATTCAATCGGGAGCACTGTGCCCGGTCCATCATCCCAGCACTTCCTTTAGTGCCTTGCAGACAATCCCCACGTGGTCTTTGGGCAGATTGTTGTAGAACGGAAGTGCGATGGTCCGTTCGCTCACCCGTTCGGTGACGGGAAAGTCGCCGTACTCATGGCCGAACTGCTCGGCGATAAACGGCTGAAGATGCACTGGCGGGAAGTAATTGCTTACTTGAATATTGCGGCGTGCCATTTGGTCGAGAATCTCCTTTCGCCTCTCGGGGCTAAAGCCGTCAGCGAGTCGAACGACAAAGACAAACCAGCTCAGCTCGCAGTTGGGCGGCTCGACCGGAACCACCAACCTCTCGTCGCCGGCGAGCATTTGACGGTACCATCCTGCCACTTCTCTGCGCTTGGCCTTGATCTCGTCAATTCTCGAAAGCTGCACGATGCCGATCGCACAGTTTATGTCGCTCAGGCGGAAGTTGTAGCCAAGCCTCTCGTGGGCCAGCCAGCCACCATTTTCGCCCCTTCCCTGGTTTCGAAGCGACACGCAAATGTCCGCAAGCGAATCGTCGTCGGTAAGGATCATTCCGCCTTCGCCGGTAGTTATCTGCTTGTTAGGGTAAAAGCCGAATACGCTCACAGTGCCGAATGTCCCGACCTTCTTTCCACCCAGCGCCGATCCGAGGGCCTCACAGCCGTCTTCAATTAAAGAAAGATCATGTTTGGCGGCAATCCTGCAGACCTTGTCGATGCCGCCGGGATTGCCGAAGACCTCAACTGCCAGGATAGCCTTTGTCTTAGCGGTAATGGCCGGTTCGATGTTGGCCGGCTCGAGGTTCAAACTCACCGGATCAATGTCTACAAAGACCGGCTTGGCGCCGGTCATCATGATAGAGGTCGCCGAGGAAATAAAGGTAAATGGGGTGGTAATGACCTCGTCACCCGGACCGATCCCCAGCGCCGAGAGACAGAGAAACAAAGCACTGGTTCCGCTGTTGACGGTGACGGCACGGCGCCTGCCGATGTATTTTGCAAAGGCCAGCTCGAATTCTGCAACCTTGGGACCCAGTGAAAGATCGGGGCTGCGAAGCACCTCACAAGCTGCCTGGATTTCGCTCTCGGTGATGTCCGGCCGGCACAGGTGTATCTGCACGACAAAATCTCCTAAGCACATATACGAACAATTGAGGATAAGATTGCAGGGATAAATCGGCAAGATTGTACTGCCTCATAGGTGCCAAATCAAAAATATTTCCGACCTTTGAGGCGCCGAGAGAACAGGAAGGCTCGTCTATCCGGCGCTGCTTGTGTCCCTATGTTCCAAAGGCACTTATGGGACCTCATGCAGGTGCCAGCGCGGTTTATTGGCTGCTAACTTGGCAATTGCGGCTGTCTGTTAAACATTGCCCGATTTTGAACCGAATATCACAACGGCGAATATCACGACGGATTCATTACACATGTGGTGGGAACCAGCAATGGCTAAAGGTAAAGACGTACTGACAACGGGCGATGTTGCGAAGATTTGCCATGTTGCTCCTCGAACTGTTTCGAAATGGTTTGACAACGGCCAGTTGAAAGGCTATCGCATACCCGGAAGCAAAGATAGGCGAATACCAGTCAGCGAACTGATTCGCTTTATGAAAGTGCACAACATGCCCACGGCGGAACTTAGCGTCGGGACGATCCGCATACTCATCGCAGACAGCGACGAGAAGACTGCATCGGCTCTGGCCGATATCCTTCAGAACAAGGCCGGCTACGAAGTGCAAACCGCCCGGAGCAGTTTTGAGACAGGCGCGGCCCTCCAGAAATTCTCGCCACACGTGCTGCTCATTAGCCTGTTGTCTGAAGAGATAGATGCCGACAGCGTCTGTCAGGGCATTCGCCAGAATGAGGATCTGGGGATCACAAAGATTGTGGCTATCGCGAACCAGTTGAGCGATTCCGAGTCGCAGGCAATTATCCAAAAGGGCTTTGACGGTTACCTGCCACTATCCGCCGACGCCTCCGACGTTGTCCGCAGGATCGAAGAAGTCACTGCTATCATATATTAGGCTCTGCCGCCTTGCTCGCGCTCAATAATCCTTAAAGCTTCTCATCCATTCGGGCCAGTCTTCAGGTTGGACCAGCCCGGCTTTCGTCCAGGGGCCCGCAATAGTGGCATTGCGATGCCACTTCAGCGTCCACAGTTCCTTGAGTCCGACCTTCCTGGTCGTCCAGTCCATGAACAGGACATTCACAGCTGCATTGTGCCGATTGATACAGAAGACACGGATCTCGTCGGTAGCCACTCCGCCTCGCGGCTCACCGTCGTAGCTCGGAGGCCTGTCCGTTGGATACGGCTGGCCGTCGGAGCGCCAGGTGCCGTCAGCCATTACCGGAACGTTGTTCAGGCCTTTGTGATTTATGGTTCTCCAGTAGTCTTCGAGACTGCGGCCACTACCGGTGTCGTCACTGTCGTTGATCCATTCATTGAGCGAATAGCTGCCGATGCGATCACCGGGGCCTCCAATGGCTGAGAACCGCACTTCAGCGCCCTCAGATACGGTTTTTGTAGCCATCGGGCAGTAGAGCAGCTTGTCACTATTGCCATAGTACTCTAACAGTACGCTCATCCAGTTGTTGCCCATGTAGTCGGGGATCTTGCCGCCGTTCTCCTCGGTGTACATCGACCAGACCATACCCCATTGTTTCAGATTTGACTGACAGACCACCGTCTTCGCCTGGTTCCGCACCCGTTGAAGTGCGGGCATCAATATCGCCATCAGCAGGGCGATGATTGCGATCACAACGAGTAACTCTATCAGCGTAAAAGCCCTTCGCCTGTTCATGACAGCCTCCCTGTTTCCCCAAACCACTGTTTTCGAGCTTTTCGTCCGGCCAATCCGCTCGGACGCAGAGTCCGATACGCAGTATACCATATTCGACTCGTCATTTCAAACAACACGATTACCGTTCATCCAGACCCCATTCGGCTTCGCTCAGAGCCTGCCCTGAGCTTGTCGAACGGGGTAGACTGCGCCGAGGGATCTATGAGAAATAACCGCAGAGACCGCTTAAGAAAGAACAATATCGAAGATCCCGATCTATCGGGAATCATTAGTCAATAATTCGATGTTCAAGACTTATCTATCCC
>Ga0209536_100006690_pt1 | contig 17563 bp, 12 predicted proteins | sample DeeMarSeWOR28_12_FD_187461 | JGI IMG/M metagenome (GOLD analysis project Ga0209536, IMG submission 187461) | Marine sediment microbial communities from White Oak River estuary, North Carolina - WOR-2-8_12 (SPAdes) (version 2) | ecosystem: Environmental > Aquatic > Marine > Intertidal zone >... | reverse complement strand
AGCTCCGGTTACAGATGTGTCAAAGTCAGCTTCCCACCAGTTCTGAACCGGGTTTGCAACAAATGATATAGATCCTGTAGACCAGTTGCCCTCCATCAATGTTATTGCATCAAGGATAGGCGCATTTGTATCGCCATCAGTGTATCGAACCAATCCTTTGATTGATGCTCCAGTTTCTGTTGAAATCTCAGTTGGGTCAGCTACCAAATTCGCAGTGTGATGAACTTCGAAGCTAGCTCTGTCGTATGCAACCTCTGTCCCATTAGTCCAGTATACTTCAACCCACCAAACTCCAACAGGAGAGGAACCTGATGGAAAAATTTGGGGATTACTATATACCTGACCAAGAACTCCACCAGGAGGTAAGATTTCAGTTACCCATATCTCGTCCGATGGCTTGAACCATGATACATTTACACCAGTAAGCGAACCAAGTATTTGAGTTTCTGTTCCGATTGTGATGTCAGCTCGAGTTGAGTTGCCAATTCTGAAGATATCCCTCTCAGTCCAGACGCTGTCAAGAATCTGTGATTTGATAGACTTCGCATAATTTGGCGATTCAAGCTTGACCTCCCACCATCCTAGGCGATCGATAATCGAGGTTGGGACTTTGAGATAACCAGGACCAATCGTACATGAACTGGTGAGATCAGTAAGGAATGGATCAGATACTGTGAGGTTCTCCCAGTCATCAGGGAAGATAACCATCGTTTCAGGATCTTCATAGTCCCCAAGATAACCTACATAGGTATAGAATGTCAATTCAGTGCTGAGGCCGTGATCTACTGTGTAGGCTACACCAATACTCGAGATATCATTTCTCCAGTTAGAGTCAGTGAATCTATGAGAAAGTAGTCGGGTTTTGAAATCAAAAGAAACGCTTGTGTTTGCGGTCAGAGATACGTGTAAAGAGGTAGTGTTACAATAGGATGAGTTAGTAATTGCTGCAAAATAAGTTCCCATAGATTCAGCAAGTGCAGAGGATGTACCTCCAGTATTGAATTCAAGTTGCACTTGTTCTGCTGTGGGGGGTGATGCTTTGATGAATGAAACATCATCAAGATAAGCCGTGATGTATGCTGCATTTCCGATTCCATCGTCAATCCCATTGTTATCATAGTCATCTCTTTTGTCCAAGACCAATGTTTCATCTATCAGCAGTCCAATCTCAAAGACAAAAGATGCCGGAGCGCCAGTGATAGTTATTGGTATGACACCAGTTTCAAACCAGACACCCCTCTGTGATAGTGTTAGAAGACTCATATTCCATATTGCTGTACCATCAATGAAAACTGTGATACTGCAATTGCCTGAAATGGGATCGCCCCCTTTGTCTAGTGGGCCTCTCAGGTAGAAGTAATCAAAACTCAAGAGGAAATCTTCAGTGTAAGGAGTATTTTGGACATTCTGTGTCCAAACAATGCGAGTAGTAGCAACATGACCATGCTCATTCTGACCTACTTTTCCTCCTTGGCTCTCTACCATGACATACTGCCTGCCTGAATCATCATATGCAGCAAGTTGTACATCATCGTCATACGTTGCAGTGTCGGTGCTATCTGCGCTCCAACCAAGTGGGTAGTAATCTATTGTACCATTGGGATTAGCATTAACACCTGGAACGCCCTGGTCATAACTTCCATTGACAACATAGAGCTTTTGGAGATTCCAAACCGAAGCCTCTGCGACATCTGCAACCCAGTTGTGTACTACATCTAGAGGTAAGTCATATTCGAGATTCTGATAGTTGTCAGTTCTTGCTGACAGATTTTCTGAAGCAGCATAACCTGACTGCTCGACTTGTACAGGATTCAGTATTCCATCTGCTGGAGCATCATCTGCCAGTTGGTATGGATTGCGACCCTCTGGGATGAAATTCTCGATCGAATCTAGTCCTTGTTGCTCTACTTCAATAGGTGATGAATCTATGTCTTCTCGCCGTTCGAAGCTCAAATCAGTTTGAGTCGCATTTGGCACCATGGGCACCCATGCTATCGTGATTAAGAACATCGATAATACCAGTATTGAAGACAGGAAGCGCCTTGTCATATCCCTCATCACCTAAATTCTGATGATCATTCCGTTGAAGGTTGCCCAAAACCATTCCATGCGGATTAGTGGGTTATCGTGACCCATGTAATTCTTCTAATTACATTTGTGTTAATGTACGTATTATCCTAGGATGGCCTCAAGCCTGATAATATGATGAAAACGTGTTGAAGTAGGTTATGTGTATTAATCCGATTCAACTGGAACCTGATTATCGATTGGGTACACTGGTAGGATATACTCACCCTCAATGGCTTTGAACACTCGAATGTAGACTTCATCCTCGGATAGTTCAGATGATGTCAAAAGACGGACAAGCCTTGCTAGATTGAAAGAACCATCTTTCTCTTCTATTGGAATCGCCTTTTCAATGAATCTTAGAGATTTTGGAAACTTCTTCTCTCCAACTTTATACCTTCGTATAAGACTACCCTCCATGAGATCGTCGAACAGCCATTCGAAGGTCTTGGCTAGTTTGGAATCAATAACCTTCGCTGAATGTTCTGCTAAGGTGTCATCAAGCATCATTCCTATTGCACGTGCATAATTCTTCATCTTTGACTCCTGTTCTACCGAAGGAGACGTCACTGTTATGAAGGCGCAAATCAGGTTCTCTGTAGCGACTGTCCGTATCACTTCTGATATTGGTATAATTGCATAACTCTCACTTGTTCCTGTTGTTTCGAATTCTGCTCGGAAGTGCATTATCGCTGAGATAAATGCGGACAGCATACCCTCCTCAAAACCACCTTTGAAAATTCTTGAGTAAATCGGTACACCACTCAGTTTGTGAAGTACAAGAAAACCAAGAATATTGTTTGCATCATTGAACTTGTTCTTGATTCCTACAGCTGTTAGATGCTTCTGCCATATTCTTCTAGAACGAACTCTCTGTCCGGCAACTGCAGCGATAATAATTATGGCGCCAAGCCCAATCGGCCCCGAGTATGTAAGTAGAGTTTCCATGATCTTGACATTGGGATCAAAAGTAGGGACGAGAGCTGCACTAAAGCTTTGTGACATTTCATGATTATCTTTCTCGACGGAAATTCTTACAGTATATGTTCCAGTTTCTGACTTGGGCATCTGAAGTGTGACAGAATAGTTCCCTGTAGCAGTTTCTTCCATCTCTGAATAGAAATAGATGACATCACCTGGTCGATAGACTCCGAGTGTCACATTTGCTCCAGTTACAGGATTGTCTGTGTCAGACTCTGCAATTGACACTTCAATATTAAGAGGAGTGCGTTCAAGTGCAACAAGGTTTGAGATTGATTTAACCTCAATTGGGACAGGATTGACAAGAAATGAGAGGACATGCCATTCGGTTTCATATCCTACCTTTGAGAAGGTAATTCGAATGCTATAGTCACCTGTAGCCAATGGAGTCATTATCAATTCATAGTGACCGCCTCCTGTATTCTCAATTGACGCCCACTGAGATCCATCCTCAGTAATGTTCACAGAGGCATCATCCAACCCAGTTCCATTGTGAGCCATAGAGTAGAAGAAGTCGTAGCTGTATTGACGACCATAGATCAGTGGTGTGAGTGGACCAGCTGGTGGATCAAGATTAGTAAGAGATTGCAACTTAATCGTGATTACTAGGGGAATAGTTTCGAAGTATGGGGCTGCCGAAACGATACTTACAGCATAGTCGCCAGGTCCAAGGAGACCAGTGTCAAAGTCAGCCTGCCACCAGTTCTTGACGATATCAGCTACGAAAGTCACATTTCCTCCAGACCAGTTCCCAACTACTGTCGCACCATCATTCAGGATATATAATCCATTATCAACGTCCCGAAACGTCAGGAAGACAGAAACAGGTTGACCTACTAAGATTTCAAGATTGTCTGAGTAAACTGATTCTAAAATAGCGGTATGATGCAATGCGAAATTTGCACAATCATAGGCAAGCTCTGAGCCATTGGACCAGTGATAGATCACGCCCCAAATCCCAGCTGTTGTGTTGGTCGGTCCAAAGGTCACTGAAGAACTACTTGCATTCCCGTCAACACCCCCAGTTGTAGAGGACTCATACCATGTTGTGCAATTTGGTAGAGCCCAAGTGAAATTGATCGGATTTGAGAGTATTGGTGTTTCAGTTGAAGTTCCAAGGGATACAGAAAGTCTAGCAACATCATTACTATGGAAGATGCTCTCATTAATCCAACCTGAATCATATCTCTCAACGACAGCTGATGAGGCGTAGTTTGGTGCATCGCACGTTACCTTCCACCACCCTAATGTATCAAGGACGGACTCCGGAACTATAATCGTTTTGTTACTCAATGTACAACTAGAGGTCACATCACTCAAGAATGGGTTAAGGACTGTGAAGTTCTGCCAATCACTGGCATGATATATGCGAAGTGTAAGCTCTTCATAGACGCCGATGAATCCGAGGTATGTATGCATCTCAAGTTTTCCACTTTCTCCAGATTCGATTGTGTAAGCTACACCTTGATTCAAAATGTCAGTTGTCGCACTCGAACCAAGAAATCTATGATTCAGGAGTCGTGCATTATAATCGAATGAAACACTTGTGTTCGATTGTAATGAAAAGCTGAGTAAGCTCATGTCCCAGTAGCTCTGGTTCACAATCTGACCAAAGCCAGTTCCTAGTGTTCCAACAATAGAAGTAATTGATTCATTGACAGAAAACTCTAGAGCAATGTCATCGCAATTGGGAGGCGTTGCGGCAACAAATGAAACGTCATCGATATAGACAGTGATAACCTGAGTATTAGGCGCTCCGTCTGGAAATGTATCTAAATCATAGTCATTATCACCATCGACGACCATTGTGTTGTTGATCACTAATCCTATCATAAATGATGTCAGACCAGGAGGTACAGCAACAGTGATTGGTATCTCACCTGTACTATACCAAGTTCCTCTCTCAGCCAGAGATGGCAGATCTACACTATGTATTGACACATTATTAACCAAGACCTCAAGGAAGAAATCGCCACTGAAGATTGGATTTAACAAACCTTGCAGAAAGAGATAGTCAAAGGACAGCACAAATTCATCGGTGTATGGTGCGATATCGATCGTCTGGTTCCAGAGGACATTCGTTCCAGCAAAATGAGTGAATATGTGTTGGGGATTATTGGTCACCTCAGCTTGGTTCTGGACTGATGTATAACGGCGTCCACTGTCTACATATGAAACGAGTTGTGTCTGATCGGAATCTGTATTGTTGGACATGGCGGACCATCCATAGGGATATACATCAAGTATGTAGTTAGGATTCAAAGTATAACCTGGAATTCCTTGGTCAAAAGTCCCATTCACTACGTACAACCGTTCGATGTTCCAAACATCAATCTCAGCAGTACTGGCTATCCATTCATGGTCTGAATCAATAGGGAATGCGTTTTCAGTTCCTACAAAAGTGTCTGTTCGAGCGGAAATATTCCCAGTCGAATAGTACCCACTCTGTTCAATCTGAACCGGATTGAGTGTTCCTGCAGCAGGAAGAGGCGAACCGTGAGAATCGGATAGCACCTGTACTTTGTCTGGTTGCTGAACCTCGATTGTTTTGGCATCCTCAATCAGTGGTCTCTTATTTGAATCAATGACGAACCCATTGTCAAAGGAATCTATTGAGGACTGCATCAAAATAGGAGCGGATGGTAGCAGCAGTAGGAGCATAACGAACACTCTTAGACCCTGCGAAATTCCTGGTTGCATCCCCATAACGACCAAAGATTGCTAGGAACAGGAGCTAGTATAAGATAATATAACGTTAGTGTGGATAGTTCTCTATCATTCATCACCGTTTGAGAGAACTCTGCCCTGAGCAATCACATCATGTTTATGTATACTCTCAAGAGATCTGGCTTCAGCAAACATCTCCAAATCCCGATCATTGTACTTGTTCTTTGCATGCTGGAGTATGTTTCGACAGACATCCTCAACTAGTAATGGATTGTCATGCATCTCCTTGGTCACATGGACCTCATCCTCAAGTTTCAAGAGAGAGTAAGTCTTACTGCTGAATGACCTTTCAATAATCTCAATCATAGTCCCGTAGGTTGGGATATCGTCAATCTTACCTACAACACGTAGCTTCCCAAATGCACGCTGGATATGGGTAAGACCCTCATTATTGGCCATGCAGTGAGGACAAACAGTGTTACCAATCACCTTTACTTCTACATCATGCATGAATGGTTTACCTTCCTCCATAGTCGTAATGGCAGTGACATCACAGACTTCCCATGTCCTCTTGCGAGAAACAGGAGTGTGACTCTCGTACCCAAACTCGAATTCAAATTTCACCTCTCCACGTTTGAAACTGTGTTTCTTGGAGAGACCCTCAAGTATCTTCATTTGAATATGCTCAATAGAGGAGTGTACTCGAAACTGGTCACTCAACTCCTCGGTCATCGATTCTACAAGACGTGACATATGTACCCCTTTCAATTCAGCAGGAAGGTCAATTGTGATATCTACTTTAGGAAGAATATGATGACGAATCCCACTACGCTCGGTGATGACAAAGGTCTTGAGATTCTTTACACCAACCTTGCTAAGTTGAATCCTGTGTTTAGGCCGTTCATTCTGAGTATCGATGACCAATTTTGTTTGCCTCTTTGTCGTAAAGGATTATAGCTATTTCTTATAGCATCCGGTAGAGCCCGCGCTTTCGCTCACACAGACTCGAACACTGAAATCTTGTGGAAAATCAAGATTCTCATGAATGTACTTCGCGAGTAACTCCGCTGTCGTGGCTTTTGTTGGAATAATCACACAGTCCCCCTCTGGAAAAACATAGCGTTTCTCACCCACATTGACCTCAATGAACTCTTCCGATTTGGCAACTTTGATAGACTTGGACTCTCCAGGGAGCAAAACTTTGTGATCAAGGGTCCGACAAATCCCCAGTGCTTTTGACTTCACATCCCTGAAGTCGTAGACCATTCCTTCATCGTTCATTGGACCTGTGAGCTTTATCTTCAAGAAGTAGTTATGCCCATGAAGGTTCTCGAATTCTCCTTCACTCTTCACAAAGTGAGATGCACTGAAATGCATCCTCTGGTCTTCAACACGAATGCTATGCAATTGAAAGCCTCCAAGTACAGAACTGGTTACAAACGAGGACGCATGTAAAACTGTCGGAAGAATACTATTCGGAAATTCCTCGTTGTCGTTCAAAGGCTTCAATCAGGTCATCTACAGAAGTTGCTTGAGTTGGATCTTTGTCATCACGCCACCGTCCGGTGAATCGCGGAAATCGAATGGCTAGGCCACCGTCCTTGAGGATTTTTCGACCAGCTGGATGAATAGGGCTTAGGGTTATCTCGTCGCCAAGAACCTCAATAACCTCAACAGGTTCAAACCAGACATCTGCATCAATTTCTGAAATGACCTTGGGATTCTTTTGCTCTAGCTTGTGTTTATCAAGACGTTCCTTAAACTCTGCAAGCATCTCATCCGTAAATCCAGTACCAATCTTACACACTGTCGGATAGGTATCACTGTCATTGTCATAAGCAGATGCCAAGATGGCTCCATAAAGACCAGTCCTTTTTCCACGACCATGGATTGCACCAACAATCACGAGGTCAGCAGAGTCAGCCAGTCCTTCTGTATAGGAAGCCTTGAGTTTGATCCAGAGCCAACTTCGAGACCCGGCTTGGTACGTTGAATCTTTGTGAATTGCCTTTGCAATAACACCCTCATGCCCAGTTTCGATAGACTCTTCGAATATCTCCTGCAATCGTTCGGGGTCATCGGTGAGCTCTGCTACCGTGAGATTGACCCTGTTAGTGGTTTCGACAATCTTCTCCATAAGTTCCCTTCGTTTTAGCAAAGGTAAAGAAGTGACATCCTCCCCTTCAGCATAGAGAATGTCAAAGAAGAAAAGTGCGATAGGAACCTCTTCCTGAGTTGCCTCGATATCGGTCTTTCGCCTTCTGCGCATTAACTCTTGGAAAGGCCTCATTTTACCTGATGAGGGATCAATTGCGACACATTCACCCTCCATTACGCAGGTTTCTGCTTTGACGTGATTCTGGACAAGTTCAACTACATCAGGATACTGAGCTGTGATGACTTCTTGACGGCGAGAGAAGAGAATTACTTCCTCACCATTCTTGTGCACTTGGACTCTCTCACCATCATACTTGTTCTCCACGAGAACTTTCCCTTGTGCCTTCTCGATGATTTCTTCTGGACTGGATAACTTCTTAGCGGCCATCATTCGGATAGGTACACCAACATTGGTTCTGACTGATCGCACAGATTCTATGCCCTCATTGGCCAGGATGGATGCAATTTCAGCGAGATCACTACATACATTGAAAGCAGCCTCAATATCATCACGTGATTCCTTGTCTCCCGTGAATGCAGTTGCCATTGCATCAATAAGTCCCATATGTCCAAGTCCTAGACGAAGAGACCCCGTTACGGTGCGGAGCATGTATCGTGCCTCTATCGGCTTTGCATCTGTGAGTAAACCAACTAGTTTTGAAACCTTAATCCTGTTACTTCCAGATCCAGACACCCTAGCTGCTTGATCCAGTGTGTCAAAGACGGTAGACACTGTCAGTTCTTGTGCGAATAGTGTTGCTTGGGCGCTTTCTTGTAGTAGGGATTCAGCTGTACTTCCAATATCTCCAGTCTTTTGGAGAATCTTACGCACCTCTCCCTCAGGTACAGACGCCGCAGAAGCAACTACCTGAATTGCCATCTTTTCCGCAATTCCAATCTCTGGCTGACTCTTCCAGTCGGGATGAAGTTTTCCAATAGTCAGAGCTACAATCGGACCTACTTCAGATAGCTCAGCTTTCTTAAGAAGTTCAGAGAATATGCGGATCTTTTCCAATGACCCACTGGTAGTTTCAACTTCATCATATGCCTCTGCCAAAGTTACATAGAGCAAGATTACACTCCCTATTTTAGTGGCCCACCACATGCTTTATAAACTCAGTCTGAAGCACACCGGCATTCACAGACATTATTCGGTGAGCTGAAATTGGGTAGTGTAAGACCTCGGTATATTAAGAACGCTGCGAAGAACCTTCTAGCGCTTTATCCAGAAACATTCACAGACGATTTTGAAAGCAACAAAAGACTAGTTGAACAGCTCACAGATGTCAAGACAAAGAAAGTACGAAACCGAATCGCGGGTTATTTGGTCCGATTGATTAAAATAGGAGTCGCCAGGGAAGAAGCTGAAGCCCTAGAACCTGGTGAAGAAGTCATTGACGATATGGAGATGTAATGCTCCGATCATATGCACTGCACCTATTATTCCTCAAAGGTATCTTAAGGGGGAGCGTATAGTCTATATCTATGAGTGATTGGCAGAACCTAATTCTGCATGGTGATTGTTTGGATGTCATCAGAGAGCATCAAGATATTCTTAATGGAAGGGTTCGGTTAATCTATATCGACCCTCCGTTTCTGTCAGGGACTGACTACACTCTCAAGACTCGATCTAGTGGTAATAGCCAGACAGCGGGTTCTCTTCAGGAGGAAATCACTTACAGCGATAAGTGGACAGGGGGACTTGATGAATATCTGAAATTCATGAAAGTCCGACTCGAAGCTATGAAACCATTGCTCAATGAGGAGGGTAGTCTTTGGGTGCACCTTGACTGGCATGTATCACATTATGTTAAAGTCATCCTTGATGAAATATTTGGATATTCCAACTTCGTAAATGAGATTGTATGGAAACGAACTAACAGCCCAAAGGCGCAGAGCAAAGGATTTGGAAGTCAACATGATGTAATCCTCCTCTACGCTTCGGATGCGGCTAAGTTTAGGACACATCCAACCTATCGAGAACATGACGAGAGGTCTCGCAAGCCCTATAGCTACAAAGATGAAAGAGGAAGATTTCGACTGATAGAGATAGAGGCTCAGGGGATTCAACGAAAAGAGGATAGAAAGCAGTTTGAATGGCGTGGAAGGACAGCACCTTATCTCTACAGGGAAGAAATCCTGGACGAGTGGTGGGATGCTGGGTTGATCTATACAAGTAAGTTTGGTCGTTATACAAAGAAGCAATACCTTGATGATGTGCCAGGAGTCCTAGTTTCTGACCTCTGGACAGACATTCATCCAGTTCAAGGAGCCTCGAAGGAGCACACTGGTTTTCTCACACAGAAACCTGAGGCACTTCTCGAACGTATCATAGAGTCTTCATCAAATCCAGAAGACATTATTGCAGACTTCTTTGTAGGATCAGGAACCACAGTTGCAGTTGCCGAACGATTGAACCGACGATGGATAGCATGTGATACTTCTCAGGCTGCCATTAAGGTCACAAAAGAACGACTCGAAAAACGTTCAGAGTGATATGAAAAAGACAAAATACATATCTGTTTGCTACTATACTCACCACAGCAGAGGAGGACAATACAGTGTCACTATATCTTGCAGTGTTTGTCTTTGTAGCATGTTTCGCAATCTATGGGTACTTCAGATTTGCAGGTAGACTTCATTCAGAGCCAACAGACAAGAAACTGGGGGAAACAAGCTCTGGGAAGCTTTTCCGTTCCAAGGTACATGATGCTGCATTCTTTGATGGTGAAAGTGAGGATATAACTGAGGTCCAATCCCGGCTGAGAACCTACGGTGGGGCTTGATTCCGCTTCAGTCCATCCAAATGGGTTCATCGTAATCAGTGGTTTTTTTGAAGACCTCGCCCATTGCATTATTGTCCCATCTTCTTAGTAGAAGGTATGAAATCAGTCCTGCAGCACCTGCAAGGATGTAAGGTAGATACATCATGAGATAGAAGAGTGGACCATATGGGAAGTAACCAATCCGACTAAGAGGAAGGATTCCGATGACCCAGGCGGCGACTGCAACAAGTGTGCACACCCCCATCCTTCTCGAGCTCCGCTTTCGCTTCTCCCAATCACGGATGCTCCAGACGACAGTTTGTGCTTCTTCTTCATTCAGGGTGATTCCTCTTTCGACCTGAACCTTGGCTACATTTGGATGTATGCCATAGATTGTTTCTACAGCCACAAAAGCAGGTTCGTGTTTCCAGAATGCACCCTTAACTAGGATGACGAAAATAATTGGAGCTATGAATATGGTTGAAAATGAGGCCATCATAGAAATGATGATGTAACCACCATAGGCAAGACTCTGAGCAATCATAATGGAAAGCGGAATAAGGATAAGACTTGATGAATAGGTAAAGATCAGAAACAGAATGACTGCGCCAATAAAGTCTGCAAACCATTTAGACCTTGGAACTCTAAAGAAATGAAATGCAAGAAGAGCCTCCCCACTCTCTGGACTCTTCATGATGAGGTCGACCATAGGTTCTGAAACAACGATTGCATTGAAAATCGGGTTGAAAGTTGATGCGATGAAGACATTTTCACTCTGACGGCCCCAAACATGGGTTTCGGAGGACACAACGACCTTCTGGTGGATTCGACCAATTAGGTCATGAAACTCTGCATTTGATGAGGGATTGTTGAATCGACTTTTCAAGATGAGCAGATAGAGTATGTGGAATAGTGCTCCTACAAGCAAAGATAGCAGTAATGCGACCCACCAGTTTATACCGATGATTGTGTAACCAAACCCTAGGAAAAGCACAGCAGAGAATGGTATAGCTCCAAACAGCGCAAGAATTACAGCAAAACCTCTTGAGATCGAGGGTACTCGAGTGCCAAACCATTTTGCGTATCTATCGGAGACCTTCGTCAATCCACCCAACCAACCTGCAGCCATTCTGGCATGAGGCGTTATAACTTGTGCGTTTCAAGTAGCGATGTCAATCTGAAAAAGGGATGAGAGTGTCAGTAAGAATTACTGACACCCTTTTGTGCTAAATTTCTTAGAACACTAAGACCGCATTTTGACTGCAATTGCTATGACAACAATGACTGCTACTCCACCGCCCGCGACTAGTAGCATCGTTGTCATTTCAGGAAATCCACCATTTCCATTCGGACCAGTAGTTGTAGTTGTTGTAGTGGTGGTGGTTGTTGTTGTGGGGTCTGATGGTATGTAATTCTCGTCATCGTCTACCACAACATTGTCCATGCCGAATTCAGCCCATTCACCGCTGATGTATTGACCCGCACTGAACATGAAGACTTCAGAGCTATTGTATGTGACTCCGGAATATTGAATGATAGGAGTACTATTACTATTCAGATACACATTGATCTCTCCATTAGAGTCACAAGTCACATCAAAATGGCTCCAGGTGTCTTCGATTTGGTTATCGTGATTGTATGATACGAGAAATGAGTTTCCACCATTAAATGAACCATCCCATCCCCACAGGTAGATTATAGGTTCATTATCAGTGAAGCATTGAATATGGAGACTATATCCTTCAATGTCCTCCCAAGTCGTCCAATTGCACATGAAGAAGAAGTCTACCGGTCCATCCTCATCTGTGGGTTGATAGAAATCGAATGACCAGTGTCCAACTGACACTGTACTGGGATGTGCCAACCACCCCCATGCACCATTGGTTTTGTTTACATAGACTGCTTCATCTACACAATCGAAATCCAACTCAAGGTGTGGCATGACTTCGTTGCCATGTTTTGTCCAACCATCGTAGTTATTGTCGTCGAAATTGTCACTCCAGCTAATAATCGCAGAAACTGGGTTTACTAAAAGTGTGGCCAACATCAGTGAACCGATAAGGCCTAGCAAAATCGCAAATCTTCTCATTATCAACTCTATCCCTCTTCAGTAAGAATGGGATATGTTTGCAATCACTGAAATTTAAAACACTGTGACCTTTGTAGGTTTAAGAACGCTGTAACTATGGTCGTTTATCTTGGTTATGATATCCAAATAGTTTACAGAACGGAATGCTCATTTTAGTAGAATTTGTCCATGTCATTGTCATAGAACTCGACTCGATGATTCGTCGTTTTTATTCCAACTAATTCACCCAAAAAGACATGACCAGGACCAACATGATGGTTCTGTGGTCTGAAAATGTCTGATCCAACTCTTCTAGCAAAAGGAGCTTCCTTCACTTCATTAGTTATTCCATAAATTGATTTGATATCCTCTGCGGTACAGAAATGACCAATCCTTGGTAAACTCGCAATTTGCCATGAATTCCAGTACTCGATAGGATATCTCTCTTGTATCCACTTCACGACATCCGTGGATTTCATTTCTCTTTCATCATAATCAATCATTATAAGAAAAGGGATAATTCCAGCAGCACTCCAGTTTGTAAAGATTGTAAAGTAAAATCCGTGGTTAGATTGCAATTCACGTATGATTTGCTGAACTCGACTTGCTGATAAGTTAGTCTTCTTGGCTATTTCTGTAGCTGGAATTCTGGCATCAGACCAAAGATGTTTCAATACAGTCAACTGTGACTTCTTCAAAGAAACTTTCTGACCAAGATAGACATACTGATGATGATTTGGTAGAGGTGACGGAGTTATGGGGTGCATGAAGTGAATGTCAGCGTCAACAACACATTCGAAACTCCGTAGGAATTTCCCGAACTCATACAGACCCAATGAACCTACAACCTCACTGTGTACTAAAAGGTGTGTGTCAGATCTAATGATATCTAATACACCAGTATTCTTGCCTATATCCTCAACAAGTTCTTCATCTTTCTCAGTGCCATCAGTTGAGAGGAAAGCTATGCAATGTTCTGCATCCAACATTGCCAAGGACAAGAGAACATACCCACGACTAATCAGTCCCGACTCCCGCAATTTCAGTACTCTCTTTCTAATACTTGTGGAAGACAATCCAAGATTCTTGCCTAAACTACGATATGTTTTGCGACAATCTCCCATTAAATCAAGTATGATTTTCTTGTCAATCAGATCCATGGAACCCACCTTCCCAATGAATACTGATGCTTTACCGTAAGGGACAGCCTTCTAATAAACCCCAAATGTCAGGAGTAGAATGGAGCTCAAATTGGTCATAGATTCTTGAGTTTCCTTATCGCTCCACCAGGTGCTACTCCCTTTGGACATGCCTTCACACAGTTCATAATGAGGTCACAAAGAGGTGCACCTTCCGGCCTCTTCACGGCCTTTGTATACCGCTCAGGTTCTAAACTCCTTGAATCTTCATGAAACCTCCATGCTTTCGCAAGGGCCGCAGGACCTACGTAATCCTCCTTCTCTGCATTGACAGGACAGGATCCATAGCAAAGGGCACACAGAATGCAGTTGACATATCGCTCAACCTTCTTTCGTTCATCAGGAGTCTGTGATCGAGGTGTGTCACCATCCTCAGCATCACTCCAGAGCTTCATAGACTCAAGGACATCGTAGAACTTGGTCATGTCAACCACTAGGTCCTTGAGAATAGGCATGTTTGGTAACGGTTCGATCAGTATCTCCACTTCAGGATTCCATCCAGCAGGAGTTTCGCCTATGGCAGAGAACGGTTTCAGTTTCATGTCATTGCTCTTAGCATAGCTAATCTGGGTTCGACATGCAAGTCGTGGTTCCTTGTTGATGAGCATAGAGCAACTCCCACAGACAGCACCTCTGCATGAATACCTGAAGGAGAGGGAGGGATCCATCCTATCTTGGATTTGAAACAGAGCATCGAGAACAGTCATTCCCTTCTTTATGTCCACTTTATAAAGGTCATAGTGAGTTATTGTTCTACCATCTCGGCTTCTGGCAATTCTGAACATCATCAGTAAGTCCTCTCCTTCACGTCAAACTTGCCCAAGTTAACATCGATGAGCTCAGTCTTGATGTAATCATCAACCATTGTGAAAAGTGAGTGTTTCAAGAAGTTTTCATCATCCCTCTGGGGATAGTCTAGCCTCCAGTGAGCACCTCGACTCTCTCTTCTCATGAGAGCACCCATAGTGATGACCTCGGCAAGGTCCAGCATATTCTCAAGCTCCAAGGTCCGAACTAGGGCAAAATTGAACTTGTCATCACTCTGCCCTACACTCACATTCTTGAAACGTGTCTTCAGTTCGCGAATCATCTTCAGTGCTGCTTCGAGAGCATCCGACTTCCTATAGACACCAACAAGGACATCCATTGTCTGACCCATGGTTTCGCGAATGTTTGCAGTAGAGTCACCTCCCTCATGTAGGAGTAACGTCTGGAGGTGCTCTCGCATCTTGAAAGCCTCCTCTTCGACACATGATTTGTCTGGCTGTTTTGCAGACGATGTATACTCTCCAACCTTTTCTCCAACAACTCGACCAAACACCAATGTTTCAAGAAGGGAATTCCCACCTAATCGATTTGCCCCATGCACACTCATACAGGCAGTTTCACCCACTGCAAAGAGCCCAGAAACAGGAGTTTCCCCATGTTTGTTCGTGTGGATTCCACCCATGGAATAGTGCTGAGCAGGCTGGATTGGGATTGGCTCTTCAATAGGATCAACTCCTGCGAAATAGATGCATATCTCTCGAATCCCAGGGAGCCGTTCCATAATCTTCTCCTTCCCCAAGTGTCTGAGATCGAGATGGACATATTCATCCTCAAACCCTCGACGCTCTAAAACCTCAGTTTGAATTGCGCGAGCTACAATATCTCGAGGGGCAAGTTCCATTTTCTCAGGAGCGTATTTTTCCATGAACCTTTTGCCTTCTGCATTGACTAGATATCCACCCTCACCCCTTGCGCCTTCAGTCATCAGGATGCTGGAACCGTAAAGACACGTGGGATGGAACTGGATGAACTCCAGGTCCTTCAGAGGTGCTCCAACCCGCAATGCAAGGGCACACCCATCGCCTGTGTTGATTAAAGCGTTTGTTGAATGACCATAGACTCGACCAAAGCCCCCAGTGGCTAAGACGACTGCCTTCGCAGTAAATCCATGGACTTCTCCAGTGGCAATGTCAAGAGCAGTCAGACCACACACTTGATCCTTAGATTTCACTAATGATATCACAAACCATTCAGTGTAGAACTTGATTCCTCTCTTCAAAGCTTGCTCAAAGGTTGTATGCAACAAGTTGTGTCCCGTCCGGTCAGCAGCATAGCATGTCCTTGGGAATGCAGCACCACCGAATGGTCTCTGAGCAATCTTTCCATCTTCTGTCCGTGAGAAGGCTGTGCCCCAGCGCTCATTCTCAATTACTGCTCCCGGAGCTGCCTTGGCAAGAATCTCAACAACATCTTGGTCAGCTAGATAGTCAGACCCCTTCACTGTGTCAAAGGCATGAGCCTCCCAAGAGTCATCTTCGCCTAAAGCGGCATTGATTCCTCCCTGAGCAGCAACAGAATGAGATCGTAATGGATGGACCTTTGTCACAATAGCGATGTCAAACTTCTCGCAGAGTTCAATGGCGACTCGCAGTCCTGAGAGACCTGCGCCAACGATGATAACATCATGCTCGAATGATGAAATCGTCACTCACCTCTGCACTAGTAAGGAGGCTGCTCAGTTATAACGTGTACGGCTCGGATGAGTTCAGACCATCTTTGTAGGGTCTAGTATATCATCGAGGTCGCCCTCAAGTTCAATTCCTGAATCAGTGATAACCTCTCGAATTGTCTTCCCTGTTTCATGAGCCTTCTTAGCTATCTCAGAGGCCTTGTCATAACCTATGATTGGGGAGAGGCGGGTTATTATCATTAGACTTTGGTCTAACTGTTTCCTCATTCTCTTTTCGTCAGCCTTGAGACCCTCTAGACAGTTTTTTCTAAAAGAATCGATACCTCTTGATAGCAGACGAATCGAGTCGAGAAGGTTCATTATCATCACAGGTTTTGTGACATTCAGGTCCAAAATACTTCCATGCCCCTCAGCAGCAGCGATTGTTGTGTCGTTCCCAATCACCTGCAAACACACCTGAATCAGAGCCTCAGACTGAGTGGGATTGACTTTACCGGGTATAATCGAAGAACCAGGTTCGTTACTAGGAAGAATAAGTTCACCAAGACCTGCTCGTGGACCACTACCCATCCAACGAATGTCGTTTGCCATTTTCATACATGTTAATGCAATGTTCCTGAGTGCGGCACTTGCTCGAACAATACTGTTGTGCGATGAGATTCCTTCAGATTTCACAGGACTTTCCCTGAAATCATAACCCCCCATCATCTTGCTGAGTTCTTTCACAGCCCGTCTAGCAAAATCCTTGGGTGCGTTGAGCCCAGTACCAAGAGCGGTTCCACCAAGAGGAAGAAACACTAGGTTCTCGACAACGGCTAGTATGTCATGCTTAAGCGAGGTTTCTATTTGAAACTTGTATACGGAGAACTCAGTCGATAGAGGGATGGGTACTGCATCCTGAAGATGCGTTCGACCTACTTTGATAATACCATCGAACTCATCGATTTTTTCTCCAAGAACAATTCGGAGTCGGTCCAGTGAAGGTATCAGGTGCGAACGCAACATTGAGAGCGTAGAGATATGCATCGCCGTGGGAAATACATCATTACTGGATTGAGACATGTTGACGGTGTTGTTTGGATGGACTGGTGATTTCGTCCCGCGAGGATGACCAAGAATTTCATTCGCTCGGTTGGCTAGGACTTCGTTCGTGTTCATGTTTGTCTGAGTTCCAGAACCAGTCTGATAGACATCGATTGGG
>Ga0209536_100006689_pt1 | contig 17564 bp, 10 predicted proteins | sample DeeMarSeWOR28_12_FD_187461 | JGI IMG/M metagenome (GOLD analysis project Ga0209536, IMG submission 187461) | Marine sediment microbial communities from White Oak River estuary, North Carolina - WOR-2-8_12 (SPAdes) (version 2) | ecosystem: Environmental > Aquatic > Marine > Intertidal zone >... | reverse complement strand
TGTCCAGCTATGTGACCGCTTTTCGGCTGGCTTTTCGCAGCAAACTGCCCCGTTGGCGAGGCGAAATCGGTCGCTGCAAGTTGGTTTCCTGGCCGAACATCGCCATTGTACAAGTCGTCAAGCAGCGAGTAGAGGGTGTGCTGACCGTTGACCGGCGTATTGTGCAAGGTGGCAAAGAAATGGTGGAAGGCTTGATCAAAGCAACCCAAAAAGGAAAAGGTGTGATCAATACAGCCTTTATCGAAAGGCTCAACGCCACCTTCCGCCAAAGATTGAATAATCTGGTGCGACGTACCCGTACGTTGGCCCGCCGATCTGAAACTCTGGAGGCTGGCATGTACATCGTGGGTTGTTTCTACAACTTTTGCGACTTCCACCACAGCCTGCGTTTGAAACTCTTTGTTGGTTCTTTTGGCTATCGTTGGGTGCAACGCACTCCGGCTATTGCCGCCAAATTGACGGATCATCAATGGACGCCTGCCGAGTTATTCGCTTTCAAAGTGCCTCCACCTCGCTGGAAACCGCCTGTACAGCGTGGAAGACCATCTCTGGCTACGCTACTACTGGCTCATAGGTGGGCCGCATGACCACAATTAGGGGCGGTGATACCGTCATGTTTACCATTGATTTCTACTCACATTTTTTGATGTAATCCTGTTTGCTATTCTTGCAAACCACAGTCTCCAACGCAAGCGGGACCATGCCTTGATCCCATCTCGAACCTGTGGACGTGATGGGGGATGCTGGCTGAAAATTTGAAGCATATAAAGTGCTGTAAGTTGTTCTAGTTCTGAGGGGGCGTTTCTGTATACAAGCCGTAACAGGCCATTATTGGTTTCCCTAAACTTGTCGGCTAAGGCGATCTGCAATCCTAAGGGTGTATGCCCATTCGAAAGGTGCGGGAGCAGGCGCGCTGCACCTTTTTCAATACGCATGTATATCCGGCAAACAGCAGTCGGAGAGGGGAGCAGACGCAAATATATACCGACCCATGTCTGCCACACGAGAACCAACCCCAGCAATCCAGCAACCCCAAGCAAGGCCTGCCCTCCCAGCGTGGAGATAAGTGACAGCCACTGCACTTCCAGCCAGGATGCAAGTATTTCACCGAGAGACAGGCCTGGGTCCGATTCTGATGCGGCTACATCATCTGAATGGGAGATGGCTGGTTGGTTTCCCGTCGGTTCGAATTCCACCCATCCGATCTCGGCGAAGTAAATTTCAACCCAGCTATGGGCATGTTTCTGCCGGACGACATATTGCCCGGTCGAAGGATCATAATCACCACTTGCGTATCCAACCACAATTCGCGCCGGTAATCCCGCTGCACGCGCCAGGACAACCATGGATGAGGCGTAGTAGTCACAATATCCCTCTTGGGCCGTGAACAGGAAGTAATCCACCACATCCTCACCAAACGGAGGCGGTTCAACATCGAGCGTATAAGGAATTTTGCGCAAATACGTTTCGATTGCCACGGCCTGATCGTATAGTGTTCGTTCTGCGCCAGTCAGATCGCGTGCCAACGCAAGCACTCGATTCGGGGTGTCTTCGGGTAGCTCTAAATACCGACTGACGATCTCCAGCGGATAATTCCTTATGGCAGCCCGCAATTGTGTTTTACTGACCTGAGGAACGTAAGACTGAACAGTATAGGCATTCGCAGTGATTAAAGCGCCAAGCAAATCGCCGTTGTGGAGCGGGCCAGGGTCGGGTGGTGGAGGCACGCGCCAGGCTAATTTGATATCGGTATCAACCTGCACAAGCATTCCTGTCCAATATAGGCTGTTGATGGGCTGGTCTGAATCCATCTCGACCTGTTGTTGCACGACTCGATAGGCCGATGTAGGCTCCAGCAATGGTGTGTCAGCATCAAGAGCAGCTTCCCTTGCCGGGCGGCTGACCCAGCCTGTTCCAATGTAACGATCGTACGTCCTTGTACGCCAATAATAATTAGCGGAAGCCGGCAGGTTTTCACCCGTGCTTATGGTCATTACCACAGTCTCGAGTTGTTCGGGGGGCGTACTGAGTAGATGCAGACGCGGCAGTCCGCCGGATTGATACTCTTTATTATTGGCAACATTGGGTGGTGTTTTTTGTACTGCAGATTCAGAAACTCCACTAGCATCTTTGCGATCCGATTCACGAAGTTTGTCTACCAAATCTTCCCAGGAGAGCGAGGGAGTCAGCATTGCGGAACCGACCAACAGGATAATGATAGGAGCGGCTAACATTACAGAATCGATCGCAATACTATCTGAGTAATCCACGTTTCGTTGAAGCCACCCTGTAACCACATCCTTATAATGGGCCAGGCCAATCAGCGACAGCATAAGGAGCAAATACAGCACAACCAGGTTTGTTTCATCCCGTGTGTAACTGAGTGCCAGTGTAAGCACGATGCCACCAGGTGTCAGCGCATGTATCGCCAGGCGCTTCCGCCGAAACTGCCATCCAGCCCAGATCCCAATCAACCAAAAGAGTATGCTCAAGGCAAGCCCGGTTGCAGCAGGATCAGCTGCAGGTTTACCTGTCACCAATAACATAGTCCATTCCCCCAGGCGGAGCAACGCAACTATCACACGGCTGGAAAGATCATTCCAGGAGTTAAACAAGCGAGTCGGGTCAACCGGCGACCTGTCATTTATCCATCTAACAATTTGAGGGAGGATAGAATATAAGGAGAACACAATATTCACGACAGGGCGACCGAGTTTCACTGCATAAACAAAGATCCCGGGAAGGCCCAGCGCAACCAACCACCCCGCTGCCTGCATCCCGTTTAATCGGCTTTTGCCGGCCCACCATCCACACAACACAGCTACCAGCGCAACCGGAATCAGCAGGGCCCAAGAAACACCACGCACCACCTGCCCAATCGCCAGAGCAGGGCAAGCCGCAGCAATCAGCAAAAGCACCAGGCTGATATTCTTCCGAAGTGTGGTCCACAAAACCTCGGGATTCATTCTGACAATCTCCGCCAGGAATAATCTTCCAGTGCGCGGACTGGGATAGCGCGTCCGGTGGGTGAAATGCGAAACTCCCGTTTCCCATGAGTGCCGGGGCGCGCTTCGGGGCGGTCGAGCAAATCGCGAGGAATACTATGATGAGCGACACCCATCTTATCAAGCGCAGTCAGGAGCGGTTTGTTGCCCACCTGCCCGCCAAAGGTTTGCGGATCGAGCGAAAGGACCGTGGGGGTGATCCCACGCCTTCGTAGCAGTGGGACCGTGGTCAGCCAGTCCAACTGGACGGTTGGCGTGATGATGATCAGGGTGGCGTTATGTCCCAGGTTCGGGCGGATGTGCTCCAGCACTTCGCCGAGCGAAGTCGTCCCAGTTGAGGCCAGTGCCAGCGTGCGCAAGATTTCCCACTCCTGGCCGATGCCTGTCCGTGGTGGCAGCCGGTCGAGAGCCTGGCCATTCGCCACGAGTCCGACTCCATGGTGTGCACGCAGGCCCCGGTCGGCGAGCGAAGCGGCCAGGATAATCCCATGTTCCTCGGTACTGTCTTCCTCGCTTCCAATTTGGGCCGCATCCTGCAAATCCAGCAAGATCCACCAGTCACTGGCAGGCGCGCCATCGAACAGGCGCACGTATGGTTTTTCGAGGCGCGCGGTTGTCTTCCAATGGATCAGGTTCATGCTATCCCCTGAGACGTACTGTCGCACACTGCTTGCGTCCAGGGTGTTTTCGGGCGCATGTGGAGTCGGGCGGCCTTCACCGCTGTAGCCGCCAGGGAAGATTTCCAAGGTCGGCAGAGGCACCACAGGAGGCATTACCAGCAATGAGGTGCGCGACGGGTCTTTGATGGTGACCGCGTAAATGCCAAATAGATCACCTGTGTGCAGCAGCGTATCTCCCAGCAGATATAACCCGCGCCGGGCACAGATGCCATTCTTCCGCCATCGGGCGCTCGACGATTGATCTACGCCGGTCGCCAGACTGGCATCGTAGCCTGGCATTGTCGAGCGATCTTCTATTTCCACCCAGGTGGCAGGGATCCAGCCTTTATTTTGTAGCGTGAAGCGCTCCTCCAACACATCGCCGACCTGTATCCACCCGAAGCGCATCTCGCGGACCAATTTGAGATTTGCAGCCAGGCTGCGTGCCATGATATACGACACCAGCCAGAGCCCTCCCAACCCGACCAGCAAGATCGTCCATATTTTTGACGGGTCGATCAATTGCATAACAGCCAGCACGAGGACAAGGGCTGGCAGCAGGCGGTTTTTGAGATTGGTTTTGGATGTCATGATGTATTGTTTTAATTGTAAGGTATATGTCAATAAGTGAAACATGTCACCCTGCCGTCTCGCATCGGCGTGCTCGCGGCACGAACGGTGAGTGAAACGAAGGGTCTACCCCTAGCAGGGCACAGGTCCCGTGCGTAGTGCGAGGATTCTTCACTTCGTTCAGAATGACAATAAAACAATCAGGAACATCGTCCCGCAGATTGCGGACGGATGACGCTTTTCAGGGAGCCTCGAATTCTGTACGATGGAATAGGAGGTGCCCCATGAAAATCCCCTTCCTAAAAACATCCACGAATGACTTCATCGAAGAGGCGCGCAAGACCCCCGGTTACACCCTGCTGGATTTCATCCACGGCTACATTTACGGCCGCTGGCCATATTTCTACATCGGTGTGGGCAAAGGCAAACATCCGGCAACCAAGTATCTTGCTCCGCTGGGCGGGCTCGTTGACCGCCTGATCACCAAAAAGAAAGATGACGAGCCTGCTGAAGAGACCATCGGCTTCGCGGATACCTATCACGGCAAGGCTGTGCCACTTGAAGATGCCAAGAAACTCGTGCTGATCGACGAGGAGATTAAGATTCCCGACCTGGAGCAGGTTATCCCCTACAAGCGAGCGCGCTCAATCGTGATGAAGAATCCCGACCGCATCGTGGCTCTGGACTGTCCCTGCCGCGCGGCGATGGAAAATCCCTGCACACCGATCGATGTGTGCCTAGTGATCGGTGATCCCTTTGCCAGCTTCATCCATGAACACCAGCCGGAACGTTCACGCTTCATCACCCGCGAAGAAGCGATTGACATCCTGAAAGCCGAAGACGCGCGTGGACACGTGCATCACGCCTTCTTCAAAGACGCCATGCTGGAGCGCTTCTATGCCATCTGCAACTGCTGCGAGTGCTGCTGCGGCGCGATGAATGCGCATCGCACCGGGACGCCCATGCTGGCCTCATCTGGTTACATCTCCCAGGTGGACGAAGCGCTGTGCATCGGCTGTGAAGATTGCGTGGACTACTGTCAGTTCGGCTCATTGGAGATGGGCGATCTGGTTATGGAAGTGAATTATGAGAAGTGCATGGGCTGCGGTGTGTGTATCGACAAGTGCGAGCAGGGCGCGCTTGCGCTGGTACGCGATGAAGCCAAAGGCATTCCACTGGAGATTTGTGCACTGGTGGGTGAGGCGGTGGCTACGAACTCTAATCTATAAGCACTTTCCGGTCAATACCTCTTGGCAGTCCCTGTTTAGACAGGTACAATCCAATTTGTGAGTGAAGCTCGTTATCTTCCAGATACAAATCGCGTTGGCGTACTGGCCGCATCTGTGCTACTTGCATATGCCCTGACGCATCTAATCCAAACACCCGAACTTACCCTTGAACTACAATTGCCCGGCTTTTACTTTGCATATCCGCTTAGTTTAAATACGGTCATGGTTATTATGGCCGCCGGATTGACAGCTACAGGCATGGACTGGCTATTGCGATCACATCCATCTCTAGGCAAAACGCGTACCATCGAACATTGGCTGTTACCCACTCTTGCAACCTTTATTATTGGCATACCTCTTACAATCCTGCCGCCCGATAATAATTGGTGGATCGGGTTTGGTGTTGGTGGCCTGTTGTTGGTACTCGTGTTTCTGGCAGAATATATCGTTGTTGAACCATCCTCGCCTAATTATGCCATTGCTACTGCAGGGCTCACTGCGTTATCCTTTGCTGTATACCTCATTTTGACCACTGCCATGCGCTTTAGCGGCGCACGTTTATTTTTACTGGCCCCGGCTCTTTTCATTGCTGCCGGGCTGGTCAGCCTGCGCACATTGCACCTGCGAGTTGGTCAAAAATGGGAATTTAATTGGGCGCTCGGGATTGCCCTGGTCTGTACGCAGATTGGGGCTGGGCTGCACTACTGGCCGATTTCACCCGTTCAATTTGGATTAGGATTGCTCGGGCCGCTATATGCACTTTCCACACTGACAGGCAACCTTCTGGAAGGCATCCCACTACGACGCGCGATGATCGAACCGCTGATCGCGCTGGGGTTGACCTGGGGTATCGCCATCCTTTTCCGTTAAAATGATCAAAATCCTTAAACTGCAGCCAACACACTGGCAAACCATGCAGCGTCACGTGGCCGAGCAGGCCCCGCTTGAGGCTTGCGGTCTGTTAGTTGGGAAGAAGGATGCAGTCGAGACAGTGTTTAGGATGCGCAACGCAGCTCAAAGTCCAGTGCGATTTCGGATGGACCCGCAGGAGCAGTACGATGCTCTTATGTGGATCGAAGACAATGAACTCGACCTGGTCGGAATCTATCATTCGCATCCTTCCGGACCCGAAACTGTTTCCGCTACCGATATCGCTGAGGCCGCCTACGATGCGGTTCACGTCATCTGGTCGCGTACAGGGCAAACCTGGAGCGCGCGCGGCTTCTGGATCGAAGCCGGACAGGTAACAGAAGTATATATACAAATAGTGAGTGAACAGTAACCTGACACTCATTTCTGTGTTACCAGTGTTACATTCAAATTGGAGCGTTTTGGAGGAAATTACTCTTATGCAAATCATAATCAGCATTGGGGTGCTTGTGCTAGCTTACATCATCGGCTCAATCCCGTTTGGCTGGCTGATCGTTAAAATGAAAACCGGCAAAGATATACGTGTGATAGAAAGCGGGCGCACTGGTGGCACAAACGCTATGCGGGCGGCTGGATTCTGGGCTGGTATCCTCACCGCTATCCTGGATATTCTCAAGGCAGCTTCAGCGGTCTGGATAGCACAGGCTATCTTTCCGGACGCACATCTACTGCATGTACTTGCCCCGATCGCGGCCATCATCGGCCACAATTACTCGATCTTCGTTCCAAAGCGCAATGAGCAGGGACGAATCATAGGGCTGAAGGGTGGCGCTGGGGGCGCGGCATCTGTTGGCGGCGCTTTTGGGCTTTGGGGACCGTCAATCCTTATTATCTTTCCCTTGGGCGCCTTATTATTTTTCACGGTGGGCATTGCGTCGGTTACAACCATGAGCGTGGCTTTCTTTGCAATCATAATCTTTGCCGTCCGCGCATGGCTGGGATATGGTCTGTGGATAGATGTGCTATACGGTGTGCTGGCCGAAATTTTGCTCCTTTGGGCCTTGCGTCCGAATTTGCCAAAGCTATTTGCAGGTCAGGAACGGGTTGTCAGGCAAAGTCTGCACGGATGGATCAAAGCCAAACGTGAAACACAGCAACCCAACCATGGTAATGCCACCTAAGAAGAAGCCAGGCGATGAGCCTGGCTTCTTCTTTAACTGTATGGGTCAATTACGCTAATCGAGCTCTTTTCCACTCTGAACATGATGCAAAAGGGCACGCAAATTGCGCTCATGCAGTGCAACTGCCAATCCACTCAAATAAACACGGCTCTTCCCGCAATCCTCGATACTGACTCCTTCTAAATATTCCAGGGGTGCCTTGCGCCGGGCTGCAATCCTCACAGCTTTCTTGATGGCAGTAATGTAGTCCAGGTTTTCCTTGATGGCCCCTTCAATTTCGCCTCGCAGAATAATATCGCCGTGACCTTGTACGATATTTTCAAGCCCCAAATCACTGATCCGTTTTATGGAGGCTACAATATCGTTTACGTTACCATCCACAACATAGGGTACCGGCATAAAGGCATCACCAGCGAACAAGACGCGATCTTCTTCGACAAGCACCGATATGCCATCATCGCTGTGTCCTAAAGCTGTTGTAATGGTCAGATTCTTTTTGCCAACCCGCAAAGTCATATTGCCTTGACTAAATGTCATGTGCGGCAAGACTATTTTTACCTGCCGTAGTGCTGCATTCTGCTTGCTGGCAGATTCCAGGGAAGGTATACCACGCTCAATTAAAAACTCGCGGCATTGGTCGTGTGCAATGATGGTTGCACCTGGAAAGAAGCAATTACCCCAAGAATGATCAGCATGATAGTGTGTGTTTATAACATAACGAACTGGCACACCAAGATCATGTTCAACGAACTCGCGCATCCCTAATGTTTCTTCAGGTAGCGCCAAAGTATCGATGACCACAGCCCATTGTGGCCCGACAATCACTCCTGCTGTAACTTGAGCATAAACGTCGCTTTGGAACCAATATACATTTTCAGATACACGCTCACGGTGCATAGCTATCCTCATGAAAAATTTCCTATTAGATAGCACAAACAAGGGGTAAAAGTCAAGTTGTACAGACGAATTTGTAAGCACCTCCCCTGAATGGTTGACTTGCCTATGCATCTTTGCCATGATACACTTTATGTTATATGAAGGCAAATTTACTCGTAGTTACTACGCAGGCTAGTCTTGGGGAATTAATCCGTCAGAGTTTGAGCGATACAGACTCTTTTCATATTCACATGGCAAAAGGAAAAGCCGATGCTATTTTAGAGGCGGAAAAAGGAAATTGCACTCTGGCTTTGTTGGATATGGAGTTGGGTGAGAGTACTCTGGTAGAAATTGGCCGTTCGTTGCGTAGCATAGAACCTGATCTTGACCTGGTCATTCTGGCAGATGAGGAACTCCCCCCTACCATGGACAATATCCGCCCATGGGTCTTGCTTCGCAAACCTTTCCATTTACCTGACTTCATCCAGCTTATGCGCGCCGTTCCCATTATCCCTGATCAATTAATGGACAATGTAGAAAACAAAGTGAAGGTAGAGAGCAGAGAAGAAAAGAATTTTTCAAAACAGGAAGACCAAGAAATGCCCGATATTCCCTGGTTAAATGATGTTTCAAAAGCTGCGCAGCATCTCACACGGCTGACATTAGAATCCTCAGCGCAAGCTGCGCTGATCACTCGCGATAAGGATCTGTGGGCTTATGCGGGCCAACTTTCGCAGAACGCCGCCAACGAACTCGCGAGTACCGTTTCTCGTCACTGGGATGGCCAAAAAGGCAACGATTTGTTGCGATTCGTCCGCTTAGAATCGACCAAGGCCGAGCATATGCTGTATGCTACCAGCATGACAACCGACGTCATTCTGGCACTGGTTTTTGATGCGGAAACCCCTTTCAGCACCATCCGTAACCAGGCTAACGCTTTGGCTAGGTCATTAGCAGTTGCAAAAACAGGGCCAGTCGTTCCACTGGAACGCACACCGGTCCCCAATGTGGAGCAGGATGAGGGTGAGTCCGAAGCGTATGATTTCGACGAATCCAGCGAAGACCTGGAAATCCCGTCCATTTCCGAAATCCTGAATGAAATTCCCCCCCCTGTACCGCCAGAGCGAGTGGAAGCACCCCTAATGAGTGCTGCAGATGCGGATGAGAGTGTGTCAAGGCTGGATTTGGACCTGGACTTGGATCCGTCTGCCGCTGCCACGCGCCCATCTACACCGTTGCCAAAGAAACCCATTCACCACCCAAGCCAGGAAAGCTCACCCGCCATTCACTTGCGAGATATGATGCTGGCAGAGCAATCAGTAGATAAGCCAGATTCTCTTGCAGATGTTGCTGAAGAGTTGGCGGCCACCTTGCCATCCAAATCGCAACGCCGGCGACCAGCCACTCCTTTGCGTCAACCTGCTCCCGGAGAGTTGGATGAGACACGCCCACACTCGATCACCGAAGTGGCCGGGCGTATGATCGCAGAATCAGCATCAGCAACCATGGCGCAATTGAATTTTGCCTGCTTATTGGTGCCGCGCTTTACATCCCACTATATGACTGGCGATCTGGCCGACCGTCTTTCGGAATGGATGCCGGATATCTGTGTAGCCTTTGGTTGGCGACTGGAGTTCCTGGCTGTGCGGCCTGAATATTTGCAATGGGTGGTCAATGTAACACCAAATACATCACCCGGTCACCTGATGCGTGTTATGCGTCAGCAAACATCGGAAAAAATCTTCGCTGAATTTCCACGCCGGAAACGGGAAAACCCCTCGGGCGATTTCTGGGCGCCGGGGTATCTGATTATGGGTGGAATAAATCCACATCCGCCGCAATTGGTTAAGGATTACATCAAGCAGACTCGCCAACGCCAGGGGATTTCCCAGCCACGGCGGTAACCTGTAAGAACCTCGTTGACTTTGCCGCAGATGACAGCCTGTCTCTGCGGTAAAATTTTATATGTACACTGAAATTGAATACCTAAAACGAATCACTGGAAGTTGATATGCCCCCTATCCTATACTTAATTGACGGACACGCCCTGGCTTACCGCATGTATTTTGCGCTCACCGGCGGCGGCACCAACCAGCGCTGGCAAACATCCAAGGGCGAGCCCACCGCCGGGATCTTTGGCTTTGCGCGCGAGATGATTCGCATTATTGAGCAGGAACAGCCCGAATATATGGCGGTGGCTTTTGATACTGGCAAAACCTTCCGCGATGAAATGTTTCCCGAGTACAAGGCCACGCGCGAGAAAATGCCCGATGACCTGCGGCCGCAGATCGAACGCATTCGCGAGATGGTGGATAAATTCAACCTGCCGCGCCTTGAAATGGAAGGTTATGAAGCCGATGATGTACTTGGCTCGGTCGCAAAAATAGCCAACGAACAGGGCGTGGGGGTCAAGATCATTACCGGCGACCGTGACCTGCTGCAACTGGTCAACGAGCGTACGGCTGTGTATGTGGCTGGCGATAACAAAACCTACGTTACAGATCAGGATGTAGCAAACAGTAAGTTCGGGGTACCTCCGGAACAGGTGATCGACTACAAAGCCATCGTCGGCGATAGTTCCGATAACATCCCCGGCGTGCCGGGTGTGGGACATAAAACCGCGCTCAAGTATCTTGAACAATACGGCACATTGGATGAAATCTACGCCCATCTGGATGAGGTTGAAAATCGATGGAAGACAAAATTAGAAGCGGGCAAAGACTCAGCCTACATGAGCAAAGATCTGGCAACCATCCACACCGATTTGCCGATCAAACTGGACCTCGAGCATGCTCGCGCTGATCAGTTCGACTCAGAGTCCCTGACCGCTTTCTTCCAGGAACTCGAATTCCGCACACTGACCAAAAAGATTGCAGAGTTGACCGGTCAGACAGAAACCAGCACCCCCGCAGCCCAACCTGGTGGGCAAATGTCCATGTTCGGGGATGAAGCGCCGACCATATCTGCGCCTCAACCGGGTGTGGATATTGACGTGCAAATTGTAGATACCTCCGCAGCACTAGATACCCTGGTCGAAAAACTGAACAAAGCCAAGGTGATTTCCTTCGACACTGAAACCACCTCCACCGACGAGATGCAGGCCGAGTTGGTCGGTATTTCGTTAGCGATTGAAGAGGGAACGGGCTATTACATCCCTGTTGGACATTCAAGCGGACAAAACCTGCCCCACGAAGAAGTAATCTCTGCCTTGCGCGAGCCGCTGACGAACCCCAAAATTGGCAAAATGGCACACAATGCCAAATACGACTATATCGTGTTGGCGCGTTATGGCATTGAAGTTGCCCCACTGACTTTCGACACAATGATCGCTGAGTTCGTGGTTGATCCCGGATCGCGCAACCTGGGGCTGAAGAACATGGCGTATGCACGTCTTGGCGAGGAAATGACGAACATCGAAGAGTTGATTGGCAAAGGCAAAAAACAGATCAGCATGGCCGAAGTGGACATCCAAGCCGCAGCCGCCTATGCCGCTGCTGATGCGGAAATTCCCCTGCGCCTGATGCCGCTCTTACAGGCAGACTTAAAGCGTGTGGACGGCCTGAAGCTGATGGAAGAGATCGAGTTGCCGTTGATCACCGTTCTGGCCAATATGGAGATGACCGGCATCCTGCTCGACTTGCCATTCTTTGCCAGCATGACAGAAGAGTTGCAGGAACGCTTGAATGAAATTGCGAAACAGGTATACGACTCGGTTGGCAAGGAATTCAATCTGAACTCCACCCAGCAACTTTCGGAAGTGCTGTTCAACCGTCTGCGGTTAGAACCACCCAACCGCGGCAAGAAAACCGCCAGCGGACATTACTCCACGTCCGCGGCGGTGCTGGAAACATTGCGCGGCAAACACGAGGTGGTGGACTGGGTGTTGGAACACCGCGAACTCTCCAAATTGAAATCCACTTATTTGGACGCACTACCCCTTGCGGTCAACCCCGACACAGGTCGCGTGCATACATCCTACGGCCAGACTGGGGCAGTGACCGGGCGGCTTTCCTCGTCAAATCCCAACTTGCAAAACATCCCTATCCGCACGGCTGAAGGGCGGCGCGTGCGTAATGGCTTTATCGCCGGGCCGGGAAATGTGCTGCTTTCAGTGGACTATTCGCAGATCGAGTTGCGCATCGTGGCGCACATGGCCAAAGACGAGGGGATGTTAACGGCATTCCGCCAGGGACAGGATATCCATGCCACAACAGCGGGAGCAATTTACTCGGTCCCGTTAGATGCGGTCACGAAAGAGATGCGAAGACATGCCAAGGCCATCAACTTTGGCCTGATCTACGGTATGTCGGCCTTTGGCCTGACCCGTTCTACCGAACTGACATTGGCCGAGTCTGAGAAATTTGTTGATGCTTATTTCAAGCAGTTCCCTGGCGTTAAACACTACCTGGACGGTATCCGTAAAATTGCTGCCGAACAGGGTTATGTAGAGACTTTGCTTGGGCGGCGCCGGTATTTCCCGATGCTCAAGAATCCAACCAACATAAATCTTAAAAACCGCGAAGAGCGTGAAGCTATTAATGCGCCCATCCAAGGCACAGCAGCGGATATCATGAAGATCGCCATGTTGAAGCTCCCGGACGCACTGCAAAAAGCCGGTTTAAATGGTAAGATGTTATTGCAAGTACACGATGAAATCGTGCTGGAATGTCCTAAGGGTGAACTGGATGCCACTGCACGTATTGTGCAGGAGACCATGCAAGCGGCCTATCCTTTGAGCATCCCGCTTCTCACGGAAGCACGCTGGGGGCCGAGTTGGGGCGAGATGCAAGTGATAACAAATTAGTACAAATCCATTAAAAATATCCCCTGCGGGGGAAGTCAAGGGTAAAATTGAACTAACATGCCCGGCCAAGAAGATGTTTTCCAAAAAGCAATGAACCAGGGGCACTCCCATGCCTGGGATCAGGAATGGAGCAAGGCTGCCGTTTCCTATCGCAAAGCGTTGGAAGAGTTTCCCGATCATCCCAAAGCTTTAAGCAGCCTGGGATTGGCGCTTTTGCAATCTCAGCAATATGATGAGGCGCTGCAAATCTACCAACGCGTCGGAGAATTATCGCCAACAGACCCGGTTCCGTTCGAGCGTATTGCACAGTTATCGGAACGGCTTGGCAGAATAAAAGAAGCCACAGAGGCAGCCATGAAAGCTGCTGAACTGCACCTGAACAACCGGGATGTTGAAAAGGCAATTGAAAATTGGACGCATGTTACCATGCTCAGCCCGGAACACATCATGGCTCGTTCTCGATTGGCACTGACCCACGAAAAGGTGGGCCAAAGCCAACAAGCTATTACCGAATACCTGGCTGTAGCCAGTATTTTGCAGCGTGGTGGAAATCTGGAAAAGGCTACGGAACTGGTTAATAAGGCTTTGAAAATGGCGCCAACCAGTGAGGAAGCCAAACAGGCACAGACATTGCTGCGCTCTGGCCAGTTGCTTCCCAAACCGCTCCGCCCAAGAGGGGGAACTGCTTCGTTGGTGATGGCACAGGTGAAAAAACAGACTCCGCCTACACAATCAACCACATCTTCTGCGGACCCGATTATTGAGGCGAGCCAAAAAGCATTAACTATTCTGGCAGAGATGCTCTTCGATTACTCCGACGATAGCGCTGGCGCGCAAACCCGACGAGGCCTGTCTGCCATCGTCAAGGGCACCGGACAACTCTCCCTGCACCAGGCCGAACAGTCCAAAATTGTTTTACATCTCGGTCAGGCCATTGATGCCCAGACCAAGAACCAAGAAGCACTGGCTGCAGACGAAATGGAAAATGCCCTGGAAGCCGGTTTTGAACACCCTGCCTTATATTTCAGCTTAGGGGCATTACGGTCCAAGACTGACCGCACCGAGAGCGCCTTGCGCTTTTTGGGGCATGCTGTCAAACACGTTGACTTTTCCCTGGGTACGCGGCTTTTGATGGGTGAAATACTGTCCAAAATTGGACGTACAGGTGAAGCTTCCGTAGAGTACCTGGAGGCTCTCAAGGAAGCCGATTCGATGGTTGTCTCAGATGAGCATGCCGATGAGATTCGCCAGCTTTACGAACCGCTCATTGAAGCCCAGGCAACAGATACGGACGAGACCAACCAGAAGAAATTATGCAAAAATGTCAAAGAACTGCTCGTACGCCCGGATTGGCGAAATCATCTGGTCAAAACCCGCGAACAACTGCCCAAGGCGCAGGAAGGTGACATCCCGCTCCCACTGGCAGAAGTCATCATCCAGGCACAGAGCAGCCAGGTGTTGGACGCAATGAGTCAGATAAACCAATTGGCCCGGGAAGGTCAGTTGCGCTCGGCCATGGATGAAGCTTTCCATGCTGTGCAAAGTGCACCCACTTACCTGCCGCTGCATACCTTGATGGGTGATTTGCTGGTTCGTGAAGGCCATACCGAGGAGGCTATCGCCAAATACACCGTGGTTGCTAACGCCTACAGCGTGCGTGGTGAATCGAGCCAGGCTACAAAACTGCTGCGTCGCGTAATCGATCTTGCCCCCATGGACTTGAAAGCTCGCACACGCATGATCGATCAACTCATCGCCCGCGGGAAAGTGGACGATGCTGTCAACGAATACCTTGAGTTGGCTGATATCTATTACCGCTTGGCCGACCTTGATATGGCCCGTAAAACCTATACCACCACATTGAAGGTTGTCCAACAGACGGGTGCTGACCGCAGTTGGAATGTTCACGTTCTTCAACGCATGGCTGATATTGACATGCAACGCCTGGATTGGAAACAGGCTTTGCGCGTCTTTGAGCAAATCCGCACATTGCGCCCCGATGATGAAACGGTACGCAGGAACCTGATAGACCTCAACTTGCGCATGGCACAGCAACCCCAGGCTATCGCTGAATTGGAAAGCTACCTTTCTTACCTGGAAAGCAACAGCAAGAAAGAACAGGCCATTCCATTTCTTGAGGAACTGGTCAAAGAGAATGAAAACCGGATTGTATTGCGCCGCGCTCTGGCAGATCAATATCAGCAGGCCGGGCAAACCGATGACGCTATAGCTCAACTGGATACGATTGGCGAACTCCTTATTGAAGAAGGAAAGAAAAGTGAAGCAGCCGAAGTTATTCAGCAAATTCTTCTGATGAACCCGCCCAACGCCGACGACTATCGCACACTTATAACGCAACTACAACTATAGACTTCCCCCCGCACAAAGCGGGGGTTTTCATTTGACTGTGTTTCAGACTGATACATTTGTGCAGTTGTGAAAGAAGGCCTACACAGAATGAAAACAGCCCCCGCCTTAGTACTAAAGGGGGACAGTTTTCATGGTTACTGCATGCTTTGATGCGAAACACCGCATGTAACCAGTGTGACAAGCCCCCGTCTTGTTAACATAACCAACCTTACATATTTGTTAGCCACTTACACCCTTTTCGGAGGGTGCTGTTTAGTAGGGCATTAGCGCCACTAAAGGAGGGTGCTATGAAAACTCAAAAATATCGAATGCAAGTTTCAGGGATACTTGTTCTGGTTGCAATGTTGTTTTCACTATTTTCCCCCGCAAGGATCGCCTTCGCAGACGATACACCGCCGCCAGCTGATTCGTCCGAGGTGGTGGATGCACTTGTGGAAGAGGATGTTCCACCAGAGGAGGTAGTTGTTCCAGAAGATGAAGAGCCAGCAATTGAAGAGCCGGTGGCAACTGAAGAGGCCGTAACCGAGGCGCAAGATCAAGATATGGAAGCAGCGCCGACCGATGAGGTCCCAGCGGAGAGCGAAGCTGCGATTTTAAGTCAGCTGCCCGAGAACACTGAGGTAGTTGTGCTGGATGAGCAGGGGGAGGTTGTGCCTTTGGTGACGCAGGAAGCGGCGGACATAATTGAATTAGTAGATCCAATGTGGTGTCCAGCTGGAACATTACCAGGCAATCCGGGTTGTACTATCGACTTTGGCACTCCACAGTTACTTATAAACGATATGGATAGTAGTAATCCGGCTACTTCTAATTCCATATATGAACAAAATGGCATCATTTACTTTACTGCAAACCCCGGCGGGGCTTTTACTCTCCTTCCAGGAAATAACAGTAATGTGAACGTAGATACAAACGACTACAACGTTCTCAAGCAGTATAACCTGACCCTCCAGGGTGGATGGAATGGGAGTACAGTCTCGCCTTCCTTCAGTGGGCAGACGGCCTTTGGCACCAATGCTATCACCATCGGTACATCTAGCAATCAGTGGGTAGGCAATATTGCTTTGAAAGACTTTACTATCAATGGCGTTTCATCCACCAATGCTATTACAATCTATACCACCACAGGGAATATCACCTTAGACAATGTGGATGTCAGCCAGCAAGCTGGGGAGGACTATACCGCCTTTTTGAGCTCGACCTCCGGAAACATTACTGTCCAAAATGGCAGTAGTTTTGATGGGAACAACACTGGCGGAAATAGGAATCAGGGTTTCTCTGCTACTACGAACAGCGGCTCGATTTCGATTTCTGATACAACATTTCAGGAAGCGTATCGGTCTGGTAGTAGTACAAATTACAACGGAGCCACATTGAGCGCTCCAAACATCACGCTCACAAATGTAGTTTCCCAAGACAATGATGGGAATGGCATTTTGGTGAATGGAAATGCCTCAACGATAGTGACGGTTTCAGGAGGATCCTTCATAAATAACGGGGGCTACGGGCTTCTTCTCAATGGTGGTGGATCACTGTATGTGGCATCAGATCCAACCTGCACGTCCAATGGCTCTGGTTGTTACAATGTCACACCTGTACAACTCGACAGCGATGGCGATGGCGTGGTCGATAACGATGACCTCTGTCCCACTCAAGGCGGTATTGTCGGTGCTGATGGCTGCCCGCTCGATAGCGATGGCGATGGCGTGGTCGACAACGATGACCTCTGTCCCACTCAAGGCGGTATTGTGGGTGCTGATGGCTGCCCGCTCGACAGCGATGGTGATGGTGTGGTCGATAACGATGACCTCTGTCCCACTCAAGGTGGTATTGTCGGTGCTGATGGCTGCCCGCTCGACAGCGACGGTGATGGTGTAGTCGATAACGATGACCTCTGTCCCACTCAAGGCGGTATTGTCGGTGCTGATGGCTGCCCGCTCGACAGCGACGGTGATGGCGTGGTCGATAACGATGACCTCTGTCCCACTCAAGGCGGTATT
>Ga0209536_100006688_pt1 | contig 17566 bp, 18 predicted proteins | sample DeeMarSeWOR28_12_FD_187461 | JGI IMG/M metagenome (GOLD analysis project Ga0209536, IMG submission 187461) | Marine sediment microbial communities from White Oak River estuary, North Carolina - WOR-2-8_12 (SPAdes) (version 2) | ecosystem: Environmental > Aquatic > Marine > Intertidal zone >... | reverse complement strand
GGTCTCGATCAGCAAGGATCAACTGGAGTGCTTCGGCGGGTCGGTACTCTTTAATCCCTCGGCGTCCCAAGCTCTTCCCCTGGATTGGTCTGAGGGTAAAATGTACCCCGGCCATGGCGGCGTGGCAAACGCCACGGCTACTTGACGGGTTCCTCGTTCGGGTTAACTGTTGCAGATGATCCATCACCGAGAGCGTACCATGGACGCTTCACAGCTGAGGGACGACGGGTTTGTCGCGGTTGTCGACATAGAGGTCGATTCTGTACAACCCGGGCGCTCCGGATTCGTTCTGCTTGGCCGGGGAGCTGATCGGGCCGAATACCGGCTCGAGATGCACTTGGACATTCCGCTGGACCGGCAAACGCAGACAGTGCTCGGGGAGATGCTTGCGCAGTCCGAGTGGCGCATCCTGCGCAGAGCGAGCAATCCCCTACTGCGCAAGAACCCGCCCAGGACCCGCAGGACGGTGGGTTGACGAGTCGGGCCTTTGGACCCCACCAGATAGGTCACCCAAGGCCGGCCAAGGCATGAGAGCTCTCCGTCAGCCAGCTCTCATCTTGGTGTAAACGATTGCTATCGAACCATTTGCGCCTTTCAGAGCGAAAACCACGTTGGCTTGACGTGGGACCCAGCACCCGCTAGCTTGCCGCTCCGAATTCATCTCCTCCAAGGAGTTCAGCATGGCGGCCGAACTCGGCGAATCGCAGCTCTCGTCTCTGCTCGAGTCGGTCCCGGGACTGGCGAATGTTCTCAGGAGTCCAGTGGCGGACGCGATCGTTCATATGATCCGTGCCGGAGCTGGTCTTGGAGAATTCAGGATACAGGATGCCCGGGAGCTGGTGCAATATGCAACGCGCCGCGGGTTGATTCCCTCTTCCGAGGGAGTGGAACTGCTGGAAGAGGTTGAAAGGTTAGGCAACGGCTCCAAACAGCAGGCCAAGGCCAGCCGAGGCCGAGGACCTGTCAAGAAGCTCGCGAAGTCGAAGGCCGTCACCAGGACCAAGGTGGGCACTGCGAAGACGGCCAAGGGCAGGGTCAAGAAGACAACCAAGCCATCCAAGAAGAAGGCAAAGAAAGCAGCCAAACCGGTCAAGGCTGCTGGCAAGGTGTCCAAGAAGAAGCGGCGCTAGGACCGGAAAGATCTGACAAGTGAGCGCAAGCGAGCCGCGGCGCTACTCAGCTCGCCGGCCTGCGCTGCCATCTCCTCCGTCGATGCGCCCTGTTGCTCCGCCGCAGCGGCAACCTCCTCGCTGGACTGCGCATGTACCCGAGCTGTTTCCGACGCAGCTCTGAGTGACACCAGGATCCGCCCCATGGCTCCCAAGTGAGCCGTTGCCTGCTCAGTCATCAGTTTGGATTCGTTCTCGATCTCTGCCACTGCCTGGCCGATACTCGCGAGCGCCTCGGCCAAGCCGTGTGATACCGGATCCAGCACGCCCACCCGGGCTCGGCTGACAGCCATGGTGTCGGCCAGGGCGGCAACCTGGTCGCGGATCCTCTTGACAGTTGTCGTGACTTGCTCGGCTGCTGTTGAGCTAGAATCAGCCAGCTGACGCACTTCTTCAGCCACGATCGAGAAGCCGACACCGCGCTCTCCAGCGCGAGCTGCCTCTATGGCGGCGTTGAGCGCTAGAAGATTCGTCTGAGATGAGATCTGCTTGATCAGGTCTATGAATTCATAGATAGGTTGCGAGAGCGTATCGAGGTCCTGCACTTGCTGCTGGGTCTTCCTTGCTAACTCGTTGAGCTCCGCCAGCGCGGCACCGAGACCGGACACATCACTCTCGTAGGTCTCAGTGAGTCGCTTGATACCGGCTCCCAGTTCGGATACTCGGCTGGAGATTCGGCGGGTGTCCTCGGCGGCTGCCTGTAACTCCGCAGCTGCGGTGCTGCTCCGGTCCAGGCCCTCGACCTGTTCCTGTGCACCTCCCGATATCTCTACTGTAGCAGTGGAAATGTCACTCCCAGAGGCGGCCAAGCCTTGACTGATCGCTGACAAATCCTCAGCAGCGGCTGCGATTCGTTCACTTTCCTCCGTGACCCCTCGCACCAATGAGCGAAGGGTCTGGCCCAGTCGGTCCATTGCGTCCGTGAGGTCCTGCAGCTCAGTTGGCATCTCTCCGAGGGAGACCGGTCTGAGATCTCCGTCTCCAAACCGCGTCGCCGCGCCTGCAAGCCGCGCAAGGGGGCGTTCGACCGAACGAAGAGTCACGACACCGATTGCGACCGCGGCAAGCAAAGACGCGGCGAGGACGGTGATGGATGACAGCATGCGGTCAGCAGCGATCTCCCGCAGGCCCGAAGACGTCGCCTCAGTGTGTTGGGTTTGGGCTGCGAGGAATTGGCGGATCGACTCCACCAGCTGCGTGGCATAGTCTCGAGCGGAAGCGGCAGCAGCCAGAGCCTCGGTGCGGCGCCCAAGGTCCTGATTCGCGTGAGCCACGCTGTAGTAGACCTCCGCCTGCGCGTGTAGCGTCCCGATCCTCCCAATCACCAGGCGATCAGTCAGCGGCAGTTCGTTGGCGAGTTGGAGCCTGCGCTGGCTCCGGTAACTGCTCTCACCAGCTAGTTTGAAAGCCGCCAGCGCACTGGCTGACCGATCAGTCAGATATTGCTCAGCGGCCCTCATCTGGTCGAACAATGAGATGGCCAGTTCGTTGCTCTCCTGCAGGGATTGGCTCAGCGAAGCCAGTTCCCCGGTGACCGTATCGCGCAATGTGCGCAAAGCACCCAGGCCGATGAGCGCAATCACCACGATCCCGACAACAAGAGCCGTCTCGCCGCTGGCGATTCTGAATCGCAGTGTGTTGAGTGCAAGCCTCACCGTTACTGCTCCATCGTCCCCACGAGACGGCGATCTCTGACGACGGCAATGGTCACGGCCCCGTTGATGAGATCGCCATGGTTGCTGAAAGAGATTTCTCCAGTGACCCCGGGAAAGGGTTCCGACGTCGTGCCGACGCCAGCGAGGTACTGCCGCAGTCTGGATCGAGAAGTACCCGCGGCTTCGATGGCGCGAACCAGGAGGTGGATTATGTCGTACGTGGCAGCTCCTCGGTGGTCGGGCGCATCGTCGCCAAAGGCCTGCCTGTAGGCGGCCACGAACGTTTCATTGCCGGTGGCGGGTGTGTCTGCAAGGTAGTGCGTCGAGATGAATATGCCTTCCGCATCGGCTCGGTCCCGCTCGACGCCGACGATCCCGTCGCCGGCGAGGATTGCCGGCCGGAGGCCGACGGAGTCCAGAGTCGCTAGAATCCTGCCCGCCCCGCTGGGCGTACCGGCTATGAGTAGTACCTCCGCTCCGCCGAGGGAGAGAAGGCGTCTGAAGTAGGGTTCGAAGCTGGGGATGCTAGCGGTAAATGGGTCCACAGTCACGATGTGACCACCGATGAGAGTGAAGCTCTCTCTGAAAGCTGCACTCAATCCACGTCCGTAAGCGTCATTTTCAAAGACTATCGCTGCGGTCCTGGCACCCAGGCTGTGCCTTGCCCAATCGGCCAATCGGGAGCCGTGAACCGCATCGGTCGGGCAGACTCGGAAGGTGTAGGGTCCCAGAGAACTGATCTCCGGGCTCGAGGCTGATGGTGAGATCTGGGGCAGTGGGTCCTTGCCGCCGTTGTAGATCGGTCCTGCGGCGAGCGTCGCAGCACTGCTCAGGTGTCCAATCACAGCGACGACGGAGGGGTCGTCGTAGAGTGACCTGGCCACGCGACCAGAGACCGCGGACTGACCACTGTCGTCGCGCACAGCCAACTCGAGCATCCGCCCTCGGACACCGCCCGCCCGGTTGATTTCAGCGACGGCTAGCTCCGCGGCAAGCTGCATCGATTGAGCGTGAGGTTCGGAGAAGGGTCCAGCGAGGCCTATCACGATGGAATCGGAGCCGTCGCCACAACCGAAGACGAACATCGCTACGGCCGCATACAGTTGCCGTAGAACCGTCCTACTCACGTATAGGTAGCGGGTTTTGAAGCGGGACTGATCCATCGCCGCGCAACGTTAGTACTGAGAAGCGGCAGACGCAACGTGGTCCGATGGGTGGAGGTGACGGTGGGGTCGTGACCAGCTGAGGGAAACGCTGGTTACGGGCAGTCGTCGAACGTGTCGGAAGCCTGATCCTCTTCAATAGGAACGGCGGCGGAAGAATCGGCGTAGTATCGTCACGCCGCTCCCCGGCTCGGTTTCGTCAAATAGCAGCTGCCCGGCTGCAGGGTCATACAGCCCCTCCCAGACTGTCGAGTCCGGTAGCCAGGTAAACGTGATCTTGCGGTGAAACCGGTCCCATTCGCCTTCGGTCCACGGACCCTGTGTGAGCCAGCGCCAATAGGCCACGCCACTCCTAGTCATGCGGAGTTCGATGACTCGGTCCGGCGACCGAGTCGGCCCGCCGAGCCAGTTGCCCGACAGAGGGCGTGCCAAGGGGCCCTGCCGGCTCATTGTGATGATGTGGCCATCCTCGGTTCGCAACAGTAGCCGGTCCATGGGCGCAAACCGGTAGTGTAGGGTGAAGCTAGTGTCTCCGACGGCTACTAGAGTGTCCCCCCTCATTTCGAAATCAGCGATGTACTGGTCGTTTACCACCAGCATCGTGTCTCCGTAGAAGTCGAGAAACAGCGGGCGGCCTTCATGAGTCGTCCCGACCCAACGTTGCAGCAGGGCCTCCGGTTGCTGAGCTAGCGTAGGGCTACTCGTAGCTGGAACTGCCACGATGGCAATCAGTAGAAGCTTCGACACCTGCATTAGCTAAACCTGACGGGGCTTCAGCTTCAAAGCAATGCCCGCGGTATGGATCAGGGGTGGGACGGCGGTTCTCTATGGGACCTGTTCAACTGAGGTTATCTTCACTCAAGATGGAACAGTCAGCTGTGCAACAGACCAAACAGGCGTTTGCCGATCGAGCTGAGGCGCTGGGACATTTCTTTCAATGTGCCGGCGAAGCTCCCCGATTTGTCGCGTACGATGAGGAAGCGGGCTGTCCGCTTCACAGCGCGCTGGCGACGTTGGAATGGACGGTCGCGGTCGGGATTCTAAATGATGCAGACCTGATCCATGCCGCTCGTCTTAGCGGGGAGAGTGCTGCAGCCATGGTGGAGCGCAGACGAGACGGTCGCCGCATATTTGTCTATTTGGGTCCCCGGATGGATGCGCCGCCTGCCGATCCCTATGAAGGTTCACTGCTCTACGACGAACCGGGGGTGCGTGCCTACGAGTTTGCCCAGAGAGTGCACGCCCTGGCTCATTTCCTACGTGCCACTCAGGGTGTAGGCGGCGTGATTTCCATGCTTTCCCGGCGCGCTCCTGAATTGAAGCACGTGCGGCGCTGGCTCAAAGTCCTCTTCGGCAGTCCTGCACAGGATGTCTCGAACTTGCTGCTCGCCGGCTGGTTTGCTACGGGAGGGGGTGGGTTGCTGTTTGTGCCTGGAACGCCCGCCGATCCCTATCTCTACCACGAAGTAGTCGGTCCGCGTTGATTTCTGACACAAGTTGGCCCAGCAGATCTGTGGAGTAGTCTGGGAAAACTCTTTTGCACAAATCCACATCACGTGGAAATCTATTTCCAACAGCCTGTCAAGCTGTTGGTTATTCGTCCACAGACCCTGCACATGAAGTGCCGTAAGCCGAAGAAAGATCGGCGCTTGCGCGTTTTTGGCGAGCCACTACATTGCCAATCGACACTCAGGGGAAGGGTCAAAGCCTCGATGCTGCGACTACGCCCTGAGTGGATGTCTCCAGCAGGAATTCCGGGGAGGGCGCCGACGCAATCAAGGGCTCAGGCGTCCAGCGATCCGGGTGAGCCACCCTGACTGGAGGCGGCGGGGCCAGTCGCGCGCCTCGTCCACGCCGATCTGGCGCCTCGGTGTGCAGTGTGAGGGATCGATCCGCGACTCGATCCGACTCGCAGCGCTGGCACTGGTGAACCTCGCGGCTCGGCCAAGCTGCTTGGGGATGGAAGCCGGAGCTCCCAAAAGCCCTACCGCGGGTGAAGAGCCCATGCGGCGGCTGAGGGAAGGAGAACAGAGGGAGTGAATCCCCTGGCTCCGGGTAACCAGTGCATAGACGGCGGGCAGCTCGTTAGAGTGAGCCCGCCGTCTTCTTTTTTGTTGAAAGGTGCGACTCCTGCGGCACTACGCTACCCCTTCACTACCGCGACAGGCCTGAGTCTAGCCACCTTTTTCCCAATCCCAGCGGAGTCAACCACGTCGACGACTTTCGCCACGTCCTTGTAGGCCTCAGGAATCTCCTCATCTAGCGTGCGCCGACTCGCAGCTCGGACTAGGATACCGCGCTCTTCTAGCTCTCTGGAAACGTTGCGCGACCTGGCGTTTCTCCTTGCCTGGTGGCGGCTCATGCGCCTACCTGCCCCGTGGCAAGTCGAGCCGAAAGTCTCACTGTAGGCCCGATCAGTCCCCAAGAGAACGAAGGAGTACCGCCCCATGTCGCCGGGAATCAGCACCGGTTGACCTATGTCACGATAGCGGTCATTGAGTTCCGGGTGTCCTGGTGGGAAGGCTCGCGTGGCACCCTTGCGATGCACGCAGACTCTACGACGATCACCGCCGATATCGTGCATTTCGAACTTCGCAATGTTGTGCGCGACATCGTAGACCAAATCCGTCTGTCCAGCCACCTCTGGCGAGAAGACCTCAGCGAGAACCCGACGCGCGTAGTAGCTCATCAACTGTCGGTTCGCAAAGGCATAGTTGGCAGCTGCGTTCATTGCGCCCACATAGGCTCTCGCTTCGGGGCTCGAGAGCGGCGCACAGCAGAGCTGCTTGTCTGGGAGCTCGATTCCGTATTTGTGTGACGCCTGTACCATTGTGTCGAGGTAATCGTCACAGACTTGGTACCCGAGACCCCGGGAACCGGAGTGGATGAAGACAGTGACAGTGTCTTTGCCCAGTCCGAGTCGAGCTGCGGTCTGCGGCTGGTACACATCAGCGACGTACCCGACTTCGACGAAATGATTGCCGCTTCCTACCGTGCCCACCTGATTGTGACCCCTCTCCTTGGCACGTTTGCTGACGCAGTCGGGATCGGCGTCCAACCGTCCTCCCGCCTCGATGCACTCGAGATCGCGCTGCGAGCCAAAACCCTGCGACACCGCCCATTCAGCCCCCTGATCTAGCACACGGTCGAGTTCCTTGCCCGACAATGTCAGATCGGAGCGAGAAGAGCCGACGCCTGATGGGATGCTATTGAAGAGTCTGTCGGCCAGCAATCGCAATTTGGGACGCAGTTCGTCTATGACGAGTGGCGTTCTTAGTAGGCGGACGCCACAGTTGATGTCATAGCCTACACCGCCGGGTGAGATCACCCCCTCGTCCATGTCGAAAGCGGCAACACCTCCGATCGGAAAACCGTAGCCCCAGTGGATATCGGGCATTGCGATGGAGGGACCGACGATGCCCGGTAGATGAGCGACGTTCACGACCTGCTGCACACATTGGTCACCTTCGAGATCGTGCATCAGCTCGTCATCAGCGAAGATCAATCCGTCCGTACGCATCCCGCCGGTGCGCCGCACTCTCCAGCGGTAAGCATCGATGCGTTCGACTTCGATCGGGCCTTTTTGCTGCATGACAGGAATATACGTCGGGATCATCTCGAGTCCTGCCCGTATCACAAGTCCAGCACCATCGTGGCCCACCATCCGCAGGCGGTCTGTTCAACTCGAAGTTCGTGCCTGGTGACTGCCTTGACCTCCGGCTGAGTCTCGTGCTTCTTCTCGTCGAAATGTTCTCCGTAGACCACACCGTCCAGTCGAGTTGGACTCACTCTGCGCGCGTCCAGACGTGCGGGCACGAAACTGTGGAGTTGGAACTCGGCGAGCAGTTCTCGCACGTAGTGATGTAGGAGCTCAGCGGCGCCGCAAGCCGTCAGCCGGACGGCCGTTCCATGAGTGGAAGTCACTGTTGTGCCACCCACCAGGAGGCTGCGGGTGACCTCCGTCGCCTCTTCGAGCAGTTCGCCAAGAGTGGCCGCCTCAAGCTCGACCAGAAGGTCTGCAGTGTGGGGAAGAAACCGGTATGTCATTATTCGGTGCCACTGAAGCGGTGAAATGCCCTGACCGCCGACCCTCTTACCACTACTATCGTAACATGGCGCCCTGGCACACCATGCCGGAATGTGAAGACGCGGTCCGCCTAGCAGCAACTGATGAATTGTGGCGGGCCCTCGATGCTGTCCGCTGCTCCCTGAGTCTCGCCGTGGGAGGATGCAGCATAGGATTGGGAGAGAAGCAGCTCATAGGTGCAGCCTTAGAGCAGATCGCGAAGGCAGAAAGCGCCCTGCAGCGTGTCATGCGTTAGGTGATCGGGTCGTTGGGCACGAAGCCCCAATCGCATTCTTGGCGGTATACTCGACGGTGGTCGAGCGTCCACTGAGGCCTTGAGACCGACCCCTCCAGGAAGTTGGCGGCGTCTCCGAGTGCGTCTGCGACACTGGTGCTCTTCGCGCTAGCGTTATCGGCCCAGTGGAGCACCTCCGCCTCCAGTGTCATCGGTTGCACAGGGCTACCGTACTCCAGCCGGCCGTGGTGGGACAGAATCATGTGCAGCAATATCCACTCTTCCTCTTCTGTGCATGGAGGCTTGGCTTCCAGGCGGAGCCTCTGGTCGAACATTAATGAGCCCAGGACCACGTGTCCCAGCAGAGATCCAGCATTTGTGTAGTCAAAAGCTCCGTCCCAACTGTATGCCGCGAGCTTGCCAATATCGTGCAGCAGTACTCCCGCAAGCACGATATCGTGGTCGGCTCCAGAAGTACGGGATATGGCGCGGGCGATCGCTGCGACCTCCGTGGTGTGTTTGAGAAGCCCACCCAGCTGGGCATGATGGCCGCGTATGCTCGCAGGACAAAGCTCGAATCGATGTCGGAATTCATCGTCATCAAAGAAGAGATCTAGGACCGCCGTCAGGCGGGGTTTCACGATGCTCCGCCGCCATCCGTCAATGGTGTCCCAGTAGCGGCCAACCGGACCCACAGTAGGGAGGAATGCCGTGAGGTCCAGACTGTCCCTGGGCAAGACGCGTATTGACTGGACCCTGACCTGCTTCTTCTGACGGTAGACTCCCACTTCACCGACCACTTGTACTGGGTGCCCCTTTTTGACTCCAGCGACTTCGTCCTGTCTGGTCGGCCAGAAGGGCTCGGTGGCAATCTCCCCAGTGCTGTTGCCAAGCCGGAGAATTGTGAAAGCCTCGCCAGTCTCGAGTGTCCGCAACTCAACATCCATGACTAGAAAGGCGTCTTGCACCCGTTGGGCTGGCTTGAGATTAGGGATATCGGTTGGAGGCATACTGGAAGCTAGAGCGTGGAACGGCCTGCTGGCAGTAGCGGCCGCAATGGAGGAAGCGGTGCGGGACTGCGTCATCTGATCCGCGTCGCACTCTGCATCCAACCTTACACCCCACGCAACCGTGGCAGCGATGGATCCGTATCATGAGCAGGGTGCATCGGACGTCGCTTGGGTTGCTCGGGCAACAGGTGCGTGACTGAGTTGGCGTAGTACTCCAGCAGAGATCTCTGACTTGGTAGAATGACGTAGGCACCACCATTATTCACCACAAGGCGGCGCATGCTGAGCATGCGCCAGGCACGATCCATTATTGCTTCAGCGCCCTGATCCCCTCGCACCAATTTCCCGCCGCTGCTGCGTAAATGGTCGCGATACTCGTCGATGCGGTCCAGTAGTTCCTCCCGTCCGATCAGGGTTTCCCCGAACGAGAGAAGAGCCGCGGCGACCAATGGTACCGGCGTTATGGGCATGATCGCGGCAATGCGGCTCATGACTTCGTCGCCCAATTCCTGCAGTTGGCGCAGGCGGTCCTCTCGGGGATTCTCAAGAACACCCGGATTCTGCGCGCTCCACTGTCGGATCGAAATCGGAGTCCCGAAGTTGACAGCTGCCTTGCCGTACCGCTTCAAGTTGCCAGTGAGGAGCCGAACGAAGTTGAACAGCAGGTATTGCAGCACAGTGGATAGCTGATGCCGCCGACCGGGCCTCTCGTGTTCATCTATCAGCTCCCTCGTCAGGGTCCTGTCTTCCAGCACCCGGTCGTAGTTGATCGCCACCGGTACTAACCAGATGTCGCGTTTGAAGCCGGGCTCGAGTATGACGCGGGCACTGTAATCCAGGAGTCCAAGTTTCGCCGGCTGCAAGAGACCGTTTCGGCTGAGGCCACCCTCAAGGAATATCCCCTGCGTAACGCCGTTACGAGTGATCAGCTGAACGTATCGCTCGAGCACTGTATGATAGAGTGGCTCTCTGAAGCCACGCCGCACGAAGTATGCACCGAATGACTTGAAGACATACTCCAGAGGCCATACACGTGCCCACTCGCCTACCGCGTAGCTGATGCTCACGCCGTGCGCCAAGACGTACGCGACGACCACATAGTCAGCGTTGGAGCGGTGGTTCATCAGGTAGATGACAATGTCGCTCTTGGGAATCTGCTTGAGAGACTCAATATCTTGGTATTCTGAGGTTACCCGATACAGCAGACTCAGGATCAACCGGGCAATGTTGTATCCGAGCTTGTAGTACGACAGAACATCGAAGAACGGTACGATTTCGTTCACGTAGTCTTCGACCAGCGCACTCCCTTCCGTCTCACTCAGGCTGTGCGCTCGACAGTGTTCCTCAACCGCCCTCTTGACAGCGTGATCTCTCATCAGATCGTCGCGCACCGCTCGCTTGCTGACGAGTTTGTATCGCTCAAGGCGCAGTTGGAAATGGTGAACCACCCGAAGCACCATTCGATCCAACCACCGTTGGATTGCGCGGCGAGTCCGGCGAATGGTCCAGAGAACTAGGGTGCTGGTCAAGAGGGCTGCGGCACCGAGTAGACCCCAGTAGCCGAGCGACAGAGTCAGACTTCCTCCGGGATCACACCCGTTCTTTCATATTGGTATGCCATGGCTTTGAGCCGTGCGACGCGGAGGGCCATCGGTGGGTGAGTCGCCAATAGATTGGCCAACATGCCCTGCTTCTGTGTGAGCCGGCGTCCCAGTGGGTCCGCGATGCAGAGGTGAGCTGTCCCGCGCTTTATTGATTTGGTCGGCTCAGAGGCGTCTTCAATTGTGCGTAGAGCGGAAGCCAACGCGGCCGGATTGCGAGTAAACTGTGCCGCCGTGGCATCGGCGAGCAGTTCACGTTTCCGGCTCACCCCTAGTGCAAGCAGCCGGGACACAATCGGCGCGAGGATCACGCTGATGATCCAGAGTGCCAGCAGGATGAAAATGAGCGCACCGGCACCACCCTTCTTCCCGCCCCCACTACTCTTCCCGCTGATGCGCCGCCCTCGCCCGCCTCCGTACCATATGAAGCGACTCGTTCCTTCAGCCATGAGCGCCATGACCCCAACCAACGCGGCGAGGAGCGTCATCAATTTGACGTCGTGGTTTCGAATGTGGGCGATCTCGTGCGCTACGACTCCCTGCAGTTGGTCGCGGTTCAATCTGTCCAACAATCCCTCTGTGACCGCCAGGTGAGCACGGTTCACATCGATTCCCGTTGCAAAGGCGTTGGGGTCTTTGTCAGGCACAATCCAGATGGTCGGGCGGGGAACACCCGAGGCAATCGCCATCTCTTCCACGACGTTGACCAGCACCTTCTCCTCAGGCCGTGATGCCTCAATGAGCTCCCACGCCCCCGTGGCCCAGAGGACTTGTTTTGCCCCGTTCTTCCAACTGTGCCACGCTACGCCTGCGGCTAGCATTGTTGCGCCAATTCCAAGCCAAGGAATCATGTGGTGATAACTGCCCGGTGGAGCATCTGCTGTGTACAGGTTGAAGATGATGTCGCCCCCAAACCCGATCCACGCGAAGAAGAGCAAGAAGATCGCCACGAGGATCGCTGAGCGGCGGCGGTTGGCTCGTTGTTGCTCGAATAGATTCGTCGCGCTCACTGCTTGGGCTTCATCGATAGATCGACTTTGGGTACCTCGCGTTCTTGCTCGTCCGTTATCTCCCACAGCTCGACGATCTCGGCCTTGGCGAATCCGGACACAAGATTCCACGGAAACTGCTGCTGTTTGACGTTGTAGGTCGTGGCCGTGTCGTTGTAGAGCTGTCGAGCGAAGGACACTCGGTTCTCGGTCGAAGTGAGCTCCTCTTGTAGTTGGGCGACGTTTCCCGTTGCCTTCAAGTCAGGATACCGCTCAACCACAACATTGAGTTTGCCTAGAGCGGAGGATAGGGCCGCCTCGGCCGCAGCGAGCTGCTGGACTCCGGCAGTAGGAAGGGTATCGGCCTGGATCTTGACAGCCTGGTTGCGGGCCTGAATGACCGCCTCAAGCGTCTCCCTCTCGAATCCCATCGCCCCTTTCACTGCCTCCACGAGATTGGGGATGAGATCATGACGCCTCTTGAGTTGAACGTCGATCTGCTTCCAGGCGTTCACCGTTTCTCCCTTGAGTGCGATCAGCTTGTTGTAGGCCGATATTGCCCACGCTACCACTAGCGCGATCGCGATCAGAAACAGCCAGTTCATCATTTGCGTACCTCGGCCCCGATAGCAGAGCGGGGCAGTTATGGACGAAGAGCTTTGCGTCTCTCCATCGATTGGGAAGCCTAGTCCTGCGCACGGGGGTTTGCGTTCCGTCCGAGGCCAGATGCTACGTCTGCGTGTGGTGTGCCCGACTGGCTCAGGATAGGGCCAATTGCTAAGCGCACCGCTTCGGCAAGCTGGGCTTGATGACTGTTCAGTCGAGCAAAAGGGTGATCGACTTTCACATGAAGCTCGATTCCCTGAGAGATAGGAATCCGATGCCAGGTGCTGCGCACTGCTGCGGTCGGTTCTTCTGCGAGGTGTCTCGCTGAGCCTGCGGTGAGTCGCCTCCGCAAAACTCGGCCGGCCCTACCCAGAGCCGGTCTGTCCGGGTCATCGAGTAGCAGGAGGTTCGGGGTCGGAAGGGTCGGTCCCAATGCGGCCGCAACACGCCGTTCAAGGGCATCGCCAGCGATCTGACCCAGCTCCACCGCTAGCTCGGCGAGCGTCGCACCTTCCATCTGCCGGAGCTTGATCCCCAGAACTTGGAGAAGATGGCGATAAGTGTAAGTCGCGGCCGTTCCACGCCCGTCGGGTGGAGTCACTAGCCCTCGTGTCACGTAGAATCTTATAGTGCGTTGGTTGGGACGAGCGCTCGCCGCAGCATTGATGGGACGTATGCTGGACGCCTCGAGAATTGCGCTGGCTACCTGCGCCAGGTCGTGGAGGTTCCAAGGCGCCAGCTGGCGGTATTCACGCAAAACGGAAAGAGGATCAGCTTGGGGGCCAGCGGTCGTCATCGATTCTCCCCGTTTGCCTCCCGCGGTTCGTCCGCGGTCAGTTCCGCCAGCAGAGCCTGAACCTCGTGCAGCTCGAATGGCTTCTTGATGACCGGGACTCGGTAGAGCCGGAGCCACGGCTCCATGTCGCTCACATTCGGATCACTACTCATGACTGCAAACCGGGACCGTAATCCCGGCCATATGCTAATGACGACGTGATACAGAGTCTGACCGGACATCGCTGGCATTCGCGGGTTCATGAGAACAACGTCCACGTCGCTGTGCCTCAAGATCTCACATGCCTCTTCGGCGGAGCTGGCCGTGGTTACTCGATGGCCAAGACGCGCCAAGCCTTCCCTTAGCCACCGACGCGTGTCTGCATCGCGTTCGATAATAAGAATGGAGATTGCTCTCATGAGGCGCCGGCAAGAGCTCGATCGGGTCGGCTGAAGTATCGATCCCTCACAATCGCGAGAGCTTGATCGGGGCTCAGCGAGACTCGCAGCTCTCCCGGAGTCATTCCAAGAATTTCCTTCACATTCTGTGCGAACGTCCTGGTCTGCGCATACCCGAGCCTGGCTGCGACATCCTCTACGTTGTAGCCGGGGTCCTGCAGCAGACGGTGGGCGTACACCGCACGCAATACAGTCAGCATCACGCTTGGGGGAGGTAGTTGAGCACGGGCGAACCAGCGCAAGCAGGTCCGGCGATCCATGCGGGCCCGGCGAGCCAGCTCCTGCACGGACTGGACGGACGTGGGTTCTCGAATGACAGTCTCAATCGCCCAGCGTAGCTCCACTGGGCACTCGGCCAGCAGGTCTCCGATCGAGTCAATCAACCGGTGAGACACAGCGCGGGCTGTCTCGGCTGCCAACAGATCGCTCAACTGGCTCGGATGGTCGTCATAATGGGCAACGACTACCTGAGTGACACCGGCCTTGCCGAGTCGCAGCAACGTCGGTGGGAGGTCAGGGGAGAGCCGCGTGTAGAGGATCAACGGTAACGAGGGAAACAACACCCGTATCCTCTCAATATCCTGAGCCCGTACTTCACCGCAAAGACCTGGATCCACAACTGCCATCTCAATTGGCTGCCGTAAGATTGCGTCAACGGCCTCATCCCACGCGCTCACCACGTGAAACTCGAACCGGTGGCGAGCTGCTCGCTCCAGTTGGCATACCAGAGATGCTTGAATTGCGGCTAGAACTTGCACAGCAGTCCCAAGATCGACGCATTGAGTTCCCCAGCTGCACTGACCCGAGCGGGCCGTCCACCCGAGTTTCGCCTAGCGGGTCCGACTCTGGTTACACCTGTCGGCACGCGGGCAGTATTGTCGCCACGTGATCGCTCACTGGCCACCGCAATCCTACCAGGCTTCGGCTTCGCAGACGCGCCCCGTGCATCACTGCGCCGCGCCAGGACTGCGGATGGCAGGGATCTCAAACGAGCCGCTGCCTGCAACTGGGCATTCAAGGTCCCAGACCTGACGCTGGCCCGAGCATCGGCGGGGGACTCACCCGGCTGATTCCAGCCTCACCAGGCTGTCTAGGGTGCTCTGCAGCTGAGGCTCGACTGAGATGTCGTCGTCGGCGGGTGCCGCGTCTGCCTTGTCGGGGTCGTGGCACTCGCGCAGTTCCTTGAGCCTGGCCTCGGCGGTGAACAGCCGCTCGCCCAGCCGGTGCTGTTCCGCCAAGTCGATCGCCCGTTGTAGGTGCCGTTCGGCTTGAGCCTTGTGCCCGAAGCTGGCCAGGCCGGTCCCGACCTTGAGTTCATAGTCGACCTGGTCTTCGGGCGGCAGATCGTCGTACGATCCAGACAGCTCTCGCCGCCACCGCTCGAACGTGACCCGATCACCCGTCATAGCTCCCAACTCCACCAGCTCCGCTATGGCGCGCAGCCGCACCTCTCGGCTCAATTGGCCGGACATCACCACCGAGAAAGCGTGTTTCGCCACTTGGTACAAACCCAGATCCTTGAGAAACAGCCCGGTGTCGCTCAGAGCCCTCAGCCGGTGCAGCGGTGCCTCGAATAGCTGGAAGGCACGGAAGACGAGCGGGACCGCCTGTTGGGTTCGACCAGCCAAGTGGACGGTGGCAGCAAGATCTTGCAGGGCCCGGGCTTCTATGTCTCGGTCGCCCACCAGTTGGGCATCGGCTACCACCTCACGCAAAGTCCGCTCTGACTCCGGCAGGTTGCCCAGCTTCTGCAGCACTATACCCCGGCCAACCCGCGACAACAGCGCCGAGTGGGTGTCCGCCATCCGAACGGCCATCCGGCCCGCCGCAGCATACGCGTCCCGCGACTCCCCGAACCGCCCGCTCAACCTGAGCACCCGGGCCAGCTGCAGCCCAGTGGCAAGCTCCTCCTCGCCATCCCTAGAGTCACTCAGCCGACCCACAGTCTCCAATACATCGAGGGCCTCATCCAACCGCAACTCCTCTTCCAGCAGAAACGCGAACGCCAGCAGCGGTGCAAACAGCATGCGTTGATCGGCCGTACGTTGGGCTGCTTCAGCCACCCGCACGATTTCCCTCAGGTTGGTCACTTCGGGTGTGATGGGGTAGATGTCTTGCAGGAACTCACGTGTGGCGGTGATCTGATAGGCGAGGGCTGCCGGGTCCCCACCCAACGCATCCAGGGCGAACTGGTCCACCAACCTCAGGGTTAGAAACGCCCCCAGTCCGTTGCTGCCCGAATCCGAGACGTCAGCCTGCGCCGCTCGCTCGAGAAATGCCTCGTGGAGGCTTGGCGTGCTACCAGCCGGGATGGCCTGACTGTTATGTGGAATATCCAACCGCTATCTCTCAGTCTGTTTCTCGCTTGGAGCAGCCAATTATGCGGTTCAAACGCGAACCGGGCCACCATAGTATAGCAGCAGATGCCGTGCCGCCGGGAAACCGCATTTTGCCTAACCGATCAAGTGTCTTGGGATGCCGCAGGCGGGCAGTATGCCAGGCAGCGCTGCCTTGTGCAAGGAGACTACGGGTGGCCCCCAACGCCCTGGCGGCCCGTCGCCTGGCACAGTCGAAGGGTCACGGGTCAACACCGACAGCTGGAAGGAATCCCGCCCTAACACCTGCGAGGGCGGCTTGGAGCCGCGGCGAGTTGCTTGGCTGTCGCGGCGTCTGCGCGGTACCGACGAAGCCACCGCTGGACGCCGCGCTATTGGGGCAGAGCAAACCGACACCCGACCCAGCTAGCTGAGCAGCCACTTACCGGTCCGAGTCAGGCGCGGTCCGCTCAGCCAAGCATTACCTGTCTCATTGTTCGTCCACCGCACCCGTTCCCTTGACATACCTGTCATACCAGGCCAGGTACTCCTCGTAGCGGTGCTTGTTGTACGACGGTATCCTGAGCCCGTGAGGTTGTCCCGGGTACACCACGAGCCTCGTCTCCACCCCCCTACGCTTGAGGGCCTGATACATCATCTCCGAGTTCAGCACCGGGACGTTCCAGTCCGACTCACCCCCCATGAACATGGTGGGAGTGGTTACGTCATCGATGTCATTCCAGGCAGAGAGATCTTCCCACATCTGCCGGTTCTCCCAGGGCAGTCCCCACTCCCGCTCGTTGCCCAGCTGGTAGTGATCGACGCCAAAATTGGCCACAAGGAGTCCCATGCTGGCCCCGGAGATGGCGGCCTTGAACCGGTTGCTCTTGGTGATGACGTAGTTGGTGAGGATCCCGCCGTAGGACCATCCTCCCACCCCCAAGCGATCCGGATCCGCCCATCCCTGAGCGACGACGTAGTCGACGCCGGCCATGACGTCCTGGAAGTCAGGGATCCCCCATTGCTGCCACAGAGCAAACCCGAACTCCCGCCCGTACCCGGAAGAGCCCCGCGGGTTGGTGATCAGTACCAGGTATCCATGGGCAGCCAGGAGCTGCGCCTCGAAGTTGAAGCTCACTCCATACATCCCGTTGGGCCCGCCGTGGATCCGCAGGATTGTAGGATATCTGGTCCCCTCCCGGTAACCCGGCGGGAAGAAGACCCATCCCTCGATCTGAGCCCCATCGGGAGAGTTGAAGTGGATGTTCCTGACTGAGGCCAGGTCCAGGGCCGCCACGAGGGAGTCGTTCACGTGGGTGAGCTGGGTTTGTTGTTCGCCCTGTTGCAGGAAGACCTCCCCCGGAACGTGGTACTGGGAGATGACCGTGGCCAGCAGCCCGTCGGGCCCGGCCGAGTAGCCGGACGCCTGGATCTCCCCGGCAATGAGCCGGGTCACCGCCCCGGTCTCCACTTCGATGCGAGCCACGTGGCCGTCCCCTTCATCGCTCACCGAGACGAGGATGC
>Ga0209536_100006687_pt1 | contig 17566 bp, 14 predicted proteins | sample DeeMarSeWOR28_12_FD_187461 | JGI IMG/M metagenome (GOLD analysis project Ga0209536, IMG submission 187461) | Marine sediment microbial communities from White Oak River estuary, North Carolina - WOR-2-8_12 (SPAdes) (version 2) | ecosystem: Environmental > Aquatic > Marine > Intertidal zone >... | reverse complement strand
TTTTAATTTCTATCTGCTATCAACGGATACATCACCACCGGATGTATGTGCAGAAAGTTTTTCACCCCCACCATTTAAATCCCCGACAAGTTTACTTCCGGATAACTTTTTAATATTACTCATATCCATTGAACAGGAAACATCTCCGCCTGAAGTTGATAAATCCACAGAAGCACTAAATTTCTCAGGTAATTTTACTTCAATGTCTCCACCAGATGTGGATAAATCAATTCCTCTATTTACGCCGTTGTAGTCAAGTTTAATATCTCCACCGGAATTTTCTGCATCAATCCGAGTATCACCACCAATAAGAGAAATATCTCCACCTGAAGTAGAAATTTTCAGATTGCCCATAAATTTTTCTCCCCAGATATCTCCTCCGGAAGTATTCAGTCTTGCATTGCCTTCAACTCCACCATATTTAATATCACCGCCTGACGTGTTCAGATCGACATTAAATTGCTCAGGTACTTTAACTTCCACTTCCAACTGAATGCTGCTGAACCACGAAGTAGCCGATGATTTTCTCTCTGCGATGACTTTGATTAATTCATCGTTTCCTTCAATGCTAAAGTTCATTTTTTCCATTGCGTTCTCATTACCCCAGATTTTCACCTCAACCTCCGATTTTTTCCAGGAAGTTACTATTACGTCACCTCCTGATACATCTACTTTTAGTTCTTTCCCAGGGGATATATTGATGGTTTTTTCTTTGATCAATTGAAGATCATCATCCGATGGGATATTTAACGCACTACAAGCCGAGAATGAAATTGTTGAAAATAATATTATTAAAATTACAAGCTGTTTGTATAAGTACTGTGCTAAAAACATAATTATTCCTTTCTTCTTTTTTATATTTGACTCATTATTCAATGAAATGGTTACTCAGCCGTATCAAAACTACAGCCTATTTATTTCTGATTACGTTTCTTAGTGATTGGCGGTATAAAATTGATGCTAAAGGTTTGATTAACATTGGATTTGTTCCTTTAATTTTCCTTTTTCTTAACATTCTGTAAAAAATATTTTATTAAATAATCTCTATCTTTGAAAATACATTAACCAAATATCAATCATTATGAGCGAACAAAATTTTATACCACTTAGTAACTATACTCAATATTCAGAATCAGAGATGCTGAAAAAGTCTAAAGGCTTTTATGAAAACATTAGAAACCGAAGAACAGTGAGAGATTTTTCAGACAAACCAGTTCCAAAAGAAATAATAGAGAACTGCATTAAGTCAGCAGGAACAGCACCAAGTGGTGCAAATCTGCAGCCGTGGCATTTTGTAGTCGTTTCAAATCCGGAAATTAAAAAGAAAATAAGAGTTGCAGCAGAAAAAGAAGAAAAAAAATTTTACACAAACCGTGCACCTAAAGAATGGCTTGAAGCACTTCAGCCATTGGGAACTGATGAACAAAAACCATTTTTAGAAACCGCCCCTTATCTGATTGCAATCTTCTATAAAAGCTATAACCTCTTGCCTGATGAAAAACAGATCAAGCAATACTATGCAATGGAATCAACCGGTATTGCAACCGGAATGTTAATCACAGCAATTCACAATACTGGACTTGCTTCACTTACTCATACACCAAGTCCAATGAATTTTTTAAATGAAATTCTTGACAGACCAAAAAACGAACGACCGTTTTTATTACTTGTAGTTGGTTATCCTGCAAATGATGCAAAAGTACCGGATATAAAAAAGAAAAGCCTCCAAGAGATTGTAAGTTTTCTTTGAGAAGTTTAATCTAATTTTAAGCTTTTATCTTTCAACAATTTTTTCATCGATACTAATCCCAATATTGGTCCCACTGCAAGAATCATTAAAGCATAAGAAATTTCAACTATATCGAGAAACTGATACACAACCCAAAGACTTAGAATTGTGATTGCAAAGCCAATACTATTTACTAAAGTCAATCCTGAACCAACCAGTCCTTTTGGTGCTGATAGTGCTACGATAGCTGAATACTGAGGTGAGTCACCCATAACTACAATTCCCCAGAAGATAAGAAATATTAAAAAAAATGGCGTAGATGTATTAAACATAATAGGTGAAATCAAACAGCAAAAACCAGAAAGTGCAAGTTGAACAAACGCTACTTTTGCACTGCCGGTTCTCTTTGAAATTATTCCCCCAACTATACACCCGATACTTCCCAATGATATTATTATGAAAGACCAGAAAGGGATGTTTAATTCCGCATGATTAAGTTTCAAATAGTAAATTAGGATTAGAGGAATCAAAGCATAATATGTATAAAGTTCCCACATATGTCCGAAGTAACCAAGAGCGGATGATCTTAGTTCTTTATTCTTGAAGATAGTAATAATTGCTTTTGGATTAAACTTTGCACCCGAAGAAATATACGGCCCATCAGGTACGAGAAGAAACATTACTAATCCACCAGCCAGTGAAAAACCAGATATAATAAAGATGACCTGTTCCCACGGTAATGAACCTCCAAAACTTTTTATTAAATGTGGGAAAGCAGTTCCAAGAGCCAATGCGCCAACAAGTAAACCAATGGCATTTCCCAAACCTTTTTTGTACCAGCCTGCAGCTATCTTCATTCCAATAGGATATATACCTGTTAGAAAAAATCCTGTTATGAACCTAAGCACGAGCAATGAGAACAAATCAAAGGCGATACTATAAATTAGCAAGTTTGAGATAGACCCTAGTATAGAACAGATGAGGAATAATTTTCTGGGTGAGTATTTATCTGAAATTGCAAGTAATGCAAAAACCAACGTGCCTGTTATAAATCCCAATTGAATGGCAGATGTAACTATCCCGGTATCATTAATTCCAACATTCATAGCCAAACGTAAATCACCTATGATTGCATTGCCAGCGAACCACAAAGAAGTTCCGGCAAACTGGGAGAACACAATTATTGGCAAAATTCTTTTTGGTACTTTCATCAGCTCAAAAAATAAAAAATTACTTCGGTAAAATTATTTTTATATATAAAAAATCCCCCACCTAAATAAATAAGTGAGGGATAAAATATATAACAATCTATTTTAAATTAAGCAGTTGGCTTAATATTCTGATTAACACGGAATAAATTTTGGGGATCATACTTGCTTTTAATATTGGCCAGCCTATCATAATTATCTTTGTAAGATGCTTTCACTCTTTCCTGTCCTTCATCCATCATAAAATTAATGTAAGCACCACCTGCAGAATAAGGATGTATTGCATCGTAGTAATCCTTTGTCCATTTGGTAATCTTTGCATTGTTAGCAGGATCAGGATCAACACCAACCATCACCTGTGCCCAGTTTGCATCTCTGTATGCCCAGGGAGTATCATTTTTACCAACTTTATGCGCATTTCCATTAATAGGATAAAGATGCATTGTAGAATGAGGAGTTGGTAAATCTTTACCGAACTTTACATGTTGTGCAACTGCTTCATCCGGAATTTCTTTTATAAAATCTGCTCTCCAGTACCATTGTAATCCTGAAGGATAAAACACATCAAACATACTATTAAGTGCAGGATGTGGTATTGGTCCTACAAAATCAAAATCAGGTTTTAGATCACGTGCCGGTTTCAATATTTCATCTGCTTTGTCATGTGGTCCTAAATAATTCCAGATAACTCCACACATTTTTTTACCGTGCAATGCTTCAGGAAATGGTGGACCGGGAACAGTTAACGTTGCAAAAAATCCATATACATCTTCGTGGGCATTTAATATAAATTCTCTGTACCATTTTAAAACCTGTTCTGTTTTATCAATATGCCACAGTGTTGGGCCGCCAAAGCTTGTATGCACGGGATGTCCCTGAAATAAAAAGGATGTAACTATTCCAAAATTTCCACCTCCACCACGTATTGCCCAATAAAGATCTGAATTATCCTTGGCATTTACAGTAATAAGAGACCCATCGGCCAGAACCATTTCAACTTCAAGAATGCTATCGATAGTTAAACCATATTTTCGGCTTAGATAGCCAACACCACCACCAAGAGCAAGTCCTCCAACACCTGTAGTTGAAATAATTCCTGCAGGTACTGCCAATCCAAATGGATGAGCAGCGTGATCAACATCTCCCCATTTGCATCCACCGCCAACGCGCACGGTTTTAGTTTTAGGATCTACGTGTGTGTACCCTATATGTGAAAGATCTATTACTAACCCATCATCGCAGATACCTAACCCACCAGCATTGTGACCGCCTCCACGAACAGAAATAAGCATTTTATTTTCTCGACCGAAGTTAACTGAAGCTACTACATCAGCGACATCAAAACACTTTGCAATCATTGCCGGTTTTTTATCTATCATACCGTTGTATACTTTTCTTGCTGCATCATATCCTGGATCTCCCGGTAATATTAATTCCCCACGTAAACTTTCCCCAAACTCTTTGATAGCTATTTCGCTATGCATAGAATCCTCCTTAAGGATAAATAAAAAAAATAAATTATTAACCTGACCGATATCTGTCCGGCGAAGGTAGGATCATTGTGTTGAAGGTGAAGAGTGGATAAAGAGTATGAGATTACCTTACTTCTCCTTATAACAAATTAAATCTATTGATTATATATATGAATGTCAATTTATTGTAAGTGTAGTAAACTCTTAACGTTGTTAAGGATTTAGTCGAAGCCCAAACAAATTAATCGGACCCTAAAGTGAAAAGATATTTTCAATTATTAAATACACTACAAATCTATATTTCATCTTTAGGAGAGAATCGAAAAAAACAACATAGTCATTCAGGGGAAGTAATGCAATCAATGACTTGCCTAATCGGTCATTTAGATCAAAAACTTGCATTTTTATTCACTATTTTTATTTTTATTACTGGATAGAAACTTTAGAAAGGAGAAGATGATGGGAAATCAGGAAATGTTTTTCAATATAATCTCGGCAGAACTGAAGAGACTAGAAACTTCAATTCAAAAATCACAGAATAGAATCAGAAATATATCAGACGATGCAAAAGAAAAATACCAGAGTGAATTACATAAGATTGAAAAACACAAAGATGAATTAGCAGCAAGAATGGAGGCAGCAAGAGTTCAGGCAGAAGCAGTGTCAAAAGAAATCAAATCCGGGATTGAATACGGGATAGATGATTTGAAGAAAGCGATTGATAAAGTTAGCTCAAGATTGAAATAAGTTTTTAAATGAAACCAAAATAGTATGACGAGTTAGATATGGACAATGTCGGATCGCGGCCGATCAGCGTGAATATTATTATTATATTAATGACATTTCAGAGTTTGAGTGGTTTGTTCGGTGGAGTAATGCTTATCTTAAATCCAAGTGGTAATTCACTTAACATGCCCTTGTCATTATTAAATAATTCTCCTTTCATTGATTATTTGATTCCCGGGCTAATTCTGTTTTTAATTCTTGGTATAATACCATTTGTAGTTCTGAATGGATTGTGGAAAAAAAAGAGTTGGTCCTGGTACGGCTCGTTGTTAGTTAGTGTTGCGTTAATTATCTGGATAGCAGCAGAGGTTCTGATGATTGGTTATCAGGCAGAACCTCCTCTTCAATTAATTTATGGCATAGCAGGTATGCTTCTGCTGATTTTCACTTTAATGCCTTCTGTAAAAAAATTTTTAATTGTTAATAACTAAATTACTTCATCAATACCATTTTTCTGGTTTCTGTATTGCTTCCAACTTGGAGCTTATAAAGATATATTCCGCTAGTTAGATTCCGGACAAGCCAGAATGACGACTCGGTGTTGAATTCAACTTCATATTCTCCCGGTTCTTGTTCTTCGTTGACGAGTGTAATAATTTCATTTCCAAGAACATCATAAACTTTCAAAACCACATTTGACATTTCACCTCTGACGTTTGACAGTATTGTGTATTTTATTTTTGTAGAAGGATTAAACGGGTTTGGATAGTTTTGTTTGAGATAAAATCCATTGGCAAGTGAACGCTCATCCTCAACTCCCGTAACTATATCAAACACTTCCTGCTTCATTATAAAAGGAGTGTTTGGTAAAGCATCATACATACTTACAAACCTGTTGATGTCATTGTGATTGATTCCCCGGATGTGGTCCACAAGCTGTGGCTTGACTGTCTGGTAACAAATTTCCGCTGTAACTCTGTATTCAGTGTTAGGCAATGATTGAATATGATAAGTGACACTATCTCCTCCGGTCCCCTCATTTAGACCCGAACGATTAAAGTTTAGATCGTTGTTTGCAAAACCTGTAATTTTTGTTGTGTCATAGCTCGGATGGTTCGTTGAGAAACCTTGCGGAGGAAGACGATTATCTTTTATATATTCTGATGCTCTGAGCAAAGTATATGTCACCTGCTGATCAGTATTAACAAAAACTCCTTCGTAAACCTGAACCTGATCTTCTGAATTAATTAAATCATAATGAGGTTCGTAATCAGAATCATAATTAATTATATTCCCCGTACTATCCCACTGACCAGATTCAAAAACAACATTACCAGTTCCCTGCTCTACTTTAAGATGAATCCACATTCTTCTGAACGGTATTCCTGTCGGAATTTTATGCCCCGTTAAATTGTTAATGTAGAGTTTTACTTCTAAAAAATTATCACGATAGCTGGTTGAAGTACTTAAGTCAACTGAAAGTTCTTTTAGACTATTTTCAGTACGTGCAATTGTCGAATCAAAATGTTCGGGTTCTGCAGTAAGACCGAGTGAATCACTATTATTTCTTAAAAGTTTCTGCATATAAACATTTCCGCCGACAAAAGTATGCCGCCAGAACGGAGTTCGTGCCGGAAAGTTTCCCATCCCGGAAATTAATATCGGGTCATAAATTTTCGGCATATGACAATCCTGGCATTGAACATTTTGTGAAGGATAGATACTGTTTTTCCATTCGATATACGGAGTCTGTTCCGGAAATTCACCTACAATGTTCCCTTGTGCATCCATAGTCGGAGTAAATAAGGTGTGACAAGTAGCGCAGAGTTCCGATTGATTTACGTGTGGACTGAATTGTGATTTGTAACCGATAATCGCCCACATTAAAGTTGTATCAGAGTTTTCATAAGGTCCGTATAAAATACTGTCGGCTTCAATGATATAATTTCCTGAATAAGATCCCTGTGTTCCAAAATTATCTGGTTTAATTTGATGGCAGACTGTACAGCTTACTCCATCGTTTGCGAGTGGATCCTGTTTTAGTTCAGCCATCGAGTAGCCGGTTTGTCCGTTATAAATTGCCTGAGTATATCCCATAGGAGAATGACATTTTAGACAAGTGCTTTCAATTAATTCCTGGTGTTGAGGAAAGTTGCTTACTTCCTCTGCAACCATAGCTCTCCACAAAGGATCTTTACTGGCATTCCCCATCATCGTTGAACGCCAGTATGTAATTGGTGATACATCAACACCGTTCCACGTCATTGCACTGCCATTACTTGAATGACATAAAATACAATTTCCAGAACCGCTGAATAAAACAGATGTTCCAGTAGGTAGTTCTGTTTGCGGCTTTATCAGTGATGCAAAGGAAAAAATGAGGAGGACAGCAGTAAACAAATTTCTCATATGATTATCTGGGTTTGTTAGATTGATATGTGTTTTCTTTTAGAAACTGGTTGATTTTTATTTAACAACATTATCAAGTTACGAATTATACTTTTTTATTACTACATTTTTTTCACTAGTATGAATTCTGCCTAGCTCAACAAGCAAAAAAAGACCGCCTTCCAGCGGTCTTGCTATCAATAGTAAATTTTGAAAATTATTTCATTAGCAACATCTTTTTTGTTTCAGTAAACGATCCAGCCTGCAGTTTATAAAAATATATTCCGCTTGATAAGGCTGAGGCATTTCCGCCGGAGGCGTATCTGCCTTTGGCGGAAAATTCTACTTCGTAACTTCCTGCTGGTTTTTCCTCATTAACAAGTGTCACAACTTCATTTCCAAGAACATCATAAATTTTTAAAACAACGTTTGACATTTCACCTTTGCCATTTGATGGTATTGTGTATTTAATCTTTGTGCCTGGATTAAACGGATTTGGATAATTCTGTGCTAACGAAAAACTATAAACAGGCTCAGAATTGCCTGAGACATCAACCGGGATAGTGTAAATAAATACGCTGATATCATCAAGATACCAGCCATCTCTTGTTGTATTGTTGTCTGTTCTAAGCCTGAAACGAATTTTTATTGGTGAACTGGTATAATTTGCCAAACTAATCTCCTCTTTCACCCAGTTATTTTGCGATGCGTCGTAAACAGGTTCACCTGGAGGTTGAAAAGTTCCGACTCCGGGTTCAGTAAATTGTCCTGCAAGTGCAATCCATGTCGTTCCGTTATTTGTAGAAACTTGAACCTGACCGTAATCCCAGTTACTTTCAATATCAAACTTTGTCCAGAATTTCAATCGTGGATTTGTGTACCCTATTGTGTTAATAGCATCAGTTAATGTCATAGTCACAGTTGCGCTATTAATATAGTTTCCATTTTTGCTATCAGTGTAAGAGTTAGGCGAAGAATAGAATGACTTATATGTTGAATCCCATTGCGGACTACTTGAAGGAGTTTTGGTGATAGTCCAGTTAGTACCCGGGTCGTTTGCAATATCTTCAAATATGAATACCGGGAAGCCGATAATTATACTCATCGTATCTGATGAAAATATGTCACCATTAGTACTGGCTGTAAGTATAATTGGTATTTCCTCTTCCAATGGTGCAGAGGCAGATATCACAAATGAAAATGGTGTACTAATTGTAAAACTTGATCTCGCCTCAATGGAATCAACTGATGTGTTTCCTGTGTTTATAGTTATGTACTGACTTGGAGATGTTAATTCAAAATCCAGATTATAAGCTGTGGCTAATCCTTTATTTCTGAATTCTGGTGTAAGTTCAACAACATTATTTGGAAGAAAATATTCCCGGTCAAAGTTTGCATTTTCAAGTTTCACATAATCTCCTGCAAGGAATGATTGATATATCATTGTCCTCAGATTTTGTTGTGCTATCGGAAATATCTGGTTTTGATTTGGCCAAAAATCATCGCCGATTTCAATAGTGTAACCGAAAACTTTATTCTTATCTGTCTGCTCACCGTACATCCAGTCTCTTATACTACCATTAGAATTATATCCGAGGAGCTGTCCACCAGAACCGTATGCATAGCCGCTTTCGGAAGTGAGTAATGCAGCAAATTCCCTGTAAGTAAGAGAATCTGGTGTCTCTTGATTAATGTAACCCCAGGGATATAGAATATATCCGCCATAGGTATGCATATTAAAATGAGTTCCGTAATTTTTTTCATTCGCTAAATCTCTGATAGCCTGAGATTCTGGTTCAGAAAATGCTGAGGGTCCTCTGTAAGTAGAAGATCCCGGATCCGGACTTGAACCTATATTATCATAACCCCATTTGTATCCAAAATTTCTATTGAGATCCACACCGAAAGTACCATCTCCGTTGTTCCTCCGATTCTTTCGCCACGTTCCTCCACCATTCGGGCTGTTCATTCGATTGAATTCATAACCATCTGGATTGAAGCAAGGAACACAATAAATTTCTCTGTTATTAATAAGATAGGTTGCTTCGGGATCTGTTCCGTAATTTTCCAGCAGATACCAGATAAAATACATTTGTGTTGCCATCGACTGCGGCTCTCTGGCGTGAACGAGAGCATCAAAACCAACTTTAGGCTCATCCTCATTTATAGTTGGGTTATCTGATATTTTAACTGCCCAGATGGTTCGACCTTCGTGGCTTGTGCCGATAGAATATTTTTGCGTAATAAGATTTGGAAAGAGCTGGTACATTTCATCAAGGTCAGCTTCAATTTCTGCTAAAGTGTAATAACCACCCATCGATCCATAATCAAATCCTGTTACACCATAGTCTCTTGCACTTTTCATCCGGAAAATCTCTTTCTCTGCATCGTTTAGTTGGGGCAAAGAATTATAATAAGCATACCAGTCGTCGATTAAGATTTCGTAGTTTAATCCGGAATTGACAACTGCCCGGAATTCATTTTCATTAACGAAAATCTGAAAGCCACCCTCTTTATCAATAACTGCTTCCTCAAGATCAAGAGCAAGCAATGCTGCTTTTTGAACATCAGCTTTATTGTTCAGAAGAAGTTTTATTTTTTTATAATCCTGGGAGAATAAGGTAATGGAAAAGCCTAAAAGAAGTAATAGTAAGAGTTTCATTCGATACACCGATAAATTATTATTTGAAGGTAAATTTTATTAAAAGTATTATCAAAAAAGTAATCATAAATGATTTTGAATTGAGTTAAACCTGAAGTATTTCCCCTTCAGTTTTTGCTATAGTTACAGTGCCACAGGAATCACTCCATACATTAACACTTGTTCTGCACATATCCAGGAATGGATCCACAGCTAAAATTAAACCAACACCTTCCAGGGGTAACCCGACTGCCGTAAGAATAACAGAAATCATCACTAATCCTGCCATAGGAATTCCTGCTGCACCGATTGAAGCGAGCAGTGCTGTGAACACTACAATCATCTGGTAAAAGAAACTCAATTCTATTCCATATGCCTGTGCGATGAACATTGCAGCAACACATTCGTACAGAGCTGTGCCATCCATATTAATAGTTGCACCAAGTGGAAGTACAAAACTTGAGATCTTGTTTGAGACTCCTGAATTATTTTCGACTGCATCAATTGTTAAAGGCAGAGTAGCAGATGAAGACCTTGTTGAAAATGCAGTTAATAAAGGAGTTGTCATTGCTTTAAATTGTTTAAGAGGATTTATTTTTCCAACTGTACTAATAATTAAAGGCAAGGTAATCGTTGAATGGATAAATAGTCCGATTAACACCGTGACAAAATATTTACTGAGGCTGCCTAATACTTCAACCAGGTTCTCTCTTTGTTCAGCTACAACTCCTACAACAATTCCAAGAATACCTAAAGGAGTAAAACGGATTATGAAATGAGTTAGCTTCATCATCACTTCAAATCCGGAATTAAAAAGCGTTGATAAAAATTCTTTCGGTTTTGAATCTAATCGGGTTATAAAAAATCCGAACAGTATTGAAAAGAAAATGATGGCGAGAATATCAAAAGAAACAAGCGCTTCAAAAACATTTGTTGGAACCATTCTTAAAACGATTTCCCACAAATCACCAGAAGCCGCAGCAAGCTCAGGAACTTCTTTCTTTAATCCTAAATCGGCTCCTAAACCAGGCTGAATTAAATTCACTAAAACTAATCCTGTTACTATTGCAAAAAGACTTGTCGTGATATAATAGGTTATAGTTTTTAGTCCAAGCCTTCCCAGGTTTTGGGCATCGCCAATGCTTGTTACACCGGATATTATGGACGTGAGAATTAGAGGAATTATAATCATTTTCAAAGCCCTGAGGAAAAGTTCACCCATCCAGGTTACTAGGAAAGCGTATTCTGTAAATGCTAACCCATAAAGAACGGCCAGGACCAGTACAATTAAAATCTGCCAGTGTAGCTTTATTTTAAGTATTGTTCTGATAAAGTTTTTCAATAATCAAGAACCTTAGTATCAAATGGCTGATAATATTTCATCACAGATTGCATATCCTTTTGAGGTGAATCCGATTGTACCATTCTGAATCTTTACAAAATTTTTTTTCTCGAGCATTTCAAAATAAGGATATTTCTTTTTTAACCAGACGTTTATTTGCGGACCGAACTGTATTTCCAGTCTTTTAATATTCAATCCCGAGCTTCTTAGTTCCAGCATTACAAATTCGTTAAATGCTTTTTCCGGACTAATATCTTCAAAACCAGCAATAGCATTTCCAAACTGATTGATATTCTCTATGTACATTTTCAGACTTGAATAGTTCCACCATCTTTTTCCATTAATAAATGAATGTGCGGAAGTCCCAAACCCAATATAATCCAGGTAATGCCAGTATGCATTGTTGTGAATGCATTCAAATCCGGATCTTTTAAAATTTGAGACTTCATATTGGTGAAAATCATTTTTCGTTAGGAACTCAATCGTTGTTTCGTAAAGTTCTGCATCATAATCTTCATCCTGAATTTTCACATTTCCATCAAGAACCATTTTATTAAGGATTGTTCCTCTTTCAAGAATTAAGCTGTAAGCAGAGATGTGTTTTACAGGAAGACTGACTGCTTTATTTAAATTCCTCTCCCATTTTTCTTTAGTCTGATCGGGCAAATTAAAAATTAAATCAAGACTAATGTTATCAAAACCTGCTTTCTCAGCATCGATAACAGTTCTTACTGCAGTTTCAGAATCGTGAATTCTGGTTAAAAATTTTAGTTCATCATCATCAAAAGATTGTATACCAATACTAATTCTGTTTATTCCCACCTCATGAAACCTTTTCATTTTCTCTAAAGAGACGGTTCCGGGATTAGTCTCAAGAGTCACTTCAGCATTGCCTGCAACTTTGAATTTTTCTTTTACTGTGTCAATAATCTCTGAAATATATTCCGGTTCCATCAGAGAAGGCGTTCCACCCCCAAAATAAATTGAAATTATTTCACGATCAGTTGAATATTTATCGGCTGACAAATTTATTTCCTGCTTCAATGATTTTAAGAATGAAGGAATATTATCGGAAGTGATGATCGAATAAAAATCACAATAGATACATTTATGATCGCAGAAAGGTATATGGATGTAACAGGCTGTTTTTTTCAATATTCAACGGGAGATGAATTTACCAAAATCTAATTTAGTTCCCAGAGAATTTAATAGAAAAGTGTTGTTAGATGAAATGATAAAAGGGACTCCGTTGAGTCCCTTTATACACTAAATATTAAGGTTCTAATTCAAGTTCAAGCAATATTTCAACCTGGCCGGTAAGAACATTTTCTTCCCCTGCAGGTGGTGCTGGAATACCATTTATTGTAATCGTTCCGGTAAAACTTAAATTTTCCCATTTAACCGGATCTTTAAAGTCAGCTAAATATTCATTGATAAGACTTATTTCTGAGGGATCCAATGAGATTGTATCCGGTGAGGCAATGTAATCATCGGCATTCGCAGTAGGTGTAAACCGAGTAAATAAGGTATTTCCATCCCCATCGATAACTGTAACTTCTATGTTATTACCGACTAAACCAGGAGTCAAATCAAGTGAATCTGGTGGGGGCGTTGGATTTTCACCTCTGGGTAAGGTTCTATAAATAGCAGCTAAATATGTAATACTTATAATATTATCAATATTATCTGCATATGCATCATAATCACTAAGGTAAACAGTCTCACTATTTGAAATAGTCGTGTTTGTACCTTTAGCTGTTATTCCTTGCTTCAACGGCAGATTAAGAAAATAGTTATTAAGAATATCACATCCCTGATTTGCAGTTAGGACGACTATTAGCAAACCCAGAAATATTGATTTATAGAAATTTTTCATTTTCAAACTCCTTTATAGTTGTAGTGAAATTCCGCCGGCAATAGTAAACAGCGTGGTTAAGTTAAAGTCTAAATTAAAAACAACGGGTAATAGTTTAATTGCACCACCGGCAGTGAACCTGAAAACATTATCACCATCAACAGAAGTACTCTGGCGTGTATCTCTTATTGAAGGATAAAGCTCATTTGGATCATTGAAATAATAATCTAAATCCATGCTTGATGACTCGTACTGCAAACCACCATAAACGATAAACATTTCACTAAATGTTTTACTGGCATGTGCGTTAATAGCAAAGTTTTTTGAATCGAACATAATGTATTCGGTTTCATCATCACTGTTATTTTCCAGATTGAAATTATTAAATAAAACCTGTACGGCCAGATCAAATGGCATTCCTTGAAACCACTGGCTGATATTATGTTTCAACCCAATTCCCCACAAGCCGGTTGTTACATCATTTATCTTAATAGATGGAAAGAATCGAAGCATCAGCTCGGTTCCATAATAGCTTCCGGCTAATTGATAAATTCCGGCACCGACGCCACCGACATCAAACCCTCCCGGGTATGCAAGAAATCCTCCCGATCCAATTTGATAACTCCCTTTCCCTCCAACAAAAGTAGCTGTTGAACCAGAATTACTGTAGCCTTCAACTCCAGGGTTAGGAGTAAAAGTTTTTTGCCCATCACCGATTATGGAGTACATACCAATAATACTAAACTTGAATTGGAATGTCTGCGGCAAGTCAGCTGAATAATATGCACCCGAATTAAAATAAGTCCCGAAGTACGTAGCCAAAGGTTTTGAATATTCTTTTGCATCATCCGGTGCTAAACTGAATATTCCTACCCCAACCTGCCCGTAAGAAAAATTGAATTGAAAGGCGAGACTTAAAAGGATAACGAGTAATCCTCTATTCATAGTAACCTCCTTTTTATGATTGCTGGAATAAATATCGGACTTCATTTGGGACTGTCAATTAAAGATGCCATTTATTAAGTATTGCGATTTTTAAGGTATCTACTTTCCCAGAAGTTATTTTAATTCTAAAATATTTCGATTTGCAGCACATAGCAATCACGCAAATGCGTTATTTTCACCAGGGATAATGAGCAGAGGAAATGTTTATTGGGAGTAAAGTCTTTGAAAAGTCTTAAAATCCGAATCCGACACCAACGGTTCCTGTATTGGTTCCGCCAAACTTATAGTCAAAATTTATCATGAATATAGCCAGATTGATACTTGTACCAATCATCAGATTGGTTGAATTATCTCCATTATAATCTATATTTATTTCCAGTTCCTGAAAACCTGCAGGACTATCAAACTGATATTTATAATCAATTTCGCTTCGTGAAGTTTCATAAGTTAAACCAACATAAGGTTCTATCGATACACGACTACCAAGTTTTTTGCTAAGAAAGATTCCGTACTGTGAAGCAGTATTCCTGAAGATATCACCAACTCTGAAGTTCTGAAAAAAATATCCAAACCCTATTTCAATTGGAAGAGATTCTTCAAACCAGTAATTAAAATTATGAATTATTCCCCCGCCCAGAATATCAACAACACCCAAATCATATAAATTAATCCCCCTGAAATATCTGAATGAAACTCCGGTTCCGGCTACACTTCCTAAATCAAGTTGCAATGCAGGAGATGGAAGCAGATCTATATTGTTAAGGTATCCTTTAACATCAGTTAGTTCAAGAGAATAACTATTAATTGTCTGTCCCTGGATTTCTGTACCGGGAAATTCTGCAATTAAATATTCGTCAAGATCTCCGGTAATGGTTGGGCCGTTAAAATTTACTTCCCATTCTCTGGAAAGAATTTCATTTTTAATAGCTTCATAGAATTGAAAATTATTCGGGTCATAACCTGATGCAATCAGAATTTGATCTACCTGATTGCCGGTTAACCTTATATCCCCTGTAAAGCTGAATCTTCTAAGGTCATCAGAAAAAAAAGAACCAACACCAACCATTCTTAGTTTTGCATGAACACCATTGGTTGAAGCAGGTAAACCGGTAAACCAACCGGAATTCATACTTGTACCAAAAGCATCAATTACTGGTTCTGAATATTTCAGAACTGCCTCTGATGAAAGGTTCGAAAGTGTTTCCTCTATTGACTGAGCACGAGAGTCGGTGATCAAAACAAAAACAAATGAAAACAAAACAAGAAATATTTTCGTAATTCTATTCATATGATTAACTGATGTCCAGATCTAAGATTGTTTATTTTATTCCTTTAATTCAAGGGAAAAGGAACAAAAATTATTCCTTATGTCCTATCAGTTCGCGGGCGCTTTTTAGGCTGGCTTCTGTAACTTTTTCGCCACTCAGGAGTTTGGCAACTTCTGTAATTCTTTCCGTTACAGGTAATTTTTTAATTGAGCTGATAACCCGATCTTTTTGAGTAATTTTTTCAATTGAAAAATGATGGTCTGCTAAACTTGCAATCTGGGGTAAATGAGTAATAGAAATGATCTGGTGAAATGATGAAAGATTCTTTAAAGTGAAACCGAGTTTCTGAGCAATCCTTCCGCTTACACCAACATCAATCTCATCAAATATCAGTAATGGCAGCTTATCGTTTTTTGCAAGTGTGGATTTTAACGCTAGCATTACTCTTGAAACTTCTCCACCCGAAGCAACTTTAGTTAAAGGCTTAACATCTTCACCGGGATTTGTTGAAATAAAAAATTCCACTTCATCAATACCTTTGGATGTTGCAGCATAAAATTTCCCGTCTGCAATCACACCTTTATCTTTTTCTGCCTGATTATTTTGAATGCTGGTTTTAAATTCAGGATCAGGTATGCCAAGCTCTTTTAATGTTGATTCAATTCCTTTTTTAACCAGCTTGCATGTTTTAGTTCTTTCATCAGATATTTTTTTTGCAATGCTTCCTGCCTGTTTTCTTAAATCCAGAATATTGGATGATAATTCCTTTATCTTTTCTGCAAAATTTTCAGCAAGCTCAAATTCTTTCCCGATTTTTTTCCGGTAATCCAGAACGCTTTTTATTGAACCGCCATATTTCTTTCTAAGCAAATTTATCGCACCAAGACGTTCTCTTTTTTCTTCCAGCTCTTCGGGGTCCAGGTTCAGCTTTGAGTTGTAACTCCTGACCATGTTTGAAATATCTTCAATCTGTGCTATTGCTGAATCAGATTCAGAAACTGATTCTGAAAATGTTTTATCAATCTCGCTCAGCTTCTGAAGCTGGTTCCTTACTTTTGATAGAGCATCCTGGATTGAGTTATCAGATTCGTAAAGAAGTTTATAAATCTCAGATGTCAGTTCTGCAAGCTTCTCTGAGTTCTCAAGTATTTTAAGTTCTGCATTAATTTTTTCATCTTCATCTTCCTGGGGCGAGATGTTATCAATCTCTTTTATCTGAAATGCGTAAAAATCTTTTTTCTCTTTTATGCTTGCTTCTTTTTTTCTGAATTCTTCAAGCTCATTTTTTTTTGTTGATAATTCCGAAAATACTTGTTTGTAATCTTTAATCAGTGATTGATAATTCCCGAATTCATCAAGGTAATCTATATGGGTTTCTGTTCTCAGAAGTGACTGATGTTCATGCTGACCGTGTAAATCAACAAGTAAATTGCCAATATCTTTTACAAGATTCAGATTAACCGGAGTGTCATTAATAAAACATCTGTTGGATCCTTTAAGAGAAATTTCACGACGGATAATCAGCTCATCGGAAAAGTCAATATCATTTTCTTCCAGGAGTGATTTTACTTTCTTATTCCCTCTAACATTAAATATTCCTTCAACAAAAGATTTTTGTGCACCTTTTCTCACCACTTGAGTTGAAGCCCGTTCACCAAGCAACAAACTCATTGCGTCGATAAGGATTGATTTACCTGCACCGGTTTCACCGGTTATAATGTTGAGTCCGTTACCGAACTCTACCGAGATGTGTTCAATTAAAGCGTAATCTTGTACTTCAAATGATTTTAACATAAATTATTTACCGAACAAAAATGCCATATCTCAAAGATATGGCATTTCCTTTCCTCAAAAAACTTTGCTTATTAGTTCCGGGAATGTAGAGCAATCCTGTTTCCCTCCGAATCAAGAAAAACTCCCATATAACCAATATCTTCAGTGATAAGTGTTTTGGGCACAACAATTTTACCGCCAGCTGACTCTATTCTTGCC
>Ga0209536_100006685_pt1 | contig 17568 bp, 16 predicted proteins | sample DeeMarSeWOR28_12_FD_187461 | JGI IMG/M metagenome (GOLD analysis project Ga0209536, IMG submission 187461) | Marine sediment microbial communities from White Oak River estuary, North Carolina - WOR-2-8_12 (SPAdes) (version 2) | ecosystem: Environmental > Aquatic > Marine > Intertidal zone >... | reverse complement strand
GTCGTTCAAGGGGCGAGCCCGTTCGAGACGATTTCCGTGAACCCGGACACGATCATGGGCTGGCGGTTTCCGGTCGGAGAGCGGATGGACTACTCGGTCACCTGGGAAGGGATCAGGCTTGGAACCGGATCGCTGACCGTAGAGGCGATCGACACGCTGCAGCGACGCGAGGCCTACCGGGTGGCACTCGAGATGTCGGGCGGCCCGCCGTTCTACCGGGTCGAGGATCGAATCGTCAGCTGGATTCAACCCGATCCCTACGCGTCTCTGCAGTTCGTCCAGAAGCAGAAGGAAGGGAACTACCGACGTGACCGGCGGATCGAGCTGGACGTGGAGGCTCGGACCTACACCCGGTACGATCTGAAGGATGGGCGCTACGTCGCGAACGACGCGGAAACGGCGGTTCCGATTCCGGAAGGGGCGCTCGACGAGATCTCCTACCTGTACCTCGCGCGTCTGCTTCCCCTGGAAGTCGGGAAGCGCTACGAATTCGAGCGCTATTTCAAGGAAGATGGAAATCCTGCCACCGTAGAGGTGCTGCGCAAGGAGGAGATCCGGGTTCCGGCAGGTCGCTTCCAGACGATCGTGCTTCGGCCGGAGATCCGCACCGATGGCCTGTTCGGCGAGGGCGGAGAGGCGGAAGCCTACGTCAGCGACGACGAGCGGAGGATCCTCGTGCGACTCACGACATCGCTGTCGGTCGGATCCGGAAACCTGTTCCTCACCGAGTACGAGCCCGGCAACGGCGGGGCGCTGATCGGACCGGCCGAAACCGTGCCGGGCGACCGTTGAGCCGCTACGCGGATCCGTCCGACGCGGGCAAGGGAGCTCCAGGGGCCGCGGATGAGCGCAGCGAACTGCGCCGGATTCCCGTCGCGGATCGTCCCAACAAGGTAGAACCCTCGGACTTCGCCGGCCGTCCGGTGCCGGGTGCGAGCTTTGCCGAGTTCTTCGATTCGCTTCCGCACATTCTGCAGGCGGAAGCGCTGCGCGCGGTTGCCCGGGGTGTGTCCGATGCGGTGCGCCGTGAACGGACCTGCCTGTGGATGCTCGGCGGGCACGTGGTGAAGACGGGACTCACCCCGATCCTGATCTCGCTGATGGAACGGAAAGCGATCTCGCACATCGCCGTGAACGGCTCGACGGTGATTCACGACTACGAGACCGCCCGCTTCGGTGGAACCTCGGAGGACGTGGAAGCGGGTCTCAGCGATGGGACGTTCGGAATGGCGCTCGAAACGGGCCGAGACATGAATCTCGCGATCCGGGCGGGCCGCGATGATGGACTCGGCCTCGGTGAAGCACTGGCGAGAGATCTGGCCGAACGAACCGACGCGCGCCACCCGGAGCTGTCGCTGCTCCTCGCCGGACGCCGTCTGGGTGTGCCGATCACGGTACATGCAGCCATCGGTGCCGAGATCCTCCACCAGCACCCCGAAGCGGACGGTGCGGCGATCGGGGAGACCTCCTACCGCGACTTCCTGTCCCTTTCGAAGGCGATGGCAGGACTGGACGGGGGAGGCGCGGTGCTGAACGTCGGATCCGCGGTGCTGCTGCCGGAGGTGTTCCTGAAGGCGCTGACGGTACGCCGGAATCTTTCCGGCGGCAGACCGCGCGAGTTCATGACCGCCGATTTCGACATGATCCGCCACTATCGCCCCCGCGTGAACGTGGTGGAGCGTCCGACGCGGACCGGTGGAGGGCAGGGCTACCAGGTTACGGGGCATCACGAGATCATGATCCCTCTGCTCGGGTGGGCCATCGCCGAGGAGTTGGAGGGTCGACGGTGAGTGATACGCATCGCCGAAATCGGCGGTGAATCTCTTTGCGCGTCTCCGGGGTCACGGATATATTCTGCCGCGAGCGCGGCCCTCGGCCGGCGCCCCGAGAGTGGAGCGCGAGCGGCCATACCGCCGCGGCGCTGCCATGCAAACAACCTGTTGAAAGGAGTGCAGGCCCTTGAGTTCATCGAAGTACAAGCCGACAACCCTCGAGCTCGCGCGCGACGAGCTCTTCAGCCATATCCAGCGTTGCGGGGTCCTCGAAGCCGAAGACAGCGAGCGCGGCGAATGGATGAACGATACGGTCGAGTATCTGGGTGAGCGTTACCCGGACCTGACCCCGGCTCAGCTGGGCGAACTGTCCGAAATCGGCCATCGATATTGCCAGCCGGCGATTCCCCACGGAGCTGACGGCAGGGCGGACGAGACAGGGGAAGCCTGAAACCGAGGCTGACACAGCACTGGAAATTCCCTTACCCGCGCTCGGCGCGGCCGGCACCGGGTATCTGCGCCGGCTCGCCGTTGCCTTTCGAACGCTTCGCATGCAACGGACCGCCGATTCCGGCGGCTTCCGACATTCCGTGATGCTGCAGGGGACGGCTGAACGATGCCGCGAAGCGGCATGTACGTAACGCTCGTCATCTCGCTGCTGCTGCTGTCGGTCTGCGCCTTCTTCAGCGCGGCGGAGACCGCGCTCGTCCGGGTCCGGCGGGACCGGCTCGCCGAGCTGGCGGACCAGGGGGACGTCGGGGCGCAGCGGGTCGGGTATGCGCGCCAGCACCTGGACAGGTATCTGCGCGGTGCGAGGATTGGCATCGTGCTGTCGGTGCTCGCACTCGGCGCGGTGGCCGTTCCTCCTCTGGTCCGGGCGATCCGGGGCGCTCTCGTCACGGTGGGTGTTCCCGACTTCCTGGCCGATCCTGTCGCCGCAGCCGTTTCTGTCCTCGGGCTCTTCGAGGCGGTGGTTCTCCTGGGCCTCGCTCTGCCGCGGTCGCTCGCGCTCAGACAGCCGGAGCGAGTGAGCCGCGCGACCGCCGGACCGCTGGGTCTGTTCTGCGACATCGTCTCACCTTTCATGGGGGTGTTCGACCGATTGGGCGCACGCGGTGGCCGACCCGAAGATTCGACTCGCGACTGGCCCAGCCTCGAGGAGATCGAGGCCCTGCGCCGGGGAACGCGCACCGAGAACGGGGTCGAGCGGGACGAGGAGGCGATGATCCACGGAGTGTTCGAGCTTCCGAACACCGTGGCCCGGGAGGTCATGACGCCGCGGCCCGACATCGTGGCGTTTTCGGCTGACACTGGACTGGAGGAGGTTCTGGCCGTTGCGTCGGAATCCGGCTTCAGCAGGTTCCCGGTGTACCGCTCGTCCATCGACGACGTGATCGGTGTGGTGCTGGTGAAGGACCTGTTGCCGTGGTTGCGGGCGGATGCACTGCCGGAGGCCGTTTCGCCAGCTGCGGCGATCGACGACGCGACCGCTGACTCGACCGGGGAAGGATCGGGCGAATTCGAGCTGGAGAACGTGATCCGGGAGCCCTTCTTCGTCCCGGACACCAAGCGCGTCGACGATCTGCTCGCCGAATTCCGGGCGCAGAAGGTTCACATGGCCGTGGTGGTCGACGAATTCGGTGGCACCGACGGTGTGGTGACTCTGGAGGATCTCGTAGAGGAAATCGTCGGCGACATTTTCGACGAGCACGACGTCGCCGAGGAGGAGATCGCCAGGCTTCCCGACGGACGGATCCTGCTCGACGGCGGGGCGCATCTCGAGGATGTCGTGGATACGTTCGACCTGGAAGGAGTCGGAGACCTCGCGGAGTTCGATACCGTCGCAGGCTACGCGATCGGGCGGCTGGGACGGATCCCCGTGGTCGGCGAAACCGTTTCCATCGGCGACGCCGAGCTGGAAGTTCTCGAGACCCAGGAACAGCGCGTGACGCGCCTCGAGTTGCGGATGAAGCCCCCGCCTGCGAAATCGGAAACCGCTGCGCGTTCCGATCAGGACGCCGACCAGGAGCAGACATGAGTCTGGAGTTCTGGGGACCGGACGACTACGACCGACATGCCCAGACGCATTACGAATCCGGAGACCTGGATGCGGCCGTCCGGGTGCTACGTGAAGGGGTCGCGATCTATCCGGATGTCGCCGAACTGCGGGTATCGCTGGGCTACACCGAGCTGGCCAGGGAAGAGTACGCCTGGGCGCGCCGGGCCTTCGAGGGTGCGCTGCGATTCGAGCCGGACCACGAGGACGCGCTGGTGGGAATGGGCGAGTCCCTGATCAAGCTGGGAGAGCGGGGCCGGGGATTCCGCGCGTTCGATTCGGTGCTCGAGCTCGGCTTCTCGAACGATGCCGACCTGATGATCTCCATCGGACGCATCCTGCTTCGTGAAGGACTGTTCGAGCGGGCCGAGCGGTTCCTGCGTCTCGCCGCTTCCGCCGATCCGGAGGGAAGCGAAGCACCGATGGACCTCGGATCCGTGCTTCAGCAGCTGGACAGGCCGCAGGAGGCGGGTGAGTGGTTCGTGAGGGCGATCGAACGGGATCCGGACAACCACGATGCCCGGGCTCTGCTCGGGAATCTGCTGTACGAGCAGGGGGATCGCCTCGCCGCTCTCGCCCAGTTCCGGCGGATTCCCCCCGGCGCGCTGTGGGATACGCTGACCATCTGGCGGATCGTGGAGCTGGTGCGAGCCTGCGATGCGGAAACGGCCGAGTCGGGGATCTCCCCCTACCTGTCGAGACTCGAAGAGCTGCTCGCCGGAATGCGCCCGGAAGACCGACTGATCGAGGAACTCGTGTCTGATCTCGTCGGACGGGACGAGATCACGGCCGGACAGCTGGACATGTTCCGCCCGGGCGCCGAGAGAGATGGCAGGCCTGTCGATGAGGGAGGGCAGGACTGGGTCGGCATCGTGCAGGCGATGTGCCGGAGTTCTGCACAGCCGGAACGGACGATCCGCCAGTACATGCGCGACACGGCCGACCGGATCCGCGCCCTGACGGGCATCAGTATTCCCGACCACGACCCGGAGGCCTTCCTGAAGGCGTCCGCATCCGCCGGAGTCCTGTACATCGCGGACTGACGAGGCGGATGCCGGCGGAACCACGACCAAGGATGATGTGCGATGACTCACACGCCGGCCCTCAGGGCACTCCTGGAGCGCAGGCTCGCGCAGGAGGACCTGCCCTTGAACGCACCCGTTGCCGTGGCGGAGCTCCACAAGCGGCTGGTCCCGTACGCTGTCTGTCGGGAGGCCCTCGGGCTGGCCACCAAGGCGGAATACGACCTGGCGCTGCTGCGATTGCTGGATGACGCAGCCGTTCAGATCGAGGAGAGGGCCCTCCGGGAGGCTGTTCGACGCGAACTTGGCTCGCCCGAGCCGGGACTCGCGATTCTCCAGCGATTCTCGGCGTCCGAGGTCAGTCTGGCCGCCGCGATGAAGGGCCGCCGCTCGGAACCGGAACCGGAAGCGGCTGCGCCTGCCGGGCCGGCTCCTTCAGCGTACGAGACGGAACGGCGCGACACGGATCGGATTCCCGGCCTGGATGATCTCGAGGTCCTCCCGGAGAAGCCCGGACCCGCCCCGGTTCGTCCTCGCGACCCGGACCCCACGTCCCGCTGTATTGCCTGCGACGAGAACCTTCCGGCCCGCGACGGAGTTCGCTTCTGTCCGGCCTGCGGAGCGGATCAGAGCCAGTGGCCCTGCCCTTCGTGCGGCGAGGTCGTGGAACGGGGCTGGAAGTTCTGCGCCATGTGCGGGGCATTTCAGCAGGGGTGAGACCCGGGTGCGAGGCCTCCGTCGGGCGGGACCGATCCGGGGTCATCGGTGAGAACTGGAACCTCCGCGGTCGAGACTGTACTTTGCCCCCCGAACGGAAGACCGGATCGGCGCCGTGAAGTATCGGACGGTACGGCCCGGAGTGGCAGGACAGTACCTACAAGGAGTGATGGAGATATGATGGAGAGCAGCATTCGCCGGTCGGCCATTTTCGCGCTCGTAGCCGCGTTCGGCCTGTCGGCATGTGGTGGTGACGCAAACGGAAACAACGCCGAGAAGGCCGTTGCGGAGGCGAAGGAAGCCGTCGCGGAAGTCGGCGCTACCGTCGACGAGGCAGCGGATGATGTGGCGGAAGCGATGGACGAGGCTGGCGAGGCGATCGCCGGGGCGGTGGAGGCGATCAAGCAGGAGTTGCCGGAGGGCGTGAGCATCGAGATGATCGAGCGGGGCAAGGTCGTGTATGCCGGCCCGGGCATCTGCTCGTCCTGCCATGGTCCCGCCGGGAAGGGGATTCCGAGCCTCGGCGCGGATCTGACCGACTCCGAGTGGCTGCATTCGGACGGAAGCTATGCCGGGATCACGAAGACCGTGATGGAGGGCGTCACCGCGCAGGCCTCCAGCTCGGGCGTTCCAATGCCGGCGAAGGCAGGGACGAACATCAGCGACGCAGACGTGAAGGCCGTAGCGGCGTACGTGTGGACGCTGAGCAAGGTCAGCAACTAGGCCCGGAACCGAGTTTCGGACTACCGGCCCGTGCCGGAAGAGGCCGGGGCCCCCGCGGGGACTCCGGCCTCTTTCTCGTCGAGGAGGACAGGGAATGATCCGCATCGCGCTGATCCCGGGAGATGGGATCGGACCCGAGGTCGTGGGGGAAGGCCGTCGCGTGCTGGATGCGGTGGCATCGGCCGGGCTCGCCGAGGTCAGGATCGAGGAATTTCCGCACGGTGCCGACCATTTCCTCGCCACCGGGGAAACCCTCGGCGAATCTACGTTCGAGCGGCTTCGCGATGAATTCGACGCGATTCTGCTCGGTGCGGTGGGAGACCCGCGGGTGCCCGACAACCGGCATGCGGCGGACATTCTGCTCGGGCTGCGATTTCGTCTCGACCTGTTTCTCAACTTCCGACCGGCGCGGCTGCGACTTGCCGAGCTGTCGCCGTTGAAGGGTGCGGTCACCGGTTGTCCCGACATCCACGTCTTCCGCGAGAACACGGAGGGTTTCTATACGGGTTCCGGGGGCGGGCTGCGACGGGGTACGCCGCAGGAGGTGGCGACGAGCGAGTCGTTCGCGACGCGCTTCGGTGTCGAACGGATCGTGCGAGCCGCCTTCGAGCATGCTCGAACGCGCGACAATCCCAGGCTGACGCTGGCCGACAAGGCGAACGCCGTTCCACACGTCTACGGACTGTGGCGAAGGGTATTCCAGGAGCTCGCCAGCGAGTACCCGGACGTGGAGACGGAAGCCGCCTACGTGGACGCGCTCGCCATGCAGCTCGTCCGCGATCCCGGCCGCTACTCCGTGATCGTCACGGAGAACCTTCTGGGTGACATTCTCTCCGATCTGCTGGCCGAACTCGCCGGTGGGGTCGGGCTCGCGCCCTCGGCGAACCTGAACCCAGGACGCCATGCGTTGTACGAACCCGTGCACGGAAGCGCGCCCGACATCGCCGGAATGGGGACGGCCAACCCGGTCGGGACGATCCTCTGCGTCGCGATGCTGCTCCGGAACGTCGGATGCGTCGAGGCGGCGGACCGGATCGAGGCGGCGGTGGACGAGTCGCTGAAACGGGGGATCCGGACTCCGGACGTCGCCGGTGATGCGTCCACGGCGGAAGTCGGTCGGTGGATCGCGGCGCGGGTAGCGACGGTGTAACCGCGGCGCCTCGGGCGCCTCATCATCGATCAGAAACTGCGACAGGAATGCGGGAGACTATATGGGAACCATGGGCAGCGACCGCGAAGTCGTCTTCCTCTCGGCGATTCGGACGCCGTTCGGCACCTTTGGCGGCAGCCTGAAGGACCTTTCCGCCACGGAGCTCGGGGTCCAGGCGGCGCGGGCGGCGGTGGAGCGCGCCGGCCTGGCGCCGGATGAATACGACGAGGTGTTCTTCGGGAACGTGATCCAGACCTCGGCAGACGCCGTGTATCTGGCCCGCCACATAGGACTCAATGCCGGACTGCCCGAGGACAGCCCTGCCCTGACCCTCAACCGATTGTGTGGATCCGGTTTTCAGGCCGTCATCGATGGCGCAGAGGCGATCCTGCTCGGCGGCGCGAGGCTGTGCCTCACAGGGGGTACGGAGTCCATGAGCCAGGCACCGCACGTGGTACGAGGGGCGCGATGGGGACTGCGGCTCGGTCCGTCCACCCCCTTCGAGGACTCGCTCTGGGAGGCGCTGACGGACACGTACTGCGGTTTCTCCATGGCACAGACGGCGGAAAACCTCGCGGAGGAGTACGAGATCTCCAGGGAGGAGGTGGATGCGTACGCCGTCCGCAGCCAGCGCCTGGCCGCCGCAGCCTGGGACGAAGGGCGGCTGGGTGAGGAAGTGGTTCCGGTCTCGATGGTGAAACGGGGAAAGGAAGTGCTGTTCGAAAGGGACGAGCACATTCGGCCGGATACGACCCTGGAGGCACTCTCGGCGCTGCGTCCCTACTTCAAGCAGGACGGCCTGGTGACCGCCGGAAACGCCAGCGGAATCGGTGACGGGGCGGCGTCGCTCGTGATCGCCGATGCCGAATACGCGGCCGCCCGGGGCGCGGAACCAATCGGCCACCTGGTCTCGTGGGCGGTGGCAGGAGTGCCCCCGCGCGTTATGGGCATCGGTCCTGCACCGGCTTCGCGCACGGCCCTCGAGCGGGCCGGGATCGGTTTCGACGATCTGACGCTGATCGAGGTCAACGAGGCGTTCTCGCCGCAATACGTGGCGGTGGAAAAGGAGCTGGGCCTCGACAGGGCCAGGGTGAACGTGAACGGGGGAGCAATCGCGCTCACTCACCCGCTCGGCGCCACGGGAGCGAGGATCACCACCACCCTGCTTCACGAACTCAGGCGCCGCGGCGGAGGGTATGGGCTCGGCTCGGCCTGCATCGGAGGCGGCCAGGGCATAGCCGTGGTCGTCCGGGTGGACGGCTGACGGAATCAGTCCGAAGCTGTGCCGGGCGGCCGGTCGTCGTATCTTTCGACTTCCGCACCAGGCATTCCTTCGCAACGTCTCGGAGGGCCTCATGGAAGTCATCCTCGCACTCCTCGCGATCGGCGGAACCGCGGCGCTGGCAACGAGTCTCAGAATTCTCCGCGAATACGAACGGGCGGTGGTGTTCCGGCTGGGCCGTGTCCGACCGCTGCGCGGGCCCGGGCTGATCTTCCTCGTGCCGTTCGGGATCGAGCGGATGGTGCGGGTCGGGCTGCGGATCATCGCGATGGACATTCCGCCGCAGGACGTGATCACGCGAGACAACGTGTCGGTCAAGGTCAACGCGGTGCTCTATTTCCGTGTACGCGACCCCAGCCGGGCCGTGCTGGAGATCGAGGACTTCCTGTTTGCCACGTCTCAGCTCGCACAGACCACCCTGCGGTCGGTGATCGGACAGGCGGAACTGGATGAGCTGCTGGCGGAACGTGAGAAGTTCAACCGGATCCTCCAGAAGATGATCGACGAAGGTACGGATGCATGGGGCATCGACGTCACCGGCGTCGAAGTGAAGGACGTCGACCTGCCTCAGGAAATGAAGCGGGCGATGGCCAAGCAGGCCGAAGCGGAGCGCGAGCGGCGCGCGAAAGTGATCAACGCGGAAGGCGAGCTCCAGGCCGCTACCCGCCTGAAGGATGCGGCCCGGCTCCTGTCTCAGCATCCCGCTTCGCTGCAGCTTCGGTTCCTGCAGACCGCCTCGGAAATCGCGGCCGAGAACAACTCGACCACCCTGTTTCCGTTGCCGCTGGACCTGTGGCCGCTGCAGAAGGCGATCGCCGGCGCGATCGGCGCCGGGTCGGAGCGGGAGGAAGAGGAGTCGATCGAGCAGCTCGAGGAACGGGCCAGGGCCTCCGCCGATGCGGCGCTGCAGCCGGTCTCGGACATCGACCGGGCCGAAGAGGCGCACATGCTGGAGCAGGGACCGCCGCAGAACCTGGACGAACTGGTGAAGCGCGTCCGGCAGAACGTGGAGCACAAGCGCGGCGGCGCCGAGCCGGGGTCCGCCCGACGGGCTCCGGAAGAGTCGAGCGAGGAGTAGGTGAAGCTGGCCGCTTCAGTCTGCCCGCGGGAGCGCGATTTCGTTGTCCGCTGAAGGTGGGGCCGGCAGCTCGAACCTGCCGATGCGGGTGAGCCGGGATCAACTCGAAAAAGTGATCCACCGCGCGGCAGAATTGCAGTTCGGCCGGGGCGATACTCCCGATGTCCTCGAGGCGGAGGAAGTCCTCCGTATCGCGGAGGAGGTGGGCCTCGAGGGGCGATTCGTACGTCAGGCGCTCGCCGAAGTCAGGGCCGACGCGCTGATTCCGGCTCGTCCGCCCGACGATTCCACCGCGACCCGGTTGTGGGGCGAGGCGATCATCGTCGCCGCCCGGGTCGTTCCCGGCGAGCCGGGTTCCCTGCAGGCGCGCCTGGCCCGCTACCTGGCCGAACGGGAGAGCCTTCGATGTGTGCGTGACCGTCCCGGCCAGCTCGTGTTCGAGCCGGCCAAGGGCGTGATGAGCCAGATCCAGCGAGCCCTGGACTTCGGAGGGCATGGGTACGATCTCGCCAAGGCCCGCTCGATCGGGGTGATGGTGCAGCCGCTGGAAGAGGGCCGATCACTGGTGTCGATCACGGCGGACATGTCCAATCAGAGGACCGGCCACGCCGCCGGCTGGTACGGCGGGCTCGGCAGCTTCGGTATGGTGTCGGCTCTCGGTGCCATACTGGGCGGTGGGGCTCCCGCACTGATCGTGTTGCCGGCCGTGGCGGCGGGTGTAGGTCTCGTCGGGACGTTCGGTACGTCGCGCACCGTCGCCGTTCAGCGCCGCAGGCTGGAGCTCGCGGTCCAGGGACTGCTTGACCGACTGGAGCGAGGGTTCGACATGCCGGCCGACCGGCCGAGCCTTCGGGAGAGGATCACAGAGCTGCTCGAGGAATGAACGCACGTTCCGGGCTGCCCAACCGAGACATGGAGGAACGGGGAAGTGAGCGAGATACGGAAGGTCGGAGTCGTGGGCGGTGGGTTGATGGGCAGGGGGATCGCGCAGGTGTGCGCTGCGGCAGGCTACGAGACCGTGGTACGGGAGGTGAACGAGGAGCTGCTCGGCGGGTGCCTCGAGGCCATCGGCAGACAGCTGGACCGGGCGGTCGAGAAGGGGAAGCTCGATGCCGACGTCCGGGACTCGACGCTGGGTCGCCTCTCCGGAACCGTTTCTCTGGACGACCTCGCCGACTGCGACCTCGTGATCGAGGCGATCGTCGAGAACATCGAGGCCAAGAAGGACCTGCTTGGAGCGCTGGACCGGCAGAATCCGGAGCATACGATCTTCGCGTCCAACACCTCAAGTCTGACCGTGACGGAGATGGGCGCCTCGACCTCGCGTCCCGATCGCTTCGTCGGGCTGCATTTCTTCAATCCCGTGCCCGTAATGAAGCTGGTGGAGGTCGTGCGCACGGGCTCCACGTCGCAGGAGACGTTCGACAGGGCCTTCGCGTTCGCGAAGTCGCTCGGCAAGGTCCCGGTAGCGTGCCGCGACAACTCGGGATTCATCGTGAATCGGCTTCTCGTTCCCTACATGCTGGATGCTATTCGGGGGTACGAGGAAGGCATCGGCTCGATCGAGGACATCGACACGGCCATGCAGCTGGGCACGGGATACCCGATGGGGCCGTTCGTTCTCGGTGATTTCGTCGGCCTTGACACGCTGTACTACATCGCCGAGATCATGTTCGACGAGTACCGCGAGAGGCGTTTCGCGCCCCCCCCGCTGCTCAAGCGCATGTATCTGGCCGGGTACTTTGGAAGGAAGGCGGGGAAAGGGTTCTACGACTATTCGGGTGACGAGCCGGTCGTGAGCGATTTCGTTCGCTGAATGGGCCGCTGAGCCCGCGGGAGCGCGTTGCGAAGGAGCGCTATTTCGGACTATTTTTTAAGGATATATGCAGACGTCTACCACCGTTTCCGCCGGAGCCGGAGTAGCCGTTCCGGCCGTGAGCCTGGAACGGCTTCGGGTGAGGAACTTCCGGAATCTCGCGGACCTCGAGTGCGAGTTTCCGGCGGCCGGCGCGATGATCATCGGGCCGAACGGGGCGGGGAAATCGAATCTTCTCGAGGCGATCTACTACCTCGAGATTTTCCGGTCCTTTCGGGGCGCGCCGGATCGGGAGCTGGTCCGATTCGATGAGGATGTGTTCCGTATCGAAGCGAACCTGTCGGGCTCGTCGGGACGGTCTGAGCTTGCGGCGGCATTCCAGAGCAGCACGCGTCGGAAGAAGGTGGAGGTCGAAGGCGTCGAGGTCGAGCGGATCGCGGACGCCCTGGGAGCATTCGGCGCCGTCGTGTTCGAGCTCGAGGATGCGGAGCTGGTTTCGGGCGCACCCGGCAGGCGCCGCCGCTTTCTGGATATCGTGCTCTCGCTCGTGGTCCCTGGCTATCTTCAGGAACTGCAGCGCTACCGGGCAGTGCTGGGGCAACGGAACGAGGCGCTGAAGGCCGGCAGGGCGGGGGTCGTGGATGCCTGGACCGACGGAATGGTCGAGCCGGGTGCGCGGTTGATGGCGGCGCGAAGCGCCTGGATCGAGGCCCGTTCAGACGAATTCAGCGGCTATCACGCAGTCATTTCCGGTGGACTCGGGGCATCGCTCGTCTACGAGTCGGGGATCACGACCCGGCGGAACGTGGTTCCCCTGGACGCGCCGGCGAATTCCGCCGCGGAAGGCCCGCGGGGTTGGGCGGATCTTTTCCGCGACCGCCTCCGTTCCGCTCGCGAGCGCGATGTCAGGCGGGGATTCAGCACAGTCGGTCCGCATCGTGACGATCTGGTGATCCGCGCCGAGGTTTCGTCGGACGGCCCGGAGCGCGATCTGCGGGCTTTCGGATCGGGCGGGCAGAAGCGAACCGCCGCGATCGCTCTCCGGCTCGTCGAGGCGGACAGCCTCCGCGATGCGCGGGGAAGGGAGCCCGTCTATCTCCTGGACGACGTGTTCGCCGAACTGGACGGAGACCGGGCGGGGCGGGTATTCCGGTTGCTGGAAGAAGGCCGGTCCGGTCAGGTGTTCCTCACCGCGCCCAAGCCTGCGGACATGCCGTTTCGGGACGGGGGGCTCGCCCGCTGGCGGATTCGGGACGGAGTCCTGGCAGCGGATGCTTGAGGCGATCGAATGACGGGTCGATCGAACCGTAAGGACCGACCCGAGGCGATCGGAGGTCTGGTCGGATCGGTGCTGACCAGGATGGGGATCGCCGAGAAGGTGGAACGCGCGACGGTGATCGCCGACTGGGAAGCGCTGGTCGGTCCGCATATCGCGCGTGTGTCGCGTCCGGTGCGGATCCGGGACGAGACGCTGTTCGTGGAAGTGGAGAGTGCGGCCTGGCGGATGGAGCTCAGCCTGCTCCGCCCGAGCCTGCTGCGGAAGTTGAACGCGGGCAGGAGCCGGGGCCGCATCGAAAAAATCATATTTCTGCAGTCGGACAAGCGGCTGGCGGAGGAGCTGGATGGCGAAGTCGAACGGTAAGAAGGGTGGGGCGAAGGGCCAGGCGGGATACACTTCCCGGCATCTTCAGGTGCTCAAGGGACTGGAGGCGGTGCGCAAGCGACCCGGCATGTACATCGGGTCGACGTCGGCGCGCGGGCTGCACCACCTGGTCTACGAGGTCGTCGACAACGCGATCGACGAAGCGATGGCCGGGTACTGCTCCGAGATCGGTGTCGTGATTCACGACGACGACTCGATCACCGTGACCGATGACGGCCGCGGCATTCCGGTGGACATTCACCCGACCGAGAAAGTGCCCGGCGTAGAGGTCGCTCTGACCCGTCTTCACGCCGGCGGAAAATTCGACAAGGACAGCTACAAGGTATCCGGCGGACTGCACGGTGTAGGCGTCTCAGTGGTCAATGCACTTTCCGAGCACCTGGATGTCGAGGTGAAGCGCGACGGATACGTCTGGACGCAGGAGTTCAGCCGCGGTGCGAGGCTGACGGACTTGGAGAAGGGCGAGAAGACGAAGGAATCCGGGACCCGGGTGCACTTCAAGCCGGACTCGGAGATCTTCACCGAGCTCCAGTACCAGTGGGACACCCTCGCCACCCGTCTCCGGGAGCTCGCCTACCTGAATCGCGGGGTGAGCATCACGCTCCGCGACGAGCGCCCCGAGGGCACGGAGAACGACAAGGAAGAGCGGTTTCACTACGAGGGCGGCATCAGTCAGTACGTCGAGTATCTGCGCGGCAAGAAGAACCCGCTGCACGACGAAGTCGTGTACCTGCAGGGGGACCAGGAAGGCACCGAGATCGAGCTCGCCATGCAGTATACGGACGGCTACAACGAGGACACCTTCACCTTCGTCAACAACATCAACACGCACGAGGGCGGCACCCACCTGAGTGGCTTCAAGGCCGCGCTCACCCGGACGATCAACAGCTATGCGTCACGGGCCAACACGTTGAAGAAAGGCGACCCGAGTCTGTCGGGTGACGACGTGCGGGAGGGCCTCGTGGCGGTGCTCTCCGTGAAGGTGCTCGAGCCCCAGTTCGAGGGTCAGACGAAGACCAAGCTCGGCAACAGCGAGGTGCGGGGCGTGGTGGAGAGCCTCGTCAACGATAAGCTCGGCACCTGGCTGGACGAGAATCCATCGTCGGCACGCCGCATCATCGAGAAGGCGGTACAGGCGGCGCGTGCGCGTGAGGCCGCGCGCAAGGCGCGCGATCTGACCCGCAAGAAGTCGGCGCTCGAGACCGGCATCCTGCCCGGTAAGCTGGCCGACTGCTCCAGCCGCGATGCCTCGCTGTCGGAGCTGTACCTGGTCGAGGGAGACAGCGCCGGTGGTTCCGCCAAGCAGGGCAGGGACCGGGAGTATCAGGCGATCCTGCCGCTCAAGGGGAAGATCCTGAACGTGGAGCGGGCCCGGATCGACAAGATCCTGTCGAACGATGAGATCCGGGCGATCATCACCGCGATCGGAGCGGGAATCGGCGAGGAATTCTCGTTGGACCAGACCCGCTATCACAAGATCGTGATCATGACCGATGCGGACGTGGACGGCGCGCACATCCGTACGCTCCTTCTCACGTTCTTCTTCCGTCAGATGCAGGAGTTGATCGAAGCCGGCTACGTGTTCATCGCGCAGCCCCCGCTGTATCGGGTGAGCAAGGGCAAGAAGGAATTCTACTGCTATACCGAAGAGGAGCGAGAGCAGATCGCCGAGCAGCTGAAAGGAGACAAGGGAAGCGCGTCGATCCACGTCCAGCGCTACAAGGGGCTGGGTGAGATGAATCCGGATCAGCTGTGGAACACGACGATGAGCCCGGAGAATCGAACACTGCTGCAGGTAACGATCGACGAGGCCACGGAGGCGTCGCTGCTGTTCGAACGGCTGATGGGAGACGAGGTGGAGCCGCGTCGCGAGTTCATCGAGCAGAACGCGAAGTTCGTGCGCAACCTGGACGTCTGACATGGAGACCCGACGCCCCACGATCGAATCGGCGGAGGAGATTCTCGGCGGCTATTTCCCGGTGCTCGACCACGGTTTCGTTTCGCTGATCGACTACATGGGGAGCGACGAGTCCATCGAGCAGGCCGCCCGGGTCAGTTACGGGTTCGGGACCCGGAAGACCAGTGCCACGCGCGGGTTGATCCGGTATCTCCGGCGCCACCGGCACACGACACCCTCCGAAATGGTGGAACTGAAATTCCACTGCGCGATGCCGATGTTCATCGCCCGGCAGTGGATCCGACACCGGACGGCATCGGTGAACGAGTACAGTGGCCGCTACAGCCTGATGCCGCTCCTCTTCTATCGCCCCGACTACGAACAGTTCGCGGTTCAGAGCGAGGCGAACCGGCAGGGACGGGAAGGTCAGCCGGCCCCTCCCTCCATCTACGAGGAAGCGGTGCGGCGCTGGGACGATCTTCGCGAGGCCGCCGCCGATACCTACGGCTGGCTGGTGGGGGAGGAGGTGGCGCGCGAGCTGGCCCGAATCGACCTGCCGCTATCCACCTATACCCAGTGGTACTGGAAGATCGACCTGCACAACCTCTTTCACTTCCTCAGCCTGCGGGCCGATCCGCATGCGCAGTGGGAGATTCGGGCCTATGCGGAGGTGATGGCCGGGATGCTGAAGCGGGTCGCCCCGCTCAGCTACGAGGCCTGGCTGGACTACGAATTCTGCGGCTCTCACATGAGCCACGGCGAGATGGAGGTGCTGCGCGAGCTGCTGGAGGCGGAGGAGACGAGCGTGTCGGTGAGGCCGGAGTCCGGACCTTTGACGCTCCAAGATCTCAAGGCGCACGGCCTGTCGGCCCGGGAGGCCCGGGAGCTGCTCGCCAAGCTACGGCCTGCCGATCGACCCGACTTCGACCTCGATCTTTCCGCGATGCGGTCTGCCGAGGAGTTCGAGACACGCATGCGGCAGGCCGTTCCGGGGGACTTCGAGTAGTCCCGGGCACTTTCCAGGGGTTCTTCCGTACAAGGGATGGGAGGCGCCGGGACGGAGTGACCTGGCGACGCGGCTCCGCCGGGGCGGACGTCGCGTGGAGGATGGGTGCGGCGGTTCGATGCGGAGGCCTGTTGATGTGCGATTTGGCATGGAAGCGGTGCGGGGCGCCTCGGTGCCTCTTCCCGGGCTCGAGAAGCGGCAGATTCGGCAGCGCATTCGTCGTAGCGCTCCTCTGTTCGTCGTTGTTATGCGAACCGGCCCTGGGACAGGACCCGGGGATCTCCACCCAGGATGCGTTCGGGCGCCTCGAGGCCAGCGCCGGGAGTCGCGATGCCGGGTCCTTCCCCTTCGACTACCAGCACCTGGTCTACTATCCCTCGTCCGCCGGCGAGGTCGATCTGTGGACCGCCGTCAGCGTACACGCCGGGAGGGTGCGCGGCGTGTTCGACGGCGGCTGGAAGTACGAGCTTTCGATGCGGACGATCCTGTACCGGGACGACGTCGAGGTCGCCCGGGACGAGTCCCGCGTGCGGCACGTCCTTAACGCGCTGATTCCACCCGGGACCACCGATGGGTTTCCCCTCCAGACGAGGGTGCGAGTGCTGCCCGGCGAGTATCGCTATCGGATCGAGGTCCGGGACCTGAACTGGGAAGGTGACCGCTCGCTGAACATCAGGGAGGGCGAGGTCGTAGTGCCGCCCTTCGATCGTTCGGCGCCGTTCGTGAGCTCCGTGGCCGTGGCCGCCGATTCCGGGGGCTCCTGGAGCCCGGCGCCGGGGGTGAACCTGAAGTTGAACGCCGCCCGGATGGTGCAGACGGATGCCCGACCGTTCGTCTACTTCGAGGTCTACGGGCTGACTCCGGGCGAGACCTACCGGGGCGAGGTACGGCTGGTCTCGAACTGGGCGCCGATGGGGAAGGGCGAGACGTTCACCGGGGTGCGGCAGCCCTTCCAGCTGCAGTACCGCGGAACCGCGCCGGAAGAGCCCGGCAGCCCCGTGCGCTCGGTGCTGCGGCTCGAGATGAAGGACACGCAGCCGGGGCCCTACAAGGTCCTGGTGCGATTCACCGATGCTGCCACCGGAGCGAAGACCGAGATCCGCGAGGCGGGAATCCGGGTGCGTGATCCGCAGGACAGGGGCGCGGAGCAGCCGATCGCCGAGGTCGGTGCGGGAGCGACGCGAGAACGATGATGACGAGAGCGGCAGGTGTCAGAGCGTGGATGATCTTCACTGCGATCGCGTTCGCCTGGCCCGCGGCGGCCGGCGGACAGACGATGCCGACGCGGACGTACTTCGACCTCGCAAATGCCGGTCACGAGAAGCTGGCGAAGCGTATCTCGAAGAAACTGGAATTGAGGGCCGATCCGGACGACGGCGACGCCCG
>Ga0209536_100006683_pt1 | contig 17568 bp, 14 predicted proteins | sample DeeMarSeWOR28_12_FD_187461 | JGI IMG/M metagenome (GOLD analysis project Ga0209536, IMG submission 187461) | Marine sediment microbial communities from White Oak River estuary, North Carolina - WOR-2-8_12 (SPAdes) (version 2) | ecosystem: Environmental > Aquatic > Marine > Intertidal zone >... | reverse complement strand
GTGATTATTATGGCTTGCGAGAATGGAGAGTGTGTTGTATATGAAGAATATGACAAATCAAAATATCTAAAAATTCTTGTTAAGTATATTAAAAAGTTTCTAAACGACAAACTTTCTAATATTTCTTGACATTTGTTGGAATATTTGGTATTATTAATTTCATTATTATAAGATTTTTATGCCCACAATACTGGAAATAATGAATAATAAAATAGAAAAAGAGTTCAATAAGATTCTGGGCGAAAAATTTGTTTGTCCATCTAAGTTTGCTCAGGAAATTGAAAAAATTGTCCAAGAAAACGATGATGTAAATTATATTGATGCCATTATCATCTTTTGCGAAAGAAATGGCATTGAATTAGAATCAGTTCCAAAACTTCTTTCAAAACCTTTGAAAGAGAAAATTAAATATCAAGCAATGGAACTTAACTTTTTGAAAAAAACATCTAAGGCACGTTTAGTATTTTGAAATTGGATCCCCTGAATTGCTATAAGACTTACCTTGCTCTCAAAAATCATTTTACAAAACCAAAATATGATTATTTGAGGTATAATGGTAAAGTAAAGGCATCTTTGCAAGCATTCTATAAACGTAAAGATAGAATGTGGTTTGAAAAAATGAGTAGGCAGAAAACTGATGAAGAAATCGTCAGTTTTTTTGTTGCCAATTTTGTTTTATGTAATGATCCAGAATCTTTATGGATCGGAGAAATAATTAATGAAGGAGAGAAGAGATTTTCTCTTTGGAAGAAAAGAACTCAATCTCTTTCTTATGTCTTTAAAGAGGAAATTGAGAAACTTTTTAGTGAAAATTCAATTGAAGACTTATTTACAATTAAAAATGGAAGTCATCCAAAAATATTAAAGGTATTTTTGCAAGGAAATATATCATTAGAGACAATGGTCATTCTTGATTCTATTTTTGGATATAGAAAAAACTTTGATAAAAAATTGGATGACCCTATTTGGAAGTTTGTATCAATGAGAATTTTAAAGTATTCACCATTTATACATATTGATATATTTAAGTACAAAAAACTATTAAAGGAGACAATATTGTGAGTTTCTTCGAATCAGAAGTTGTAAGAGCAGAAATGGCAGAAATCTCTGAATTACAAGAGGAAATATATCACAATGTATATAAGTTCTTTATGATGAGTAAAGAAGAAAAACTTCAGCACGTTGATTTGCTACAAAAACTTCTGGAAAAGCAGCAAATTCTTTATACTAGGATGAGTCTGTCGGACGATCCAGAAGCAAAAGAAATGAAAGAAAAGGTTTTAGAATCTGCTGAAGCAATGGGAATTCCAAAAACTTCTGATATTAATATGATCTTTAGTAATATGTCAAGACTTATTGATACGATGAAAAAGGCTATTGACCAGGACTGAGGTCCGTGCTATCATAAGCAAGCGGCTAGGGAATCCGCACCAAAGCAAACCCCACAGGCCAAATACTAACAAATACGAGGTACAAAATGTCATTCGAAAGTCTTAAGAAGCAGTCCAAACTGGGTTCTCTCACCAACAAACTGGTGAAAGAAGTTGAAAAGATGAACAACGGTCCTAGCAGTGCAGATGACCGTTTTTGGAAACCCGAAATGGATAAGAGCGGTGTTGGTTCCGCAATTATTCGCTTTCTCCCTGCTCCCGAAGGTGAAGACCTTCCTTGGGCAAAAATCTTTTCTCACGGATTCCAAGGAAATGGTGGTTGGTATATTGAAAACTCTCTGACTACTCTTGGTCAGAAAGACCCTGTAACTGAGTATAATCGTACTCTTTGGAACAGTGGTAATGATAAGGACAAGGAGACTGTTCGTAAGCAGAAGCGTAAACTCTCCTATTACTCCAACATTTATGTTGTGAAGGATCCTGCAAATCCTCAGAACGAAGGTAAAGTTTTCCTGTTTAAGTATGGTAAGAAGATCTTTGATAAGATCATGAATGCTATGCAACCAGAGTTTGATGATGAAGATCCGATCAATCCTTTTGATTTCTGGTCTGGTGCAAACTTCCGCCTGAAGATTCGTAAGGTTGAAGGTTACTGGAATTATGATAAATCTGAATTTGATCGTTCTAGTGCTCTGTTTGATGATGACGATGCTCTAGAGACAATCTGGAAAAAGCAGTATTCTCTTGCTGCCCTTGCTGCTCCCGATCAATTCAAGACCTATGAGGAACTTGAAAAGCGTCTGAATTATGTTCTTGGTATTGGAAAAGTTGCTCCAAAAGCATCTACTTATGAACAAGAAGATGCATTGGAGTCTTATTCCCAACCTAAGAACCGTGAGGAAGATGTCCTGAAAGAACTGGAAGAATCTTACAATAAGAGTAAGTCACTCACTCCAGAACTTCGTGAAGAAATCAGCAGTCTTCCCAAATCCTATCGGGATGATGATGAAGATGAAGATGATGCAATGAGTTACTTTAAAAAACTGGTTGACGATTGATTAATCATTATATAATCTGATATTATCAACTCTCTTAAGGGTAGGCCCAATATATTGGGTACTACCCTTTTTATATTTTAACTTTGTTTCTACATCATCCAAAATTAAGGACAAATAATTTTCTTTCAGTAGAAAAATATTTCTTTTATTGTTTTCTAGTCTTTCTTCATATTCATAATTTGATATTTTATTGTAAACATTAAATCCAGAAATACTGGATATTTGAAGTTTTCCAGGATCATAATATTCTAATATAAAGTTTTTTGGAACAATTAATCCACTTTTTAAAATTAATTTTCCCAAAGAATCCCTAATTTCTTTAGTTTCATAATGATGAGTTGCATTTAACATACTATAAGATCCATATTTCTCAATTAAATAGGAATCAAAAGATTCTTGTGTTAGAGGCCATTCATCATAAAGATTTAAAATATTATTTGATAACATAACCACCCAATCTAATGTTTCATCATTATAGACTTTAAGTGCTATATTATCTGGCCTCTCATCTCCTACAATTTCATATCTTGTAAAATATGCAAGATCACCAAATATATCTTCCCTTATTTTACCTCTTGTGAAAAGGTTTTTTGTTTTTGTATATTCTGAGATTGAATTATCATCTCTACTAATATACTCTAAATTTGGTATGTTTCTAAAGTAAAGTGACATTTTTTACCATCCAGTTCCTACTAAACCTTCATCAAATTCATAATCATTTTCGTAAACTGGATCAATTTCTCCAAATGTCAAATTTAATTCGTACTGAGTCATTGATCCATCTTGATATGTCATATAATTGCCGTCTGGAGTATAATTTACAGCAATATCTCTCAATGCAGCGACTTTAATTCTATTTAGATATGGGTGATTACCATTATTTTGAGATCCATCACCTGTATAAACATAAGATATTTTGAAGACATTTGGTGCCAATAAGAATAATTGAGAGTTTGATAAACTTGGTGCCATACTCTTTTTAAACCACCTAATTATATCTCTTATAACAAGTGCCTCTCTTTGCTCTCTTGGTGTTAATTTAAAGTTGAATGTAAAACTTCTCAACATAGGACCATTGAAAAGAAGTTCTAAATTATTATTAATTGCTCCACCAACAGTTCTTGACAAAAGACCATTTGTTTTAACTGCCTGTTCAACGAAATAATTTTGAAGCATTAATTTCAATTCAGGTGAAGCAGAGTTATAAAGTTGCTGCAGTTGCGCGGCACCGCCACTAAATGATCCCAAAAACTTTCCCAAACTTCCTGATGCTGCAGTCTCAATTGTATTATATGCAGAGTTTGCAAATGCTGCAGTTATTGGATTTAGTTCTCCACCACCCCAATCAACGGACATTCCTTCAACAATACCAGATTGAATGGGAAGATATATTGATCCTAAAAGATTTCTAGTTCTATATTCCATTCCAGGAAGAGTAACTTGCCCTCTTGCTGCTGTTGCAGAATTTCCTAAACCAGATTTTTGATAACTTAAAATTTCAAATTTAATAAAATCTCCACCATTTGCATTTTTTCTGCTTATTGGATATATTAGAGTTTTATCTTTTTCTGCAAATGGACTATTATAATTGTTTATTCTACTTCCAATATCAGCATTTGCAGCATTTCCCTGATTGTTTGGATCTCCCGCATTTGGAGTAGACGTTGGACCATTTTGGGGGTCTGAATTTGCACCTGGCTGTGCTTGTGTTGTGGCCGCTGATGGACCAACATTGGCATTTTCTGCCAATTGCTTCAAGTTGGATTGCATCGCATTTTTAATCAATAATGTAGTATTTGCGTTATATCCAACTATTGAACTATTAGCAAACTCTTGAATACTATTATATTGTTTTACATTTCCAACTCCATCATCATATTTGTATGTTATTTTTCCATCAGTTTGAATAGCATAACTAAGACCCTTCAAACCTGGTGGGTTGTCACCAATTTTTGCCGTTGCACCTGGAACAACGGGGACATAACCAGTTGTATTACTTGAAGTTATTGTTGTTAATTTATTATTACCATTAGCATCTTTATATGCACTTGTGCCTCCAATATAAGTCACTCCATTTTCTAATGTTGTACTAGTTACATTCCAGAATGGCATTAGAATTCCTCCCTACTCGCAAGGGAACTAGCAATTTTTTTTACACTTTGTGTACTAGTCATTATGACTTGCAAGTTCTTTATTTATATTTATAGGCCCAATTCATCTTCTGTTATGATTTTGAATTCTAACATACGGTCTTTACACCATTCTGTTGCTGCTTTCCACTTGGCAACATTTTTTTCATATGTTAGTGCTTCCGTAATAAAGGTTTTATTTCTTTTTCTTGGGGTTTTAATCGGTCTTTTTGTTTGACTCTTTGGTTTAACTTCAATTACATATTTTTTTATTGCACCACTTCTTTCTTGTATCTTTACAAAGAAATCTGGAAAATATTTGTGAACTCTACCATCAACTGGAGAAACATAAGGAATAAAAAATTCTTCACTTCCCCATTCTAAAATATTAACTTTCCTATCACAATATCTCATAAAACGAAGTTCCCAAGAACTTCTGTATATAATATTTCTTACATCACCTTTATATTTTTCTGGATTCTGTGGATGAAATTTTCCTTGATGATACTTATCTCTCATTTCCTTACTACATAATATATAAGTAAAGGTATTTATTTTAGTGCTATGCCATTAGCTAGACATTATAATGTGTCAGAGATTAAGCAAAAGTTATTGCATCCAGCACAAACTTCAGTATATGCTGTTGAAATTTTGACTAAAAGAAATATTAATAATTTTGTTGGAGTCAATTTACCAAAGGATCAGGAGGCTATTAATTTGGCTTGTTGTGAAGCAAGTCTCCCTGGATCCAGTTTAGCAACACATGAAGTCAATAATGATTATCATGGAACAAGTGAAAAAATGGCATATCGTAGAATATATGATGATACAATTGATTTGACTTTTTATGTTGATTACAGATATAACACTCTTAAATATTTTTTAGGATGGATGAGTTTTATCGTTGGTGAAGGAAATTACTTTGGTCAAGATGAGTACACTGATCCAACAACTTTTTATAGAATGACTTACCCAAAGTCATATAAAACAAGAATTAGACTTTTAAAATTTGAAAAGGATATTACAAAATCGGCACCAAAATATAAAATGGGATATAACTTTATAGATGCTTTTCCAATTAATATTGCATCAACACCAATTTCTTATGAACAAAGTGATTTATTAAAAGTAACTGTATCATTCTCATATACTAGATACGTGGTTAAAAGTAGATTTAGTCCATATACAGCAACTGCAAGAGTTGGTCCAGCACCATCAACAAGTCCATCAGAACAAGCTTCTGCAAATTCAAGTTATTTTGATTATACTGAGGATCTACCAGTTTTTGAGCAGGATGCAAATTTCTCACTCTCAGATGCACCAACTCTCAATACTGCTGCTCAAAATCTGGTAGATAATCCATTCACTACAAATACAAATGGACCAAGATTGAATCCTGACAGTTCCATTCCTCAACAGGATTTGAACCTAATACGTGATGAACAAAATATAAGAAGTACTTTTAATATCTTTTAATAACAACAATAAATAAAACACCTGAATACATCATTCAATAAACAATGCCATTACCAAAGATTTCGACGCCAACTTATGAGTTGGAATTGCCCTCAACTGGTCAAAACATTAAGTATAGGCCATTTCTAGTTAGAGAAGAAAAACTGTTAGTTCTTGCACTAGAAAGCGAAGATACAAAAGAAATTACAACTGCAATTAAAACAGTTATCAAAAACTGCATTCAAACCAGAGGAGTAAAAGTAGAATCGCTTCCCACATTTGATATTGAATACTTGTTCTTAAATATTCGTGGAAAATCAGTTGGAGAAGTAATTGAGGTTAATCTAATTTGTCCTGATGACAATGACACAACCGTAAAAAAAGAAATTGCGATTGATGAAATTGAAGTTAAAAGAAATGATGATCATACAAATAAAATAAAAATTGATGATAGTTTGATGATGGAAATGAAGTATCCATCACTTGAACAGTTCATTAAGAGCAATTTTGATTTTTCTGCTAATACAAATAATATGGATCAATCATTTGATTTGATTGTTTCTTGTATTGATAAAATTTACAATGCTGAGGAAGTTTGGTCATCTTCTGATGTCACTAAGAAAGAACTTGTTGATTTCTTAGAACAGATGAATTCAACTCAGTTTAAGCAAATTGAGAAGTTCTTTGAAACTATGCCAAAATTACATTATTCAACTACTATCAAAAATCCAAATACCAAAATTGAAAGTGAGATTGTTTTAGAAGGACTTTCTAGTTTTTTCGGGTAGCCATGGTCCATATGGACCTTGCTAACTATTATAAGTTGAATTTTGCCTTGATTCAGTATCATAAATATTCATTGACTGAGATTGAAAATATGATGCCTTGGGAACGTGATGTATATGTTTCATTATTGGAACAGCACTTAGAAGAAGAAAGGCAAAAACAACAACAAAAGAGTTAGTAATTCATGGCAGCCGAGGATCCAACCCAAACTAAAACCCAAATTATAGATCCAGAAATTGCCAAACTTCTTGGGTTGGAAGATGACTTTGACCTTGATTATGATGATTATTTTTCTCTCCTTCGAGAAAAAATAGCAAAGGCTGCTTTTGAAAAAGACTCAAAGTTATCCGAGGAAGATTTGGCAAAACTTGCCAATGAGAGAAAAAGAATAAGAGATTTAAAAGATTATACATTTACTACTCCACCAAAGAAAACAGTAAATGTAGATAGTTTCTTTGGAAGAAAAAAAGAAGAAGAAAATAAACCAATTACAGACACATCAAAACTTTTAGCAGGTTCTCCAGGAGCAACAAAGGCAAGTCAGGCAGAACCAAAAATTGATGACGTAGAAGAGCAAAAAGATAATAAAGTTGATAAATTATATAAGTTTGTAAACGGCGATCTTTTAAGTATAGTCAAAGAGATTCGTAGTCTTACAGAAGATATTGTAAATATTTTTAAAAAGCAATCACAAGCAAATAAAAAATCACAAGAAAGAAATAGAATTCAACAAAATAAAGAAAAAAAGGCAGGAAGAGAGTCTAAATTAGAATCAAAAAAACAAGATTCAAAAGGATCAAAATTACTTAATAAAGTTACAAAACCATTTACGAATATTTTTGATACTATAAAAAACTTTATTGTGATGGTCCTTTTGGGATCAGCAGTCCAATGGTTAATGGCTGTTATTGAGAATCCAAAAATTCTTTTGCAGCCAATACAAGATTTACTTGATGGTATTGTTGGAGTTTTTAATGGTATTCTACAATTTATTGATAATAAACTTATTCAACCAGTAAGAGGATTTATTGATTCTATAAATTCCGCCATAAGTGGATTTATTGATATGATAAATGGTGCACTTAGGTTTATTCCAGGATCACCACAATTGCCAAATGATCCAGATAAGGGAGTTGTTCCAAATATTCCTGCAATGCCCGAACTTCAAGCACCGGACATTGTTGGAAATAGAGAACCAGAACCACAACAATCTCAAGCACAACCACAGACTTCTCCTGGACCTGGAGTTAACGTAAAGTTTAGTGGTGGATCTATTAAACCAATTATTGCTAAGAATGCCGGTGGATCTATTACTAGACCTAGTCCCGTTCTTATTAAGAATATGGGTGGGTCTACAACTCCACTCCCAAGAAAAACTCCTACTATTGGAAATGATACTGTTTCAAATAAAGGTGGAGTTGTTAATAATGATACAGTGAATACAAAAATATCTGGATTAGGTCCAGATCAATACTTAACTGCACTTTCTCTTGGGGAATATGTCTTAAAACCTGGTGCCGTTGACTGGTTAGGTGGAGAAGATTATCTTGATAAAGTTAATTATATGTTTGGCGGAAGATCTGAAAGAAGAACTGCAAACGTTGGTGATATTAGTATTGAAGCAATGAACACGGGTGGTTCTGTTGGTGGTGAAGGAGGTCAAGGAAATAGAGGAATTAAACGTAGAGATGATGCACATAAACATAATGAATCTACCAGTTCGTCTAGCAATGTAGAAACTACAGAAACTACAAAAAACACAGAAACACAAATCGGACCTGAAAAAAGTACAGTAGAACAAAATTTAAAGATTAATGATCCACCTTCAAATTCCCCAAATGCTCAAACTCAGGAAGGTAGAAAGTTAATTCCAAACGAGTATATAAGAAATACAAAAAATACAACACACGTAAAAATTGGCGATAAAGACAAGAAAAATTATGTTATAAGATATGAAAGAATAGGAAATTCTAATAGTAAAGAAGCAACTTATACTGTAAAACAAATTAATAAGTTGGTTCAGAGTTCTTTCTTAGGATTAAATGATAAATTTACTGGAGTGAATCCTCAGAGTCCAGAAGGAAAAGCAGTTATAAACTCTATGGAACTGAAAAAATGGTTCTCTTGGGATGATACTGCAGGACAAGTTGATGTTAAAAATATAAAAGTAGAGACTCATAAAGATGCAGATCTATGGTATTGGTACACTAGATCTTATAAAGCAAATTATGATTATTGGAAAAAGTTAAATGTAACTGAAAGTGAAGCACGAAATAATGCTGCAAAAGCAGCAGCAGAGTTTTCTATGCCAGGCAAAGATGAAGAAGGTGAAGGGACAAGCTTTTTACCAGGTGCAGATAATCCTTCAGCAGCACCAGAATCACTTAAAAATGTTGCTGTAGATTCTGATGTTTCCAGTTCTCCACCTGGAGAATCTGGATATGGTGTTTCTTGGGATGTTGCCGTAGAAGGAAGTGGAGTTCAGCAAAGATATCTGGATGCATTAGAATCTGGTAGATATATTAATGGTCCAAATAACTCCTCTTCATCTTCTTCATCTTCCCCATCTTCTTCATCTTCAAGTCCAATGGGAGGAGGATCTGCAATAAATGCAAGAAATTATTCATCTTCTGCAGTTTCAGTTGTTAAGAATAATAATTCTTATGCTATGGGAATGGGAGGAGGATCCCCAGTTACTGGAGGAAACAATTCTTCTTCAGTTTCAAACTTTGTGACTGGAGGAAACAATTCTTCTTCAGTTTCTAATTCATTTACTGGAGGAAATAGTTCATCCTCTTCAGTTTTGAACTTTATGAATGGAGGAAACAAATCATCTTCAGTTTCTAATTCAGTTTCTAATTCATTTACTGGAGGAAACAATTCTTCTTCAGTTTCAAACTTTATGAATGGAGGAAACAAATCATCTTCAGTTTCTAATTCAGTTTCTAATTCATTTACTGGAGGAAACAATTCTTCTTCAGTTTCTAATTCATTTACTGGAGGAAACAATTCTTCTTCAGTTTCTAATTCATTTACTGGAGGAAACAATTCTTCTTCAGTTTCAAACTTTATGACTGGAGGAAACAAATCATCTTCAGTTTCTAATTCGTTTACTGGAGGAAACAAATCATCTTCAGTTTCCAATTTTATTTCCAATAAATCTAATCAAATAGGAGGTGGTTCAAGTACATTAGATCCCACAAAGACTGCTGCTTCAATGCCACACGTATTTAAGGCAGCGCAAGAGGCAAGAGCAAAAGCAAGAGCGGAAGGTCTTTCTCCGGAAGAAGTTGAAAGAAGAGTTATCATTGCTTCGGAAAATGCAAAGAAAAATGGACCTTCTGCTGCATCAATATCTCCATCTTTCCAATCTAGTCAACCAAAACAAACATTATTACAGTCAACATTCCAAAATAGAAGAGAAAATAGAGGTTCTTCATATACTCCACCATCTCAACCAAAAATTACGCCAACAAAAACTCCAACAATTCCAAGTGCACCACAATCTAAATCATCAATGACAATGATGCCAGTTCCTGGTGGAGGAAATCAATCTAAAACTTTATCAAGTGGAATGACAAAAACTGGAACAACTCCACTACCTAATATAAGTTCTTTTGATGGTAATCAGCAAACTATCGTGACAGTTGCTGCAATTTATAATATCTGGGGAATGTAAGGAGGAATTATAAATGGCAATATCAGCAGCACTAATGGCAGCAGGAAGAGTAATGGCATCTCAAGGTTTGAAACAAGGTGCAAAAACTGCTGCTAAGAATTTTGCTAAAGAAAAGGTCAAAGATATTGCAAAGAAAAAGGCACAGTCATTTATACAAAATAAAAATAAAGATAAAGATGGTAAAGGTGGTGGATTAGTAAAAAGAGATTCTGGCGATGGTGGTGGAGGTTCTGGAGGATTTTTTGGTGGTGGATCTGGCGGATCTGGTGGAGATGGAGGTTCTGGTGGACCGATAGTTCAAACTAAAAGAATTGATATTAAGAAATTATCTTTAATTGACAAAGAGGAAACTTCATCTGATCAAAAGAAATTTGATGGTTCAGAATTAATAGATGAACTTACAAAGATAAAGAATAATTTAATTACTATAAAGAAAATCTCTAGTAGTAATCTATCTAGATTTTTGGATGCTCAGAAAAATATAAGAAGAGCGCAGGAGTTTTCGAAAAGAAAAAATAAAGAAGATAATTTAGAAGCAACTAAAGAAAAAAGTAAAAAACCAAAATCAATAAAAGGTATAAAGGGTCCAGGTTTTCTTGATCTTGTTTGGGGTTACATCACCAATGTATTATTGGGATCTTTGGCAATGTATTTGCTTAGGTATGTTCCTCAGATACTTAAAATGTTTGAGGAGATTGCAGATGGATTAACTAATGTCTGGCAAAGAGTTAGACTTGCAATTATTAGCGCAAGTGTTCTTTTCAGAAAACAAATTAGATTTGTTTTTAATCTTGGAAGAAAGATATTAAAGTTTGCAACACCTCTTATAAAGAAAGCTGGTTCTGTTGTTAAAAAGGTTCTTACTTTTGCTGGACAAAGAATTGTAAATCTTATCAAAGGTGCGGCAGGTCTTGCTCTGAAATTGGCAAAAAAAGTTGTTCCAGGTGCAGTAAAAGCAGCTACTCCTATTGTTAAAGGTGCTGCTAAAGTTGCTGGAAAAGTTGTTGGTGGTGCTGTTAAAGCAGGTGGAGTTGCAGCCAAAGCAGCTGGAAATGCAGTAAATGTTGTAAAAAGAGTTAAATTTATTTCAAATTTATTTAAAAAGGTTCCTTTTGTCGGCGCACTCATTGGAATTGGTATTGACCTTGCAATGGGTGAAAGACTTGATAAGGCAATTGCTGGAGCAGCTGGAGCATCTTTAGGAACAGCAATTGGTGGTGCAATAGGAACTGGTTTAATTCCAATTCCAGTTGTTGGAACTTGGGTTGGAGGTGTTGTTGGAGGTGCAATTGGTGATTGGGCAGGTAAGCAAATTTATTCCAATTTAATTGGTCTCCAGGATGCAGCAGATAAAGAAGCACCTGTTGAGCAAAAGTATGCTGCAGGTAGAATTGGTCAAGGAAGCATATCTGGAGTTAGAAGAAATAGTTCAACTTCATCTCCAGGAACAGTTTCTACAATAAACTCTAAAGTTTCTCCAGCAATTGAAAGTGGTGCTAAGAAAAATATTTTTAAAGATGAAGAGACCTATGAAACTTATAATGAAATTAGAAACAAATTGGGCAGTAGTTCTTTTGTTGGAGAACTGATGCAAATCGGTCTTGATGCTGGATTGGGTCAAAAAATAAGTAAAACAAGAACAGATAACGCAGCAAAACAAATTGGATCTTCAGTAGGAAAATCATTATCAGAAAGTGATGTTTTTGGATTTAATAAGAGGCTTGTAGAACCACTTACAGAAAATGTTACTAATTGGGCAAAGAAATCAATATTTAATGAATTGACTAGAGTTTCATTAAACAATGTTTACAAAACAACTGAGACTTTGGAATTAGATTTAAAAGACCCAACTGTTTCTTCGGAACGTTCAACAGGATCCCCATCTGATGGAGGTACTAGAGGTACTGGAGGTACTGGAGGTACTGGAGGTACTGTTGTTGCTGGTGGTGCTGTTGCTGCTTCAGAATTATATAAAGAAATAGGAGCTAATGCTGAGCAGTGGGATATCTTTAGGAATAGTGTTGCTTATATTGAATCTAAGGGAGATTATAAAATTCCCGGAGGGAGTGGAATGCATTATGATGGTAGATATCAAATGGGAGAAGCTGCCAAAAAAGATGGATCAAGAATCGCAAGTGTTCCTTACCCTGGACATTCCAATGATCCAAATGCACAAGTAAGAGTTTCATATAGAAATAATCCAGAATTGCAGGAGACTATATTTACAGGTTTTACTATTGCAAATCATCGATATTTGATGAGAAATGCAAAATATAAGTCTGCAAGTATTGAAAGAAAACTACAGATTCTTGGATATGCCCATAATCAAGGAATGGGTGGAGCAGAAGACTGGTTAAATACTGGTCAAGTTGGTGCTGATGGATTTGGAACGAAAGGAACAGCATATACTGATTTGATTGCCAAAAACTTTAAGGCAAAGAAATCTGGTGGTGAAATGCAACTTGCTAAAGGAGCAGTATTAGTTCCATCATCACCTGGCACTCCATCTCCAGATACCAAGAGATCATCTCAATCTACTTCTAGTACAGGAAGTTCTGCCGAACCTGGTTCTCCCAAAAATGCAAAGAGTAGAAAAATATTTTTACATTGGTCTGCTGGAAATTATAATACTCCATATTCAGCATATCATACTACTATTTTGGGTGATGGTAAAAGAGTACAAAATACTCCATATGATCAGGATAAAAGTGGTCATACAGCAGGAGGTAATACAAACTCTATTGGTCTTGCTGTTGCCGCAGCTGCAGGGGCAAGTGAAAATGATGTAAAGACGCCACCAACATCCAAGCAATTGGATGTTATGACTTCCGAAGCAGCAAAATTAGCTAAGGGATGGGGATGGACTCCTGCAAGTGTTGATAGCAACGTCAAAACTCATGGCGAATGGGAAAGATATGCAGTTCCTGCAGGAATACTATCACCCCCAGTTCAAAGATGGGATTTGGATAGATTATCTAATGCTGATAAGTTTGGTACTGGAGGACCAAAACTCCGTGATATGATTAAATCAAAACTATCTGCAATGGGTGGTGGTGGAGATGGAAATGGTGGTCCTATAAAGAAGCATAAGATATCAAAATTTATTATGGGTGGAAATAGAGTATTGACTTCTGGTATGGGAGTGCGAGATTTTGCATTGTCTCCAGGTATGCATATGGGAGTTGATATTGCAGGAACAACTGGAGAACCATTGCAAGCATTTACTGATGGTGTTGTTGAAGATACTGGATATCGTCCAAATGGATATGGTTATTATGTATCTTGGATTGATGATCAGGGTATTGGTCATTTTTATGCTCATATGAATAAACCAGCATTTGTTAAAAAAGGACAAAAAGTCAAAAAAGGAACTATTCTCGGAGAACTTGGAAGTACTGGCAGAAGTTCTGGTCCTCACCTGCATTGGGAAGTGGCAACAAATCCAAGCGATACTGGAAGATCAAAATCAGCAGTTCTTTCAAGATTCAATCCACTTTCAAGATATGGAATTGATTCTCCATTTGGAGGAAATATTCAACCAGATCCAAGTATTGCATCCGATTCTTCATCTTCTCCAGGTTCTCCTGGTTCACCATCTTCTCCAGGTTCTCCTGGTTCACCATCTTCTCCAGGTTCTCCTGGTTCACCATCTTCTCCAGATTCTCCAGATTCTTCGTCCAAGTCTTCTGGATATGATATTTCTTGGGATGTTTCTGTAGAAGCAAGTGGAGTTCAGCAAAGATATCTGGATGCATTAGAATCTGGTAGATATATCAATGGACCAGCAAATGTGAGAGATGTAGATTCTTTAATGGAAGAAACTTCTTATGAACAAGGTGGTGGTAATAATATAATAATGATGCCAATGTCACAAGGTGGCAGTTCTTCAGCACCTCCTGTTAATGGTAGAGTTAATAAGTCTGGAGGAAGTTTGTCTGCTGGTGTAAATAGTAATATGGATATTTACAATAAATCCTTAAAGCAAGTTATCGTTTCCGCATTTTATAAAATATAATTTAAATGTCTAATCCGCAAATTTTACCATCAGATATAAAAAAATTCATAGTATTTCCAACTGATGGTGGAAAAGAAAGAGATATTGCTGGATCTATAGTCCAATTAAATTATTATGAAAATATACTATCAAACTCAATTACAATGAGTGTTGTTGTGGCAGATTCTGGTGGACTAGAATTTGAGAAAAAAAATATGATAGGTCTTTTGGATGGAATACCTATAAGAGGTGGTGAGAGAGTTGTTATTGAATTTTCGGATAATCAAGATACAAAGAATACATTATCATTTGTTGAGCAAAGTTTTTATGTAAACAGAATAAGCAATGCAAATCCAGGAACACAAAATGAGGTATTTTTCCTTGATTTGTGTACAAGAGAGTTTTTGGCAAATGAGCAAACAAGAGTTGTAAAAAGATATGATGGCAAAATCTCGGATAATGTAATACAAATATTAAGAGATAAGACTGGATTAAATACAAAAAAAGATATTGATGCAGACTCGACAGTTATTCCATATAACTTTATTGGAAATGACCGAAAACCATTTTATGTGTGTACTTGGTTAGGAACAAGGGGAGTTCCAGAAGAAACTGGAAAGATTAATAGTGCCGCTGGTTATTTTTTCTATGAAACTTATGATGGATTTAAATTCAAATCAATTGATGTTTTGCTAAATCAAAAACCAAAGGATGAGAAAAGATATGTTTATACAAATGCTCCAAACATAAACGAAAAAACACAATATACAAATAAAATATTGTCCGTGAATATTGATAGAGACATTGATCTTCAACAAAATGTTTCTATGGGGACTTATGCAAATAGAAGTTTATTTTTTGATTTTTATGCAATGGATTATGAAGTTAGAAATTATAATTTGAAATTCAATCAAAAAGACGGAATAACACCCGCAGAAGAAAATGTATTATTTGTTCCCGATGAATTTACAGAAGCACCTTCAAGACTTATGAATCTTGTTTTGGATTATGGAACTATGCCATCTGGAAATACTCCAAATGCACAACTGAAAACATGGAAAGATGATCCAAAGTATGCCAATTATGATGCACCAAAATTGATGGTTCAAACTATTATGCGTTATAATCAACTATATACAATTAAGACTAACATTATTATTGCAGGTGATTTTAGTCTTAGAGCAGGTGATATAATTGAGTGCGATTTTCCAGATCTCACAAAAAGAAAAAACAAAAGACCAAATAAGGAGACAAAAGGAAAATATTTAATTGCTAGTTTGTGTCACAGGATAACACCAGAAGATACTTATACTAGTTTGACTTTAATCAGAGATTCATTTAACGCCAAAACAAATATAGATTAAAACTATGGAATCAATTAACCAGCACATACAGAGCATTAATGATGAATTGGATGATTCAAATACAAATAGACAAAGAGTTAGACATTTAAAATCTGAACTAAACTCTTTAGAAAAATATAAAGAAAATCATCCAGATGATGATCATGATCCAACACCTTTAGAACTTTATTGTGATGAAAATCCCGACGCTTTAGAGTGCAGAATCTACGATGATTGAACACGAACTGTTTAAGAAACAATTTGTTGGAAGAGATGGATTTGTCTGGTGGATAGGACAAATTGTTGATGCAGGAATTTGGAAAACCAATATTCCCGCATATAGAACAAATACAACTGATGGTCATAAAGGATTTGGTGAAAGATATAGAGTTCGCATTATGGGATACCATACTGCAGACAATAAATCTCTTCCTGATAATGATTTGCCTTGGGCAACAGTAATGTATCCAGTGACTGCTGGTGCTGGTAGTGGATCTGCATCAGAAAGCACACAATTACGACAAGGAAATTTTGTCTTTGGATTTTTCTTAGATGGTGAAGATGGTCAACAACCAGTTATTATGGGAGTTATTGGATATAACTCATACACTGCTGTCCAAAGAAATGTTCCCCCAGTTCCATTTCTTCCTTTTGATGGTTATGAAAAACTTGATAGAAGAGCTCAATATGCTGTAAAGGAAAAAAGAGAACGTATAAGTGGTCTTCAGACTAAACCACCCGGAAGAATAACAAGAGATCCTCAACCAACAATAAGCACTTCAGTTGAAAATCCAACTAATTTAGAGAGTGCTCAAGAGGAATCTCAAAGAAGTGAAGGAACAATTCCCACACACCAATCAAAATTAAGATCTCAGGGACCAAATCAAGCTAAAGGTATAGGAACAGATATTAAGAACTTAATTGCTAAAATTGAATTAATTCTTAGAGATCTTTCAAAATTTGGTTCTGAGCAAAAAGATTTAATAAACCGTTTTCAAGATAAGATACAAAAAGCATTAGATGAAGCAGTTAAATTTGTTTCTGCAAAAGTAAAATGGATTATTAAAGAGTTAAGAAAAAATGTTATAGAAAGAGCAAATGATATTTCAAAGAAATTAACTTTTCTTTTTATGCCAAATGAAAGACCAAAAGTTAAAACTGCTCAAGACAAGGTTCTTTTTGGCATTTCATGTATTTTCAATAAAGTATTGAATGGAGTTGCAAAATTAACTGGAAAATTCTTAAAAAATATTGCTAAAAAAGCAGTTAATGTCACCCAATGTCTTCTTGAAAATTTTGTAGGAGGTTTCCTAGGAAAACTTACTGGAGTAATTTCTGGAGCATTGAATGCAATATTTAAACCTTTAAACTCTTTGACTAGTTTGATTAAAGGAGTTGCTGGAGGAATATCTCTTGGATTTAATGCAATTGGGGAAATTTTTGATACTGTAAAAGGTATTCTTGGTTTTTCTTTTTGTGAAACTAAGATGAAAAAACCTGTTGTAGATGTGTGGAGTATTTGGGATGGAGCTGGAAATAATGGAGGAGGTGCTGTAAGCTTAAAGAAAATTATTAAGCAGGCAAAAAAGGCAGGTAAAGGATTAACTGGTCAATTTTTAAATGCTGCTGCAGCTGGTGTCGGAGTTGTTGATGAAGTTACTGGTGTAGTTGGAGATATTGGGGGATTAGTTTCAGATATTGGATTTGATGATTTATTTGATGGAAATGGATGT
>Ga0209536_100006682_pt1 | contig 17568 bp, 21 predicted proteins | sample DeeMarSeWOR28_12_FD_187461 | JGI IMG/M metagenome (GOLD analysis project Ga0209536, IMG submission 187461) | Marine sediment microbial communities from White Oak River estuary, North Carolina - WOR-2-8_12 (SPAdes) (version 2) | ecosystem: Environmental > Aquatic > Marine > Intertidal zone >... | reverse complement strand
CAGCCCCGTCAAAGACTACGGGCTTCTTCATGCCTATCCCGAGGAACTCCTCGCCCGTTTCTGCCTCACGCATGAACAGATCCCCGGAGAGCCAGGCCATGTCGAAGGCTGCGAGGGGGACGGCAGCCTCCATTGAGGCAAGGTTGTAGGCATCCACAAATGTGTTTATCCGCGGCAGGGGGCGCCCCCTCAGCACCCTCCGGATGAGGGCTTCAGAGGCGGGCCTCGTCTTGGTGGGGTCGACGCCGACCCTCCAGAAGAAGTCCCTGTAGGCCCGGAACACGGGGTGCTCCCGGAGCTGCTCAAGGGCCCACCTGGCCCGTATTCTTTCTATTACCTCCCCTTTGAACGCCTCAAGCCCGGGATCCTCAGGTCTGACCTTGGCTCCCTTTAACCTCAAGACAAGCGCGGAGAGGCTCGGGAACTTCGTCTCCAGAGACTTGTCAACCTCAAGAAGCACAGAGCATCCCCTGATGACATTTATCTCCTGCTGTTGATGGTGTCAGACTTGGCAAGATCCCGTATCCTCTCCTCGCCCCCTATCGCCTTGACGAAATCATAGACCTCAGGGGGGACCAGGTCCAGCCAGTCCTCGCCCTTCAAGATCCTGTGCCTTATCTCACTGGCCTCGAATCTCTCCCTCTCGTGAAGCTTAATGCCCTTCACTTCATAGCCCGCCTCAACGAGAAGACGCCTTGTCAGGGGCTGATTTGTGTAAACGACGTCAAATCTAGGCGCTTGGCTTTCGACCTGGGAGACCCAGACCCGGTGAGCTGGCGCATCGGGGATGGGGATGAGCATGTAGAGGTCCCTATCTATGCCAGCCGCGTCGAGGGCGTACTTGATCATCTCAAGCCTCTCCCCGGCGGTGAAGGGGTTATCCGGCTCGTGGCTCATCTGGGCGCTCCCTACGACTATGAGGAGCTCGTCAGCCTCCTTCAGGATGGCCTCGATGGCGTGAAGGTGCCCGTAATGGAACGGCTGAAACCTGCCCACGAAGAGAGCTCTTTTCGGCATCTGATACAACCTCTGGACTGTTCACAATGATAGTCGCACGGATTATAAAATGTATTATACATCCGCTCCAATCACGCATATAACAAACGTCTAGAAGATACGGGAACAAAGTGGGGGGCATCAGGCAATGGAGAGTGAAAAAGGGCTTCAGCTTCTGCATCTGAGCTGGGACGATGTCCAGTCGCTGACGGAGGAAGTAGCCAAGCAGATACGGGAGATCGGATACACACCTGACGTGATAGTTGCAGTGAGCAGGGGAGGATTCGACCCAGCCCGGATCCTCTGCGACCAACTTGGGATTAAGAGGCTGGCAAGCCTCCAGATAGAATACTACACGGACATCAATGAGAGCAGCAGCACTCCCGAGATCGTGTTTCCCCTGAACGCGGATGTTCCGGGCATGTCTGTTCTGGTTGTGGATGACGTCTCAGACACAGGAGACTCCCTTAGGGTGGCAAGAGATCACGTGCTCGAACGGGGGGCGTCTGAGGTTAGGGTCGCAACCCTCCACGTCAAGCCATGGACAGGTTTCCGGCCTGACTTTTCTGCTTCCGAGGTCGAATCGTGGATAATCTATCCATGGGAGATCGAGGAGGGACTGAGCTCCATGACAGAGAAATTAAAGATCGAAGGGATGAGCTCATCGAGTCTAAAAGAGGAGTTGATACGACTTGGATTCAGCCGAAAGAAGCTAGAGAGAACGAACTAGTACAAGAGTGTGATCTCTCGAGACGTACACCCCATTAACGCGATTATGAACTAAGAGAAGACTTTCCAGATAAGCGATAACATCCTAAACGTCGTTCAATGTTTCGCTCGTAGTTATCAAAGGATCTGAGGCTGCTCTAGCTCTTCCTCTTCCTCTAAAGGAGCCAGCTCGATCTTCATCAGCGTGGTGACGTAGCCCGCTACCTTGTTCCTCAGCTTCTTTGAGACGTCGAGGCCTATCTCGTTGAGGAACTGCTTGTTCTGCTCGAAGTCCACTGTGAAGCTCTTCTCGTATCTGTCTATAAGCTCGTTGGAGATACGCTTGATCATCTCTGTCCTGACTTTCCCCATGCTTCCACCAGTTCTGCTGTTGTAGCGCTGATATGGAGTAGTCTCCATGTTTTAAATATTACTTTTTGATGGTTCGGCAATAGCGACGTCGATTCACACATGACGTAGGATAGCTCGAAGTCGAGATTCGCTCGTAAAAACGATCTCGGTTAGAAATATCTCGTCTAAATCGTAATGTGTCCATTTATCCATCCATTTTACTTCGAGGGTAATATGATCGGGATTATAGGTGTTCTCATCGTATATCCGGGGTCTTCTCAGTAGTCATTATCGCTTTAGGTAGCCCCTTTTTGAAAGAGGCTGTAAGCGATTCCTCTTGGGGGAATAAGGCACAAGTATTAAATATTTGGCTAAGAGACTGGAATTAGAAGGATTTAGAATGACTGAGATCAAAGTCGCTCCTATGCACAAGCTGATCAAGAGGGCTGGAGCCTCGAGGGTGAGTGAGGAGAGCGCCATCGCCCTGGGGAGGGCCCTCGAGGAGATCGGTGTTAAGGTCGCAAGTGAGGCCATCGATTACGCCAAGCACGCCGGTCGCAAGACGGTGAAGGCTAGGGACATCGAGATTGCCGCCTCTAAAGTATTAGAACGATAGGGTAATATAGTGACCAACCGGCGTCATATGTTGGATTAGGATGCGTCATATCAGTTCCGACGTAGTCGTGGTCGGCGCTGGACCTGCAGGGAGTCTTGCTGCCAGGACCGCTGCGGAGAGAGGCGTAAACGTTCTTCTTCTCGAGGAGCATCCAGAGGTCGGCCTCCCCGTATTCTGCGCAGAGGGCTTGAACATCAAGGGGATAGAGGACGCTGGGCTGGAGGCGAAGCCCCCCATCGTAAGCCAGGTTATCCATAAGGCCCGCATCTACGCTCCCGATAAGAACTACGTTGAGCTGACAAGCTCCAAGTGGGAGGGGTACACCTTGAACAGAGACGCCTTCGACAGAGCTCTGGCCGAGAAGGCAGTGACGGCTGGGGCCGAGCTTAGGACGGGCACGAGGGTGACCGACGTGGTGAGAGATGGCGACGCGATCGTGGGTGTCAGAGCCCTCGACGAAGACGGTTCACTGGAGGTCAGATCAAGGGTTGTCATCGGTGCCGATGGGCAAGCATCAACCGTGAGAATCAGGTCGGGCTTCTGTAGATGGTTTCCCGATGTGATACCCTGTGCCCAGTACAGGCTGGGGGGGCTTGAGCTGGAGGACCCCGAGGTCAACGAGTGCCATCTAGGAAGGGAGGTCGCCCCCGGGGGGTACGCCTGGGTCTTCCCGAAGTCGAGGGAGGTGGCCAACGTGGGCATAGGGGTTAGGAAGTACAACGAGGGCCCCCCCATAGACTACCTGAGGAGGTTCGTGGAGTCCGATCCCCGCTTCAAGGACGCCGAGGTGCTCCTCGTGAATGGGGGGCTGTGCCCGGTGTCAGGCATGATTGACAGGATCGTAGATAACGGCGTGATGCTCATCGGGGACGCCGCGGGTCAGCTCATCCCGATGACGGGAGCTGGCATCCATCTGGCGGTGATGGCGGGGAAGATGGCAGGCGAGGTCGCAGCTGAAGCGGTCAAGGGAGGGGATGTCTCCTCAGTCTTCCTACAGGGATACGCCGACAGATTCGATGGGATATGGGGCAAGAGCATCAGGGAAAGCAAGAGGATGGTGGAGATGCTTGACAAGTTCGAGGATGGAGACCTGAACACCTTGGCCAAGATAATATCCAGCGAGGACATCCTCAACCTGGCTAACGGCACTAACGTTGGGCTCACGCTGGCCAAGCTGGTGGCACGCGCACCGCGGGGCATCATGCGGCTTGTACAGGCATATCTCAGGTAAAAGTCGGATATCTCCCTCTATTCGGGGACACCTCCCCGGGATAACCTTTATATTGTGACCTTAGCTGAGTTGTGTAGTTCATATTCGGATTTGGAGGCATACTGTTTGGCATACATGACAGGACAGCCCGTCCTCATCCTCAAAGAGGGGACGGAGAGGAGTCGCGGGAGGGACGCCCGGAAGGCGAATATGATGGCCGCCCAGGTCATCTCGGAGGTCCTCAAGACGACTCTGGGGCCCAGGGGCATGGACAAGATGCTCATCGACGGCTTGGGGGATATCACGATCACTAACGACGGCGCCACGGTGCTGGAGGAGATAGATGTCCAGCATCCCGCGGCGAAGATGATGATAGAGGTCGCCAAGACCCAGGACGATGAGGTGGGGGATGGGACGACGACGTCGGTCATCCTCGCCGGCGAGATCCTGAAGAAGGCTGGTGAGCTGATGGAGGAGAACGTCCATCCGTCGATCATCATCGGAGGCTATCAGAAGGCAGCTGAGGTCGCCCTTGAGGCGTTGGAGAAGCTTGCGCTGGAGGTCGACCTGGACGACAGGGAGACCCTGATGAAGCTGGCGAACACCTCCATGAGGAGCAAGACTGTTTCCAGCGCCAGGGATCACCTCTCGGGAATCGTCATCGACGCCATCCTGCTGGTGCGGGAGGAGCGTGACGGCGAGACTCTGGCGGACGTCGATAACATCCAGATCGTTAAGAAGGAGGGCAAGGGCCTCGACGAGACGGAGCTGATCCGGGGCCTGATCATCGACAAGGAGATCGTCCACTCTGGGATGCCCAAGAAGGTGGAGGATGCGAAGATCGCGCTAATCGACGTGGCTCTTGAGGTCGAGAAGACGGAGTTCGACGCTGAGATCAGGATCCGCAGCCCTGATGCGATCCAGGCCTTCATCGACTCTGAGGCCGAGATGCTGAGGAAGATGGTGGACCAGGTCGTGGGCTCGGGGGCTAACGTGGTGTTCGCCCAGAAGGGGATCGACGATGTGGCCCAGCACTACCTGGCGAAGGAGGGTGTCCTCTGCGCTCGTCGGGTTAAGAAGTCTGACATGGATAAGCTGGCCAAGGCGACGGGTGCCAAGGTTGTGAGCAACCTGGGTGACCTGAAGGCGGAGGACCTCGGCTCCTGTGGGTCCGTGGAGGAGAAGCGTGTTGGAAATGATAAGATGATCTTCGTCGAGGGGTGCAGTGACCCTAAGGCTGTGGCGATCTTCGTGCGGGCGGGGCTGGATCGGATGCTTGACGAGGCCGAGAGGGCGCTTAACGATGCGCTGTTTGTGATCAGCGATGTTGTGGAGCTGTCGAGGATGGTGCCTGGGGGTGGGTCCATCGAGATGGAGCTGTCCCGGGCGGTGAGGTCCCACGCTGGGGGTGTGGGTGGCAGGGAGCAGCTGGCCATCGAGGCCTTCGCCGACGCGTTGGAGGTTGTGCCCCGTACGTTGGCTGGTAATGCGGGGCTTGATGTCCTTGACACCCTGGTGGCGCTTAAGGCGGCTCATGAGGGCGAGGGGGGCTGGTCGTCGGGGGTTAATGTCTTCGACGGCGGCGTTGTGGATATGCTGGATTCGGGTGTGGTGGAGCCGATGGCGGTGAAGCTGCAGGCCGTGAAGTCGGCGGTTGAGGTCGCGTCGATGATACTGAGGATCGACGACGTCTTGGCGGCGACCTCGTCCGGCGGGATGGGCGGTCCGGGCGGCCCGGGCGACATGCCCGACATGGACGAGTAGGCCTCCACATTCTCTGGGTCTTCGGACCCTCGTCTCTTTTATGGTATATGCGGCTGGCTTAGGATAAGCGTCCTGGGGACCTGTTTTTTGGTGTGCTTGGGTACTCTGTTTGGTGTTTTGGGGATCTGATCGGAGGGGTTCCGGGGTCGCTTCCGGTGTTTGGCGTGTTTTTCATGGGCGGATAGGTTGACCCCCCCTCCCCCCCTCTATTTTTTGAGGCGTTGTTAGTCTCCTTTTCGGGGAAGGGGTCGTGGAATCGCTCAGGCGGGGTATTTTTCCGTATTATTTTGTATAATTACGTATCGTCGTTTCTGGGGGCTGGCTTGGTGTGGAACAAGGGACAGTCCAAAACGTTTTAGGCTGATGGAGTTCAAGAAAGCTCTGGGTTCTTCTTTCTGGAGCCAGCTAGTGGAATCCTGGCTTCGAGGTGGGGAGCGTTACAAGTACCAAGAATTAAAGGGGTCGGGAGATTGAGGTTTTTAGTGCATTGGGAGTTCTGTCCTGATGATGTGGAGAAGGTGATTGCGAAAACCAAGAAAGCCGCTGAGATTAGGGAAAAGGAGCCTGAGAGGTTTCCGAGATACTTGTATCCACCACAATCCAATGGAACGGGAAAAGGATTCACGCTTGTTGAGGTTACTGACCCTGAGCAGTTCAGCAATTCTCAAGCGTTCTGGTTCCCTGAAATGAAGGAAAAGTTCGTACCTTTTGATGATGTATCTAAACAGATAGAATATCATATGCAATCAAAGGAATAGACCATACTTTCGCAACCTGGCTCCCATCTTTTTTCATGAAACTACTCAGATAATCCCAAGTCAGCGAAGCGAACGCTCTCGAGAAGTTTATGAGATTGCTTTTATTTCAGTTTCAATTATATATTATCGTCATGCCTACACGTCGCGATTACTCCGGTTGGCTGCCCCTCCTGGTGGCTGCCTCCGCAGCGATATTCCTGCTCTCCATGCTGAGCCTGCCCCCCGAGGCGATAGACGCCATCGTCAGGGCGATGGGGCCATAGGCTCCAAACACGTGCTCGCGTGAGAACAAGGGCATCTGTTCCCAGCAACCAGAAGCCCCATACTCTTATCTTCACTTCAACATACTGCATTCATGATCTAAGATGGTTGAGTTATCGGGTATCAGAAACCTCGTAGCCATCTTCGGGGTAATATCGCGCGCAGGGCAGGTTTTACGCGCGTGAAGGTCCTACTGGCTATCTAGTGAGGCTCCAGCTACACTCGTGTTTACAATTTTCTTGCCTAAACCATAGGCCTTTTGCAGTAGCTTTTCGTTAGTCTGAACATCTCCAGCTTTATCCGCAGAGCCATATACCATCCCCACGAGGTTTGCCTTGACATAATCAAAAATATCCTGGAATGAGCGTAGCGCATTGATCCCACCTGAAGCAAATACGTCTTCGTCTTCATACGCCAGGATCACCCCCATATCCTTACCGGTGAAAGCATAGTTACTACCATCTTTCATCGCATAGGTTCGATCGATGAATAGTTTCATCTGCGCGGAGACATTGAACCAGTATATCGGAGTCGCAAATATGACTCCCTGCGCGTCCTTGATTTTCTTGTACAATGGCTGCATATCATCTTGGATTACACACCCCTCCTCGGGAAGGTCTCTGCATTTATCGCACGCTGTGCAGGGACCGATCTTTAGGTTACCTATGGAGGCTACGTCGGCTTCGCCTCCATTAGCGTTGACCCCTTCAGCAGCTTTCAACGCTAGAATAGTGCTATTCCCATTTTTACGAGGGCTTGCAGTTACGATTAGAACGCGTTTCGATTTCCCCATGTTAAGGAGTTTCATCCGATACGTATTTTAGACTTCTCTTGTGCAATTCGCAGCGGTAGGGGAATTAGCATTTTTCAGAGGAGGTGAGGAAGTACATAGGTGAGCAGGAGCAGATTCTGCCATAGATTGGAAACCTCTAGAATTGTGTAACTCCCCCATACTCTTATCTTGACTTCCACATAATGCACGATTTATCTCTAGGTAGCTAGGCATTTCACCCTCCAGACTTACGATGATAGCTCAGGGTGAAAGAAGTGGCGGACAGCTTGAGGATAAACATGAAGGTTCCATCCCTGATAAATGTCCGCCGATGAGATATTGGGACCTGTCTATAAATAATGGGTGGACTACCTTTTCGGTCCACCCTGACCGTAGTCGGGAACCCCTTAAGTCACGTATTCTCCAGCTTGAGGTCGCTGTATGAGACAGTGACAAGGTCCTCCGCCTTGACGTCCAGCTCCTCCATCAGGGACTCCAAGACCCTCCTATCCGCTGGCAGGTCCGTGACCGGCCTCTCGAACTCTATGAAGGTGCCCAGATCATCCACCTCGTCGAGGTGCACCTGGGTCCCCTGGTGCTGGTAGATCTCCCGGGTCTTCTCGACGGTGACCTTGACGCCGATGGATCGCGCGAGGATGGCCTTCAGCGTCTCGGGCTCCTCCGTCTCTACGATGAGGATGTCGCTCTGCTTCGGGTCCGGGATGTCCTCCCTGTCGTAGTAGATGAGCATGGCCGTGGACTCCCCCTCCACCTCCCTCATCTTCAGCCTGTCCGAGGCAGTGTTGAAGTAGGTGTCCGTCTGCATGTACGTCCCCTGAATCACGGTCCCCCACGACTCGATCTTCTCACGGATCGGATCAAGGGAGCCCACCCTTGCCTTGATCTCGATAAGGTTACTCTTCATGATGTCGTCATCCCTGCTGCGGCTACTTCCTCTTCAGTATGGAGATCTGGCCGGCGTGGTAGATGTTGTGATCAGCCACCCCGTGGAGCATCTTCCTGTTGCTGAACTGGAAGAAGTTCTCCCCGAACTGGGCGCCCACCATCGCATCGAGGTCCCCTTCGAACCCCGCGATGGTCTCCTGGAGCTTCCCATACGTATTGTCAATCCTCTCCAGGTCCCTCGCCCAATCCTCCGCCGTCTCGCCCATGCCCACCCAGTCCTCCGTCTCCGGGACGCTCTCCATGACCTCCCCGTGGAGGGCCTTGTCGACGGACCCCATCCAGTATGTGCAGTGGTTGACTATCTCCCAGATGGTGTGCCGCCCCTCGATGGGCCTGGCAGCGGCCTGCCCGACGTCGACGCCCTTAAGGGACTCCATCAGGGAGGGGCCGTGCCATGCGCCCCCCTCCAGGGTCGGCCCGTGCGCCTCCACCTTGACGTAGGACTGCTTCAGCCTGTGCGATATCGTCATGCATTCGCTCATGTCAGTTCAGAGAGGGGAGGAGGGAGGGATAAGTCTAGCGCGTGAGCGTTGAGACCTCAGCCTGCGGTACCCTCAGTAAAGGATTAAAAGAGGCTGGGGGCTTAGGTTGGATGTACGGGCTGGTAGTTCAGCGGTATGAATGCTCGGCTCGCATCCGAGAGGTCGGGGGTTCAAATCCCCCCCAGTCCACCAATTCTCAGAAAAAAAGAGTTGGAGGCTTGGGTCACTTCGGCCAGCAGGCCTCGATGACCCTCAGCCCGTTGAGGCCCATGACCTTCGCGATCTCGTCATCCGAGTACCCGTCGCGGACGAGACCCTTCGCGATGTTCCCGAACTCGGACGGGCTCTCCAGCCCCTTGATGTAGTCTAGGTCCCTCACCATCTCCCCGGAGTCGAATATCTCAGGGAGATCGGCGGGCCTCTCACGGTTGTAATGCCCCCTCCCAAGCCTCTGCGTCACCGTGCCCTTTGGTCCACCGCGATACAGCCCCGCGTGGTCCCCCCACAGGGTGTCAGGGCCGGCGCCGACGTAGTCGACCCCCAGGAGGTCGACCAGATACTCCAGGTGCTCAAGCAGGCACTCGATGGTCCCCTCAGGGTTCTTCTCGGTCCTAGGCGCGAAGCCAGCGACCTCCATGCCCACCACGCCCCCCTTCTCGGCCATGGCCTGGTAGACCTCATCGGGGAGCATGCGCGCGTTGTCCGTCAGGGTCCTGGACCCGCAGTGGCTGATGCAGAGGGGCTTATCGGAGGCCTCCACGACGTCCATGGCGGTCCTGTCCCCGGCGTGGCTCACGTCGATGACGATCCCCGTCCTGTTCATCCTCTTCACTGCGTCGTATCCCAAATCGGTCAATCCACCGTCGCCCACCTCGCTCAACCCCGACCCCAGCGTGTTCGACTCGCTGTAGACGATGCCCATGGAGCGAACCCCTAAACCGAAGAAAAGGTCTATCTTGTCCACGTCCCTGTCGATGGCGGATGCCTGCTCGATTGTCTGTATCACCGCCACCCTCCCATCCTTGAAGGCGTCGGTGATGTCGGCCACCTTCAGCGCCGGAACCACGAAGTCCTGATGGGCGTAGTCGCACTGACGCATGCCCAGGTAGTTGATAACCTGATCGTACGTGCTGCATACGCAGTTGTCGAAGACGGCGTCCATCCCGGAGTAGGCGAGGCCCTCGTAGCCAGTGAAGGGGCGCCGCCTCGTACCCGGCGTCCTCTCGGCTGGGAAGACGTTGAGGTGCTCATGGAGGCTGATGACTATGTTTTCCTCGAGAAGCGCCTCGACCCGCTCCTCCTGGCCCTTGTCGAGGCCGAAGTCGTAGGCAGGTACCCTGTCGACCTGCTCCACCAGCGGATACTTCACGTAGTCCCTGTCGGCCTCAAGATAGCTCCAGGACGTGTAGCCGTCCCACTTCTTGTTCCTACCCAAACCAGATCGAGAGGAGCCTCTGTCGCTAAGCTAATATAACATAGTCACCTCCGGGGTACGACATCAGATCCGTTATATCCGTCCGAACGAACCCCTTCCTGGATGCTCTACCTGTACGCCTCGATCCTCATAGCCGACCTGCTGGCCATCCTAGCGGTCATTATCAGCGTCGTCAGCCCCGAGAACAGGATATGGCCTCCCCCAGGCAACGGGACGTGGCAGCGGTGGCTCTTCATCGCCGTCGACACGGTCACGTCCATAGGGACCCCCGCCCTGGGCCTCCTCGACAGGGGCTCGCTGGGGAGGGGCTCCCCGACGCTGCTGGGCGTCGGGACCACGCTCATCGTCCTCGGAGGCTCACTGGTGGCCTGGGCCGTTAGGACCCTCAGCCTCCGCCAGAGCTACGGGCTCAGGGGCGAGTTGGTGACCCAGGGCCCATACAGCCTCTCCAGGAACCCCCAGTATGTCGGCTTCACAATCCTGTACTCAGGCATAATCCTGGTCACCGACTCCTACTACGCCCTCATCACGGGGCTCGCATTCATCCTCCTAGTCCTCCTGACGCCCTTCAGCGAGGAGCCGTGGCTAGAGGAGCAGTACGGAGAGGAGTACATAGCGTACAAGGAGCGGGTCCCCCGGTTTATAGGGATCCCCACAAACAACCGAGAATAATGTCACCCAGACCGGCGCGTAAAGAGTTAAATTAAGTCATCTCCAAGCCATGCAGATCAAGCCTTTGGCCACCACCAAGCAAGGCTTCGGCACCCGGGACTGGGCGACCATCGCCATCCTGAGCTCCCTCGGCGCGACCCTGAGCGTCACCGCCAACTACGCGGGGGACATCTTGAAGGCGATGCCTTTCCTACCCTTCGGGTCGAAGCAGCTCATCGCGGGGATCCACGTCCTCTGGATAACCCTGGCCGTGTCACTGACGGGCAAGGCTGGGGCGGGGACCGTTACGGGGATACTCAAGGGCCTCGTGGAGATGACCCTCTTCAGCTCCCACGGCGCGACGGTCATCATCATAAGCACCCTGCAGGGGATCATCGTCGACCTCGTCTACAGGCTGCTAAAGGACAACCGGTTCTCCATCTACATCGCGGGAGGCCTCTCATCCATGAGCAACGTGGCGGTCATCCAGTTCCTCCTCCTCTTCTCCTTCCCATGGAGCGTCTTCGCAGTCATGTACGCTTCGGCCTTCATCTCAGGCGTCTTCTTCTCAGGCCTGATAGGGGTCAGGGTGAAGGAGATAGTCTCGAGGATGAACCTGTAACACCACGGGCTACGCGAGTTCCTCGGGCCTGTAGCTGTACAACTCGTGGATGTTCCCGTCGGGGTCGGCTATGAACGCTGTCTTCCGGCCCCAGGGCATCATCTCAGGCCCCTTGATCGGCGTCGCACCCCCAGCTACCACCTCCCCGTAGACCCTGTCGACGTCATCTGGGTCCCCAACTGGGAAGGCGAGTTCGAACGCGTGGCTCCCCCGCTCCTCCCTGTAGCTCTCGTGGCCGGTGGCCTCGTACATAACCTCCCGGGTGCTGATGGCGAAGCGGACGCCTGGGTTCCTGAACTCCACGTAGTCGCCGAGGTCCTCTATGACCTCGAATCCGAGGACCTGAGAGTAGAAGCCCTTCATCGGCTCAACGTCGTCTGTGAGTATCGTGACCAGACCTACTATGCCTTCCATGCCCTGTAAGAGGAGGTCTTGGAGTATAAATAAACCTGAAATCGGCGGTGGCTAGGCCTTCTCGTACTTGTCGCAGTCCCTGGGCATGAACTTCTGCATGTCGCTCATCTTCTCCCCGTCGAGCTCGGGGTGGGTGCACTGCCACGTGACGGGCGCGTTGGGGTCCACCCACTCGGTGTCGTCGAGGTGCTTCAGGTACCTGCAGCTGCTGCACCTCACCTTCTCGTTGTTGCCGCTCATAGCCGTTCAGAGCTGAGGGTGCACGGCAAGTATAATCTCTTTCGCCCTGAAGAGAGGTTTTTTATTTTCCCCCGCTCCACTCCCACCGATAGCCCAATGACGAGTGAGCGCAGCTTCGACGAGACCTACCCCGCAAACGAAGACTACGAGAGGTTCGACCAGAGTGACTCCGCCTTCGGCAGGCACCTGAAGAAGACGGGCAGGACGGTGGGCTTCGGCTCCGACGAGGAGAAGGCCGAGAGGATCAGGAAGGACCTGCCCGGGTACTCCCTCGTCGACTACGCATTCAACTCTGCCGCGGGGATGTACGAGACCCTCCCGGGGGAGCACTACTCCCAGGGGACGGGATTCTACAAGTGGAGCTCACTGGGAGTCGCCCGGAAGCCAGAGGGCATCCCCAGATGGGAGGGGACACCCGAGAGAGCCGCCAAGATCATGGAGAAGGCGGCGAGGTACTACGGGGCTGCCGGCGTCGGCTTCTGCGGGCTTGACAGGCGCTGGGTGTACACCCACACACGGTACGGGAAGCCCATCGTCTTCGAGGACATCGAGGAGGGGTACGTCAGCGAGGAGAAGGCGGTGATCCCGGAGAGCCATAAGTACGTGATAGCCCTCACGGTGCCCATGGAGTACGAGGAGACCCTCTACTCACCGACCCGCCTAGAGGTCGCCACCGTCATGGGGTACAGCAGGATGCATATCCTGGCGGGCCACGTCGCCGAGTTCATCAGGGGACTGGGCTACCACGCCGTCCCCACAGGCAACGACACCGCCATGAGCATCCCCATCGCCATCCAGGCGGGGCTCGGCCACCTCGGCCGCCACGGCAGGCTCATCACCTGGGAGAGGGGCCCCCTCGTCAGGATCCTCAAGATATTCACGGACCTCCCCCTGTCCGTCAGCCCCCAGGCCCCGGGGGGGATCATAGAGTTCTGTGAGGTCTGCAAGAAGTGCGCCAAGCACTGCCCGAGCAGGTCCATCTCCGAGGGGCCGCGGACCTGGGAGGGGCCGAGTGCGGCCAACAACCCAGGGGTGTACAAGTGGTACACGGACGCGGAGGCGTGCCTGGACTACTGGAACGAGATAGGGAACGGGTGCAACAACTGCTTCCGGGTCTGCAGCTTCACGAAGTCCCCTGGCGTCCTCCACGACGCCGTGAAGTGGTTCATCCGCAACGTCCCCCAGCTCAACAGGCTATGGGTCTGGGCGGACGACGCCATGGGCTACGGAAAGATGCGCGACCCCCGGAGGTACTGGGACTAGTATCCTCCTTCTTCGAGACCCTCAGTCCGGGATCTCCGCGATGGCGGTGATCTCTATCTCCCTGCCTAGGAGCCCAGCCTGGACGCAGGTCCGCGTCGGCGGGTTCTCCGGAAAGAACTCCCTCCAGAGGGGATTCAGGATCGCGGGCCGATCCTCGAGGTCCTCCAGGTAGACCGTGGCGTTTACCACGTGCTCTAAGGAGGTGCCGTTCTCCTCCAGGACGTCCCGGATCCTCTCGAATGTGTTCCTGAATCGGGTCTCCTTGTCGTCTCCCCTGCCGATCATGCCGCTGAGGAAGAGGATGTTCCCGACGCGCCTCACCCTTGAAAGAAGTGGCTTAGACATTTGATTTCACACGCAGAGATTGACGGCATAACCGTAATAAGACTATCGTGAAACGCTCCAAAGAGACATATATTGAAGGGGAGAATAGGGAGCACCATGGGCGACAAATCTCCGAAGGTGAAAGCGGCAGTCGTGCAGGCCGCATCGGTACTCTTCGATCGTGAGGCATCGGTGGAGAAGGCGGTCCATCTCATCGCCGAGGCCGCTGGGAAGGGGGCTAAGCTGATCCTGTTCCCGGAGGCGTTCATACCAGCGTACCCCCGGGGGATGAGCTTCGCCACGGTCGTGGGCGACAGGAAGCCCGAGGGGCGCCTGACGTGGGAGAGGTACTGGGCCAACTCGGTTGAGGTTCCCGGGCCCGTCACGGAGAGGCTGGGGGAGGCTGCCCGGGAGGCAGGCGCATATCTTGTGCTGGGGGTCATCGAGAGGGACAGCGAGTTCAGCCGGGGCACAGTCTTCTGCACACTGCTCTACTTCGGCCCCGACGGGAGGCTGATGGGGAAGCATAGGAAGCTTATGCCCACGGCCGCGGAGCGCCTCATCTGGGGCTCAGGGGACGGGAGCACCCTCGCCGCGTTCAAGACGGAGATCGGTGTCATCGGGGGGCTCATCTGCTGGGAGAACTACATGCCCCTGGCGAGGGTCGCCATGTACGGCAAGGGGGTAGAGATCTACCTCGCCCCCACCGCGGACCAGAGGGAGAGATGGCAGAGCACCCTCGTCCACATCGCTCTGGAGGGGCGCTGCTTCGTCCTCGGATGCAACCAGTACGTCACGAAGAGCATGTACCCCTCCGACCTTGCTGGAGTCGAGGACCTCGAGGAACTGCCCGAGGTGGTCTGTCGGGGCGGGAGCGTCATAATCTCCCCCCTGGGGGAGGTAATAGCCGGGCCTCTGTACGACGAGGAGGGCATCCTGTACGCCGACCTAGACCTCGCCGACGTTGTGCGCAGCCGCTTCGACTTCGACGCCGTGGGCCACTACTCCAGGCCTGATGTCTTCCAACTGCACGTCGATGAGCGCCCCAGGCCTGAAGTGAACTACAAGCTCGAGACCGTCAAGAGCCCCGATGAAGATCTAACTGGCTGAGGGAGACTTCAGATCAGGCTGCAGTGTTTAATAAACGTACGGGCACCCTGAAGATGGATGGGCTCATTGCAGGAAAGGAGGGGGTTGACTAGGAAAGTCGCCCTCCTCAGCCTGGCGATTTTCCTAGCTGACGCCAGTCATAGCACTGTGATGCCCATATTCCCGGGATTCGCCCAGGGGATCGGAGCTAGCCTGAGTGTCCTGGGCTCCTATGGCTCCGTCGCGGCCTTAACCATGCTGCTTCTCTCCCTCCCCTTCGGCAGGCTCTCCGACAGGCTGGGGAGGAAGAGGATGATGACCCCTGGGCTCGTCATCTTCATCGTCGTCCCCCTCTCCTACATGCTGGCGTCGGACCCCCTCCACCTCTACCCCATCAGGATCCTGCTGGGGCTGGGGGTCGGGCTGATCTTCGGGAACGGTTTCCTCCTCATGACCGAGGTCGCCGAGCCCGGGTTCAGGAGCACCGCCCAGGGGATGTACATGACCTCCATGGGGCTGGGCTTCACCGTGGGCCCCCTCCTGGGGGGATTCACCACGAAGTTCTACGGTCACGACGTGAGCTTCATGCTGAGCAGCGGCTTCGCCGTCCTGAGCATCATACTTCTCCAGTTCGTGGAGGAGAAGGAGAGGGGAGAGGCGACTGAGAGCGTCCAGAGGCCGAGCATCTCATCGATCATCAGGGATCCCCGGGTCCTAGCCGCTGGGTTCGCCAACTACCTCAACTCCCTCATGTTCAACGCCCTCACCCTGTTCTTCCCCGTCTACGGGGCGAGCATCGGGCTCGACGAGGCCGAGGTGGGCATAGGTTTCACGTCCAGGGGGCTTGCGAGCACGGCAGTTAGGCTCCCCGTGGGCTCGTTGACGAAACGTTTCAGAGTACTCTACTTAATGGTCTTCGGGCTTCTGATGTCAGCTGTCACGATCTTCAGCGTCTCCCTGTCCACGGGACTAATTCTGGTGAGCACCCTCCTTGGCATCCAGGGGATCGCCTACGGCATCTACCTGACCTCGGGCAACGTATACGTCGCGTTGAGCTCTGGAGAGGAGAGCAGGGGCACGGCAATGGCCGTGTACTCCATGTTCGGGAACGTGAGCAGGATCATAAACCCGATATTTCTAGGAATAATCGCGGAGAGACTTGGCTCCAAGGAGGCACTTCAATTCTCAACAGGCATGACGTTGCTAGGTTTAGTCCTTGTCTTCTATCTGGCTAACAGAGGCGGTGAAGAGAACCAGGTTACTTGAACTGAGTCCGGACAAGTACAGGAACAGGGTGCTACCTATGAGGTTTTTAATGTCCTCGACCATAGTCTGGTCGGTGGATTCTAGATGTCAGGTTTTCACGGAGCCAGGTACTGCTGGATGAACGGAGAGGTTAAGGAGACCAAGGACGCCCTGGTCTCGGCCATGGAGCCCTTCCACTACGGGATATTCGAAGGGATCAGGGCCTACGTCGAGGGTGACATCCTCGGCGAGGGAGACCTCAACATCTTCAGGTGGCAGCCCCACGTCGACCGCCTCAGGAGGAGCGCAGTGGTCTGCGGCCTCGGGGTACCCTACACCGACGAGGAGCTTTTGGAGGGCACCCGGGAGATCATCAGGCTCAACGGATACCGGAGGACGACCTACATCATGCCCCGCATCTGGCCCAAGGCAGAAGCCGTCAGGAGACGGGGGCTGTCCGACGACTGGCACGTCGTCATCCCGGTCTGGGAGATGCCCACGAGGCTCGAGGAGGAGGCCTTCACCAGGGAGAGGCGGTACATGATCAGCAGCTGGAGGCGCCTCGCTCCAGACGCTCTCCCCACCCAGGCCAAGGCGTGGGCAAACTACGCCAACTCGGGTCTCGCGGGGAGGGAAGCTGCGAGGCTCGGCTTCGACGACGCCATCTTCCTGGACAGCAGGGGCTTCGTCAGCGAGGCCACGGGGGCATGCCTCATGACCGTTCGCAACGGGAGGGTGATCACCCCGCCCGTGACGGCCTCTATCCTGGAGTCCGTCACAAGGGATGCCTTCCTCCAGTTCATACCGGAGGACCTTGGGATCCCCGTAGAGGTGAAGGACATCACCCGTGTGGAGCTCTACGCCTCCGACGAGGCCTTCGCCTGCGGAACCGGGGGGGAGGTCACGCCGATAACCAGCGTCGACGATATCAGGTTCGGGGACGAGTACCCTGGCCCCATAACAGACGAGATAGCCAAGCACTTCATGAAGGTCCTCGCGGGTAACGTGGAGGAGCGCCGGGGCTGGCTCACACCCGTCTGAGCGGAATTGGAGAGGGGACCTCAATCGAAATGGATGAAAGAAGCTTCGCGCTGGGGAAGCAGGTCGGTGAGATCAAGGCCTGGTGCGAGGCGGCGAGGAGCGGCGCGAAGGAGATGTCACTCAGCGCACCCTTCAGGCCCGAGGACTACGAGGCCATCCTCCCCCACATGGAGGAGCAAGCGGGGCGAAACAAGGTCAAGTTCCACCTGGAGAGGAACCTCATGGGCACCGACCTCTTCGGGGAGATGGACCTTTCAGGGATTTGGGTCTTCATAATCTACGCAAAGGATGAGGTGCTCGAGAGGTACCTCACCATCAAGGCCGAGAAGGAGAGGCTCGAGTCGGAGGGGGGGTACGGGG
>Ga0209536_100006681_pt1 | contig 17568 bp, 10 predicted proteins | sample DeeMarSeWOR28_12_FD_187461 | JGI IMG/M metagenome (GOLD analysis project Ga0209536, IMG submission 187461) | Marine sediment microbial communities from White Oak River estuary, North Carolina - WOR-2-8_12 (SPAdes) (version 2) | ecosystem: Environmental > Aquatic > Marine > Intertidal zone >... | reverse complement strand
GTCGCTTTCGTGGAAGACGCTCTTGCGAATCACACAACCGCTTGCGGCCCACTGGAAAAGCGGAGCGTGCCGCATCTTGAAGGTCTCGATGTTCTCGATCAGGCAATCCCAGCAGCGGTCCCAGCCGGTATAGGCCGTGCCGCCCCCGCCTTTGAACCAGGCATCGTCAAACACACAGTCGCGGATTTCGCACCATTTCGCCATCGAGCCATACACGGGGAAGCGCCCGCATTTCTTGACATTGACACTTTTGGCCCAGCAGTTCCAGGCGTTGTAGAAAACCACGGTGCTTATCCAGAGGTTCTCCGTCTGTTCGACGGAGAGCTGTTCAATTCCACAGCCCTTGATCGGTTCGATCTTCTGCACGTACGCGCCGTCGATGACGGGGAACTCAATGCGCAGCGGCTGATTGACCGTCACGGTCTTGCCCTCGATGCCGGTGACGACTAATTCGTACATGCGATACGTACCCCAAAGGCAGGCGTTCTTGGTCAGCTTCTTCCAGCGGTCGGTGGCCGGGCCTTCGATCCTGATGCAGTCGCCGGCTCGGAGTCCCTCTGTGCTTTGCAGCGTCAACGCCATATCCCCGCGCTCGCCGTCGGCAGCCAACATGAGTCTCCCGCCGATTGTCCCTCTGCCGGCAAACGTGATCGCGGCCCTCGAATCCGCAACTGGCTCGCTGTCTCTGAAATTCGAGTCAACAACAATTGGGATTTGTCCCGTGAGTTTCGAGCCATCCTTGTATTCTGCAATTCCCTTCAGCGTGCGCTTGCCGTTGGCGACCTTTCTGATTGCGGTACGTCCTGACACGGCGAAGTTGAACGTGTTGCCCGAGTGCTGGCCCATGGTCCACGTGCCTATGACTGCATCGTCGATCATCATCGTCATTTTCGCCAGATTGGCGGGCTTGCTGTGCATTTCAATCCGGGTGTTGGGCCCCACCCTGCTTCCCGCGGCGGGGCTGTAAAAAGCCACGCTGTCCTCAGGCACCGCATAGCGGAAAATCAGGCGAGTCTTGCCGGGCCCCTTGCCCCGAATGACAACGTTGTCGTGGCGCACTGTCACGGGGTGATCGAGATAGAAGATGCCTTGGCCCAATGAGACCGCGCCGCCGCCCTTCCTGCCGACCGCTTCGCACGCCTTTGCAAGGGCCTTAGAATCGTCGGCGTCGTCATCAGGCATGCCGCCAAAGCTTTCTACTGAAGCGACCTCTTTCACCTGGGGGATGCCGCCCTGGACTCCACATTTCGTCCAGTTGGGATAGACAATTCCGTCGGGACCAAGGACATCTGCGCGTGTCATTCGGTGTGTCTCATGCGGCTTGATTTTGTATTGCCCCTCCCAGGGTGGGGTGTCTGCCGAATCGCCGGCAAATGTGCTCAGTGTACCGGACAGTATTAGAGAGCTTACTAGGAATGTTTGCAGCCGCATGGTTCTTTACTCCCGAAAAGGATATTTGGACAGCTTTCTTACTATCAAAACCGCGCATCGGAGTCAAGCTCAAAAGGGTTAGCGCTTGACAGTTCAAAGCCAACGCGGTTATATGACCGGCGTTGATTATTGTGCACAGTGGAGGTGACATGCGCATGGAACGAATCAATCCGTTGATCGCAACCGTGCTGATCGCTTTTGGCTCTGTTGCCGTCGCTTCGCAGGCGATGGTTTTTCCGGGAAAGAACTGGCGGCAGGCCCCACCCGAAGCACAAGGTGTCGACTCGGCAAAGCTCAAAGAGGCGGTGTCGTACATCGAGAGCAACTCGGGCTCAGACGGCGTCAGGGAGCTTGTCATTATCCGCAACGGCTATATGATCTGGAAGGGCCCCGACATCGACAAGATGCACGGAGTCTGGTCGCTGACCAAGTCGTTCACCAGTACAGTGCTGGGCCTCCTGATAGACGACGGCAAAGCAACGCTCGACACGCTCGCCGAAGACCACGCCCCGGCAATGACGGCGACCTATCCGGATATCACGCTGCGGCATTTCACGACGATGACATCGGGATATTACGCCGTCGGCGACAAGACAACAGGCAGCTACAAGCACGGGCCGAGTTCGACGCCTTTCAAGCCGGCAAAAACGCCGCTGTTCGAGCCGCCCGGGTCGAGATACGCCTACTGGGACTCGGCAATGAACCAGTTCGCCAACGTCCTGGCGCACATTGCCGGCGAGCCTATAGAGACGCTGTTTAAACGCAGAATCGCCGACCAAATCGGCATGGACCGAGCAAAATGGGACTGGGGTGATTTCGGAGAAGTCGACGGCATCGTCATCAACGGCGGCTCGGGCAACGGAAACAAGCACATGTTCATCTCGGCGCGCGAGCTGGCTCGGTTCGGTCATTTGTTCCTCAATCGCGGCAAGTGGAAGGGCAAACAGTTGATCAGCGCCGCGTGGGTAGACGCCGCGACCAGAGCACATGTGCCTGCGTCGATGCCGCTCGAAGAGCTGAGCGGCGCCGATGGCCGGGGGACGTATGGTTACAACTGGTGGGCCAACGGCATCAAGGCCGACGGCAAGCGGAAGTGGCCCGACGCGCCGGTCGGTACGTATTCGGCCAGTGGCTACAACAACAATGACATGTTCGTAATCGGCGAGTGGAGCATGGTGATCGTCCGGCTCGGTCTCGATCAGCGGGACGTCAAGATTACCGATGCGACATACAACACTTTCCTGAAAAAAGTTGGTGAGGCAATTGAACGATGAAAACGGCAAAGAACATCTTATTGGTGACAATTGTCAGTTTCATTCTGTGTCAGCCGTCGGCTTCTGTGGCCAGGCAGAGCGGTCCGATTTTCGAAAAGATCGGAGTGACGCGCGGGATCTGCGTTGTGCTGGGTGATGGCAAAGGTGATCTTGCCGTCAAGCTGGCGCGCGACAGCGAGCTTCTCATATATGTCCAATCGCCGCGGGCCAAGGATGTCGAGACAGTTCGCAAAGCAGTCGACGATGCAGGTCTCTACGGCACTCGGATATTCGTCGACAAAGGCTCGTTCAAGAACCTGAACCTTGCCGACAACATTGCCGACGGCGTCGTGGCTGTGGGTGGGAGGAAGCGCCTTTCCGAGGCGGAGATACTACGCGTGCTAAGGCCCGGAGGAAAAGCTCTGCTGGGACGAAAGGTCCTGACCAAACCGGCGCCGTCCGGCGTGGACGACTGGACCCATCCGTATCACGGACCCGACAACAATCCACAGTCGGACGATATCGTGATAAGGGCGCCTTATTTGACGCAGTTTCTGGCTGAGCCGCGCTATGCACCGGTTCCACAGGTCGCGGTGGCCTCGGGCGGGCGAATGTTCAAGGCCTTCGGACACGTGGCCTTCAAAACCAGGGAAGAGCCTTTCCTGAACAAACTCGTGGCTTTCAACGGTTACAACGGCACGATGCTGTGGCAGCGCGACCTGGCCGAGGGTGTGATGATCCATCGCAACACGATGATTGCCACGCCGGATGTGCTCTACGTCGGGGATGACAAGTCGTGCAAAGTCATTGAGGCGGAGACCGGTGAACTGCTCGATAAGATAGCCCCGCCGACCGATGTTGCCGGCGGAACGTTCTGGAAGTGGATGGGAATGGAAGGCGGTGTCCTCTACGCGCTGATCGGCAGGCAGGAGCAGAGAGATCCTACCATGCGCTGGGAGCGGGAACAGCACGGCTGGCCATGGAATCCCATATCCAGAGGCTTCAATCAACCGGACAAGATCAAGGACGCCAACGAGGCATACACGGCACATCCGTGGGGATTCGGCCGTAACGTGCTGGCCATCAATCCCAAGACGAAGAAGGTACTGTGGAATCACCGCGAAAGCGAGCCGGTCGACAGCCGGACAATGTGTATGAAGAACGGACGCATCTACATCTTCCGCTTCGGCTCGTACCTCGCCTGTCTGGATGCCAAGACCGGCGACGCGATCTGGCGGCGGACTCCGGGCAATGCGCCGGAGCTATTCGAGGCTCTCGGCACATACTCGAACCGGCAGGGCGCATCCTGGAACTGGCGGACGACCTGCTATCTCAAGTGCAGCGACGATGCGCTGTACTTCGCCGGCCCGCAGGTGGGCAAGCTGTTGGCCATCTCAGCCAAAGACGGCAAGGTCCTCTGGAGCGATCCTTATAACAACTTCCAATTGATCATCAGGGGCGACGAGTTATACGCCATCAGCGGCCAAAACGATTTGAACAGCCCCAGCAAGAAGTTCGATTCGCTCACCGGCGAAGTGCTGGCCTTGTTCGACACGGGCCGCCGCGCCTGTACCAGGCCCACGGCGACAAGCGATTCAATTTTCTATAGGGCCCGGGGCGGCTCGACTCGGTTCGATCTGGCGGGATGCAGTCCGCGACTGATCTCGCCGATGCGCCCGCCCTGTCAGGACGGAGTGACAATCGCCAACGGCCTGCTGTACTGGTGGCCCTACGTTTGTGATTGCCAGCTCACGCTTTACGGCGTCACCTCTCTGGCGCCGGCCGGAGACTTCGATTTTCAACCAGAACTCGCCAATGCAAACAGGCTTCAGAAGAGCGGGCGCAAAACCAAAGAAGTGGCGGCTTTGCCAGAATCGCCCGCAGACTGGCCGACCTTTCGCGCCGACAACGCTTGCACCGCTACAACACAAGCTGTCGTCCTTCAGAGCGCCTCGCTTCTGTGGCAGTTTGATCCGAAGACGAAAGTCCCTTACCCAGCCCCTTCGGCAACCGCGCCGGTTGCGGCCGGCGGGCTCGTATTCACCGGCGGTCCTGACGGCATCGTCCGCGCGCTGGACGCGGCGAGCGGAAAGCTTCAATGGAAAGCTTATACGGGTGGCGCTATTCGGATTGCACCGACTATCTGGAAGGGACGCGCCTTTGTCGGCTCGGTGGACGGATGGGTCTATGCGTTCGAGGCCAAGACGGGCGGGCTGCTCTGGCGTTTCCGCGCCGCCCCGGCCGAGCGAAAGATCCCTGTCTACGGAGGGCTTTCTTCTACCTGGCCCGCTGCCGCAGGAGTGATCGTCGAAGACGGCATCGCCTACGTTGCCGCCGGCATCGTCAATTACGACGGGACCTACGTCTACGCACTTGATGCCGAGACGGGCAAAGTCAGGTGGAAGAACGATACATCGGGACATCTCGATCACCAAGCCCACTCCGGCGTGAGTCTCCAGGGGCACATGCTGCTAACCAACGGCAAGCTCTACATCGCAGGCGGCAACGCCGTCTCGCCTGCGATCTACGACACCAGAAACGGCAAGTGCCTCAATGACCCGAATCTTGTCCAGAGGATCACTCAGAACAACGTCCTGCTGACGCAGGCTCCACGCGGCTGGGAGCTTTCGGCACTGGCCGACCGCGTCGTTGCATGCGGCAGACCTTTCTATGCCCATCCAGAGTACGAGGTCTACGACGCCACCGTGTTCAGCAGGGTCTTCCTAACGCCGAAACGTGACGGTCGTGACATCGCATGGGTGACCAATCAGAACAATAAGCGGGTCTTGTGCTTTGACGCCATCGACAGGCAGGCTCTGAGCCGGAGCATGGCGAAACCTGCGAACCAGTTTCTTGTTGACTGGATGAAATTGGGAGTCAAGGACAAGCCGCTCTGGAGCCGCGACTGCAAGACGAGCGCTGCTGTGGCGATTTGCGCCAACGCGGTGGTGATCGCCGAAGAGTCGAAGATCGTCGCGGTGAATATCGATGACGGCAATGTTCTGTGGTCTCATCCACTGCCTGCCGCTCCGGTCGAGTGGGGCCTGGCTATCGACAAAGAAGGCCGTGCCATAGTCACTCTGATCGACGGACGGATTTTGTGCTTCGGCGAGGGCGGACAAATCTGAGGAAGTTTCTCGCTGTGGGGGTGGCTTCGGCCCACCAATAAACAAAGGTGGGGCAAGCCCCACCCTACACTGCGATTTTCTTGAGCAGCCAGGCCATGTTGCGGCCCAGTAGCTGCATTGTCTCCAGGCCCTCGCTGTCCTGCTCGACCTCACCGGGTTTCCTTCCGATCCCGACGTTCCAATAGAATGACCCGGGTATGATCATTTGACTGATCAGGAAGAAATGGTTGATAGAATCGAAAACGTGAATCGCGCCGGCCCTGCGGACCGCGACAACTGCCGCTCCGACTTTTCGCTGGAGCATATCTGAATTGGCCCTTGCGACAAAGCCCGCGCGGTCGATCAGCGCTTTCATCTCCGTCGAAACGTCGGCGAAGTAAGTCGGAGAACCCAAGATTATGCCGTCGGCCGCCGCCATCTTTTCGAGACACTCATTCAGGATGTCGTTATCCACAACGCATTTCTTGTCCTTGTTCTCATAGCACTTTCCGCATGCAGTGCATCCTCTGATCTTCTTGCCCGCCATCTGGACCAATTCCGTTTCAATCCCGGCAGCTTCGAGTTCGCCGAAGACCTTTCTGATCAATATGGCGGTGTTGCCGTCCTTGCGGGCGCTTCCGTTGAAAGCTACTACCTTCATTGCGTTCTCCTGAAATTACTCTCTGATTAACTGCAGTGCGAATCCTCGAGTTCCAGTGCGAACCGAGCCGCCGATCTCGCATGAATCGCCGTAGTGTCGAACAGGGGCGTACGTATGTCTTCCTGGTGGATCAGAAGGTCAATCTCGGTGCAGCCGAGGATTATTCCTTCAGCGCCGTTGGCGGCGAGGTTCCGCATCATTCCAACGAACTTCTCTCTCGAGGACATATTTACTTCACCACGACAAAGCTCGTCGTAGATAACATTGTCGACGAGTTCTCGTTCACGTTCATTCGGCGTTATCACTTCGAGTTGGTGTGTGTTGACCAACCTGCCTATGTAGAAATCCTCCTCCATCGTCGCTCTGGTTCCCAGCAGGCCGACTCTCTTGAAGCCTCTTGTCTTGATTTCCTCGGCGGTCGCATCGGCAATGTGCAGCAGAGGAACGTGAATGTCCTTCTGAACCTGGCCGGCAATCTTGTGCATCGTGTTCGTACACATAAGCAGCAGGTCTACCCCCGCCGCCTCCAATCTCAGGGCGGCGGCGATCACCAGCTTTGTGATTTCCTCCCAGTCCCCTTCGCCCTGGAGTGTCGCAATCTCGGCAAAGTCAAACGAATGCATTTCGATTCGAGCCGAATGCAGTCCGCCGAGCGTTTCCCGGACAGTCTCGTTTATTATGCGGTAATACTCGAGCGATGATTCCCAGCTCATCCCGCCTATGAGTCCGATCGTCTTCATGCTCTCACTGATTTAATTCGTCACTGAAACGTACGCGTCTTATGTCCTCTTCCAATCCGGTGCGAACGGTCAGCCGCCCATACAATTCGGGTCGGCGTGTCTTGATCCATCGGACACCGGTACAGTTCTCGCGCAGCGCCGGATCCAGATCGGCTACGACCATATCGTCGTCGGCCTTCCACGTCTCGGCGAGGATTTGTCCGTAAGGGTCCAGGATCATCGCGTTGCCGGTTCTGATCTCGTTGCCGTCGACTCCGATGCCGTTGCTGAAGATCAGGAACAGTCCGTTGTCGTGAGCGCGGGCGGGAAGCCATGTCAGGAGCCAGTCTCGCCCCTTCGATCCCTTGAGTTCGGCTTCGATTGCTTCCGGATTGCTCTTGCGGTTATCCCAAAGCGAGCAATCTATCACACCCATGCAACGCGGGCTTGGTGTCTTGCACCCGCCGGTTTGGTGAGGCGCCAGAAGAATCTCGGCTCCGTTCAACGCGGCAAGACGGACATTCTCGCCGATATTGTTGTCGTAGCAGGTCAGCACGGCAACGCGGCAGCCGTGCGGAGTGTCGAAAACGGTAAACTCCGAGCCACACGAGAGGTGCTCGCTGATAAAGCAGTGAATCTTTCGATGCCGTCGGAATTGCCCGTCCGCCATCGCGACCACGTAAGTGTTGTACATCTTCCCGTCGTCGGCCATCTCCACCAGCCCTGCGCCGATGGTTACATTGTGTTCGGTCGCCAAAGCCGTCAGGGTCTGTGACGATGGCCCGTAGAAGACCGGCTCGGCCATAGCCTCCAACTGTTCTTTCGTAAGCTGCCGCATGAACAGATAACCTGTGATGCAACATTCGGGAAACACGATCAGCTCGACACCCTGACCGGCGGCTTCGGCAACGTAGCTCTCGATCTTTGCCAGGTTTGCCTGTTTGTCGCCGGCCGCATGCTCGAATTGGACTGATGCAACGCGAATATTTTTCATAAATCCACTCTCCAGTCCCGGCTTTGCCGGGATTGTCGGTTTCGCCGAGCATTCTAACGATAGATGCCTCTTGCGGAAAGTCAAAAAGTCCCGGCTGGATTGATGCAAACGGCTTTGAGCTTTGCTCTGTGAACACGCGGTTGTTACAATGTGCCTGACGGATGGAGGCCTGCCCCGGCTTCTGTCGTTTGGCGTTTGGAATAAAGGAAGTCTACCAGGTGATAAGAGAACGGATTGGATCGATGAAGCTGTTTCATTATACGTGTGCGATAGTGTTGACGTTGCTGACAGCAATCTGCGGGGCGACACCACTGCAGCGCGATGGAGAATTCTTCGTCGGAGGGGACATCTCGGCTTTGACAAAGATAGAGCAGGCCGGAGGTGTATTCCGAGACTCCGGCAAGCCCGGCGACGCTATCGAAATCATGAGCAGATACGGCTGCAACTGCTTCCGGCTGCGACTGTTTGTGAATCCCACGGGCAGGAACGTAGTCGTCAATGATCTGGCCTATACGATCGCGCTGGCCAAACGAATCAAAGCGGCGGGCGCCAGACTGCTGCTGAACTTCCATTACTCCGATACGTGGGCCGATCCGGGACACCAGTCAAAACCGAAGGAGTGGGTGGACCTGGATTTCGAATCGCTCGAACAGAAAGTCTACGAATACACACGCGACTGCATCGGCGAGTTCAAGAATGCCGGGGTGCTGCCGGATATGGTCCAGCCGGGTAACGAGATTGCACCGGGGATGCTATGGCCGGATGGAAAGCTTTACGGCGTCGGGGATCCTGAAAAACAGTGGGATAAGTTCGCGCGGTTGCTCAAGGCGGGCATTCGAGGGATAGCGGATGCATCGGGCGATGACAAGGCGCGAATCGTCCTGCACATCCATTCCGGTGGCGATTGGTCGAAAACAAAATGGTTTTTCGATAATATCGAGGAGCGACATGTCCCTTACGACATCGTCGGTCTGAGTTACTATTCCTGGTGGCATGGCTCGGTGGAAGACCTGCGGGAGAACCTCCGCAAGACCGCAGCGACCTTCGACAAGGACATCTTCGTTGTCGAGACCGCGTATCCTCACAGAGAGGTCCGCGTATCGAGGGGCAACGAAGGAGCAGACAAGAACATGCGCTGGCCCATGACACCGGCGGGACAGGATGCCTTCCTGAGAGAGCTTATTGCCACAGTGAGCGAAACTCGCGATGGCCGTGGAATCGGAGTTCTCTGGTGGTACCCGGAGTCAATCCCCGTCAAAGGGCTGCGAATCTGGAACGGCGGCGCCATGGCAATGTTCGACGGGCAGGGAAACTCTCTGCCTGCTCTGAGTGCCTTTGGCGGTTTCAGCCAGAAGATTGATTTCTCGCAACTGACGTCGCCGATCATCTTCCAGGGCGACCGGAAGTACGGATTCCGCGACCCGGCGGTAGTCTATCACGACGGCGTCTTCTACCTCTACTTTACGCTATCGGAAACTTCCGCGGACGGCGGGTACTTCAACATGACCGCTTACAGCACCAGCCCGGACCTTGTCCATTGGACGTTCCCCGAGATTATCACGCCGAGAGACCGCAACCTGAACCACAGCAGCCCGGGCAATATCATCCGTTTTGAAGGCAGGTGGGTAATCTGTCTGCAAACTTATCCCACGCCAAACCGCGAAACATTCGGTACGAAGGATAGCCGGATATGGATCATGCGAAGCGACGATCTGAGGAACTGGTCCGAGCCGGAGCTGCTTCGCGTCAAAGGTGATGACGTGCCGCGGCGGGACATGGGGCGCATGATCGATCCGTATCTTCTTGAAGACGCGCAGGAGAAAGGCAAATGGTGGTGTTTCTACAAGCAGAACGGCGTAAGTATGTCGTATTCCTACGATTTGAAGAACTGGACGTATGTGGGCCGGGCTGGCGCGGGCGAGAACGTCACCGTCATTCGAGATGGCGACGAATACGTCATGTTTCATTCGCCGTCGAACGGCATCGGAGTGAAACGCTCGAAGGATCCAGAATCCTGGGGCGCAGACACACAGCTTCTGACGCTAGGGCAGAAACAGTGGCCCTGGGCCCAGGGTCGGCTCACAGCCGCGACCGTTATAGACCTGACGAAAGAACCTTCGGTGGGCAAGTACATAATGTTCTTCCACGGTTCCTCGAAGGAAGGGTTGAGGGCCCATCGAGCGCACGGCCAGGCAAGCATGGCAGTCGCCTGGAGCGACGATCTCGTCAATTGGACCTGGCCCGAAAATGACTGATTCACGTATGAAAGGCAATTGTGTAGTTTCGTCGCAGTGATAATTTCGTTTTCTATTGGGAAGCTTGAAATATGAAGATTAGCCTGATCGTTTTCGCTTTGTTTGTCTCGGCATCGTGGCTGGGAGGTTGTGCCGTTCTTGTCGACAAAGGAACGGAGGGCTCGGCAGACGCGACCGTTGCTGAGATTGACGCCGTCAGCAAGCTGTCCTTCGCTTCCGAGCGACAGGAGGGATACGAGAGAATTTCCTTGCGTGAAGGACTCGCGGCTCGGGCTCAGGTCCGTCTGGTCGACGCTATCCTTGACAATCTCGCACATGACAGTGCAAAGCAGGAGGTACTCTTGACGCTCATCGCGAATCCGAATTTTTCCAGCGCCGCCGAGCGGAAAATCCAGGGGCAGATTAACAAACTGGCATTTGAGAGCACTAAGAAGAGGATCCTCCAGGCGATAAGCGATCGAAAGACGTAAGTGGGGCCTGCCCTACCACAGGTGGACTGATGGCAATCACATGATTGTTTCCCGGTCTGCTCTGGCGTACAATGACGCCGTGAATCTTGGGCGCGACAAAGCTGTTCAGCAAATACTCTCCCGGCTCGAAAAGGCCGGCGACGCGGGAGTGGTCAAGGTCGAGGGCACATGGGGGTCATTCGGACCGATGCTGGTCGCGCACGTATCGAAAAAGGTGGGCCGGCCGATTCTGTTCGTGCGTCCGCACATCGACGACGCCGACAAGGCCGCCGACGACCTGCACACTTTCGGAGGCAAGCGGGTCGAGGCTTTCGGCGCCTGGGAGGGCGAGGAGGATCTGGCTGACGCCACCGACGAGATCAGGGCGCAGCGGTTGATGTTGGTGTCTCGGTTGGGCGCGGGCGATTTTCTCGTCCCGGCGTCGGTGCAGTCGCTTTGCCAGCCCATACCGAAGCCCGAGGCGATAGAAAAGGGCAGCCTGGGGTTGGAAGCCGACAAAGACATGCCGCCTGAGGACGTGGTTGAGTGGCTGGTCGAGAACGGATTCGAACGCACTGAGCGGGTCGATCTGCCGGGCCAGTTCGCGCGCCGTGGTGGAATCGTTGATATTTATGCTCCCTTGATTAACGACAGGGTATCGCTGGGCAAGAAGCCTGAGGCGACTGGGCAGGACGCCGAAGCGATCAGGATTGAGTTCTTCGGCGACACCATCGAGAGTATCCGCGAAATCAATCTCGATACACAGCGATCGAGCAATCAGATAAGGAACCTTCGGATCGTCTCGGCCGTGTGTGGCAGCTCCGCCGACCAACGGGAGCTTCTGATAAATGTTCTGCCGACAGACACGATCATCGTCTTCGAAGAACCCGGCGATATCGAGGAAGTTGCGAGGGTCTTCCTGGACAGGTCCGAAGATGCGAGCAGGCTTTATAGCTGGGCGGATATTCACGAGGCGACGTCCGGTTTCACACAGCTTCATATCTGTAGATTCGCCACGGCCGAACCTGAAGATTTCATAAAGGTGGACATCAAGAGCGTTCAGCAGTTCCAGCACAAGGCCACTTCCGTGTGGGCGGGGCACAAGGCGGCGCTGGAGGAACTCGTGCAGGAAGCCAAGCACGGAAAAGAAGTCCAGATTTACTGTGAGAGTTCGGCCGAGATAAAGCGCGTCGGAGAGATCGTCGAGGATATTACCGAGAAAGTCCCGGCTAAGCTCAAATTGCTCCTTGGTTTCATCCACCAGGGCTTCGTCGTCAATTCGCTCGATACCATCGTGATCAGTCACCACGAGTTGTTCGGCCAGTACGCGCTGCGAAGGAGACGCAGACCCGCACGGGCGACCTCGCCCGTCGATACGCTGAGCGACCTGCAGGAGGGTGACTATGTCGTTCATGCCTCCTACGGTATCGGCAGGTTTGCCGGCGTGCAGGCGATACAGGAAAAGGACGGCACGAACGAGTACCTCACCATCGAATACGCCGACAAGGTCAAGATTCAGGTTTCGGTGCGTAATATCGCGCTGGTGCAAAAGTACATCGGGACCAGCCCCACAAGGCCAAGGCTCAGCAAGGTGGGCTCGAAGAAATGGCTAAAGCAAAAGCAGAAGGTCGAGGATTCCGTCCGCGACCTTGCCTCCGATCTGCTCGAGATCCAGGCGAATCGCCAGATGGCCGGCGGCATTGCCTTCGGAGAGGATTCCAATTGGCAGGTGGAATTCGAAGAATCCTTTCCTTACCAGGAGACGCCGGACCAGACCACGGCGGCCGGGCAGATCAAGGCCGACATGCAGCAGGCGATCGTGATGGACAGATTGCTCTGCGGCGACGTCGGCTACGGCAAGACCGAGCTTGCCATGCGTGCGGCGTTCAAGGCAATCGAGAATGGTAAGCAGGTTGCCATCCTGACGCCAACGACCGTGCTGTGTGTGCAGCACGGCAGGACTTTCACCGAACGCTTCGCGGATTTTCCGGTCTCCATCGAGGTTCTGAATCGTTTCAAGACGACCAAACAGGCGAAGGATATAGTCGCCAGGACCAGGTCCGGACGGGTCGATGTGCTGATCGGAACGCATCGGTTGCTGAGCGGCGACGTCGGGTTCAAAGATCTCGGGTTGCTGATAATCGATGAGGAGCAGCGATTCGGGGTCGAGCATAAGGAAAGGCTCAAGAGACTGCGCGTCAACGTTGACATTCTGACGATGACGGCAACGCCGATCCCGCGGACTCTGCACATGTCGCTGCTGGGACTGCGCGACATAAGCTCGCTGGGTACTCCGCCGCTTGACAGGCGAAGTGTGGTTACGACCGTGACGGCCTACAACAATCAGCTCATCAAAAAGGCGATCTACCGTGAGTTGAACCGCCAGGGGCAGGTTTTCTTCCTGCACAACAGGGTCAAGTCTATCGACAAGAAGGCCTGGGAAATTCGCAAACTTGTCCCGGACGCCAAGATGGCTGTCGCCCACGGGCAGATGTCCAGAAAAGAACTCGAGAATGCGATGATAGAATTCGTCACCGGCCGAATCGACGTGCTCGTGTGCACGACAATCATAGAGTCGGGGCTGGACATTCCGAATGCCAACACTATTCTCATAAACGACGCCGACCGGTTCGGCCTGGCCGAGCTGCATCAGCTTCGCGGTAGAGTGGGCAGATACAAGCATCGCGCGTACGCATACATGCTCCTGCCGATGTCACGGCCGATCACGCCGGTGGCGGCAAAGCGGTTGAAGGCCATCGAGGAGTATTCGCATCTGGGTGCGGGCTTCAGGATAGCTCTGCGGGATTTGGAGATTCGCGGGGCCGGCAACATCCTGGGTTCCGAGCAGTCGGGGCACATCCAGACGGTGGGCTATCAGATGTATTGCGAGTTGCTGGCACACGCCGTCAGGAGATTACGGAATGAGCCGGTTGAGCCAATTCCGACGGCGGTTCTGGACTTGGGCTTTGCCACGTACATTCCGAAGAACTACGTTCCGATCGACCGGCATCGGATGGACGTCTATCGCAAAATTGCCGTAGCCAGAGGCGATGGCGACATTGCGCAAATAAGAGGCGAACTAACGGACGTGTACGGCCCGATGCCGGACGACGTTGAGTTACTCCTGGACCTTGCCGAGCTTCGAATCAGGGCCAGTAAGCTGGGCATAAAAAGCATTGTCACATCAGGTGCGGATTTGGTATTCTCCTTTGCGGAAGATAGTAATGGGTGGCATCCTCAAGCGCAGCCTGTGGATGGCTCCAATCCTCCATCCCCAAAGCCTGCGGCTTTGAGGCTGCCACCCATCGAGTCCCTTTTCTCAGCGGTCTCAGAAAAGGTAAGAGTGTCCGGCAGGACGACTGCATATCTGCGTCTGGCCGAGAATTACTTCGAGCCGCAAACACTGATGAGCCTATTGCGCAAGATTCTAGTTTAAAAGCAATGAGTGAAACACAGAACAATGAGGAGAGTCGAAGACCGGGTATCTTCGTGTTTGCTGTGGCCTCGGTGGCACTTGGTGTTCTGGGACTCGCTGTATGCGCATGGAGACTGTTGGCCTATCGCCCCTGGTGGAACGAGTATGTAGCGCGAAATGCCATAGGCCTGCTGGGAATCGTCGGTCTTACAATGGGGTACATCGCACTAACAAGGATTTCCAAACGAACAGCCGCCATCACAGTACTTGTTCTCTCGATTCCACTCCTCATTGTTTGGTGCGCCTTCATATTGATGGGCCTGCTCCGGAGCAGAGCAATTTATGGTTACACGTGGCTGTTCAGTTCACTTCTGCTCGTAGCATTACTCGTGCTTATTCTTTCTGTGATGTCTACGCCGTCATGGAAATCTTGGTTGAAAGGCAAAGCCAAATCAGGAACGCTTGCAATTTTGGGGATACTCGTTAGCATTTTTATGATTCGTTTCTGGTGGGTGGAAACCTGTGGACCAGTATCAACGGCGCTACGCATGGTGTGTGGACACAATCTTAAGCGAATCGGAGATTCAATGAACGTTTACGCCGATGAGAACGAGGGACATTACCCTGATCCGAATCAATGGTGTGATTTACTCTTGCAGCATACAGATGTGGACATGGACTGGTTCCTCTGTCCAGCGGTCAGGTTTGGATGGAGTCGACAGGTTGTACCTTGGCCGATTCCCAAGAATGAAAGATGCTACTATGCAATGAATCCAGACTGTGAGCCGAACTCGCCCGATGATACTATGTTCTTGTTCGAGATTGCAGGGGGCTGGAACAAGTTCGGCGGGCCGGAATCGTTGTCAAATCAAAACCATAGAGGTGACGGATGTAATATTGTATTTGCTGACGGTCGGCCGAATTTCGTCGGGATAAAGGAATTTGGCGAATTGAACTGGGATGCTGGGGAAGAAGAACAAGACGCTGTTCGCTAGGAAGGAGTTCTGAAATGACTATGTACAAGAAGCAAGTATTGTGTGCGGTGGCGGCCGTGTTCGTTGTGGCGAGTCTGGGTTCTGCGGCACCGCCGGGAACTAAGACGCTTGAGATTGGCGATAAGGCGCCTGATTTCCGCTTGCCCGGTGTGGACGGGAAGTGGTACCGGCTTGGTGATTTTGCCGGGGCGAATGTTATTGTGATTGTCTTTACCTGCAACCACTGTCCAACGGCTCAGGCGTATGAAGAGCGGATTATGAAGCTGGCGGCCGACTATCAAAACAAGGGTGTTGTGCTGGTGGCGATCTCGCCGAATGATCCCCTTGCGGTGCGTCTGGACGAACTGGGCTACTCCGATATGGGCGATTCGTTCGAGGATATGAAAATCCGTGCCAAGGATATGGAGTATAATTTTCCGTATCTGTATGACGGCGAGGACCAAGAGGTCACTGCGGCCTATGGTCCCGTTTGTACGCCGCATGTGTTCATCTTTGACAAGCAACGAAAGTTGCGCTATGAAGGTGGGATTGACGATGCCGAGAAGCCCGAACTGGTTAAGTCGCGCGACGCGCAAAATGCGATCGAGGCTTTGCTCAGAGGCAGAAAGGTCCCCGTCGAGAGGACCAGAACCATAGGCTGCTCGATCAAATGGGCCGACAAGCGAGAGTCCGCCAGGCAATCGCTGGCCAGGTGGGCGCAGGAAAGTGTTGCCGTCGAGAAGATAGACGCCGAGGGCATCGCAAAGCTCGTCAGGAACGATTCGGGCAAGCTGCGAGTGATAAATGTGTGGGCTAGCTGGAGCGGGCCAAGCGTCGAACAACTGGCCGAGTTTGTCATTGCGAACCGGATGTACCGCAAACGTGAATTCGAAATGATCACGATTTGCGCCGATGAGCCGAGCAGAAGAGAAGCCGTGCTTTCACTATTGAAAAAGCAGCAGGCGTCTTGCCGGAATTATCTGTTCGATTCACAGAACCAGTACGAGCTCATGAGTGCGCTAGACAGAGATTTGCTCGGCGGCGTTCCGTATACGATTCTGATCAAGCCGGGCGGAGAAATCATCTATCGGCAACTGGGCACGGTCGATCCGCTCGAACTGAAGAAGGCAATTGTCGGATACCTGGGCCGTTACTACAAGTAGGATGCGACAGGTTATCGATGTAGCTATCAAGGAGGATAGTAATGCGCAGTGTAGATAAACGTGTTCTACTCGTCCTGGCCTGTGCGTCGTGGACGACCTGTTTCGGGCAATATTTGGACAACCTCCCGGCAAATGCAGGGGGGCAGCTTGGCGTTTCAGAAGCTGTCCTGGGTTCCTGCACGATCTTCACCGTTTCCCGAGGCGAGAAAGTCCTGTTCGGCAACAACGAGGATTATACCAATCCGAAGACATTCTACTGGGTCGTTCCGGCCGGCAACGGCAATTACGGCGGCGTGTATTTCGGCTTTGACAATCTCTGGGCTCAGGGCGGTATTAACGAAAAGGGTCTGTGTTTCGACTGGAATTCACTTCCACCGGCAGCTTTGAACAAGCACCCTGAACTTCAACCTTTTGTCGCGCAGAAAATGGGATTCGGGTGCTGGGCCCTGAACAAGTGCGCCACGGTCGAAGAGGCCATCGCACTTGCGAAAAGCCATTCTCTGGGTCGCACGTTGAAAGCTCAGATTCATTTTGCCGACTCGACGGGAGACGCCGTGGTCATAAGCGCCGGCCCCGACGGCGAGCTGGCCTTCACAAGAAAGCCCCGAGGCGACGGCCATTTGGTATCGACGAACTTCAACAGGGCAGATTCCAGGAATGCCCACTCATATCCGTGCCAGCGGTATGACAAAGCGATTGAGATGCTGGAGAAGATAGATGATTCCAGCGGCCTGACGGTCGATCACGCCAAGTCAATACTCGATGCCGTTCACGTTGAGGGTTCCGAGATCAACACGCTCTATTCCAACATATTCGATCTGCGAAACGGCACCATTCACCTGTATCACTGGCATCAGTTCGATGAAGTTGTCACGCTCAGTGTAGCTGAACTGCTCGCAAGCGGTTCCTGGGTTCAGAAGATTGCGGATGCTTTTTCGCCGCAGACGTATGCGAAGGGGCTGGCCGAATACGTGACATATCGTGGCGAAAGCAAGGAGGGCCGGTCGCCCCTGGATGAGCTGCCGTCACACATAAGGCGGGTGACGCATTTCGGCCAGAGGGCGGATTTTTCGCACGACGGCAAGCGAATCCTGTTTCTCGAAAAGACCTTCGGTGATGTGTACGAAGTTGAGCTGGAGACAGGCGT
>Ga0209536_100006680_pt1 | contig 17569 bp, 21 predicted proteins | sample DeeMarSeWOR28_12_FD_187461 | JGI IMG/M metagenome (GOLD analysis project Ga0209536, IMG submission 187461) | Marine sediment microbial communities from White Oak River estuary, North Carolina - WOR-2-8_12 (SPAdes) (version 2) | ecosystem: Environmental > Aquatic > Marine > Intertidal zone >... | reverse complement strand
TTATCAGTTCCGAAATTGCCGTGAAATTCGGTTCTGTCAGGGTACCGTCACGCACGATGTCAGTATAAATGAATCGACGTACACCTAATTCTGCCATCTTCAGGGCGAATTCGATCCCAGATACCTTTGTTTCCTGCGTCCAGCCACGTACCGCCATCATCCCGTCCCTTGTATCAACACTAACAACAATAGATTGACTATATTTACTGCACGCTTCCTTAACGAATTCGGTATCTTCCACGGCGGCTGTTCCAAGGACAACACGATCCAGCCCTGCACTCAGTAATTCCTTCACAGTATCCATATCCCTGATACCACCGCCTAATTGCGTGGGGATCAGCATCGCCACGGCTATATTCCGGATTATATCCATATTGCCGGGTTTGCCAACCGCTGCGCCGTCAAGATCGACGATGTGCACCCGCGGCGCCCCCATTGACTGCCACTGCAAGGCAACATCTACCGGGTCCTCGGAGAAGATCGTCTCCTGATCGTAATCACCCTGATAGAGACGAACACACCGGCCTTTTCTAAGGTCTACGGCTGGGATGACTTCTATCGCTTACTCCTCCCTGGTACTAGCTTTAGCTGCCAGTGACTATCCATCATAGCATCATTACCGCTCGGTTAACAATATGCCTTCCGCCCGCAGTTATTGACTTGACTAATCCGGGTGATTCCACTAATATTCCTTATACCAACCTTTTAATAACCATTATAGGAGCTTCGTCTGACAAAAAAGTCATCACGATTCACCCCGTCATCAAAGCCATCCGAATGCGGTCTGGTCCAGGTTTTTACCGGCGATGGCAAGGGGAAAACCACGGCCGCGTTGGGCACGGTGATGCGAGCCTTAGGCCAGGGGTTACGAGTATTTATCGTTTTCTTCATGAAGGGCGAGTTCCCCTACGGGGAGGGCAATATCCTGTCCCAGTTACCCAATGTTGACGTCGCCCGTTTCGGCAGCCTCGACTTTATCGACCCCGCTAATATCAAGCCGGAGGAAAGAGAACAGGCCGAACTGGCTTTAGCCGCGGGCCGCGAGGCGGCGCTCAGCGGTAAGTACGACCTCGTCGTCCTTGACGAGGTCAATGTCGCCCTGGCTTTTAAGCTAATTTCCGTGGACGAAGTACTCAAGCTAATCAAAGACAAACCGGCCAACGTCGAGCTTATTCTGACTGGTCGCAAGGCGGATACCGAACTGATTAAGGTAGCCGACCTGGTCACGGAGTGCCTAAAGATCAAGCATCCCTACGAAAAGGGAGTAGAGTCACGCCGGGGAATTGAGTACTAACTCAAACCAGCAAAGGAGGGAAAAATGAAGCTTACCTTGAGTGTGATTAAGGCTGATATCGGCGGTTATGTCGGACATTCCGACTCTCATCCCGACATCCTGGCCCAGGCCGCGGAAAGCCTGGCCCAGGCCCAGCGGTCCGGACTGCTGATCGACTATCACGTCACCAAGTGCGGTGACGACCTGCAACTGATCATGACTCACCAGAAGGGTGAGGAGAATGAGACAATCCATAAACTGGCCTGGGATACCTTTGTCGCGGGGACCGAACTGGCCAAGTCGCTAAGGCTCTATGGCGCCGGTCAGGACCTCCTCGCCGACGCCTTCTCCGGCAACGTCAAGGGGATGGGCCCGGGCGTCGCCGAGATGGAGATTGAGGAACGAAAATCGGAGCCGGTGATTATCTTTATGGCGGACAAGACCTCATCCGGGGCCTGGAACATGCCGCTGTATAAAATGTTCGCCGACCCGTTTAACACCATCGGGCTGGTGATCGCGGAGAACATGCACCAGGGATTTGCCTTCGAGGTGCACGACGTTAAAGAGAGCAAGAAAATAACACTGAACACCCCCGAGGAAATGTACGACCTCCTGGTCTTCATCGGTGCGCCGTCACGCTATGCGGTAAAGGCGGTCTACAGCCGCCAGACCGGTGAGATCGCCGCCGTATCCTCCACCCAGCGCCTGGCGCTGATTGCCGGTCGCTACGTGGGTAAGGACGACCCGGTATGCATTGTCCGCTCCCAGGGGACATTCCCAGCGGTCGGGGAGGTACTGGAACCGTTTACCCTACCCCATCTGGTCGAGGGGTGGATGCGGGGCTCACACCACGGGCCTTTTATGCCGGTCGCGATCCCGGATAGCATCCCCACCCGTTTTGACGGCCCACCGCGGGTGACCGCGGCTGGCTTCCAGCTTGCTGACGGTAAACTAATCGGACCACGGGACATGTTTGCCGATATCTCGTTTGACATCGTCCGTGAGCAGGCCAACGAAATCGCTAACTACATGCGCCGACACGGGCCCTTCGAGCCGCACCGGCTGCCTCTGGAGGAAATGGAATACACCACCATGCCCCAGGTAGCCAAGAAACTCGAGGGGCGGTTTAGCGATCTTAAATAGATAATACCAATCGTTTGAGTAGCCATGCCATGAAAAGGAGAATGATCAATTAAAACCCCTTAGACGTCACTGAAATCAGGAGGTGAGAGTCAATGGCGATTTACGTTATGCTGACGACACTAACCGACGAGGGGAGAAAAACCATCAAGGACAAACCGAAACGAATCAAAGAGGTGAATACCGAAGTCGAATCCATGGGGGTCAAGATATTGGCCCAGTACGCGCTCCTGGGACCGTACGATTTCGTCAACATCCTGGACGCCCCGGACAATATCGCTGTCGCCCAGGTTGCCACCGAACTGGGCGCCCGGGGGACACTCCAGACGATAACCATGGCCGCGATGAGCCTTGACGAGTTTATCGGCACCGAAAAATAACTACCGGGAGACCTCTTGCGTTACCTGCTCCTAGCGACCAATAATAAGGGTAAGATACAAGAGTACCGGAGCCTGCTTGAGAGTCTTCCTTTTGAGCTGGTAACCCCGGCCGAACGAGGTATTACCACCGTCGTCGATGAGGTGGGTGAGAGCCTGGAGGAGAACGCTAGATTAAAGGCAACCGCACTGGCCAGCGAAAGTGAGTTGGTGGCACTGGCTGATGACTCTGGACTTGAGGTTGACGTCCTGGACGGTGCCCCCGGTCGGTTTTCCGCTCGATATGCCGGCGAGGGGGCCTCGGACCAGGACCGGGTCAACTATCTTCTGGCTAAGCTTGATGGCGTACCGCCGGAGAAGCGCTCCGCCCGCTTCCGCTGCGTGATTGCGGTAGCCACACCGGAGGGGAGAGTCGAACTCTGCTCCGGTGAGTGTGCTGGATTGATCACTTTTAAACCGAGGGGAGAGCAAGGCTTCGGCTACGACCCCATCTTTTACCTCCCCGACCTGGATAAGACCATGGCAGAGCTATCTCTGGAAACCAAAAATCAAATCAGCCACCGCGGCAAAGCCGCCCGCCAAGTAGCCGGGGTACTGGCGAGGTTAGGCCGATGACCGGACTCTGTGATCCTTTTCAACGGTCGATAAACTATCTCCGCATCTCGGTAACCGACCGCTGCAATCTACGGTGTAGCTATTGTATGCCGCCGGAGGGGATTCCTCTGATGTCCCACCAAGACATTCTCACCTATGAGGAAATCCACGCTATCGTCCAAGCCGCAGCGGAGTTGGGGATCAGTAAGGTCAGGCTCACCGGCGGTGAACCCCTGGCCAGACTGGACTTACCCAAGCTGGTAGCGATGATAAAAGGGATCGCCGCGATCGACGATATCGCCCTGACCACCAACGGGACCTTACTTACTCGTTATGTCACGGAACTCAAACAAGCGGGACTGAATCGGATTAACGTCAGCCTGGATACCCTCAAACCGGCGAAATTCCGTAAGATAACCCGCAGCCGCTATAAGCTTAGTGATGTGCTGGCCGGGATTAACGCCGCCCGCTCCGCCGGGTTAAATCCAGTCAAGATCAACGTGGTGGCGATCGCCGGGGTCAATGACGACGAAATCCTGGACTTTGCCCGTAAGACAATCGCTGATGACTGGCACGTACGGTTCATCGAGTTTATGCCGACACCCGGAGTGACGGACACCGAATTTCATTTCGTCCCGATCGCAGAAATCAAGAAAAGCCTGGAACAACTAGGGAAACTGATCCCGTGCTTACCCCACATCGGCAGCGGACCAGCCAAGTACTTTTGCTTTGAAAACGGACGGGGTAGTATCGGTTTCATCGGTCCCTTAAGTGAGCATTTCTGCTTTAAATGCAATCGTCTGCGCCTAACGGCGGACGGAAAACTACTCCCCTGTCTGATGTCCGGCGAGGAAATAGATTTAAGGCAGCCCCTGCGTAGCGGTATCTCCAAGGCCGGCCTCAAAGCACTGATTACGAAGGCGGTCGCCCAAAAGCCGCTGCGCCATCGCCTGACCGAGGGGCAGCAGTCAGCAGGCCGCCCCATGACACAGGTAGGAGGTTAGTCGTGGAGGAGTTAACACACCTTGACGCCAAAGGTCGCCCCCGAATGGTGGATGTGACCGGTAAGCCCGATACCCAGCGCGAAGCAGTGGCCAGAGGTACGGTCAGGATGCAGGCGGCTACTTTTGACCTGATCCAGACGGGCAAAACGAAAAAGGGCGATGTTCTGTCGGTAGCGCAACTGGCCGGGATTATGGCCGCGAAGCAGACACCGGGCCTGATCCCCCTGTGCCACCCGATTATCATCGATGACAGCCGGGTTGAGATCAGCCTGAATGAGAGTGATCGTACCGTGGAAATTACGGCCACGGTAAGAAGCACCGGTAAGACCGGGGTGGAAATGGAGGCCCTGACCGCAGTTGCGGTGAGTGCCCTGACCATTTATGATATGTGCAAGGCGGTCGACCGCGGCATGAAGGTCGAAAATATCCGCCTCGTCAGCAAAAGCGGCGGTAAGAGCGGCACGATTAAACTCGAATAGGTTAGGGCTCGAACCGGGTAAACCTAAATAGGAGTTAGACCTCTGAATTCAGGGCAGACCTTGAGCGGGACCAATTATTGATATATACTAGACGGTTACTAGGATAATTTTGGGGGTGCAACATGAGGCTAGTATGTCTTCAAGAAAACTTGAGCCGCGGGCTCGGTATAGTGAGTAGAGCGGTAGCCACCCGAACCACGCTACCGATTACCAACAATGTCCTTCTGGCGACTGACCAGTCTCGATTGAGACTGGCCGCGACTAACCTGGAAATGGCGATTAACTGCTGGGTGGGCGCCAAGGTAGAGGAAGAGGGAGAGATCACCGTCCCGGCTCGTCTGCTCACCGAGTTTGTTAATTCCCTACCCGGTGAGAAAATTGAGATTAATCTTTCTCCACGCACCAAGACCCTGGAGTTAAAGTGCGCCCGTTTTGAGGCCAGAATCAGCGGCGTGGATGCTAAGGACTTCCCGCCAATACCCAAGGTGGCACCCGGCATTAGCACCAAGGTTGAGGTGGAAAAACTGCAACGGGGGATTACCGAAGTCGTCTTTGCCGCCGCCGCCGAGGAGACTCGTCCGGTACTTACCGGCGTTAATGCCGATTTCGACGGCGACCTACTTACTCTGGCCGCAGCCGACGGTTTTCGACTGGCGGTACACAAATTACCGCTTGCCTCACCGGTCGACCAGAAGACCAACGTTATCATCCCGGCGCGGACCATGGCCGAGCTGAATCGACTGATTACCGACGAAGAGGAAACCGTCGAAATTGCCGTAGACCCCGATAAGAGCCAAGCCCTGTTTCGCCTGAAGAACATCGAGCTGGTATCTCAACTAGTTCAGGGCACCTTCCCCAATTACGCTCAGCTCATTCCGCAGAGCTACAACACCCGGTCGATAGTAGATGTGGCGGCCTTTCTGCGGGCGACCAAGACCGCCTCTATTTTTGCTCGCGATGGTAGTGGTATCGTCCGTCTGGTGATAACCCCTGACGGAGAGCCGACCACGGGCAAGATGACCGTCTCCGCACGCTCTGAGGAAGTCGGCGACGACGTCGGCGAAATTGACGCTGTGGTGGAGGGGGAAGAAGCCAAGATTGCCTTCAACGGCAAATATCTCTCCGAGGTCCTCGGGGTGCTGCGCGAAGAAAAGGTAGCCCTGGAGGTCACCAATTCGTCAAGCCCCGGGGTGATCCGCCCGGTCGGGGTGGATAACTACATCCACGTCGTGATGCCTATGTTCGTCCAATGGTAGTTAATCCTCATAGCTGAATATTGAAAAGAGGACGCCTGGTTATGTAAATCAAGCGCCCTCTTTTACTTAGACGATAGCCAAACAGAACGGAAAAGAAGTGTTTATATTGTATACACTACACCAGACTATCCTTAAAAGTGACTGACCTAGTATAACGTTGCACCATCTCGAGGCTTTCCGAACATTCCAACCCCAATTCTCCCGCCAATGCCAAGATGATGATTGATGAAAACCCCGACTTGATCGTCATCGACGTTTCACCTAACTACGACAACGGGCACCTGCCGGGGGCGGTAAACTACTACCTGGGCGACGGCTCGCTGGATGAGGCGATTCCCATGCTCGACAAGGGTGGGGACTACCTGGTCTACTGCCATGTCGAGAGCGTGTCGCGGCAGGGAGCGCAGAAGCTGGTGGACGCTGGCTTCATCAACGTCTACCGCCTGGAAGGTGAATACGGGGCCTGGGTCGATGCCGGGTATCCCATAGAATAATAGCCGGAAGTCAAGGGCAATATGCTAAATCATCCAGCCAAGAAATACTATTGTCGTTAGGGAGTCTTAAGGCAAAGAACGTCTGGTCGAAGATCAGACGTTCTTTGTTTTCTCCAACACACTTTACCATCAAGGTCGGTGGTGTGGCTTGAGCCCGCTATGGTAAAATTGGGGAGAAGCTAGCGAAAGAGGAGGATAAATCTTTTGGCCAAGTCAATTAAGGGAACCAGGACCGAGAAAAACCTGCTTACCGCCTTTGCCGGCGAATCGCAGGCCAGGAACCGCTACACCTTTTTTGCCAGCAAGGCGAAAAAGGAAGGATTTGAGCAAATCGCCAGCATATTTACCGAAACCGCGGGCAACGAAAAGGAGCACGCCGAGGTATTCTTTAACCACCTTCAGGGAGGTGATGTCGAAATCACGGCTGCTTATCCGGCCGGGATGATTAAAGATACCAAATCAAACCTCGAAGCCGCCGCCGCCGGAGAGCAACTGGAATGGACTACTATTTATGCGGATTTCGCCCAGATTGCTAAAGACGAAGGTTTTTCCGAGATAGCACACTCCTTCGAGCAGATTGCCAAGGTGGAGATGTTCCACGAAGCTCGATATCGCAAACTGATCCAGAATGTGGCCAACGGAGCGGTTTTCAAGAGGAAAGACAAGGTCAAGTGGCACTGCCGTAACTGCGGCTATGTGTTTGAGGGTACCGAAGCACCGCAGGAATGTCCGGCCTGCAAGCATCCCCAAGCATACTATGAGTTACTTGCCGAGAACTACTAAGCAGACCTTAGGTCGTAACCAGAGTGTCATCGATGTTCGTTTCATGGTAATATAAGCAGGATATTCTTACCGAAAGGGCGTCTACTATCAGCAACCGGACGCCCTTTTCAATGGTTCGTTGGTAGAATTAGAAGAACGGTTAAGGAGGAACAAGCTTTGTTGGATCTTGAACTACTCTGCCCTGCCCAGTTCATCGAAGGACGTAACAAGTTCGCGGAACCAGACAAACCGTCGACTATCGAGCCTGATGCCTACATCGAATACATCCCGAAAATAAGCTGCAGCATAACCGGAATAAACATGTTTGTCGCCTGGCCCAAGATCACCGAAAACCAGGTCAATAAACTCACCATCTACGCCGATTATTTGGATCATCCCACTGATATCGTAATCACCGAAGGTAAGATGACCTTTGAGCAGGGTGAAGAACCCTCGGAGAACTGGCGGGCAATAGAAATCGTGCAACCGGTAGTCCTCATTGCTCATAAAAGATACTGGTTGCAGTTTTCTGACCTGAAAACCGAGCTGGCCTTCTATGCCGGTTCAAAAGGCGACCAAATTCTGACCCGGACTAAAGCAGACAAGGGTTGGAAAACCAAAAGTGATTTCCTGATGCTCCGGGTCTACGGCAGAGTCCTCCCGGTCGCTTTCCTGCATTAGCCCGCAAGGTACTCTATCCCTGAGGCCGTGCGATAATTAAGTAGTGGTATCGCCCCGCTTCGGGCCGGCAAAGTCGTTAAGGACAATACCGAAAAACACGATCTCGGCACCAGACTAAGCCACGACACCTTTTACCCGACTGGTAATGCCCCTTTTTGCTCTCGTCGAGCTAAATATAAAGCGCAATGCTTCATTATTCTAAAGCGGGAGCATTGTGTTATAATCAACTCTGATATGGGACATTCAAAACACATCTTAGCCGGTGTGGCCATTGTTGCCATCTGGCTGGCGGTACTTTTCGTGGGCAGATACGGGGGCAGCCTAAACTACGAAAGCCAGCGTATCGATCAGACCATAACCGCAGAACTACCCATCGTCTTCCTGGTGGCAATTTGTGCGGTCGTGGCAACCATCGCTATTGCCCGAAGGGCCTTCAGAGAGTAGCCCGTCGCCAGCAGCCGGTCAAGACAAACTAGAGCAATATGGTTACACAGCAAGGACGGCAATTACTCGTTTGAATTTCTGTTTATTATGGACTAACATAGATACGGCGCGGGCAAAGCGTCACCAATTCTCGGAGGTCTCCGACTGGACAAGACCTGGAAGCCAATAGTTGCTGGTATCCTGGCCATCATCGCTGGTTGCATGGGGATCGGGGGTGGGCTATCGATACTCACCCTTGGCGCAACTCTCATCGACATGCCCGGCCTATATCAAGCGATAATCGACTTGATCGGGAGTGCCACCGCGCTCGGTATGCCGCTGTCAGTCGCCTCCGGACTCGGGGCGATTCCGGTTACTTTTGGCATTATCGCCATCATCGGGGCCAGTTTTACCTTAAGAAGAACAAACTGGCCGATGGCACTAACTGGTTCTATCTTAGCCATCCCGATCGGTATTCCCGTCGGAATAATAGCAACCGTTTTTCTGGCCCAGGGCAGAAACGAGTTCAAGTAGCATGAGCCGACCACCTAGTATTTTAACTATTGGCCGCCGTCTCCAGAGACAACTACTACCCAACACTAACTAAATATCGTAGACTAAATCCTTGGGTAAAAATCAGACTATCTGAACCGAAATTAGACCGCAGAGAAGGAGGCTTTAACCATGATCAAGAAAGTCGATCGCACATTCTACCCGGACCCCAGGTTTCCGGACTACCCTTACCCGGAGTGGGAATCTCGAATTGCGCGGGCGCGGAAGCTGATGGCGGAGAATGGCGTAGACTGTTTGGTGGTCTGGGAACGGGAAAACAACCGATATTTCTTCGGGTTCCAGACGATACACTGGTGCATGAAAAGTATCCACCCCGCGGTGGGTATCATTCCTTTAGAAGGAGAACCAATTATCATCGTCCCCAACCTTTTCCAGGGTAATGCGGAGGGGTTAACCTGGGCGAAAGACATCCGGGTCGTCCCGGACCCCCACCAGCCTAAGGTACAGCGAGAATTACCCGGCGACGTGGCCAAGGTGATCCAGGAAATAGGCTACGGGAATAAACGCATCGCCTGGGAATCGGGACCGCTGGGCTGTATGTACATCCCCCGGCCGGTAAACGATATCGATGCTCTGCGAGCCGCTTTACCCCAGGCCAAGTTTGTCGACGGTGACAAGGTCATCTGGGGCTGCCGCATGATCAAGTCGGCACTGGAGATAGACCGGATCCAGAGGTCCGTACACGCCACGATTGCGGTTGAGCTGGCGATCGTCGCGGGATACCGCCCGGGCATGAGCGAGGTAGACCTGATGAAAATCATCAACCGGGCCGCCGCCGAGCAAGAAGGCATGCGGCTCGGCGACGATAATGCGGGCTGGGCACACTTTATCTGCAGCGCCGATAAAGCCTCTATGGCTGATATTCAGGCCCTCGAAGGAGCGCCGATAACCAGGGACCACGCGATCCAATATGATGGGACCTGCTACTACAAGGGGTACGGTCCGGATAACTGCCGGATCTGGCAGGTCGGCCCGATTACGCCGGAAATCAAGCGTGCCTACGATACCATTTTTACCGCCGAAGACGCCTCGGCAGATATGCTCAAGGCCGGCGTCAAAGCCAACGAAGTATACGAGGCAATGTATCGGGTGGTCAGAGAAGCGGGCTATAAAGACTTCGACATGGGTGGCCATGGTACCGGTATCGATTCTCACGAGCCGCCGTCCATTGACGCCTGGAACGAGCAAATGATCGAAGAGGGGATGGTGCTTTCCATCGAACCCTGGTTCACCACCGCAGAAGGCGGTCTGTTCGGCATCCAGGACACCTACGTCGTCACCAAGACCGGCTGTATCAAGATAGACGGGCTCGACCGTAATATCATTCAAGTCTATCATCCCTTCGATTAATAAACGGGACAGCCGAAATCCGAGAATCAACGTAAGGAGGATATTCAAAATTGGCTTTGGTAAAGCTCGAACCGAAAGACTACATTACCGACGTTCCCCGATTTCCCGATTTTCCTCAAGCTGAGTACCAGAGAAGAATTAATCGCGCCAAAGAGCTAATGAATCAAAATGAGGTCGATTGCCTGGTCGTCTGGAAACGAGAAGACGTCAGGTACTTCTTTGGTTTCCAGACCACGCACTGGGAGATTCCCAGCATCCAACCGGCAGTCGGCATCATCCCTCTCGATGGGGAGCCGGTGCTGGTGGTACCCGACCTCCTACTGATCAATGCCCAGGCGTTCTGCTGGATAAGAAACATCAGATTCCAACCGCGGGCGCACGAGGTTCCCAAGGAAAGGGCAGTCCCGAAAGAAGTAGCCAGCGTGGTCAAGGAGATCGGGTGCGGTAACAAGAACATCGCTCTGGAAACAGGCCCGCTCGGCTGTATCTGGATACCACGGCCGCTATGCGATATCGAGGCGTTTAAGAACGAATTACCCGATGCCAGATTTGTCGACGGCGATAAGGTGATCTGGGGCTGTCGGATGATCAAGTCGCCCCTGGAAATAGACCGCATCAGGCAAGCCTGTACCGTCATTGCCCGCTGCCACTCGGCGGTGGTCGAGGGATACCGTCCGGGGATGACCGAGATGGACATCGGTAAGATCATTCACGGCGTGGAGGTGGCGTCCGGTGACTTTCGCGGCGGAGACACCACCATCTGCGACCATATCATCTGCAGCCTGGAAAAAGAAGGAGTTGCCGACTGCCTGGCCCTTGACGACGTCATGATCACCAGGAACGACTACATTCAGGTTGACCTGCAACACAAGCACAAGGGCTACTGGGCCGACATCGCCCGCATCTTCCAGATTGGGCCGATTGACGACCAGACAAAGAGAAACTATGAACTGTGTGCCGAGGGGCTGGAAATCGGGGCGACCATGATCAGACCGGGCGTACGAGTCTGCGACGTTTTCCATGCGGCCCAAAAACCGGTAAAGGACGCTGGTCTGGCACCGATCGAGATGGCGGGGCACGGTATCGGTCTGGATGTCCATGAACCCCCCTCCGTTGACGCAACTAACGAAATGCTGCTCGAGGAAGGCATGGTCATGTCCCTGGAGGTCTGGATCTTCACCAGCCTGAAGCGAAATGGTGGCCAGGGCGTCTTCGGCTTCGAAGACCAGTATGTGGTCACGGATAAAGGTTATGAGAGGATAGAGGGACTCGACAAGCGAATCATTCAAGTCTCACATCCAATCTGTTAGGAGATGGCGATGCAAAAAGTAAAGATACTGTGCGTGGCGGGCAGTCCCCGGAAGAACGGCAACACCACCAAGCTGGTGAAGCGAGCAATAGAGGGGGCGATGAGCGTGCCCGGTGTCGAAACCGAACTGTATGAGATGGGCGGGAAGAAATTCCATCACTGTACCGGCTGTCTTAATTGCGCTGAGACCGGGGTCTGCGTCTTCAAGGATGACCTTCCTGATTTTATCAACAGATATATGCAGGCGGACGGTATCATCTGGGGATCCCCGATCTATCACATGTCAATTACCGGTCTGATGAAGAATGCCATCGATCGAATGGGTAACTCAACGCTGTGTAACTGGGTCAAGCGCGGGCTGGAGATCCCACGGCTCAGTAAAGTATGCGGGACACTTACCGTGGGCGCTCACCGCTACGGTGGCCAGGACCTGGTCAATATCTTCATGATAAATAGTTCCCTGGTGATGAATGGGGTAGTCGTCTCGGGCGATACCATGCTGGGGAATTACATCGGCGCCGCCGCCAATACCGGCGAAGTTACTCTGGAGCGGCTGAGAAGCAAGGAAGTCGTTCTGGACGACAAAGAGGGGCTGGAGTGTGCGGTAAACCTGGGCAAGCGGGTCGCCGAGATGACCAAGATCGTCAAGGCGGGTCTGCAGGCACTCAAGGGAGAAATGCCGAGCGAATATTATTACGTCTGGGAGGAAGCAAAATGAAACCAGTCGGTTTATACATGTTTGTCGATCCAAGCGCTGATCCGGCCCAACACCGGGCCGAAATCGAGACACCGAAAATCAAGATGCTGGTCCAGGGAGTGCGAAGCATCGATGAAGGTGCCGCTATGGCCAAGCAACTGGTTGCCGAGGGCGTCTCCCTCATCGAGCTATGCGGTGCCTTCGGTTATGCCGGGGCCAAAGCCGTATCCGACGCGGTCGGTGATCGAGCCTCGGTGAGCCCGACAGTGAGTCAGGTCCTGGATGCCCCCAAGCTGGCTAAAATACTGGAAACCTGGAGTTAGCCGGAGAGCCGACGAGCCGCAATCTCCGCTACTACTTAGAAAAGCCAGGCGTCGGCCTAACCCTCATTGGCCGGGGCAGGAGCGAAGCGAGCAGCGGTAACCAACGGCGGGGAAGTAACCCGTCTGCGCGCAAGTATTGACTCGGTAGTTGGTTCTCGGTATCAGTCCGCTCGCTCCCTGTTTACTTAGCATGCCATCTTAGCGTAAAATAAGTAGCGCCAAGTTAATACCCAATCCGAAGATCAACCAGTTTCGGTGGTACCAGGAATACAGCCCGGAATTTTGATTAAAGTGGTTTCATAAAAGGGGAGACCTTCTGATTTATGCTTCCTGAGATTACTCTTGCCTGGGCGATCCGATGGGGTGTCATTGCCTCATCACTATCTCTCTACTATATCGTCTTTTCACTCGGCCTCGTCCTAACCTTTGGCCTGCACAAAGTGATTAATTTTGCCCACGGTGCCATCTATATGGTGGGAGCCTATATCGGCTTAGTGGTCTTCACCCTTACCGGTAATTTCGGTGCCGCCATGATCGCGGGGTTCGCCGGCCCCTTTGCTCTCGGAGCTCTCTTTGAGCGCGGGCTCATTAGCCGACTATACGGAGCGGACCCATCGAGTAGCTTCCTGGTCACCTTTGGTTTGAGTTTCATCCTGGTCGGAATCGTAAAAGCGCTGGCGACCGCGCAGTACCGAGCGTTCGATGTTCCCGGAATCCTCGCCGCGAGGCTAGATATCGCTGGCGCCACGGTGCTCTCCTACCGCCTGTTTTTCATTGGCATCGCGGTGGCCATCATTATCGGAGTGCATTTGTTCCTGACCAAGACCAAGGTCGGCAGTATCGTTCGGGCGGGTACCGCCGATAGCACCGCGGTCGAAGTACTGGGCATCAACATTAAAAACTACTTCACCCTGATGTTCGGCATCGGTAGCGGGCTGGCCGGCCTTACCGGAGTCTTATTCGCCCCGCTGTTTAATGTCTATCCGGTCATGGGCGACGAGGTCCTGCTCTGGGGTTTTATCGTCGTCATTATTGGCGGACTGGGTAGCTTTGTGGGGAGTATCATCGGTGGCATAATCATTGGTGTCCTGCATAGTCTGGGGAGCCTTGTCTTCGGCGAATATGTCATGTTCGCTACCTATGCGCTCCTGATTATCGTCCTCTCGGTGAGGCCGCGGGGGATATTCGGGGGGAGGGAAAGCTGATGACTCGTTCCAGATTACTTCATCTCCCCTGGGAGGACCGGATATTTGCCATCGTTATCGTGGCGGTAATCATATTTGGCGCCAGCCAATCGGTCCTTGATTTTTCTCCTTTTTACCTCAACTTTGTTTCCAATATTCTGATTTTTAGCATCGCGGCTCTATCCTATAACCTGCTCCACGGGTACACCGGCCTGATCTCACTGGGAAGTGCTGGATTCTACATGGTCGGAGCCTACGGCGGGGCGCTGGCGATGCAGTCCCTGGGCAATAACTTTGGTATCGGGCTACTTGGTGCTCTGGGCATGTCCGCCGCCTTCTCGCTGATTGTCGGTAGTGTCGCCACTCGTATCCGGGGGGTATATTTCCTCCTGATTACCTTTGCCTTTTCCATGCTACCCTGGCTATTGATCAAGGGACCCCTAAGGGACATCACCGGGGGGCATACCGGCATGCATCTCAGGATTGTGCCGTCGTTCTTTTTCGATATTGGCGACTCCTCCCTCTTTCTCTTCTTCACCATGGGAATTTTAATGATGATTCAGTTCTTCATACCCCACCCAGTATCACTGGAATTCAGCAGCGTCATCTACAAGTGGATCATCGTGCTCATGGCATTTGCCTTGGTTCTGGCGATCGGCAATCTCATCCGGCATCACACAAACAAGATCCGGCGAAAAAAGGAAGACTGGCCTTACAGCATCGTCACGCTTACCGGCATGGTAGTAATGGCGATCATAGGCCTTGTGTGGGGTGTTGATCCTGATTCATTATACCAGAGTATTTACCTGAATGTTATGGCTCCATTGGGTGCTACGATGTTCGCTATCCTGGCCTATTACATGGCATCCGCCGCCTATCGTGCATTTCGCGCACGAAGTCTGGAAGCTACCTTGCTCCTGGCGTCGGCTTTCATCGTCATGATCGGGTTCATGCCCTTTGGCCAGTACATACACCCTAAATTTCCTGCGTTCGCCGAGTGGGTAATGAAGGTGCCTAATATGGCCTCGCAGCGTGGCATTCTTCTGGGCGTGGCGTTTGGTTCTATTGCCACAGCATTGAAGATCATTCTCGGTATTGAACGTTCCTGGCTCGGAGGGAAAGAATGAAGTGGTATGACCGGATCACCACGATCGACCGACGCATAATCTACATACTACTCACCGTGCTTGTGATCCTGCCCTTTTTCGTTAACGTGACCATTCCTCAAAAGATCATGCCGCAGACCCAGCGGCTCTTCGACTTCATTGAATCTATTCCACCGAACGACAAAGCGGTCATGATTTCATTTGACTACTCTCCACAGACCATGCCCGAGTGTCATCCAATGGCTCAAGCGTTATTGAAGCATTGCTTTGCACGTGGCATACCGGTCATCGGCCTGTCATTTGAGCCGGAGGCCCCGGGTCTTGCAGTCGATGCTTTGACCCGGGTCGTCCACGAGATCGACAGTCTTGCTACGAGTCCCCAGGACTCACTCATATACGGAGTCAACTATGCTTACCTGGGCTGGAAGTCGGGCAGGATCGCGGCGCAACTCGACATGGGCGAATCAATAGCCGGGGTGTACCCCAGGGATTATTTTGGCAATCCCATCGATTCCTTACCCTTGATGCGGAAGGTAAGGAATTACAAGAATGTTGCCATTGTCGTAATTCTCGCTTCGGCGGATTATCCGATCGACTGGATACGTTACCCACAGACACGATATGGTGTCAAGGTGGGTGCCGGGCTAACCGCGGTCATGGCGCCGCAATACTATCCATTCGTGCAAACGGGCCAGGTCTCCGGATTAATGTCCGGAATGAAGGGAGCAGCCGAGTACGAGAATCTGGTGCTGAAACACGGATACGCGCGTACTTTGGGCACTGCCGAGACCGGCATGAACTCCCAATCAATGATCCACATTCTGATCATGGTTTTCATACTCCTGGGCAATGTCGGCTATCTCTTCTCCCGCCGCCGGCAAAAGAAAGGCAAACATGAATAAGATGCTGTTTCGGCACAGGCTTCAGGATCGCAGCATTGTAATCGCTGGAGACATCCATGAGTGGTGATCCCTGGATCTGGATAGGTGCGGTCTTGACTTTGATGATCTTCTCATTTTTGTACAAGGATAACCCGTTCTACAAATTTGGCGAGCATCTTTTCGTTGGTGTCGCCAATGGTTATTATATTGTATACTACTGGCACAATGCACTGAAGCCGAACCTCTTTGAGCCGCTGAGTGCTGGTCAGTTCATCTACATCGTTCCGCTGCTCCTAGGTCTAATGTACTTCACCCGGTTCATACCGCGTGTATCATGGGTCGTTAGGATTCCCATCGGATTCACGATCGGTTGGGGCGCGGGGCTCTCGATACCCGCCTACTTTCAGGCAGACGTGCTCCGGCAGCTCGAGGGTACCATCGTAACACCTGCGACTTTTGCCAACCTCGCCAATGGATTATGGGCAGTTATCATCCTCGTTGGCGTGGTCTGCACTCTCGTCTACTTTTTCTTCTCGAAAGAACATAAAGGTGTTCTCGGCCACGCTTCAAGACTTGGTATTATTTTCATAATGATCGGTTTCGGTGCTTCGTTCGGCTACACGGTAATGGCAAGAGTTAGTCTGTTGATCGGCAGAATACAATTTCTGCTGGGTCCGTGGCTGGGTCTGATCGACTAGTTTTCTGCAAGCCGGACACCATATGTTCGTGACTCTATTTTTCTATTTTGGAGACCTGAATGAAGTCACAAAAATTTGACAAATACCTGGTTGTCCGTCTTGAAAAAGGTGAAGAGATCATCAGTGCTCTGACCCAAGCGGTCAGCAAAGCAAAGATCCAAGGTGCATTCTTCTACGGCCTTGGTGTAGGTCAAAATATTGAACTCGGATATTTCGATGCCCATGCACAAAAATACATAAAGAAGGAATTCAATGACGAATATGAATTCACCAGTTTCTCAGGAAATGTATCAATGGTCAATGGCGAACTGAGTATCCATTGTCATGTTACTATCACGGATAATCATTTCAATGCCTACGGCGGTCACCTGTTTCACGGTACAGTACCCGCAACGCTAGAGATAATCGTATTTCCTTTCACTGAACCAATTACCCGCAAAAAAGATGATGCTACCGGTCTGAACCTGTTAAAGCTAGAGGGTAATGGAGACAAGCTACATTAAAAGGAGTTATTATGCTTGAATATAAATCTCCTCAGATCAGCAAGAAAGCAAACGCGATCATGGAACGTGACAAAATGGTAATGTTCGGAGCTCATACAAGGACCAGTGAAATTCCGCTCGTTGTCGACCATGCAAAAGGCGCTCACGTAACTGATGTTGACGGTAAGACATACCTTGACTTCGGTGCCGGTTTCGCGGTTGTGGGCACGGGCCACTGCCATCCCGATGTGATCCAGGCAGTGAACGAGCAGATCCAGAAATTGATTCACATATCAGGCAGCGATTTCTATTACATGCCGCAGATCGAACTGGCGGAGAAGATGATCGAGATCACACCTGGAGATTTTGACAAGCGCGTATACTTCGGCAGTTCAGGAGCCGAAGCGGTCGAGGCTTCCCTGAAGATCGCACGTTATTACACGCGCCGCCCCAGAATGATAAGCTTCCTCGGCGCCTTCCATG
>Ga0209536_100006678_pt1 | contig 17572 bp, 15 predicted proteins | sample DeeMarSeWOR28_12_FD_187461 | JGI IMG/M metagenome (GOLD analysis project Ga0209536, IMG submission 187461) | Marine sediment microbial communities from White Oak River estuary, North Carolina - WOR-2-8_12 (SPAdes) (version 2) | ecosystem: Environmental > Aquatic > Marine > Intertidal zone >... | reverse complement strand
TGGAAGTGGAAATAGTAACGAAAGATATCCGGTTCAGGGGCAATACCATCCGCTACTCCTTTCCTGCACATTCATTGACGCAGATGGAAATTCCCGTCAATCAACCCTGATTCCACGCCGACAGGTCCCGCTCAGCCATGTATCGTTCTGCAGATCGGGACCGGATGGATACTGATCTATGGATGAATGCCTTCATACAGGGTCAGCAGGAATTCCACCAGCCTGGATGGTTCCAGCCACCTGGTAACCACCACCAGATCATTTTCATGATCAACGATGATATAATTCCCTCCGAATCCTGAAGCGTAAAAGGCCGACTGGGGTGCCTCCTGCACTGATCTGGGTCCCCTGTTCAGCCACCACATGTAACCGTAGCCTTCGTTCACAGGAGAGGGCTGAGTGGCCATTTCTATCCATTCTTCGGATATGAGCCGGTTCCCACTCCAGTTCCCGTGGCGTGCAAACAATAATCCAAAGCGGGCCTGGTCGAGGGTATTGATAAACAATCCACCTCCGGAATGGCCTCCTCCGCTGACGGACTGAACCTTCACTCCGTCCACGTTCACCCATGAAGTCGAGTAACCGTACCACCGCCAGGTGGAGGAAGCACCTATGGGATCCATGATATATGCCTTTAACACCTGTGACAGGGGTTCTCTCCATACCTGGAGCAGCGAATAGGCCAGCAGATTCACCCTCACATCGTTGTATTTGAAAAAGGTTCCCGGTTCGTGCAAATCACGGTACTTCCATTGATCCAATCCGCCGTCACCAGCCGGCCTGTCGCCCCAATCAGGCATCCCGAAAAGCGTACCCGACCAGTCGGATGTCTGGTTCAGCAGATGTTCCCAGTTTATCTGATTGTTATGCGCTCCGTCAAAGGTGCCATCCCATACATACTCAGCAACAGGATCCGTTACGGAACGAATCAGGTCGTGATCATAAGCAAGCCCTGCCACAGTGGACAGATAGCTCTTGGTCACACTGAATGTCATATCCACCCGGTGGATGTCGCCCCACTCGGCAACAATATATCCATCCTTTACAATCAAACCGGCAGGACCGCCCCGCTCTTTGGTGGGTCCTACAATCTCAATGAAAGGCTCAAAACCGAAAGATGACAGGATGGCAATCCTCAAATCGGTTGAACCGGAGTATTCATGGGCCATGGCAAAATCGACCGCTTCACTTACCTTTTCAGCATCCATCCTAAGTTCAGCCGGATTGCCACGCTGCCATTCGTCTTTATCAGGGAAATACTGGGCGCTTATTGTAAAGGCCAGCAGAAGTAGGCCTGATGAGAAAAGGCTCTTGATTAATTTTGTTGTGGGTGCTTTCATAATATGCTGTTTTTTGAGGGTTTTTGCTCAAAATACATCATGCACCACCCCCATGTCAATCCAACCAAAGTAGGAAACTGAACAATCCTACTTTGGTAGGATATCACCCGGTTTTCAAAATATTGAACTCAACAGCCGTGAGTCCGCTTCACAATGCTAATTTTGTATAGTTGAAGCCAAATAGCCTCCGGCCGGTTGTATACAGTAAAATTCTCATTAAAAAAGAAAGCTATGTCCCACGATGAAATGATTGAAAAAATCAGGAGTAAAACCGGTTTCATTTGCGACATGGACGGGGTCATTTACCATGGGAACCAGGTCCTGGACGGGGTCATTGAATTTGTAGCATGGCTGAAACAAGAGAAAAAGAAATTTGTCTTTTTAACCAATTCCAGCGAGCGGACCATCGAGGAGCTTCGGGCGAAGTTACTGCGAATGGGCGTTGATGTGGATGTGGACCATTTCTATACCAGCGCCCTGGCAACCGCAGCTTTCCTGAGGAGCCAGAAGCCCGAAGGAAGTGCATATATCATCGGGGAAGCTGGGCTGATCAATGCACTTTATAACAATGGCTATACCAGCAACAACATCGATCCTGATTACGTGGTAATGGGGGAAGCCAGGTCCTACAGCTACGAGATCATTGAAAAGGCGGTAAACCTGGTCAGAAGAGGTGCCAGGCTGATAGGAACCAATCCTGACATTTCCGGTCCGATTGAAAATGGAATTGCCCCGGCTACCAAAGCACTGATATCACCTATTGAACTGGCTACCGGAAAACAGGCCTATTTTGTTGGAAAGCCCAATCCCCTGATGATGCGGATCGCCCTGAAAAAGATAGGTGTCCAGAGGGAAAATTCGATCATCATCGGTGACAGGATGGATACCGATATTGTGGCAGGTATTGAAGCAGAAATTGACACCTGCCTGGTATTATCCGGTATCTCTGATGAGCGAACCGTAGATGAATTTGCCTACAGGCCACATTACGTCCTGAAGGGTGTCAACGAGATCGTCAAGGATTATAGAGCCCGGTAGCTGTGTCTGGCAGGGGAATCAATCCAGCCCCAGTTTTTCAATATATTCCTCGCCCCATACGCGGGTGACCACATCCCTGGCATAGTCCCTGAAGAATGCAGATTTGGTGGCGTTGCCCAGGTCTTTATAAGCATTCATTAATCCGATGAGGATGGGGACGTTATCCGGATACTGATGAAGTCCTGCCGTATAGTACTCAATGGCCTTTTCATGGTCTCCGGCATCACGATTTTGCTTTGCCAGGCTAATATATGCTTCAATATCCCCCAGTTTACCAGCCGGAGAGGTCTTTGTAATATCTTTGGATTTTGTAGTAATGAAACTGCAGGGTACTTCCCGGGTTACTTTCTCGGTAACACTACCCATGAGGATCCTGCTCAAGCCGGTTCTCCCCGTGGTTCCCATGATTAAAAGATCGATTTTACCTTTTTCTATGGCTGTTCCAATCTGATCTTCCGGAACACCCTCCAGAATCAGTTTCTCATATGGAACCGATCTCAGGTCGAATCCTGAGAGGAATTTATCAAATTCTTCGTGCTGCTTTTTCTTCAGTATTTCGTTTTCATTTTCATTATCCACACTCAACCTGGGGGAATGGATGCTCAGCGGCGTAAATACATTCACTACCGATAGCTTAGCTCCCATTCTGGATGCCAGGGTGATGGCATTATTAAGGGCCCTTTCAGAGGCATCGGAGAAATCAACCGGACACAAAATGTTGCGCACTGGCAGTTGATCCGGTTTCCTTACTACCCATAGAGGGACCTGGTTTTTGCGCATAAGCTTTTCTATCATCGTGCTCAGCGGAAACCGGCCCTCTTCGGTATCACTCCCCGATCCGGCAATGATCACATTGATGTCCCGTTGAATGGCAGCATGAATAATTCGTTCAAAGATCACCCCTTTTTCAACAGTAAACTCCATGCGCTCACTGATAGATTCATCCACCAATTCTTTCATATCCTGATATTTTTGCCATACAGTCTCACGGAGCATTTGTTCTGTTTCGGCCGAAAGTGATTCCTCTCTGATTACATGCAGAACGATCAGTTTTGAGTGAAACAGCTCCGAAATCTTCGCTGCATAAAGGAAAGCATTGATGGAGGATTCTCTGAAATCAACAGGAACGAGTATGTTTTGTAAAAGTTTCATGTCTTTGGGTATTTCTATTTAATCTCTTTTGCTGGATTTATGGGTCGTTTTCGATATCGAATGGGCAGCCAGCGGTGCGGTCAGGTAGATGAACAAAACTACGAGAACCGCTTTGACAAAGACTGCTACAGTGAGAAAATAGAGTGCCACCCCCGTTACAATCAGAAGCAATCCAAAAGAGGTTGCTTTGGTGGTAGCATGCATCCTGCTTAAAACGTCTCTGAAACGGAGCAATCCGATCGCAGCAATCAGGATGAAGAGGGATCCTGTAAGTAATAGTATGGAGATAATGATTTCTTTCATCGGTTATGCTTCAGGTAAATAGAGATCGCTACGGTGCCCATGAACGAAATGAGCGAAATAACAATGGCAATATCAAAATAGACCATTTTGTCGGCCAGGATCGCATATATTAAGATGTATCCCATCACAATAGAGGCAATCAGATCCAGTGCAACAATCATATCGGCCGACTGCGGACCACGGATCAGACGTACCAGTGCAAGTACCATTGCTGCGAGCAGTGTACTGAAGGATATGATCATCAATATTTGCTGGATTCCCGGTTCCATAGGTTGAATCATTCAGTGAATTTGCGGATCTTGTTCATCATCTGGTTTATCTCTCGTTCGGTAGCCTCCCTGCGGTCCATATAGAGGAGATGAACCAGTAGCGTATTCCGGTTCCTGTCCAGATCCATGCTGAGTGTCCCCGGGGTCATGGAGACCAGGTTGCTGAACAGTAATATACCGAAATTGGAGCTGATATTCACCTCCATCTCAATCGTGCCCGGATTGATACGCATCCTCGGCGATAGAATATCATAGGCGACAAAGAGATTCGCTGTGATGATCTTCCACAGGTAAAACCCAAGGAACGGGAAAAATGATAATATCTTTCGGATCAATTTCATTTTACTATCTCGACATCACACTTTCCATGTAGAGAACGGGATCAAGCAGGGCACTTGCTGCGTCCATGGTAAACTCAAATATCGGGCCTGCAAAGATTCCCATCAGTACCGTGGCAGATCCAAGGATCAAGCTTGGCAGAAGATCGGTGAACCGGAGCCGGATGGTTTCTTTTTTGACCTGTTGTTCAGGTGACTTTTTAAGAAATGCCTCGTTCCAGATCTTGATCATCGAATAGAGTGTAAGCAAACCGGTAAGAATGGCAACTCCCGTGATGATGTAGTGTCCATCCTGGAAACCCGCCTTGATGAGGATAAATTTGGCGAAAAAACCGGATAGCGGCGGAATACCGGCAAGGGCAAATGCCGGAATAATAAAGAGCACCGCGAGACCGGGACTTTCCCTGAAAAGTCCCCCGACCTCCTTCAGCGAATAACTGCCACGTTTACGGTTGATCAATCCCGACACCAAAAACGTATTGGTTTTGGCCAACATATTGTGCATGGTGAAGAATATGGCCCCTGCAATACCCAGCGGTGTAAAAATGGCCAACCCCATCAACATGTAGCCGATCTGGCTGATAATATGGTAAGAGAGGATTTTCCTGGTTTCGTACCTCGAGCTGGCGGCCATACCGCCCACTACCATGGTGAGTCCTGCAATGACGAACAACAGGTTGTGCCAGAAGAGGGGATCCTGCACAAAGAAAAGAGTGAAAAAGCGGATCATTGCGTATACCCCAACTTTGGTCAATATCCCTGCAAAAAGAGAGGACACGGTGATATCCGGAGTGTGATAGGATGCCGGTAACCAGTAGTAGAGGGGGAATACTGCTGCTTTGATCCCGAACGCCAGGAAAAAGAGCATCGCTGAGGAGTTGATCAGGATGGACTGTTCGTCGTCCATCAAAATCTGGGCCAGGTGGGCCATGTTCAAAGTCCCTGTTTTCCCGTACAGCAGACCAATACCTGCCAGGAAAAAGAGTGAGCCAATGAGGTTTAAGGCCATGTACTTGATACCTGCCCGCAGCTGATCCTTTGAGAATCCGAGGGTAATCAATACAAAAGAGGAGAGCAACATGATTTCGAACCATACATAAAGATTGAAGATGTCTCCCGCCATGAAAGCTCCGTTGATGCCCAGGATGAGGGTGAAAAAAAAGAAATAAAACTTTGTCAGGTGGGTTTTCCCAAGCGGTGTATGTAGGGTGAAAATTGAAATGGCCACAATAATCACCGATGAAACTACCAGGAATAGCGCACTCATGCGATCGATAACTATGGAAATGCCGAAAGGTGCCTCCCATCCTCCCACCACCATGGAGAGAATGTCACCCTTTAAAACCTCCCGCATGATCAGGACAGAAGTGACAAGCAGCAGCATGCTGCCTGAAATACCAACAATTGCCGCTGTACGCCTCACCCTGATGACAAGGTGAAAAATCATCATTACCACAGGGATCAATATGGGCAGGATGGTCAACAACATCATTCTTCTTCTGTAGGTTTTAATTGATCCAGATCATCCGTCCGCGTTTCATGGAACAACCTGTATTTCACCGCCAGCAGGTAGACCACGATTCCAAAACCGATCACCACGGCAGTCAGGACCAGTGCCTGGGGAAGGGGATCTGCCAGTTCCTGCAACGTAGATCCTGCCGCCGGATCAAGAAACACAGGTTCGCCAGGAATGAGCCCGGCAGCCAGGAAAACAAGCAGATTGGTGGCATTGCTCAGGAATATGATACCGATGATAAACTTCAGTACACTGCGCCTCAATAACATATAGACTCCTGCAGTGTAAAGTACCCCGACCAGTATGGCAAGCAAGAACTCCATTAATGCGCTCGATTAAGTGAAAAGAAGAACATCCGGGTAATCCCGATCACACTGAAAAAAACACCGGTGTCAAAAAGCAGGGGTGTGCCCAGTTTCAGCGCACCGAATCCCGGTATAGTCAGCTGTAACCAGTAGCCTTTCATAAAGGAGGCTCCCTGGAACAGGGAAGGAAGGGCGCTAATGAGGATCAGAAGCAGACCAAAAGCAATGAACTGTAACGGAGGCCATTTCATTTGCCTGATCACAACCTCGATGTCATAGGCATATCCTTTCATTACCATCGACAAGCCTGCGAGCAGCCCGGCAATAAAGCCGCCCCCAGGCTGGTTATGTCCTCTGAGCAATGCGATGACGGCAAACAACAGCAGCAAAAATCTGACATATCGCTGAGCAATCTGTAGCAGGGCCGAATTCATGTTTGCTTCTTTTTTACGTTAAACAACAGGGCTGCCCCCACAGCAGCAATGATCAATACAATGACCTCACCCATGGTGTCCATCGCTCTGAAATCCACCAGGATCACATTTACCACATTCCTGCCGAATGCTTCCGTGTAACTTTTCTCAAGAAAATAATCGCTGATGGGATGGTTGAATTCCAGGTGGATCGCCTTGATGGCCATCACCGTCATCACACTACCGAAGGATAACGCGATCAGGAGATCTCTGATCTTGGTTCTGGGTGTTGAAAGCCTGGCAAATCTCGGCAGCTTCTGCAGTACAAGTACAAACATGACCACCACCAGCGTTTCAACAAGTATCTGTGTGATGGCAAGATCAACTGCACTGTAGTAGAGATAAATCAGTGAAATTCCGTATCCGATGACCCCCATGGCAATAATGGCAGCGATCCTGGATCTGGAAAGCATAGCCGAGACGGTGGCAACAATCATCACCGCGACCAGAATGGATATGTTCAGGGGCTGAAGGGAGAAGGCGGCTTCGGGCTTCCAACCCCAGGTATAGATGACCTGGAACCAGATAGCTGCAGCTGCAAATACGAAGATGGTCAAAATATAATAGCGGTGATAACCGTGCTGGAGCAGGCTGGTCTTCCGGTCGGAAAAACGAACGAAACCTTCAATACCCGACTGAAATAAATCTGCCGGACTGATAGCGAAAACCCGGTTGTTGAGTTCCGTCCATGATTTAAGTATCTGAGGTTTTCTAATTATCAACAGGGTGAAGCTAATACCGGTAAGCACAGTGAAAAGGCTCAGGAAGAAGACCTCATTGAATCCGTGCCATAACTTCAATTTCACGGAGGTGGGCTCAGTCAGCACTGAGAATAATGCTGATTCAATGAGGGACCTTCCCAGAATTTGAGGGAATACACCCAGAAAAAGACTCAGCAACGCAAGCACCATCGGCCCAATAATCCACATGTACCCTTTTTCGGAAGGAGTTTTTGGAGTACGACCGGGGGCACCCAGGAAAATCCTGTATACAAATAAAAGGGATACAACCACCATCAATATGTTGGACAGGACCCCCAGCACCAATACCAGTCCGGCCACTCCGGGTAACTGGGCTTTTGCTTCATAAATCAGTTCTTTCCCGAGGAAACCAAGCATCGGGGGCAATCCTGCCATTGAAAAAGCAAGCAGCAGGGTAACAATGAAAGAAACCGGCAGTTTTTTTCTCAAACCTCCCATCAGGGTGATGTCCCGGGTTCCCGTTTTCTTTTCGAGCATCCCCGCCACCATGAACAGGGCCGCTTTGTAAAAAGCGTGAACAAACAGGAAGAGCAGTGCGGCTTTGATCGAAGCAGTGGTATCAATGCCCATAAGCAACACCAGTACCCCGAGGGCGTTGATGGTAGTAAAGGCGAGGATTGCCTTGATATCCTTTTTGGTGATGGCCAGATAGGACCCGAGCAGCATGGTCACCACCCCGGCAAGGGAAAGTATGTAAAGCCAATCTTTGGTCCCGCCCAGCACAGGGTTGAGCCTGGCCAGCAGGTAAAATCCTGCTTTAACCATGGTGGCCGAATGCAAATAGGCACTCACCGGACCCGGGGCCTGCATCGCTCCCGGCAACCAGAAATGGAACGGGAATTGGGCCGATTTAGTCAATGCCCCCAGCAGGATCAAGACCAATCCCGGAAGATACTTCGGGCTCTCTCTGATCTGAGAGGCACGCTCCACCCACACTGTGATTTCATAACTCTCCACCACCGTTCCCAACAGAATAATTCCAGCAAGCAGACTCAGTCCACCAAATCCGGTAAGGAACAGGGATTGGAAAGCCGCTTTACGCGCTTCTTCCTTTTCATGGAAGAAACTGATCAGCAGAAAAGACAATACAGTGGTAAGTTCCCAGAAGATAAATAAAACGACCAGGTTTTCGGAAAACACCAGGCCAAGCATTGCCCCGCTGAAAAGGAACAGGTAGATGGAGAACCGCCCTCTGCCTTCGTAGTTTCGCATGTAGGGAAATGCAAACAGAAATACCAGTGCGCCAATTCCGGTGATAAGCAAACCAAAGCTCAGGCTGAGCGCATCCAAACGCAGGTTCAGGTGCAATCCCAGTTCAGGGATCCATGCGAAGTTACTGGCAATGGGACCGGAAGAGATTACCTCCTGCAGTTGAAGGAAGAGGAAACCGAATGTTCCCAGTTGAACAGCGGCAAACAGCAAAGGCCTGAACTCAGAAATAGCTTTGGGCAGCCGAATGAGAAGCAGCGGTAAAAGAAAGTATATGAGGAGTGCGGTAAGCAAAAGTTGAGGAGTTTGAAAAGTTCAATCCAATGCTCTATTTTTAAAAAAAATCCCTACCGGATCAACGATGGTCTTTATCACCTCTCTGAAATTGAAGTCAGTTGCAGAAGCTGTCAGGCTGAGCACCGGAATGGTGGAGCGGTTAATCAGGTGATGGGCAAAAGCACCGATATAGTTATCATAGTTGTACCCTTCCCGGTGGGTCATGATCAGGATCATACCTGCATGAATCTCCTCGGAATAGCTGAGTACCCGCTCGAATGAAGGCCTCTTGTCCTTCTCAAGGATCCGAATTTCGGTTTCGACCCCATTCTGTTCAAGGGTGCGCTTGGCATCCTGCATTTTCTTATAAATAAGGCTCTGTTTGACTCTTACCCCGGGAATAAGAGAAGATACCAGATGGATCTTGGCTCCATAATTCAGCCCGTATACCAATGCGCTGTATATCTGTTTCCGATTCACCTGGGTGAGGTCCATGGGGACTACGATCTCCCTGCCGAACTCGTATGAATTGCCTTTGAGGGTCAGTACCGGCACATGCGATTTGAGTGTGACATGGTACACGGTTGAGCCCAGGTCCTTATGTGCCTCGTCACCCTCATGGTTCTCCCCGAGGATGATCATCCGAACATCTATTTCCCCGGCCATTTGCAGGATGCGTTCATAACGTTTTCCACGGTCCACCCGGCTATGCACTTTCACATCCGGATCTATACCGGAGAGATCCCGGACCATTTCATGCAGCTGGTCTTTGGCCAGGTCAGTGACTTTGACCAGCAGGTTGCCCGATTCGAAAAACTTAGACAGTAATCCGGGAGTTTCGATAATGTTAAGCAGATACACTTCTGAATTTAACTGCTTGGCCAGCTTTACAGCATAAGCTGCGGCCCTTTTTGAAGGCTCCTGGAAATCAACAGGAACCAGTATATATTTTTTATCTTTTCTCATAACTGTTCATCCCATGGAAGATGTTTCACAGCTGCCTGATCCAGAATGATAAGCATAACTGCATCAGATTCATATACTGGATAACACGATAATGGAGGATTGGTTTAATACCTCAATGAAGTTTCTTTGGTGAGCAAAGTCAGTGTGCATGGTGAGTACTACCCAGAAAACCGGGGATCGGTATTCCGGAAAAGACTGAGTTTATTGATCCCTCTCGGGCACAAAGGCCCACTTCTGGTGCAGGATCACTCCCGATTGAGGATCAAGGTCCAGATACTCTCCATGGTAGGCTCCGCCCATGACCCGCAGTATGGTATCGCTCACCGGTAAAACGGGACCATAGGCCCCGGACATGCCCAATACTCCATCTTTCAGCCATATTTCGGTACGTCCTTCTCCCGGTGTTTCCCAGGTGCCACCGGGTATCCGATCCGCACGCCGATAGGAGCCGCACAGGGTTCGCCACAGTTCCGGTACGCTACTCTGCCGGGGATATTTTGGACAAATTTCATGGGAGACATCCATCATATGCAGGATCATGCACCCGGACCCATCCGGTCCAACTTTTCTGAAACTGATCCTGATTTCAGTAAAATCCACCGGCGGTTTGATGATCCGGGTGAGCCCGGTTTTCTCCATCCAGTGGGTGACCCCGAATTCAGTATCACTTTCAGGTAACAGGATCAGAGACAGACCCCCTATACTGGCTTTTAGCTTCTTCCCCTTCCGTTTAACTTCTATCAGGGAGCCAAAAGCCGCGTAGCTTCCCTCCAATTCCTGCATGTCTTCAGACGACACTTCAACCTTTTCCCGTCCTGTCTGATCTGTCTTAATTACCTTTCGATCCTTCCCTCTGGTATCTTCCTGGTTCACCTCCAATACCATATCAAGGATGTTCATGGCAAACTGCAGGGAATAGAAACCGGAAAAGGTGGTGCCGTTCCCGATGAGGGCTATCCCGATCTTGTGTTCAGGCACAAAAGCGATCAGGGAACCAATTCCTTCAGTGGGCCCGCCATCATGCCAGACCAAAGTTTCACCATTTTCCATGCGGGCCAGTTTCCATCCCAAACCCATGGTCTGCGGATCCCCGGGATGGCTGTAATGATCCGCCAGCATGCGGGAAAGCGTTCCCTCTTTATCAAACAGTTCACCCCCGAAAACAGACTGCAGAAACGCAGATAAATCCTCGATGGTCGCATAGAGGTTGCCGGAGGGGAAGTTATTGATGTCGTACTGGAGATAGGGTATATAGTTTCGTTTCTGGTACCCGTATCCCAGTGCCCTGTGAAGGGAACTGTCAATGGCACCGGAATAAAAATCAGCATTCTTCATCCCCAGGTCATTCAGCAGGTTCAGTTTCATATGCTTAAAGAATCCTTCATTTCTCGATTCTTCAATGACCCGGCCAAGGAGATCATACCCCAGATTCGAATACTTGAACCGGGTGGCTACGGGATAGGCACTGTAACAATTTGCAGCGCCACATTCAAATCGCTCCAGGTAATTCAGGTCACGCTCCATTCCTGCCGGCAGGAGGCCCTCATGCCTGGGCAGACCGCTCCTGTGAGCAAGAACGTCCCTGACGGTTATGGAATCATTCCCTGAGAAACTGCTTTGTATACTGAAATCTGTCAGGTATCTGGTAAGCGGTGCATTCAGATCAACCAGCCCTTCTTCAATTTCGCGGAATATCTCTATGGCTGTAAATGCTTTCGCCATTGACCACAACTTGAATACCGTCTGAGTGGAAGCGGGGATTCGATTTTCCACATCGATCAATCCCAAAGCTTTCTGGAAAAGAATGTCCTCCCCTCTTACCACGGTAACGGCCATGGCCGGGAGATGCTGTTTGCGCATGTTGCGCCTCATCTGCTTTTCAATGGCATCGTGATCCACCGTCTGACAGGAGAGACAGGAACCCATCGACATGAGGATCAGGATGGTCATGATTTGTTTCATCAAGGCTATCGGCATTAAGAACAATTTAGCCATCATATGTAGTTTGATTTCAGTTTGTTGAAGGAGAAAAACAGATATTCATACTTTTTTAAAACTGAATCCGGTAACTGACCACCGGGATCAGCGGGTTTTGATACTCCACATGCATTTGGTTTTCACTGCTGTCCCAGTAAGTATACAATTCATTTCTGTTGTTGGTCAGATTCATCACATCCAGGCTCCATTCGCCCGAGTATTTTTCCCTGTTCCGTGTAAATTTGACGAGGAAATCTATACGGAAATAGTCAGCATTCTTCTCCGTGAATCCGTTGTCCAGGATCCTCACCTGATATCCCAGCTCCTGCGATCGCTCCTCATCAACGGGAAGGTAGCGCATTCCCCCGGTAAAAATCAGGCGCATATTCAGGCTAAGCCGGTGCTGCTTCAGTTTCCCAAGCTGAAACTCCTTGCCAACCTGTCCGTTCATTGAATAGGATCCATTGTATTTCGTATGTAGCACCTCTCCGAGCTTATTTATGTACTTGGAATCATACACCGTCCCACTTGCCATGACATGAAACCCATTCCGGATGAACCTTTCGAGGGTCAGTTCAATACCCTTGTTGTAGGCTGTACCGTGATTATCCAGGATATTTCCCTCGAATCCATAATCGTTATTCACAGTTGAGAAGTAAGGAGGAAAGGGATAGGCAGGGATATCATATAAATCCTGATAATAGGCTTCCAGCTTCAGGTGCAGGTGATCGGTCACCAGGAATTTGTAGCCCAGGATATAGTGCCTGGCCTTGCTCAGTTCCAGGTCCATATTGGGCTGGATGACCGTTCCATCATATCGCGTCATCATACCCGTATAGAGGGTCATGGATTCCTTTCTGCTATGCACCCCGAATCCGGCACTGAACAGATGACGGGGGTGTGCTTCCCACTGAAGTCCGAATCTTGGTTCCAGGGAGGAACTAAGCGTCAGGAAATACCGGATGAAATGTAATCCGGTATTGAAGGTCAACCTGCTGCCCATCCGGTACTGCCAGTTCACATAGGCCTGGATGGTCGCTGCCCTGCTGGTGGTGTCGATATGAGAAGAACCATCCCTGAGTGTATCTGAATGCCACCCCATGTAGGAATCATTGAATGCCTGTTCCAGTACCAGTCCGGCATTCAATTTGTGCTTTGGGTTCAGTTTCCGGTTGATGCTGAAAGCACCTTTTACGGTATATTCCTTAATATCTGTTCCCCACGTATAGTCCACCGGTGCTGCATCCGTTCCAATATTGGACTGCTCATCCCAACGATATTTCCATGCCGAAAAGGCCAGGGTAGTTTTTAAGAAGGTCCTGGCATTGAGCGTGAGGCTGTTGGACAGACCCAGCGTTGACATATTTGAATTCATGTCGTATGATCCGTCCTCCCCCACTTCATGGCTCAGTCCCCCGATCCCAAAAAAAGAGAAGATCCCCAGTTTCCCGGTTGGATGGTAGATCTTAAAGGAAAGATCCTGAAAATCCGGGATGCTGTGCAGATCTGCCCCCAAAGCCTGAATGATCTTCAGGGTACTGTATCTGTAATGTGCTATGTAGGTGGTATTATTTTCTTTGTGGATGGGCCCTTCAGCCATCAATTCTGTGCCCAGGAGCCCCACCTGTAAGGTCTGTTCATGATGGTCGTTGTTCCCTGTTCTGAGCCTCAGGTCGAAAATACCGGAAAGTGCATTTCCATATTCAGCAGGGAAGGCCCCGGTCAGAAAATCGGAAGTGGAAATCATATTGTTGCTGATAATGCTGATCCCTCCTCCAGATGCCCCGATATTCGAAAAATGGTTCAGGTTCGGTATCTCGATCCCTTCCAATCGCCACTGAAGTCCTTTGGGGCTGTTGCCCCTGATGATGATGTGATTCTGTCCATCATTGGAAGAAATTACTCCAGGAAGCGACTGGACAGTGCGGGAGATATCTGACAGTGAACCGGCTGTATGCTCAATTTCGTAAGCTGAAATGCTCCTTCCACTTACACTTACATGTGTATTAATGGCCTTGTTTTGAGGGGCATAGGCAATATCAACCGCCTCCAGTTCCAGCACAGATTCCACCAGCTCCATATACAGTACAAGCTCCTTCCCGGAACCCAGCACCTGGTTCTTCAGGTAGGCCGTTTCATATCCGATAAAGGAATATCTCAGCTGGTACCTTCCGACGGGAACCTTTCTGAAGATATAATAGCCCTGCTCATCCGAAGTGGTTCCTCTGTTGATTCCTTCCCCCTCCAGACTGATATTGACAGATGGAAGCGGGGCTTTGCTGTCATGGTCCACCACCCTACCCCTGATGGTTTGTACCGTTTGCAGGTGACCCGGGTCAGCAGAACAGGTGCTGTTTGCGCTGACACTACAGACAGTAAGTATTGCAGCGAGCAGCAGGACCATGCCCCGATCTATCTTTCTCGACCATATAATTCTCATCATGTCCAACTTTGCCGACAGCAGGATATAACTGGCTGTCAGTATCAAATGTATGGCACAGAATGAGAAAAATCTATTTTTTCTGGGAGCTTTCGACGGGTGGCCCCAGGGCTCTGCAAGCGGTCAGAAACTAACCCATTTTTTCCTTTAAAAACCTTGCATAGCGCCTGCTCATCACAAGATCTTTATCGCAGTTTTTCAATTTTACCGTGAAATCATAGTTATACTCCTTTTCAATCTCCTCCACAAAATCCAGGTTCACGATATACGATCTGTGTATTCTGCAAAAATGGGAATCCGGAAGCCGCATGCTCCACTCCTTCATGGATTTAAGTATCAATCCCTTCTTCCCGTCCGAGGTGGTAATCCGGGTATAATCTCCCTCAGCCTGGATATATACAATGGTGCTTACCTTCAGGAACACCATATGTTTCCCCATGAGCAGAAAAAGCCTGTCATCGTAGCGAAGGTTCTGTTTCAACGGAGGAGTCTGCCTCTCTTCTTTCTCATTTAATCTTTGAATGGCTTTTTTAAAACGATCGGGTGAGATCGGCTTCATCAGGTAGTCCAGTGCATTGATCTCAAATGCCCTCAGCGCATATTCGTCATAGGCCGTAATGAAAATGACCTCTCCCTGATAGTCTACCTCATTCAACAGATCAAATCCTGTTTTTCCAGGCATCTGAATATCCAGGAACAGCAGGTCGGGCTCCTGCTGGGCGATCAGGCGGGCTGCCTGGTCTGCATCATCAGCCTCTCCTTTCACTTCGATGGAAGGATAATCCCTGATCAGGCTGATGACTGCCTTTCGGGCAAGCTGTTCATCATCAATGACGAGTGCCCTGAACTTCCTCATATGGTTCAATATTCCGAATAATCAATTTGACAATCACCTTCCGGGTCAGCTTTTCAAAAACAAGCTGGTGCCTGCCGGGATAGGCGATATCAAGTCTTTTCACAACGTTCTGGATGCCATGACCGGTCCCTGCATAATCCGGACCGTCTGAATGATGTTCCCGGGAATCGACCCAGGTGCCGGTATTTGAAATGCTGAGCTCCAGGTCATTTCCTTCCAACCGGCTTGACAGGCTGATTTTTAAAGGCATTTCACTGGTTAACATGCCGAATTTTATCGCATTCTCCACAAAAGGTTGCAGGATGAAACTCAGAACCCTGCACGCTTTTGTATTCTCAGCAATATCCAGGTCTATGATCAGTTTTTCCTGGAACCTCTTTTTTTCAATGGAGAAATAGTTGTTTAATGCTTCAATTTCATGGGAAAGAGGCTTATGCGGCTGATGATCAAACAGCAGGGAGTAACGGAGAAAGTCGGAAAGCTCGTTCACCATTTTCTTTACTGCTGCCGGATCCTCGTCCACCAGGGCCCAGATGGAGTTCAGCGAATTGAACAGGAAATGAGGATTGAGCTGATAGCGAAGCATTTCAAGCTGGGCTTGCTGTGCTTGCATCTGGGCTTCCCGGGAGTTTTCCCTTTCGGTACGCAGATCCAGAAAGAATCTGATTCCATAATAGAGGATCAGCCATAGAAACACGATCAGGAACACAATGAAAGAGTGTACCCCTGTCAGGTACCTCCAGAACAATCTATCAAAAATAATCCTGACGCTGCTTAAGTCGGGATAGTCGGACTTCAGTGAGGGTATGCTCACCAGGAAATGAATGACATAGATGACCAGGGTGGACAGAAAGGCAGCAAGAAAAATAATCAGAAGCAGGAGATAGGGGCTGTATTCCCTGCCGACAACCTTTTTGAGCCATGGCCTGAGTGCCAGGGTAACCAAAAAGCCGCCTGCATAGTATGACAGAAAACGGAAATGTTGTCCTGCATTTTCTAATCCTGAACCGTAATAGACATAAAGGATGAGGGTGACAAAGATCCAGCCCGACACATGAAACAACCAGAACATCTTCTGCCTGTTCCAGAAACGGAGACTCAACACTGAAGATTTCATTTGGTCCGTGGTTACCCTTTCAAAAATAACCATTATGTGAAGTAAAATCCATCCACCCGGCTATTCATTTGGCCGGTCGGCGATTTTTAATCTCGGAACTCGAAAGCAATGATGGCCCACAGGTCAATGACAGGGATCATGAGCCTGATCCCTCCTTCAACCTGAGAAATCTCCAATTCCTCAGGATAATTACCGGGAGCATAGATCCAGGCTGTCTCTGCCGTCCTGCTTCCTGTAAGTCGCTTACTGACGAACACCTCAACATCAGACTTCATGTTCATTCGGTCATTCCCCTGATCATAGTCCTGATTCAGAAGATGAATGACCAGCTCCGTCCCATGTTCCGTTATCTTCTGACGCGGAAGGGTCCAGACCTTTGCTCCATGGGTCAGGTTCACCAGGGGATCAATCTTGGATAACAGCTCCTCATTCCCTTTCCAGACCATCAGCTTGCCCTGTTCCGTGGCGGCTTTAACCAGGTCATTTAATTCTTTTGTTGGTTCCTGATAGCCGGGAACCATCAGCAGATCAAACCCTGACAGGTGTTCCGTGTCAGTTGAAAACCGAAGGTGTTTATCTCCCTCAATTGCAAGACCAATGGGGATATTTTCATACAATAATTGCCTGCTGATTTCCCGGACCCACCAGTCTCCATCCCTGCAGGCGGCATTATCGTAAAGAATCCCAACCTGTATAACTGCCTCATATCCATCAAAAAGTTCAGCATACTTTGTAATGAACCGGCACAATGGTTCATAGATTGAAATGGGAACTTTGTACCACATGGTGCCGGTCTCTTCTGAGAACCCCCACTGGTTATGTGAATACATGAAATAGTGTCCGAATGAATAGGCGGTGGCGATCCAGCGTTGCACCCTGGTAATTGATTTGTCCAGCTGGGCATGCACCCAGTCCTCTCCGCTGCCGGTTGCAAATACCGGCTTTCCAAGTGCAGTGCCGAGCATGTAGACCACCGGAGGGATGCTGTCTTCGTGATCATAATGCTGCACTTCGTTGGAAAAATAATCTGCGTGATGTGAGGTGGAGAGTTGGGTCGGTTCCAGGTTCCAGGCGTTGATGCCGAGGGGGATATCTTTTCCAGCGGAGCTGTCGGCAACCATTCCAAGTTGCCTGATAAAATCGGCCGCCGACTCCCGCTGAAAATCGAGGAATTCCTCCCGCAAGGGAACTTCACCCCGTCCTGTGGCTGACAGGTAACCTTCCCGACTGGATATC
>Ga0209536_100006677_pt1 | contig 17573 bp, 22 predicted proteins | sample DeeMarSeWOR28_12_FD_187461 | JGI IMG/M metagenome (GOLD analysis project Ga0209536, IMG submission 187461) | Marine sediment microbial communities from White Oak River estuary, North Carolina - WOR-2-8_12 (SPAdes) (version 2) | ecosystem: Environmental > Aquatic > Marine > Intertidal zone >... | reverse complement strand
AAAAGAGCTGGAACGAAAGATGGACGGTCCCGGGGTCCGCTTGGCACCCAATGTGGGTGGGGTCCGAGTCGACAGCTGGGCCGAAGCTCAGCGAATGGCCAAGTCGCTGGGGAAGGACACCTCATCGTTTGATGACAAGGTGCGCAAAGAACGCCAGGAGGCTAGGTAATGAGCCTGATAGGGCCATTCAGCACGTCCCCCCAACTTGTCGAGCGAAAATCCCATTTCGTCGACATGATGGTACGGGACCAGGCCGAGGTTGATGCTCTTCAGTTCTGGGGTGCCTCAACTATCGATGATGCCTATGGCAACCCAACGGGAGTCACCGGCAACAGTGGGGTCGGAGGGGCAGGTCCAGATGCCATGTTCACAGTGTCTCGATCAGGGCAGTTCCGATCGTCTTCAATCAGGAACCGGGGGTGGAGCTGGTATGGGGAGAACCTGCGAGGGATGTCCCGAGTTGCCTATGACCCTACGGATTTCGTCTCGACCACCACTGGACTCCCCTCGGATGAGCAGTATGCTTTCATCAGGGTGCAGGAGAGCCGAGTAGCTGCTGGTGGCTTCCTCACAGTGGCAGGAGCCCAGAACAATGGGGATCCTAAGCTGGGTCCTATCTATGTGGTTCCAAATCCTGAATTCTTTGGTACGACCATACCGACGTTGACATTGCAGGGGACCGCACCTGCCAATACTGGTTGTACCGCGGGATCGATTCCAGTTATCCATCCCGATATCCAGGACCCCAATCCGATGCACATCGTCCTCCCCAGGACGACTAGTTCCATAACGATCACTAACCCTTCGGCCGCTGACACGTTGCTTGTCTCCACAGGGCTTGGCTCTACCATGGTGGCCATTGGTCCTACGGATGATCCTGCGGTGGTGTTTGGAGCCTTCAAACACGTTGTTGTTTCTGGGGTCGGGGCAACAGCAGTCGCTTTCACAATCCATGCTGTCGTCGCTTTGGGTGCCGACGCATGAATAGTTCATCTATAAGACCCGAGAGATAGGCGAGCGGAAAATATTTCGCCAGCAACGGAGCAGTAGACATGCCGTACATCTGCCTTGCACAGGATCTCCCAGACGGGACAGTCCAGGTCTTGGACCTGGTTCCTAACTCGTCTCAGAGAAGCCTCATCTATGACCCTGAAGGACAGACTCGGTATGTCAATCGAGCTGTCAACGAGATCCCCCAGCCGACCCCAACAGGAACGCTGGCTTGGGACGCCAATGGCCTCTCTGCCTACTTGGCTGACCGTGTCGAGTCAGGTGGCCTGGAGTATGCTACTGGCAGCATCACCATGAGCACTGTTGGTCTGGGTGACACCGTTGATATCAAGGGTGTCACCTTTACTGGTATCGCTGCGCCGCGAGGTGCTGGATCCCAGGACTTCAACACCGCGGTCTCAGACAATGATGCTGCGGCCGAGTTGACGGCTGCCATCAACGACGCGGCCAGCCAGGCTCTGCTCACTGCGGCAGCACCTGTCGGTGTTGTGGTTGCAGCCGTCAACACGGGTGCTCCTTCCCCATTGGTGGACCTGACTGCCTCTGTTGTCGGACCGGATGGGGATGCTGTTACCCTGGCCAAGACTGGTGGCATCGTTCTGTCTGGAGCGACCCTTACCAGGGCTAACTCCTCCTGGACGATGTCCACATTGGACACAGCCTCAGCTGCTCTCCTGGCTCGTGTTGATGCTGGCTCCACCATGCAGCTGGCTGACGTGAACACCATTCTAGGTGCAGTGGATGCTGAGCTGACCAGCGCAGGTGGGTCCAACTCCACGGGCACACTGGCTGACCTGTTGAGCGTCTTGGCTGGTCGAGGCTACCGGTTGCCTGCTGGGTCACTGAAGTTGACTGGTGGTGTGTGGTCAGCTGCTCAGGCAGGGGCCTTTACAACTAACGTCACGGTCTTCGGAACGACCTGGCAGCATGGTGAGATCCGACCAGCGGCCATTGCTGGGGATACGGAGACCAGAGAGACCAAGGGTATCCGTCACACCTACGATGGCACCTCTTTCCAGATTTCGGTAGGAGCAGGGCATCTGCTCACGTTCCAGTCCGGGGTCACTTTGTATCCTGACAGTGACCTGTCAGACCATTACCCATGGCTCACGCAGAGCCCGCCTCTCATGCAAGGGACCAATTCGTTCCCGGAGACGGCAGCTGCTCGTGTGGTGACGGTCTACAATGATGACGGCACCCTGGCCTAGTAGGAGAACCACACGATGGCACGTGCATACATCGTCTTGATTCGGAACGACCTGGCCGATAACTTCCTGGAAGTTTTGGACTTGGTCCCGAATACATCCCAGCGAAGCTTTCCCTACACTTCAGGCCCTCAGACTGGCTACCTCAGCCACTACCTGTTGGATGGGGTGAATGGGGCTGTAGTCACGACGGGTGCTGGTCCTATCCTGATTGATGGGGACGTCTATGGCCTCAGTGCCTACCTCATCGATCATGTGGAGAACTCTGGTGCTGGTGGTGACCCTGCTTTGACGGCCGCGGAGGCGATCGCCATCTCCGGTGCCCTGGAGGCCCGGGCGGCAGCAGGTTCGTCCCTCACCCTCGCGGACATCAACACCGAGATCAATGTCCCGGCAGGGGTGTCGGGTAGTGACTTGGACGGCACCTTGGGGAACTCCACAGGTTCCGTGGAGGAAATCCTCAGGATCCTGGCTGGGGAGCGCTACAAGATGCCTGATGGGACTCAGGTAGAGGATGGGGCGAACGCTTTCGACCCGACGGTGGGGGGTTACTTTGTGACCACTCCCAACATCCAGCCGACCCTGTCCAAGCCCGGCGGACGGGCACCGGGGAGTCACATTCCCACTACGGCGCCCACGCAGACGGGCACCCAGGACGTAAATTTCGTGAACATCCGCGAAATTTATGACACGGGAGACCTCCACCGATCGGCTCTCCTTGGTAATTTGGCGGAATTGAAGGCTGCCACTTTTGCTTTCATCAACCCTGAGTTCACCTATGGTGCAGCTGGGACAGCAGCAACATTGGGGACTACTGCTATCGGTACAACCGGTGCAGCTGCTGCTGTCGTAGTCTACGACGCCAGCGGAAACGTTATCTAGGAGAGTACGAAGATGGCTAATCAGGTCTACATTGTTCCACTCAGGAACGACCTGGATGGGGTGAACATGCAGGTGACGGATCTTCGTCCGAACACCTCCCAGCACAACCTCATCTATGACGGTGAGGGCCAGACTGGTTACCTCAAGTGGTCGATGGATGTCCCTGGTACAACGGTCGTTGACGGGGATTCCTTTGCCGGAGGATCGACCTTCACCAAGCCGATCACTGCTGTGTCGGCCGACGATACCACCGGTGGTGGTAATGACGTCAGCGTGGCGGGTGTGGCTGAGTTTGGTCTGGAGGCATACCTCAGGGATCGCGTGCACGTCAATCCAGGTGGTAATGACGACTCCATGACCCCGGCGGAGGCTGCCTTGGTGGCGACTGACATCCGAGCAGCTGCGGCTGCTGGTACAGCGATTACCCTGGCTGTAGTCAACGCCAGTCTGAACGCCAATCTGGCTGGTGCTGACAACGACCTTGAGGGTACTAATGGTACCTCCTTCGGTACCATTGAGGACATCCTCAAGATCCTCGGGGGGCAGGTGTACAGGGTACGGGCACTGTCGATCATCTCGGACAACACGGACGCATGGCTAGGCTTGACGGCACGTCAAGTCATCGTGGATGCTCAGACGCCGGCCCAGATTCTGTCCCAGGGGCAGTTCTATGCTCAGGGGGCCTTCCTCAGCAGCGGTGATCCTGGGTTCCGAAACGTCCGTCCTATTCTCCGGTCGGGATACGTCAACATCTCCAATGGGACAGGCGTCCTAGCGGCCTACAAGGCAGCTACTTTTGGGTGGCAGAATCCCAATTTTGCCTACAACGCTGCTGATGTGACTGTGCTGAGGCCTCGTGCAACCGGGATCAGTGGCACCGCGGTTGCAGCCACGGGTGTGGGTGCAGCCTTTGCCCTGTATGACCACCTGGGTAATGCACTGTAGCTGAGCTGGCCTGTGGGCCAGCCATTCCGCCCATACTGGGTTGGGTGAACAGAACGACGGAGACATCTAATGGCCGAAACTTCCCACTTGCGGACCTCCGATCACTACTTTGCTGCCTACCTCAAGGTAGCTGGAGTGGTCTTCGTTGAGGCTGTCCAGAACAGTAACGGTCGGGTCTTCTTTGTGTTCGAATACCCGGAGGGGTATAGGGATCTGAAGAACCAGTTCTACTCCCGAACAGCAAAAGTGGTAGCCCTGAACTATGCTGATGAGATTCGGACGATGAAATCTCTCACCTACTCAGCGGGTGAGCCGGGGTAGTATCATGGCAGCTGAAGCTCTCCTGGGGAGCACTTTCGTTTTCCAGGTTCTGTTTGTGGATGAACTGAACACTCCGATCGCAGTGACCAGCCCTACCATTGACGTGTTCTACTTCGATGATGTGGGAGATAGGGTCGACGTTGTTTCAGGCGCAGCAATGTCTGATGCTGTACCAGCAGAGGTTGGTCGTTATGTGTATCCCGTTCTCATATCCACGGTGACCTTCAGCGATGGAGATACCATCTATGGGGAGATGTCCGGGACCAACCCGAGCACCTCTCTGACCACCCAGGTGGAAGTTACTGTGAACCTAGTGTCATCTGCTAGAGCCTCTGTCAGCACCTGGAGTGGGTTGCGTGACAGTTTCGTCAAAGGCAGCTAGACCGACAGACCGACAGAGAATTGGAGCCACAGATGTCAACTCGACAGCAAGATTTGCAGCATGTGATGAGCCAGCTTCAGGACCTCGAAGGGGAGGCTCGGAAGGTTCAGACCGCTTTTCAGAAGTACCAGGCTGACGTCCAGGAAGTCATTAAGGCTAGGTTGGAGGAGTTTGGGATCTGGGAGGAAATCTCCAGCCTGGAGGCTGAGAGGATGGAAGCTGGACGTCGGGCCCAGGAGAAGATCCAGAAACTGAACGCCAAGGCTGCGGATCTCCAAAAGGTCAGTGCTTTCCTCCGGGACAGAGAACTCCAGGAAGCACAGGAGAAGGTGCCTACACTGGCTCCTTCAATCCCGAAGGAGGTCGGTCAGGAGGGTGACGGAGGGGGTAGCCCAGCCACTTCGAACAGGCCCTCTCCGCCCGAATTCGACTGAAGCTCTTCCGCTAGTCCGCCTATAGGTCCCGGCTATTGAATAGGCGCTGTTGCGCCTGCTGGACGGGACTGACCCATGGCACTGAATGCTGACGCTGTCCTCATTGTCACGAACCTGACGGCAAGTCCCATCACGTTCACTGACTTGAGGGATACTCCTTTCGACCCCCCAGCTGCGGGGCACCCCACTGTCGGAGCCCTCAGTACCATCGAGCTGATGGTGACGCCCCACAGCCTCCGGTCTCAGCAGAAAGGGGAGCTGTGGTCCCATCTGAATGTAGGGGACATCTCGATTGAGGTCCGGGTCGGTCAGAACACCAAGACCACGGATGCCAATGTAGGGAACACCACCAGCAATCCGGACTTCACTGTCTTCGGTTCAGGGCAGGTCACCCTCACGGGGAACGTTGACGCCTTGGCGGGCGTGGACATTTCTGGTGGGGCCCTGACGATGATCGGGACCAATATCGATCTGGATCCCACAGGCACGTTTTCCCTCAACATGGGTTCCCTCCAGACGGTCATCATCACGATCGATGATAACCTGGGAGCTGATGCCTTCACTCTGAAGGACTCGGCCACTACCTACCTTGACATCGACACGACCACGGGGTCTCAGAGAACGCAGTTCCCGACGGCGGCCCGTTTCGAGGACGACATCATTTGCTACTTCGGTTCAGATGATGATTTCTCGCTGTACTACGACGAGACCACTTCCGATGCCCTTATCCTTGACGGGGGTGCTGCGGGCATAGGCACCACGGCAATCAACTCCAAGATTATCGTGGCAGAGCCAGATGCTACCGAATTCCCCATGGTGGGAAACGGTTTGCTTTTCTTTGCCGAATGCAACGGATCCAGTAACACTCAGGTAATTAACTCGGAGACGGACAACTCAGCTGGCACGGCCCTGGCGGCTGCTCAGGAGTGGACAGGTGTTCGCTCCATGTACACCCAGCACGGCAGTGATGACGCTGGGTCTTTCTTCTATGCTTTCAAGGCTGATGTGGGAGGTGCCCTTAACGGGACCGCCACTGGCCTGAAAGTCACTGGGGACTTCGATGTCGGGATCGATGTGGATTCAGGAGGAGCTTTCATCGCCGAGGGCGTGACTATCGAGTCAGCTATCTCGGGAACGATGGGACTCCAGATGGACTCCTTGGACATAGGATCTACCTCGGCTAAGATCGGCAACATCTACCAAGCGTCTTACATCCAGCAGGATGAGATGTCTGATCCTGGGGACCCCGGAGCAGATGCTGGCCGCATCTACATGAAAGACGTCTCTTCCTCGACGGAGCTGTTTTTCCGCAACACTGCTGGGGAACATCAGATCACAGGAGCTGGTGCAGGATCTTCACTGGATGCTGCCTACACGGTTGGACGGGCCATCGACATCGATCTGGGGTCGGTGACTTGGACCCACAATACTATTGCCCAAACTGGGGCTGCCCATGCCGTGGATTACTCCGCGGTAGCTTTCACGGGTCGACCCCACGGACTCTCGGTGGACATGAACGGTGCCACCAGCATCACCAACGCAAGTGATGTCTACGGTGTGTACCTGAGGGGCAAGGCACTTGCGGGGGGTGGCTCCTCTGTAGGTGTACGGGTGGATACTGGGTGGGATGTTGGCTTAGACGTCAACTCAGGCTCCATCGAACTGGATCCTACAGAAGCGTTTTCTCTGTCCATGGATGCCAACAAGACGGCGATTATCACGATCGCTGACAACCTGGGTACTGATGCCTTTACGGTGAAGGATGCCGGCCAGACCTACATCGACATTGACACCACGACTGGGTCTGAGAAGCTCAATCTCCTGAGTGACACGCGACTTGCCGATGACACCCCCCTCTTGTTTGGTGATGGGGTCTCAGAGGCCGGGGACTATTCCCTTGCATGGATAACGTCTCCTTCCACTGGTCTTGGCTTGGCCCCTGTTGCTGGTGCTGGGAATGAAGACAAGCTTTGGTGCATGGCTTACCTGCAAATTTTTGATGCAGTGGGCGACCCCATGCCCACATCAACAACGAATTCACCACTGTGGGTTGATTCTGAAGCCAGCTCAGCTACGGGAGACCTTTCGGCGGTGTATCTCCGTGTGGACAACTCTGCTGGAACAGGTAGGACAGCAGATTACTACTCAGGTATCAGGATACGGTTTGATGATCACACCGGTGACGCAGTAGAGCATACGTATCGTGGTTACTATGTGCAAGCGGACACACCAGCTGGCAGCTCAACTTTCACTGGCTTGCATGTTGGCACTAACATAGACACAGCCATTTTTGTGGAGTCTGGGATTTTTGACTTCGACGGGTCAAACATCGATCTAGACCCCACAGGCACCTTCGCACTCAATATGGATGCGGCGCAAACGGTGATCCTCACGATCGCGGACAACTTGGGGACGGACGCCTTCACTCTGAAGGACTCGGATGCCAATACCTACATCGATGTTGACACAACCACCGGCTCAGAGAGAACGCAGTTCCTGACAAGCACTCGACATGCTGACTCTGTGAGCCTGTATTTTGGTGACAGTGACGATGTCCAGATGCGTTGGGACACCACAGACATGGATGTCCTGGCCCTCGCAGATGACCAAGTGTGGAAGTGGGGTAACGGCACCAACTCTTGGGACATGTGGTGGTATGGGAACACGGCCGCTGACACCATTGTGTTCAACGCCTCCGATAACATCATGTATTACGATGGTGTGGACATTTACCTGGGAGACGATGACCTCCTTGCTTTCGGAGATGCCCCCGATCTAACGATTCGGCACAATGGGACGAACAGTCTGATCACCAACGCTACTGGGGACCTTGTGGTCAGTAACACAGGCGGGGACCTGCTGTTGGAGACCGATACAGACTCTGAGGTCGGGGTAAATCAGGGACTTACGGCCGACGCTACGGGGGTAGCAGCAGGTGATGCGGCCTGTATCAGCACGACTACAAATGTGGTGACCAAAGCTGATGCCACCACATCGACAGGCCTCCAGACAGTTGTTGGGATCGTTCTCAGTGCGGCGACTGCGGGTGGGGGCGAAGAAGTGGAATGGGCCATCCCAGGGACAATCGTCACGGTGTCTACTGATCTGGGAGCCGGGGGAGATAACGCCACCAACGGTACAGTGATGTATCTATCCGAAACAGCAGGAGCCATCACGAAGACAGCCCCAACAGCCTCAGGGTCAACAGTGTACAGGGTGGGTGTGGTTGTAGATCAAGGCAACGACCGCATCATGTACATGCCCCAGTTCATTGCAGACAACCCGTGAGCCATGTTGTTCTACCTCCTGGTGGCCTATGGCCTTTGTTTCGGGGTCCAGAACAAACTCTCCTTCCTATATAGCCACCAATATCGGGATGGGGGGGACCCAGAGTTCAGAGATAGGCTGCTCCTATGCCCCTACTGCACGGGGTTCCATTGTGGTTGGGTGGTATGGTTCCTTGCCTGGGGGGTGGAGGGAAAACCCCCAGCAGGAGGGGTGTCCGGATTGTTCTCGGTGATTGCCTGGGCTTTGTGTTCTGCCGCCTTCTGTTATGCCTCTGACACCATCATGACCTGGTTCGAGTCTCGGTCTAAACCATGAAAAAGCGCAACGTCATAGAAGTCCCCGAGGTTTGGGAAGAGGGCAAGTTCGCCAATGCTTTCCGAGTAGTCTCTGATGGGGACGAGCACCTGTTGGACTGGATGGTGTATTCCCCCGGGGACAGGACTGCTCAAGTTGTCGCTCGGGTGCGGATGCACGAGGGCATGATTGCGGCTGTCCGAAATCAATTGAGCCTGTTTCTGACCGAGCTGGTGAGGGCAGACGTGGATGTAGAAGGGGATGAAAAGGCCCCTGTCTTCATCTTCAAAGGGAACGACGAGGTGCACTGATGGCTGTTGTTTTCACCCAGGGTCAGATCACAGGGCGGGGAGACCTCGACATCTTCCTGCAAAATGCTGCTGGCAACCCCACCAATGCGGCCGAGATCACCTACGCCATCTACTATGTCGACCCGGTCTACCCAACCGCAGGCGAGGTGGAGGTGCTCATCCCGCCGGATGACAGAACTCCGGTCAACCCAGCGGTAGGGGAATACTATGCTAGTCTCCTGGTCCCAACGAGTGCTGTCCCCGGAGATTACCGTATCCGGTGGACGATCAAGGAAACTGTCAGCTCCCCCGCACAGATGGTGGTCCAGGAGTGGGCTGTTGTGGCCGAGGGGACCATTGTGGGTGGAGTCACATACTCCGCATCCGAACAGGAGATGATCGACACGTTGCGGATGCTCTTGAGGGACCATTGTGTGGGGGGTGAGGAGACCGTGGAGTTAGACGTCAATGGTGAACGGATGGTTGTTCGCATGGACGATCTATGGGAAACTTTACAGGACTCATCACAACCCTGATAGAGGTTACCACTTTGTCCGATCCCCACCCTGAACTGGTCCCATTTCTCATCAAGCATGAGCTTGACTGGTCTACTTTTCATAAGAAGGGAAGGCCCCCAGAAGGGGTGCGGGAGAAGCGTTCGGCCATTGTGACTGAGCTTCATCGGAAGGGGATGTCTTGGGCTCGGATGATGGAGGTCACAGGCCTCTCGAATGGTTCAATCCAGAGGCTCAGTCAGGCGATGTGGAACCAGGCAACTCGGGTTCGGACGAAAGAGGTTGGGCGAAAGTTGGGGCAATCTTGGAAAGGCAAGAAGCGCCCGGGACAATTGGAAGCTCAATGGAAGGCTGGGACGTTTGATTTCCACAGAGGTCGGGTGCGTTCAGAGGAAGAACGGGCTCGGCTTCGGGCTTCATGGACCCCAGAGCGCCGGAGGATGGCTGCTAGCCATAGCCTGAAGCTCTGGCGGAATCCCACGATTCGAAAGCAGCTCCTGGCTTTCCATCGGAGCCCAGAAGAGAGGGCTCGTCGGTCTCAGGCACAATCCCGCCGGATGCTGGAAACCCCTTCCAAGTTCTTGCGGGGGCGGGCTCAGTGGGCCGATACACCCAAGGGGAAGAAAGACCGGGCGTATGTACGGTCTACCTATGAGGCTGCTGCTGTTCGGATCCTAGAGGGGGATCCCAAGGTTTTATCCTATGAGCATGAGCGGCGACTTGTTCTTGGTGATGGTCGTTGGATACTGCCTGACTTTGTGGTGTCTTTTAGCAATGGCCAGGAAGTCCTCATAGAGGTAAAGGCCCGGTGGGTGTTCGCCTTGCCGGTAGGCCATCAGGTCCGCCGGAGGCTCAAAGTGGCTCAGGATCTCGCTCAGCATAGAGGTTGGGGGTTCGAGGTCTGGACCGAGGAGGTGTTGGGAGATGCTCTCAAGCACGCAGCGTGACAAGATCCGGGCGGCCTTTCAAAAGGGTGCTCTCAAGGTCCAGTCCGTGTCCCCCGAGGGGCATGTGGAATGGAAGCGGGTCGCTCATGTACAACGATCGGAGGTTCCCTGGGAGACCCTTTATGAGGCTCAGACAGAGCAAGGCCCTCTCACTTTGACGGCTGGGCATCGGGTGTTTGTCACACCGACTACCAAGGTCGAGATGCAACGGTTGGCCCCTGGAGCGCTTGTTTTGGGGGTTTTGAACGGACAAACTGGGAACTCTCGGATTTTCTCGGTAAGCCAGGTGCCTCGGCGTAGGTTTATGTATGACCTGACAGCCGAGGATTGGCACAACTTTGTTCTCCACCGAAGCCGAGTGGTCGTGAGCAATTCCCCGGACAAATACTACCATTTCAGGCCCCCCGAGCATGAGGGTGCTATTGGGGCCTACAACCAGGTCTTCGGTCAGATTTGGGAGGACGCCGAGCTGTATGAGTACCTCAAGCGGGCCATAGACTGGTGGGATATGTTTCCCCCCTACACCAGTGTGGCATGCATCGATACTCTGGTGTCCCAGATCCCGAGGTGGAGGACTTCCATCTATTGGGGGGCTATCATCTTTGCCGCCTTGGCCCTGGCTTTCAACTGGGTGGCCGATGAATTCGATTACTCCATCGGAGGGGTATCCCTCTCCCTGGAGAAGTCATCGAAGTACGAGTCCCTCAAGCAGAACGCCGAGAGCCAGTGGGAGAAGTCCCTGGAGGCGAAAGCGGAGACCACGTTTTACATTCGTGGTCTCCAGCAGCCCAAGTATGGAATGGGGATCCGAAGCTCCTTCGGTCCTGCTGTGGGACGAGGCGTGCTCAGCCCGAGGAATTTCGTCTAGGTGGATTTGTTACACCTGCTGACTCCAGAAACTCGAAAGCGTGTGGAGCATCTGATTGATGCCCGCAAAGTGGTTCGAGAAGCAAAGGCCGATCTTATCCGGCATCTGGAGGATGAGGTTGGAACCGGAGTACCAGGGGCAGAAGATTTACTCCGGTTCTACGAGGCTATTACCGGAGATTTCTAGCTCAAGGAAGGTTCGGGCTCAGGCGTGACGGGTGCTTCAGTGAAAGTCACCCTCCACTTGGTGCCCACCTGGTCCAAGAAGTGTCTCCAGGCCGCTTCGTTGCCTGTGCTCATTTCCAGCTCGGCAGACATCATTTCTTGGTCGTGGCGCCATCCCAGCCCGAGGCGAATGCCGAGGTCATTGGGATGCTGGCGTACTTCCCATAGCTTCCAGGACCCTTCCTCTGAGGATGGATCCATGTCGATGTAGTAGGATCTCCCCAGGAGGAAGGGGATTTCGGCTCCCTGGGCGAACGTGATCTTGCACTCCCCGCTCGGTGTGGCATCCCAGAAAGACTTGTTTTCTTCACATCCGTCGGGGTAAGAGGCACACTTGGGTATCACGGGGAGCATCCGAACCTCGGTGCCGGTGATGCTGGGTTCGGCGTGGTGGGTGAAAGAGAGGCAGCGGAACTTGCAGCGAACAGACATTGGCCCTTCTCCGTAGGGTGTTTGGTTGAAAGGCCACGCGGTTGGCACGGCTCGTGGCTCGCCGCTGCCCCCAGATAGTGCTTCCAGGAGGGGGAGGTGTCAAGGTCAGTTGGGGTAAAAGGGCTGAGAGAGGTGATCATGGACACGATGGAAGAGGCTCGGGCTGAGATCAAGAGGCTCCAGCAGTGGGTGAATGATCTGCAAGCCGGGATGTATGTGAACTGTGTCTACTGTGGCCATCGCTATGGCCCAGAGATGGACACCCCAGTGTCGATGGCCGAGGTGCTCAAGCAGCACATCGAAGTGTGCCCACAACACCCCCTGTCGTCAGCTAGGGCCAGAATCGCCTGGTTGGAGGAAAAAGCCGAGGTGGTACATGACTGCTTAGTCGAGGGGGACACGAGACAAGCCCTCACCGAGGCCAAGCTCATGATTAGAGGGCGGGTGCTGGCCCGTTTAACTGATGGTGATCTGGCCGATGGATGATGACCTCACCCTCCAATTGATAGACTTTGTAACGATTGATAGACTGGAGCCCGGGCCTGAGTCGGGGTGGCCCTTCAAGCAGAAGTCCCTGATGGTCGAACGAGCCTGGTACTCCTATGAGGAGGCCTGGATGTGGCTAGTGGCCACAGAATCATGGGAGTGGGGCCAGCTCAAGCTTGATCTGGACTGTGAGCCCCCTCCTTACAACCATTGGCTGTCCGGAGAGATGGATGCTGTTGGGGACCTCGACGACATATTAGGGGTCTCCGAGGTCGAGGGGGTGGAGCAGTTCTTGCTGGAGAATGGTATTGCACCCGGGCAGCCTTTCTTCGTCCAGACTGCTTTCTGGTGTCATCAAGACTATTGGGGGGAGTGGGACAGCGGAGTTGAAATGGAGGTGGTGGACATTGCCAAATGGGACCCCGAGCGTGTGGCGATCGCTTGGGAAGCTTTCTTCATGAGAAAGAGGGTGCTGGTGCCGTGAATCCTGTGGAGAAAGCTAAGAGGGAGTGGCAGGGTAAGGCCCTCAGAAGAGCGAAAGCTATGGAGGCTGTAATGAGGCCCACAGTGGATCTACCCCCACCACCCATGTCCCACGAGACACCACCAGTCCTAGTCCTCACGGCTCCTAGCGGGGCGGGGAAAAGCACCGTTGCCGAGGGGATTCTCAAATCTCGTTCCGACATGGTGTATTCGGTGAGCCACACAACCAGGAAGCCCAGGCCAGGGGAGGTGGAGGGGGAAGACTACTACTTCGTTTCGGAGGAGGAGTTCCTCTCCCTGGTTGATAGCGGGGGGTTCGTTGAGTGGGCCAAGGTTCATGACTGCTATTATGGCACGTCTAAGGCAGAGATCCGGCGCCTCCAGGAAGCGGGTAGGGGGGTTCTGCTCATCCTTGACGTTCAGGGTGCTGGGAACTTCTCCAGGGTGTTCGACGATGCCCTCCTGGTGTTCCTGGTAGCCCCCAGTTTGGAGGAGCTAGAGAGGCGGCTACGAGCCCGTGGAACGGAGTCGGAGGAACAGATCCTGGGGCGGCTTGAGACAGCCATCGGTGAGATGGAGTTCATGCACCAGTGTGACTACACGGTTGTGAACGACAGGGTGGAGAGGGCTGTGGGGGAGATCCTCTCTTTCCTCTAGCGCACAATAGTTGTCCACTCTGGGCTCCTGAGTTCTCAAATATTTTGGAAGAGAGGGGTCCAGGCTCCCAAAATATTTGCTAAGCCTCTGAACTTGGTTGGTATAACAGGGAATGGCCCCTGTTAGATGGATTCGTCGTGCTGTTCAGAACGCTGCCCAGCGAGCAAAGGCCGGAGGTTATCGGTTTGATGTTACCGCCGAGGAGATGGAGGAGCAGTGGCGAGAGCAGGATGGTCTTTGCTACTGGTTCAAGGTCCCTATGGGGAGGGACGAGGATGTCCCGTATCACCCCCTCACGCCCTCCCTGGACAAGGTGGCACCGGAGCATGGGTACACGTTCGGAAACGTCGTGTGGGCCTGTCTAGCAGCCAACACGGCGAAGAGAGATACTGACCCGGATTGCTGGGAGGAGTTCCTCGATCTCCTCAAGGTGTGCCTGAATCGGGAAGACTGAAGCCTTTCGCTGTTCCGGGTTCCGAATATTTCCGGGCCATGGAGATGTATGGGCCAAAGGCAGCAATGGTGCTCAGCAGGATGGCCGAGTCTTTGGACTCTAGGATGCCATCCTTGGGCCCATCCCCTGTGCCTCTGGCTACGGCGTTGAACCCCCGCACGAGCTTGACCACGGATTCAGGATCGAGATCAAATTCTTGCTGTGCACCCGACTTAAATGTAATAGTGTAGAGCACTTGGGGTTATAGTCCTGCCTGGAGGTGTCAGATGTTTGGTAAGACCATACCCATCGAGGATGTCTTGGTGTACAGAGTTGGTTCGATTAGGGATTTCAGTAGGCGCCGAAGGGGGGAAGAAGACACACCCAAAAGGGTGGTGGTCTCCCACATGGGAGAGTTGTTTGGCCTCACCCACAGAACCTTTGCCAGTGTCCTATCCGAGGGGAAGGTGGAGAGCCCGGTGAACCGGTTCGGCTATCCTGTCAAGTTCTGCTGACGCTGACCTGTTCGTTGCCGGAATTAGCTCCAGAGCCTAGAGTTTGATCAGGTAGAACTGTTCTCTCAAAACCGAGGCTCTGAGATGAGACCCCCAGCACTCCTTTGCGCTGTAGTGCTTGGGTTTTCGGTCTGTTCGTCCTGTTCGTCTACAGCACCCGCCCCCTCTTCCGATGCCAAAACAGAAGCTGAGGTTTATGAGGATGCAGCAGCTGACCCTGGGGGTCCGGATCTAGGCCCAGAGTACCAGCAAGACTGCATAGGGTACGAGTTTTGGTTCTGCCCTCCACTGGAGGCGATCTGGCAGAAGCAGGTCATCTACGATAGATGTGCTGAGGTGGACTGCGAAGAGGTCCTTTGCACTGGTGGCGGTTTCCTTATCCTGGAGATAGGGGAATGCAAGGAGGTGCTGGAGTGCAACCCGCTTTTCCCGGATCTGGGTTCCCAGGAATGCGTCACTTCTGACGGCTATCCGGGCTTTCAGCAGGTGGTCTGTGACAAGGGGCATCTCTGGTTTGGGCCTTGCACACCTTGTGACCAACCTGAGGAGTGCAACGGCATCGACGACGACTGCGACGGTGAGACCGATGAGGGAGACTGGGGTGAGTGTTCCTCTCCCTGTGGTGATGGTCCTGTGGAGTGCATCGAGGGGGGCCTTGTCTGTTCTGCCCCGCAGCCCCGGGAAGAAATCTGTGATTACAAGGACAACGACTGCGACGGTGAGACCGACGAGGGGCAAACCAACCTCTGTGGGAAATGTGGGCCGATACCCCCGGAAGTCTGTGACGGGCTCGACAACGACTGTGACGGCGAGACCGATGAGGACATCGTTGAGCTTTGCTCCACACCGTGTGGCACAGGATATAGGGAATGCCTCGAAGGAGGCCTCGGGGAGTGGACTGTCTGTTCAGCTAAGCAGCCGGAACCGGAGTCTTGCAACTACATTGATGACGATTGCGACGGCGAGATAGATGAGGACATCAACTGTGAGTGCCAGGATGCCCAGGTGGGGTCTCTGTTCCCTTGCAAGGAAGACCCCCTCCTTTGTGGAGAAGGGTGGCGTCAATGCCAATGTGAGGATGGGACCTTAGAAGCCCCGTGTGAGGGCGACATCGTTGTCTCGGACTGCTATTCCTTGTGCCATTTCCAGCCTGTCCCAGGGGAACCGTGCACGGATCTCCAAGGGGAGCCTACCCTTGAGGTATGCAATAACTATGATGACGACTGTGACAGTCTGGTCGACGAGGGGCTTTTTTCTTCCTGCTATTCCGGTCCAGAAGGCACAGTAGATGTGGGCACCTGCCATGCTGGTGAGCAAGTGTGCGTCGAGGGGGAGTGGGGTTGGGGGACGAACCCTTTCGTTCCGGGGGTGTGCCACGGAGAGGTGCTTCCCTTGGAGAAAGACTCTTGCAATGGTCTGGATGAGGACTGCGACGGGGAAATAGACGACGGGGAGGAGATGAGACCCACTGACATCTGTTTCCTGATGGACTGGTCGGGGTCCATGCAGCCCGAAGCCCAGGCTGTCATGGGGGCGATGTCTGCATTCTCAGTCAACTACAGTGATGAGGAAGTTCTCCAGTGGTGCCTGATTATTGGCCCTGTGGTTCCTAGTGCGAGTGGCTTCGGGTACCTTTGGATGGTCGTGGATCTGTCCGCTTTCAGTGATTTCCAGCAGGCCCTGTCGTCTCTGGACTCGGGATCGGTGTCAGGCGGGGAAGAGATGCTCTTGGATGCTCTGTGGTTGATGTTGGGTGGGGACATTTCCGGGGAGACCTGGGGGAACCAGGCTAAGGAGTCTATACCCCCACTGGAGTCTTTCTCGGTCAGTTGGAGGGAATCAGAGGATGGTGAGCCCGTCAAGAAGCTCATCATCGTTTGGACCGATGAAGAGCCCCAGAGCTACCTGTACCCCAAGATTGCAGGGTCCTCGGTCAGGGACCTCATCAAGGCGACGCCGAACCTGAGGGTCTATACCTTTACCCCGCCGGGGGCACAGCAGAGTCTCTGGGAACCCTACGCAGTGGACGGGGGAGGCCAGTGGTTCGAGCTGTCCTCAACGGCGTCCGAGATGTTTGATTCCCTCACTGAAGTGATCGACGCAGAGGTCTGTGAGTAGCTTGGTGGCTTTCTCGCGGCGGTCCAGCTTTCCGACGAGTTGCTCTGCTTTCTCCCTGGCCTGGTCAAAAGACATCATAGATCCGTGGAGGGCTGCGATCTCTTCCGGTGTAGGCGGCCTGGCTCTCTGTAGTTGGCCACCACAGATGATGAGAGAGTTCAGCTTGTCTGGTACATGAGCAAGCAGCTCCCTTCGGGTTAGGTGCCTAAACAGTCCGGACCACCCACAGGAGGTTCCGTCTGTGTTGCTTCCCAGGTAGATCACAACCTGAGATACCTCTAGCAGAGCCAGAAGACCGGGTAGGTGATGGTTGGAGGGCCAGGAGACAAAGGCCACTTCGATACCCTTCTCTGGGACTGCTACTTGGTCGAAGTACCCTCTGATTGTCCGGAGGAGGGGGTGTTTTTTGGTGCCTGGGTCTTTGTCGACAGCCACAACTGAAGCTGCCCCGGCTTTCAGGAGGGCAAAGGAATGGCCCAGCTTGCCGGCTCCAAGGTCCCAAAGCTCCTTTCCCACGATGTACTGGGGAAGGATCTTCTTCATCTTCCGAGTCAGGTGTCCGAACATGCTCTCTCTACTCCGATTGGGCGATAAGCTGAAGGATGTGGGGTAGTAAGAGCAAGAAGCTGAACAAGTCGAGGCAGGAGAGAGCATGACTGTGCGTATTATCGGTCCAGGGGTTGTGAGGCCAGAGGGGACGATCGACACGACGTCACGCTCCAGAACGTGGAGCAGGGGTTTGAGCCCTTTCCTGGTGGGTCCTGTAGAGTTGTACGATGGCTTCAGGTCTTTGAACGTTGAGAATGCCTGGCAGTTCACCAAGGTCTACCAGGAGCATGTGGG
>Ga0209536_100006674_pt1 | contig 17578 bp, 13 predicted proteins | sample DeeMarSeWOR28_12_FD_187461 | JGI IMG/M metagenome (GOLD analysis project Ga0209536, IMG submission 187461) | Marine sediment microbial communities from White Oak River estuary, North Carolina - WOR-2-8_12 (SPAdes) (version 2) | ecosystem: Environmental > Aquatic > Marine > Intertidal zone >... | reverse complement strand
GTTTATTTTAAATTTAGCCCGCTCGACTCTTGGGAAAACAGATGCCGGACTGCTCGTCCCACCCGATCTCAATTTTATCGGTTTTCCGGATGTAATCGAATTGACGAGTTTGCGGCAAGGCAATCAGCAATTCGGTATCCGCATCGACCGGATGGGCCAGCAATCTGCTGTTGGCACCGTCAAAGAGAATATCTTTGACGATCACCTCAAATCGATTCAGACCAGATAAGCTCGGGTCAGGTTGAATCAGCATGGCTTCCGGCCGCAGAAAAAGATCAACTTCGGTTCCGGGCTGCAAATTCTCTCGAACCTTGGTGCGAAATACAGACCCTTCGGTGGTTTCAATTTCAGCGCGGGTATCTTTACATTGGCAAATCCGGCCGGACCAGGCATTGTTATCTCCAACAAACTGAGCGACAAAAGGTGTTCGCGGGTTGTTATACAAATCCTGGGGGGTGGCGATTTGTTCATACACGCCTTTATTCATCACCGCCACATGATCCGACATCACCAGGGCTTCGGATTGATCATGGGTAATGTAAACAAATGTGGTACCGACTTTGGCCTGCAGTTTTTTCAATTCGACCTTCATCTGTTCCCGCAGTTTCAGATCCAGGGCTCCCAGGGGCTCATCCAACAATAAAACAGCAGGTTCCAGAACCAGGCATCTGGCTATGGCCACGCGCTGTTTCTGGCCACCGGAAAGTTGATCAACTTTTTTATCCCCAAACCCGATCAGATCCACCCGCTCTAAAATGGCGCCCACTTTTTCTTTTATTACCGCTTTACTGTCGCCGCGGCGCTTTAAGCCAAAGGCAATGTTCTCCCCGACGTTCATCATCGGAAAAAGAGCCAGATGTTGGAATATCAGGTTTACCGGCCGTTTATTAGGCGGAATGCCGAGCATGCTTTGACCCCGAATATCGATGCTGCCTTCCGTCGGCTCGGTGAGGCCAGCGATCATGCGAAGCAGAGTTGTTTTCCCGCAGCCTGATGGGCCCAGAATAGAAAAGAACTGACCATCAGGGACCTCAAACGATACATTGTCCACAGCAATAAAGTCTTTAAACTTCTTGGTGACATTTTGAACCGATAGATCAATCTGCATAAGTATCTCAGGACAAATTGCTATTTTCGCCAATAGAAGAAAGGGGGCTTTCCAGCAGGTACCAGAAAAGCCCCCTATTTCAGATCTTGGTATGGTAATTAAACTGGCTCTTCCAGTTGTTTATTGGGCAGCTTTGACCTTATCAAGAATCTTGCCTTCGATTTCTTCCAGCTTTGCCGGTACAGGCGGATACCATTTGATATTGTCGATGGCAGCCTGTGGGAAGCTGCGCTGGAAATTTCCGCGTATATCGACATTCGTCAATTCGATTGAGCCATTGGAGGCGGTCCCATATTTTTCCATATTCGTAAATGCGGCCGCATTTTCCGGGCGCAACATGAAGTTAATCCATTTATAGGCCGCATCCACATTTTTGGCCTTGGCGGGTAGCGCAAAGGTATCGATCCACCCCAGTGCTCCGCTTTTCGGAGCTAAAAAGTCAATATCAGAATTTTCCACGTGTAATTTCCAGCCACCGTTATCCCAGGCCATTGCGAGATACACCTCTTCTGATCGCATGGATTGCAATAAGGCGTCCCCATTGGTCCAATAATTTTTGACCACAGGTTTTCCATCGATGAGAGCCTGACCGACTTTCTCCATCAACGCCTGGTAAGCATTGACGTCACCATATTTTGCGAATGGATCATCTCCCATTGCGAATGCCAACGCAATTAACGTCGGTCGCTTCAGGCGATAGCTGACTCGGCCGGCATATTTTTTGTCGAGCAAATCAGAGTAATCGGTCGCATCGGCAGCAAATTTTTTATTTACAATCAGGCCGGATGTCCCCCAGCAAAACGGCACGGCATGGGGTTTAACGTTGGCGACGGTGTTTAGCAGTACGGCCTTGAGCATGGAAGGAATAATTTGCTCGGCATTTATTTTGGACATATCAATGGGCTGGTAAATTTGATACTTTTCCTGTACAGATGAGATACGGTCCTGACTCGGCTGCGCCAGGTCAAAACCCGCACCACGGGTCGCTCGCAGCTTGGCGATCATCTCTTCATTGTTGGAGTATGTCACCTTGACGGTAATTCCGGTTTCTTTTTCGAATTTCTCGACCAGATTCTGGGGCGCATACCCCTTCCAGGTAAGCAGGGCCAGTTCGTCGGCTGCAACACCATTGCTGATGCCGACAGCCAAAAATGCGGCAACGATAAATGTGATCGCAAATTTTTTTTTCATCATGATTTCCCTCCTTATTATTAAAAATAAAAAATTGCCAAACAGGCTCAACTCCTTGAGCCCAAACCTTCTCAGGTTGTATGATGAATTAATATGCGGTGGAGATTAAAGTCTAAAGCCGTCAACAATTTTTATAAATGGCAAAAAACACGCTATGAAAAACTATTTCTTTTGATAGAATTAAAATCTTTTGCTGATGCTTAATACAAATGGTTTGAAGAAGGTATGTTAGACTTGAAAAGAAAACGAACATGCCAAAATGCCCGTATGCACCAAATCAATTTTTTTATGAAAAGTCAAACAAATAGTTCAATTATATTCTTGATAAACACAAGCTGCGAATTTTAAAAAATATCAGATAAAATGATCAACAGTTATCTCATCGTATGGGATTTTGACGGAACGCTGCTGCCCAATGATCCCTATGACAGCGAACAGTCTTTGATGCGTTACAAGCTTTATCAGAGCGGCACACCGATTCCGATCATTCAACGTGCGCTGGCCCGCTTTCTCATTTATGCCGACAACAGAGAGTATCTGAGAAAAACCTTTAAAAATTTTTACATCCGGTTTATGAAGGGCACCCGGGAGGAAACACTCGACCAGGTCGCAGCAAGCCTGGCTGAAAAGATTTCAGCTTCTGACCGCAGGGTTTTGTTGCAGCTTAAATCGGCAGGGTACCCCATGATGGTGTTGAGCTGCGGCACGGCGGATTTAAGCGAACGCACGCTGAAAAGTGCCGGGATAAGAAACTGTTTTGAAGTTATCGAGGGCAACCGGTTTCAATTCAAAAACGACCATATCTCGGGAATGGTGTTGCGCATGAACGACCCTATTGAAAAGGTACACTTTTTACAAAGCAGGGGAATCAAATCTGATTCGGTGATTGCGGTCGGCGATGGCTACACGGATGTTCCGCTGCTGGATTGGGCCGCAAAGTCCATTATGATGGATAGAGACGGGAAAAAGCGAAACCGCTATGCCCACAAAAAATATCAATGTGTTTCCTCGATATCAGCCGTTGCCGAATTGCTGGAAACCTGGAATATTGGGGAAGTATGAAAACAAAAAAACTCATCGTTTTTGACATGGACGGCGTGCTCATCGATGTTTCCGGGTCCTATCGCGACACGGTCAGACAAACCGTAGGGTTATTTTTCAGCCCGTCACCGACATCGGTAACTTTGCCCGAGCCGCTATTCGAGCTTTCCGATCTGGCCGCCGTGAAGCAAAGCGGCGGGTTGAACAACGACTGGGATTTAACCTATACTGTCATCAATCTTTTGTATTCATTGGTGGACAAGCCAATTTCGTCCCGTCAAAAAGATCCCTGGCTCCGGTTTAAAGAAGCCATAGGCCGTCTGGATGTCTTGCCGATAGCTGATTTTTTGAGATCCACGGACAAGCCGCTGTCAAAACTACTTGCCCGCAAGGGACGGCCGGAGCAGCAAATTATTGCCGGGCTGTACACCGGTGATGTCGGCAGCGGTAATATCGTTAAACAGATCTTCCAGGAGATCTATCTGGGCAATGATTTGTTTGAGGCAACCTACCGGATTTCGCCCGCAATGTATACCGGCGAGGGATACATATTAAGGGAGAAAGTGCTCATCGACCGGCCAATTCTAGAAGCACTTTCAAGGGACAATATCCTGGCAATTGCAACCGGGCGCCCGCGGGCAGAGGCTGAATATCCCCTGGCGCATTTTGGGTTGAATAAATTTTTCACCATCGTATACACTCTCGACGAATGTATCCGGGAGGAAAAGCGGATTTTGCGCGAGGAACACAAAAAGATCCTGCTGAGCAAACCCCATCCGTATATGCTGGACGCCATCGCCGAAACAATCGATGAAGGCGCGGATGGATATTATTACGTGGGGGACATGCCCGATGACATGCTGGCGGCCAAAAGCAGCCGCACCGGATTTGCAGGGATCGGTTTGCTTTTGTCCGTACAGGAAAAGGAAATCTTGAAGGAGAATCTCACCCGGGCGGGCGCAGATTACGTCGTCGATGACTTTGATGGCCTGAGAAAATTATTGGGCCGGCACTAATCGATGAAATCGGAACCAAAAAAGGCTGAGAAAACTGTTGAAAAGTGATCCACAAAACCAAAAGAACTAGAAAAAGGTGAATAAAAGAAATATTTTCAAAATCATCTGGTACTCTATTTTCCGCAGCCCGCCCTTTCCCAAAAGCGAACGGGAGCGCGACCGGTTCCGGCGAAACAATCTTGTTTTGCACTTCCGGCCCCGCACGGTTCCAGAAGAAACCCTAAGATTTACCCTCAGCTGGGGTTTGGGCGGCACGGCCGTGGTCCTGATACTGCTGTCCATCGGCACCGGCTTGTTGCTAAAATTTGTATACCAGCCATTTCCCGACCGGGCCTATGATTCGGTTGTGATTCTTCAGAACGAGGTTCTCTTTGGCCGGTTTATGCGCAATATCCATCACTGGAGCGGCAATTTCCTTATCGTCATTGCGTTTCTTCACATGCTCAGAATTTTTTTCACCGGAGCCTTTCACCCGCCTCGCCAATTCAACTGGGTCATAGGGTTTAGCATTTTATTGATTATTGTGGTATCAAATTTTACGGGATACCTGCTGCCCTGGGATCAATTGGCTTTCTGGGCCGTCACCATCTGCACCGGCGTTCTTGAATACATACCGATGATCGGCGGATGGCTGCAACGAATAGTCCGGGGCGGAACCGAGATCGGCCCGGCAACCCTGTCCAATTTTTTTGCCATTCACACCGCCATCGTTCCAGTCTGCCTGGTCATTCTGATGCCCTTTCATTTTTGGCGGGTGCGCAAGGCGGGCGGGCTCGTCGTAGCGAATAACTCAGCTGATGCGAAATCAAAGGGTGAAATCGTTGCCGCTATTCCCCACCTGATTCTCAGAGAATTGGCGGTGGCATCGGTAGCGGTTGCTTTCATTTTTGTCTTTGCCCTTCTTTTCGATGCCCCCTTGGAAGGCAAAGCCAACCCGGGCCTGAGTCCGAATCCCACTAAGGCACCGTGGTTTTTTGTCGGTATTCAGGAGATGCTGCTGCATTTTCACCCCCTGTTTGGCGCTTTCATCATACCTCTGATCATCTTTTGCGCTCTGGCGCTCCTGCCGTATTTCAACTATGACAAAAATACTTCCGGGATATGGTTTGCTTCGAAAAATGGACGGCGAATTGCAGCAGGTGCCGCGCTGGCCGCCACGATTATCACGCCGCTGGGCATTGTTGCCGACGAATTTTTCTTCAGTGCTTCCAGCTTGATGCCGGCGTTGCCGGATGCCATCAGCGGCGGATTAATCCCTGCAACCCTCATCTTCGCCGGCATTTTTGGCTGTTATCTGCTGATAAAAAAGAAATATTCAAAGACAAACAACGAGGCTATCCAGGCGATATTTGTTCTGCTTGTCGTCGCATTTCTCGTTTTTACCGTCACGGGGATCTGGTTCAGAGGTTCGGGCATGGATCTGGTGTGGCCGTGGGGAGCAATAGAGTGATGCTGTAAATTTATGCAAGGCAGAGCTAAAATTTGCAGGAGGGATGCATTGAGATTAATAAATTCGAAATCCGAATCTCAAAATTCGAAGCAATTCAAAATAACCGAAATTATAAATTTAAAACAGCCTGCGCGTATTATCGATCGACACTGTAAGAGAGCAGATAATGTTTGGAGCATTTGAAAATTCGAGTTTAGAATTTGTTTCGGATTTCGGGTTTCGAATTTCGGATTTTGAATTAAAAATTTCACTTGCGACAGGATGAAATTGATATGCACGAAAATGCAGGAAGCAATGGCGATACCCCTACTGCAGCCAGGAGATCCTTTTTAACCAAACTCTGGATTGCCCTGGGTGTGGCCGCGCTGCTGGAATTTATCGGACTTGGAATAGCCTTCATCTGGCCGCGCAAAACCCGATCGGCAAAAATAGCGTCAGATGCAGTTGTTACCGCCGGCGCAACCGATAAGTTCGCGCGCGGTTCGGTGACGGCGTTTATCCGAGGCCGATTCTATCTCGCGAGACTTGAAGACGGCGGTTTTCTGGCCCTGTCCCGCAAATGCACGCATCTTGGATGCACGGTGCCCTGGGTGGCTTCTGAAAAAAAATTTGCCTGCCCCTGTCATTCCTCCGCGTTCGATATAACCGGAGCCGTTATCAGTTCACCGGCTTCCCGACCGCTCGATATTCATCCGATTAGTATCGAAAATAATATTTTGAGGGTCGATACCGGCAAACGGATAAGGCGCAGGGCGCACAGGGTCGAGCAGGTGACTTATGCGAAAAAGAGCGCTTAATGCCTTTGGCTGCGTGTTGCGGCTTTCGACTCGCGACAATGAAACGAAGCGGTTTAAAATAGAAATCTTTTCTCTGGGCCTGCTGCGTCCGCTGCGGTAAATTTTATGATGAACTGGAAAATAACCGGGCTGATCGCCACCCTCGTCATCGTGCTTACCATCCCGGCATATCTTTTAAAGGTAAAATATTTTGCCCGCCCATATGAACCGGTCGGCAGTGAGCGCACCGCCGAATTTGTCGGCAGCAAAAAATGCATGGATTGCCACCGCAAAGAATATGACAAGTGGCACGGCTCCCATCACGACCATGCCATGGAACCGGCCACGGAAGACAGCGTCCTGGGTGATTTCGATAATGCCGAATTCGAATATTTCGGCACGACTTCCCGCTTTTACCGCAAGGCGGATAAATTCTTTGTACGCACACCCGGCCCGGAAGGTAAGATGCAGGATTATCAAATCACCTATACATTTGGCTATTACCCCTTACAGCAGTATCTGGTTCCATTTCCCGGCGGACGGCTGCAGTGCCTGCCGATTGCCTGGGATGCGAAAATCAAGAAGTGGTATCACCTCTATCCGCAACAACCTCTGGACCCGGGCGATTGGCTTTACTGGACCAACGCCGCCCAGACCTGGAACAGCATGTGCGCGGATTGCCATTCCACGAATCTGAAAAAAAATTACGATCCCGAAACCGATTCCTATCAAACTACATGGTCGCAGATTGATGTCGGCTGCGAAGCGTGCCACGGTCCCGGATCCCGTCATGTGTCATGGGCCGAAATGCCGGACATGGCTCGCCCCCGGACTGAAAACTATGAACTGGTCGTCAGGACAGCCGGGATGAACTCAAGACAGCAAATCGAACTGTGCGCACCCTGCCACTCGCGCCGCAGCCTGCTGGGAGACTTTTCTCATTCAGCGCCAAATCTGCTCGACAGCCTGTTGCCCCAGCTGCTCAGCGACGGCCTTTACTTCTCCGACGGGCAGATTCTGGAAGAGGTATATGTATATGGATCGTTTTCCCAGAGCAAAATGTATGACCGCGATGTGCGCTGCAGCGATTGTCATGACGTTCACAGCATTCAATTGGTCAAAACCGGCAATGCACTCTGCCTGCAATGTCACCGGGCCGCTGTATACGATACCGGCGAACATCATTTTCACAAGAAAAAAGGCGAAAAAGGCGAGCCGGTTAAATCCCGGGATGGAAAAGTGCTTTTTGAAGTCGGCACTGGTGCCGAATGCGCCCAGTGCCACATGCCCGGAAGGTATTACATGGGGATAGACTATCGGCCCGACCACAGTTTGCGCATCCCACGGCCCGATCTCAGTATTTCCATCGGAACGCCCAATGCCTGCAACCGCTGCCATTGGGACAAAACCGACAGATGGTCCGATGACAACATTACAAGATGGTACGGCCCCGGACGCCGCCCCCATTACGGAGCCCTCATCGATGCCGGGCGCAGTGGGATGGCGGGTGCACGTGATGGGCTGATCCGTTTGGCCGGCGATCCATTGTACCCCGTGATCGTGCGCGCCACAGCATTGCTGCTGCTGGCGGCCTATCCCGGTGATGAAGTTAACCGGGTACTGGAGATGGCGCTGGCAGATGAAGAACCCCTGATTCGACGCACGGCGGTTGACATTTTAAGGTTGCCCGATGGGCGGCGACAGGCGGAGCTTCTCTCCGCTTTGCTCTATGATCCGGTAAAAGCAGTTCGAATCGAAGCCGCCCGCAATCTTGCCGGAATTTCCTCTCAATATCTGACACCGGACCTTCAGAAGGTATTACAGGCCGGAGTGGCAGAGTTTGAAGGCGTGATGGAATACACGGCCGATTTTGCCGCCAGCAGATATAATCTGGGCAACCTTTACGCCAGTCTCAAGCAGCAAGAAAGATCAATTGAAAACTACAAGGCCGCCATCACGATCGATGATCGGTTTTATCCGGCCAAGGTCAACCTGGCTATGCTTTACAACCAATTGGGCCGAAAAGACGAGGCGGAATCCCTGCTTCGAAGCGTCGCAAAAATGCATCCGGAGCTCTATGATATCGAATATTCTCTGGGGCTGCTGCTGGCCGAAAGAAAAAAGCCTGCCGAAGCCGCCGAACATCTGCGAAGGGCAGCCGGCGGTCTGCCTGATCATGCAAGAGTGCACTATAACCTCGGATTATTGCTGCAACAGCTAAAACGGGACTCGGAGGCAGAAGCTGCGCTGCTGCGCGCTCTGGAAATCGATCCGGATAGCCTGGATTTTATGTATGCGCTGGCCGATTACTACATCAAAAGAGGCAATTTGGCGGCCGCAGAGCCAATTGCAAAACAGATGGTCGCCAAATATCCCTCACAGCAGATCGGCCACGATATTTTAAATTATATCCGGGGGGAGTCGGAGACCGGCAACTGAGCTGCCAGGTTACTGTGTTTTGGGCCCCATTAATTCCACAGAAAAAGGCCGCGATGCTGGCTAATTACCCGCAACTTCGTTTATGATCCTTGTGAGAATTTCAGGTCTTGCGTATTGAACCTGATGGCCGGTGGCGCTGAGTATTAACAGTTTTGAATTTTTAATTATTTTATGCAGTTTAAGTGAGTCGCCTTTCGGCACAAATAAATCGTTATCACCATGTATGATAATGAACTTCTTTGATATATTCCCATAATCAGGGATTATCTTTTCAAGGTCAGAATTAAGATTGAGTTCTTCCCTTGCCGTGCTTACAAGTACTTTTGTCTGCAGCCAAATTTTCACCCTGGTATCGATAAAACCCTCCGGGATTATATCTTCATTTGGATGAAAGGCCTCATCAAGTCCATCTTTGATCATGGCAGGACCAATGAACGAAGAGGCTGCGGCAGCAAATCCCCTGCCTATGATCGGTATCCCGATGAGTGAATAAATAGGCTCTATATTTTCTACGGGATATGTTGCACCTGCGACTGGAATGAACGCCTTGATTTGAGGCGGGTTTCTGACGGCGAGCGCCATTATAACGCTTCCGCCATATGAATGCCCGACCACTATAACGTTTTCTAAATCAAGCTCATCAATAAGTCCAAGCGCAATATTGGCATTATGTTCGAGATTGTAACCTATCTTCTCTGCACTACTGTATCCGTGACCGGGTCTATCGTATACAGTTACCCTGTAATTCGATGGTAGACTGCCAATAAAGGGCTCCCAATCTTCTATGGACCCTGGCACGCCGTGAATGAACAATATATCCTGTCCCTTGCCGGTCTGATTATAACGAATTTTTATTCCTGAAATTTCAATGTGTTTTCCTTCAAAATCTTCGGGAATGTGGGTCATATCTCTGCTTGTAATTCCAACGATAAAAAAGACGAGCATTATCGCGGAAAAAATATACAGCAATATTTTAACTACTTTCTTCATGTTGCCTCACTTGGTTTTATTGTTGATCTCTGCAATTAAGGCTCATCTGCGGTTTGTTGCAGATACCATAATGAAAATCGAATCAGCTTTAATTTAAACAAATAAAAAATTAGCAATAAAATGTAATTAAATTAATAGGTAGGACTGATATTTATTTCAGAAAATTTTGATAGCAAGTTCTCAATCTTTCCGTATCGATAAGGGTCTGTTTCCTCATCTCTGTTTCTTTTTAAACACATATACATATCTTTTCTATGCTTATTAAATTGAGGACTCTGATAATCACTTTCGATGATCATTTCGATATATCTGCCGACTCTATCAAAATCTCCTTTTATTAAAAGTGGATAAAAGGCTATTTCTGTAACTAAGAATAAATACACTTCGCTATAGTAACCATCCCATGGGTGCTCGAACTGTATTTTCTTGTTTTTATTGATTAAGCCTTCGACAATTTTTCTTAAAATATCTACTCTATTTTCCTCGATAAAATGAAGGTAGCTATCAACAAAATTACCCCAACCAGTTTTCTTTACGATCTCAAGATCTTGGTAGGACCTATAGGATGATTGGGATGTATCAATCTGACCAGCTATTATACCATTTGGAAAAAAGATCGATACCCCACAAGGGTGCGTTTTAGCAGATGTGTGCATGATTGCCTTGCTCATGATAAAATCGGTGCTCGCACAAAGGCAATCGTGCAGGATTTTTGCGCTTTTAAGACCAGTAATTCGACTCATTATTTCTGTGAAATGACCAAAGTCTATATATAAAATAGAAGTATCGACTTTATGCACTTTCAGCAATTCAATAAAAAGCAGCTCGAACAGCGCGGGATTGTGATTAATTTGTTGCTGGATCTCCTTGACCATTATCGTCAAATAATTCTCAATATCTGAACAGACTGACAAATTATATAAAATCAATGATGCCGCGGGATAAAAGGTTTTTCCAGTTCTTGAATGGTAATATCCATAATGTTTGTATCTTTTTCTAAAAGTATCAATAAGGCAGCATCCAATTTCCCTAATTTCGGCCTTGGGATTACATGTTAAATAGTTTAATAGACTCATAAAAGAAATGCCATAAGTATCCTGTGTGGGCAAGTCTTTTGCGTCGTAGCTTATAAGATATTCAGAGGCTACAGCGTATTTTGCAATGGATGAAAGAGTAGCAAGTGTCTCGAAATTTCCCATCAGGCACGAATTATAGAGGAAAAGTTCTATCTTTTTACCATTATTTGATTTAATTAAAACATCTTGAATATTAGAAATCATTTCTTTCTGATTTATGTGCGCCCAAATAGAATCGTGAGGTACATTCTCAAATTCGCTGCTTTTTGATCGATGATTTGAATTATCTTTTTGCTTAGGAAAATTGAAAATACCCGCCCCATGGGCTACTAAAGAAAATACAATCCTTTTTCCTGGATAGCTTTTAATTCCCCATTCTAAAAAGTCCGAAACAGTTTTCGGGTCAAGCATGTCATATTCAGTATTTTCGGCAAATATAAGATTATTCGAAATCCCTGAACTAGGGATCTTTCGAATCAACATCCGTTTTGAGTCATTTGCCAATGGGCCGTCAAATTGCACAAGAACATTGACATTATCGCTTGAGCCAATTTGTTCAATACTTTTTAGGCAAGGAAATACAAATCTACCTAAATCATTATCTGCGTTTAAATATATAAGATTGGTCCATATCTTTTCGACTTGAGTATGGGCATAACCATCGTTTAAATTAGGGATTATCTCTTTGATTTCTGAATCTGTTCCGTATACATAACTGATTGGAAAAAATATCATTATTGAAACAAAAGATATAAATTTTAATATTTCTCTTAACAATGATTTACCTCCTTTTCTGATAGGTTTCAGAAAATGCGCAAATATTGCGTATGTTCTCGTCCACAAAATCGAAATTACAGGTCAGAATATTTTATTGGCTAAAAAGAGAATCTGTTGCCGTTTCGGCTGTGAGATGCTGAAGAAGATCAGTTGGTGAAGAAAATATATAAGATCAGAAGGAGATAACGGTATGTGAGATCAGTCATAATATTAGCACGAGTGAAGTGAGCTTTTAGAGAACAGAATGTAAAATAGATTTAAAAAAAAATTCAATAAAATAGCTGATAACATCACCTCCTCTTCATGAAACACCAAAATCTTACTGGTTAAATATCTTATGTCAATACAAAGTGATACCTACCTTATAAATTTTCACAGCTGAAACTCAAAATGCGGTTCAGTTATTTGTATTTGAAGCAACCCCCCACTTATATAGATCTCTGATATCCGAAAATATCACAGATCTGCCCAAAGTACTGATTTGTAGATGCTGTACGCTATTTTGCGATTTTACAGATATGATGCGCTATCCACAAATCTTTTTTTGGATTGATATATAAAACCTTGTTTACAATACCTGCAAAATGACTGTCGCAATACACTTGGTTTTATTGTTGATCTCTGCAATTAAGGCTCAAATACGATTCGTTGGAGTACCAAATCTGAAAGTTTATTTTTTTTGCTGAAGGGGTTGCTAAAGGTGCTTATTATAAATAAATCTTACTAATCTTATTCCTCATCGATTCCTCGGTTTCTTTTAACATATCAAGCGCAAAAGGCCATATTGGGCTAAGATCATTGATACTTAATACATCCTCAGGGCAGTTATCGATGCATCTCAGACATGCAATACATTTTTCTTTCTCGCTTACCTCTCCCATTTCTGCGTTCATTGCATGGGTAGGGCAAAGTTCTTCACAGATCATGCACATGCTACAATCAGCACCCATACGTGAGGGGAGTTGAGTGATTACCAAGAATGGCCTTTTTTCACCTTCATCCAGATCCTCTATTGTCAATTCGGTTTTATCGAATTCGTCTGGTCTACCGGGATCCTTACCGACAAACCGTTTATATGTTTGCTTGGCAAATTTCCTTGCAACCTCAAAATCTGATTCATTGGGGCGATTCTCCATAGCTGACCATCCACCAATATTGAATGTATGCTTAGCCAGAAACTCAGCTGAAGAAACAAGATCAAATCCTCTTTTCTCTAATATTTCCCTAGTTGAAAAATGGGTGGGATGAACCGTAAAACCACCGTAAGTGAAAAAGGTAGCACAAAGTTTCCCTTGCCCATCTAATGTATCCAGCCATTCTCGCACGATACGTGGAGCCCTCCTTGCATGTATAGGGGATCCAAAAATTACGGCATGATAGGGAGCTAGGTCGAGAGGGTCTTTTCTATCATCATAGGATGTTACGTCTTTTTCCTCGATGTCTGCTCCTAATTGCTTTAGCTCTTCTTGTATAACCTTAGCTATTTTTGCAGTGTTTCCAGTGGCAGAAAAGATTATGATCAATATCTTTATCATTTCGTGACTCCTTGATTTGGCATTTCACCTTAGAGATCTCTAATTGATGCTCACCTGCGATTTGTTTTCTGTAATGCATATAGCCTCTGTGTATAAGAAGGAAACTCGAGAAAGCGCTTACCAACTTCGTTAGCACTTTCTGTGGGATATGAGGTTAAACCTACGATAATCATAATAATCCTCCTTTTTGCAAAAAAGTTATAGGTGAATTGATTACAATTTCAGAAGATGTAACAGAAGTGGATTTCTGAGTCGAAAATTAGATCAGACAAAGGGTTAAAAATGGGATCAGATTAGAGCTTTGAGCTTGAGGTTCAGATCAGCATATGGTTGAAGTTAAATTATAATCGACATCATTCAATGTCAAGAAAATTCAAAATACCAATTTATCGTGAATTTTTACAAAAATTTCAGGATGACAAATTCCTTTGATATATCATAGCGGGTATCTGTAATTGAAGCTCATTTGCGATTAGGTAGCGTTTGCACTTTTTATAAGAAATATCGCAGGTTCAACCGAATTTTGCTTATGATGGATACACATGCAGTTTTGAAGGTGTTTATAAGGTGTCCTGACCTATGCCTAAGTTGGCAGAATCGATAAGTGAGTTAAGACTTCGATTGACAATATGATATCCCAACTTTTCTTGAGCCTTTAAAACTTGGTGTACGTTGACAGTTTAAAATAATCAAGAGGCAGATATATTTGGTTTTAGATAGAAATATACAAACCAGCCGGCCTAAATTCTTTACAGGTACTCCTGTATATCTCTTTAATTAATCTTCTTTAATGACCGGAATGCGAGCCCATAGAGATCGGATTCAACTTCAATTCCGAGCGTTTCTCCCGCTCCTGTTTCAGTATCGATGCTTATGATTTGATGCGTGCTAACTTCGGATCCATACAGTGTCCCGCTATCAGGGTCAAAGGCCAGGCCTTGAACAGTGCTGAATCCCAGCGGCCCGACGGCGGTCGCCAGGCCTGTTGCCGTGTCTATCCGGAACAGGTCATGATTGGAGGTTCCATATAGCGTGTTGGCAGCTGGATCAAACGCAAGGCTCATTATGAAAAATAGAGGGTCACCGAGTCTCCAAGCCGGGTCGGTACTGCCGACCAGCGTCGCAGTGCCGGAACTGGTATCGATGACGACCAGCTGGCTGGGCTCGAAATAGTCACCGGCGACGTTTAAAAAGCGCCGGATGCCGTAAAGCACCTCTGCATTTACATCATAGGCAAGCCCTTCCATGCGGTCAAGGCTGGTTCTTCCGATTACCGTTGCAATGCCCGAGGATGTATCGATTGAAACGAGTAGATTGGTATCACGATCAACTCCATAAAGAACCTCAGAGATTGAATCAAAGGCCAGCCCTTGAATGCTTGTGAATGCGAGCGCACCGACGGTCGATTCAGTGAAATCATCGGCATCGACGGAAAAGAGGTGATGGAGGTTCGAACAGTAGAAGACATTAGCACCCGGATCGAATGCGAAGCCAAAAATTTGGTGAAAAAGTCGGCTTTGAATTCGCGCTACATTACCCGTTCCCGTGTCGATGATAAATAGTGCACTATGATCATTGCCGTACATTATGCCGGTGTTGGCGTTAAACGCCAGCGATCGTACAGAATAATTACCTGTATCGCCTATAACAGTTCCCATGCCGGTTAAGGTATCGATGAAAAGAAGTTGTTCTTCTGGATAGGTGTTCGTACCATAGAGGATGTTGGTGTTTGGATCAAATGCCAATCCTTCAACACTGCCAAAACCGAGCTCGCCCACGGCGGTTCCGACACCGGTTTCTGTATCGATGACAATGAGTTGATCTGTTTCAAGATCGCTGCCATAAAGTGTGCCCGTGCTGGGTTCAAAGGCAAGCCCCTCCACATTCCGGTACCCTGTATCTCCAACCAAAGTGGCTCGACCCGTAGTCACGTCGATACGGATAAGAAAGCTGGATTCCCCATGTATTCGGTGTATTCCGTAAAGGGTAGCTCTCGCTGGATCAAAGGCCAGAGTTTGGACGTAATCAAAGCCTAATGAGCCAATAAAGGTACCAGCACCCGTGCGCGTATCAATGGTGAGCAGGCAGTCACAATCGGTATCGATGCCGTAAAGCGTATTGGAATTGGAGTCGAAAGCCAGTGCTTCAACCACTTCAAATCCTAGCCGGCCTGCTGGTGTACCGTTTCCCGTTTCGGGGTCAATAATGATCAACTGGTCAGATTTCGATTCCGACGCATAAAGGGTATTGGTATTGTGGTCAAAAGCCATGCCTATAATAGCTGTAAATCCAGATGAGCCTATTTGTGTGCCGATTCCCGTTGAGGTATCGATGGATAAAAAATATTCGTTAGAGTATACATGCCCATAAAGCTTATTGGTATTAGGATCAAAGGCCAGCGAAAAGACACTTCCAAAACCAATATCACCGATCAAGGTTCCAGCGCCCGTTCGGGTATTGATAACGATGAGTTCGTCAGATCCAGAATTTGCGACAGTGGCATAGAGCGTGTTTGTATTCGAATCAAAAGTGAGAGCCTCGACCCGGCCAAACCCAATATCTCCTATTGCCATGGCTGCGCCGTTCAAAGGGTTAATACTGATCAATTGGTGTGTAAAGGCATCTATGCCATATAGGATGTTGTTGCCTGGATCAAATGCGAGCCCACCGACTTCCGTGAACCCATTCAAACCGACTCCAGATATCCTGCGAATATCCGCTGTTTCAAGATCTATTTCATAAACGAAGGTGTCACTGGCTGCCATAAGTGCCCTGGTAGTAGGCGTATCACCCTGATCTTGTGTTTGATTTGATCCTCCACCTCCATCGCAGTCAAAAAAAAAGCCAACGATTAGAATTAAAGCACAGAAGGCCCCAAGCATATTCCATTGTTTTTTCATTTCTGCTCCTGCCGCCCTTTTTGTCGACGCAAAATACTCTCGCCTCGAGCCTTTCCACCCCACTTCCGCCAACTTCTGCCAAAGTGGATGCGTCTTTATTGGTGATAAAACAAGAGCCCAACCTATGATGTCAGAACAAATTCAATAAATGGATCAGCAAGGTATAAAGAGAGTGACAATTTAAAGAATATTAGATCGATGTGCTGCTCTACTTGAGTTATGAGATTCGATTGTATGAGATCGGGATCGAACTGCTGATATAACCTAATATTACAGATTTTGAAGGTCAGTCAATTGTTGTAAGACGTTTACAATATCTGCAAAATGAAACGGCCCAAGATAGTTGGTTTTTGTTGTTAATATCTGCAATTAAGGCTCAGTTGCGAATAGTTGGAGATCCCACAAATTTTGTATCTTCACAGAAGCCTGTGGCACATAGCAGAGGCCTAATTTGCAATTGGCCGCCAGCGGCGCTCGACATAGGTGCCCATCCCGAGGACGAGACCCACTATGAAACCAACCAAGTGGCATGTGTTTCTAATTTCCAAGCCGAATATGGAGTTGAGTACTGGCCCTGACAGCAGCCAAGCTGCACTGAGCAAAGCTGCTATCCGTAACGATCCATGCGCAAAGCGCGAGCTCCAGCTTTCTATTAGGGCGTGTACGAAAAAAGCGGCACAGATGCCAAGCAGGGCACCAGAAGCACCGGAGCACCAGTGACCGCGAGCTGATTCAGCGACCATCGCTGCAAACCCGCTTAAGACATAAATCCCGACGAAGCGGGGAGCACCAATGGCACGTTCGACTGGTGGTCCCGCCATAGAAAGCCCGTACATGTTGATCAGCAGATGAGGGAGCCCGTAGTAGTGAACAAGGTTCGCTGTGAATGGGCGCCACCATTCGTTCTGTGTAAACCACGTTAGGCTGACAGCAAGCAAAGCTTGCAAGTTCCACTCGTCTGACAAAGCAGCCAGGAGCAGCTGCACAGCAGTGACGAAGCACGTTACAACAATAAGGGTTATTGTTGCTGGTGACTGGCGCAGTTTCGCTTTTCCAAAGGTGCTATCCGAATCAGCTTTAGATTTCTTTTTCCATTCAGGTAGTTATCTTTACGTCTGGGCGGCATAATTCCATGGCAATAATCTGGAATATTAGAATTAGTCTATATTGGTCATTTCTTGCTGGGATTTAAACCGACTGTAATACCTTTTCAGAAATCATATAATATATATTATTCAATATGTTATCGACACTCTCGCGAGGCATGAATCCTTACCCT
>Ga0209536_100006672_pt1 | contig 17582 bp, 17 predicted proteins | sample DeeMarSeWOR28_12_FD_187461 | JGI IMG/M metagenome (GOLD analysis project Ga0209536, IMG submission 187461) | Marine sediment microbial communities from White Oak River estuary, North Carolina - WOR-2-8_12 (SPAdes) (version 2) | ecosystem: Environmental > Aquatic > Marine > Intertidal zone >... | reverse complement strand
GTAAACAATTTGGGAAAACAATTGAAAGTTTTCAAGTAACGCAATTCAAGCTAGCAGATCTCTTTACGAAGATAGCTACAGCTAGATCAGCTTATTTGGTTGCAGCTCGGATGAAAGACCTAAAACAAGATTTTTCCGAGTATTCTTCTATTGCTAAGCTGTATGGCTCAGAAATAGCCCAACAAGTGACTTATGAAGCCATCCAAATGCATGGTGGGTATGGTTACGTCCGTGAATATGATGTTGAGCGTTATTATAGAGATGCGCGAATTACGCCAATTTACGAAGGCACTAATGAGGTTCAGCGTATTGTTATTTCCCGAGCAGAGATGGAAAAGAATTATACCTCTGAATAAAGTAATTCTGAATTTATTTTTCAAATTCATCAATAATAGATTCTAATTTCTGCTCATAAACGTGGTAATCTGATTCACTAAATAAAACAAAGTGTACTCTTTTAATATTAGTTTTGGGTAAATACTCAAGAACGGTTTTGATAGCTATATCTGCAGCCAAATCAATTGGATAGCTATAAATACCTGTTGAAATAGAGGGAAAAGCTATACTACTTGCAGAATACTCTTCAGCCAGTGTAAGAGAATTCTTATATGAATTTCTTAGAATGGTGGATTCTCCTCGATCTCCTCCTTTCCAAATAGGCCCTGGAGTATGAATAACCCATTTTGCATTTAGTAATCCTCCAGAAGTGATCCTTGCTTCTCCTGGAGTACAACCATTAGGATACTTTTCAATACATTCCTTTAAAATTTGTTCTCCACCTATGCGATGAATGGCTCCATCAACTCCACCTCCCCCTCTTAAACTAGGGTTGGCAGCATTGACAATCACATCAATCTGTTCTTCAGTGATATCACCTTTCACTAATTTAATGATGGAAGAATTTATTTTCTTTTCCACGGACAATCCTCATCTTTAATGTACAATTCGTACTCTACGTGTTCCATCTTCAAATGTTAATATACTGAGATCCCGAAAACGATTCACAATCTGTTGAACCGTATAGGTTGCAATTGAAGTCATAGAAGCGATTTCATCAATAGTAGCTATCTCTAGAGCAATTAATTGGCTTAATACTCTTCCTGAATCACTTTCCCCGAGAAAGATTTTCACTGCATTAGAAATTCCCATTGCTTTATGACTTTCTTCTCCCATTGCTTCAATCTGAGCCGTAGCTCGTTCTAATTCATACTTTTGGAGTTCAAATTCTTCTTCTAATTCCTGATATTTTTTGTCTAATAATTTTGATTCTTCTTTTTGGTGTTCTAAGTCGTCAATTAGCCTTATCTTTTTCTGAATATCCTCTTCGAGTTTAGTCAATTTACCACGGGTTTCTTCTAGATCATTTTCTCGTTTATCAATATTATTCTGCAAAGAATCGATTCGTTCCTTGTGGATCTTCTCTTTTTCAATTGATAGCTTTTCTTTTTCCTTCAATTGTTCGACTAACTCTTGATAGCTTTTTGTCATTATCTCTTCCTTTTCAACAGCGATATTTTTTGCCTGACGAAGTTCTTCAAGAACATTCACATATTGCGTACGGAAATTTTCAATTTGGTCATTAATGGAAAACACCCAATTGCTGGTATTCTGATCTATTTTTTCAACGCGCGAACTGAGATCAAGTACCTGATTATTAAGTTCGAGTGAAAGGGTTTCCAAGTTTGTTCGAACCTCATCAATTGAAGTATGCATTTCTTTCATAATATTAGTCTGAATGTCTACATTTCTCCCCTCTAGTTTATTTGAAAATTCGCTAAGACGATTTGCCAGGCTTTCCACCTGAGTACGTATCTCTTGGAGATCTGATTCAGTCGGCTTTCTTCTAAACAATGAAATTCACCATTTTTTATTAATTGCTGTTCTTAAATATATGTTCATTTAATATTGAATTATCCCTGTTCAGTTTTAAAAATATGCTATTAACAATAAAACTTTTCAAGGAAATTTATTACAATTTAGGAGAGAATTATGACACTCATTGATATACTTAATTATATTGACTCGAATTTTACAGAAAGGCATTTAGGAAAAATTCAAGAATTTATCAAACAACCATCAATATCTGCTACAGGAGAGGGAGTACGAGAAACGGCCGAAATTCTCCTTAGGAAAATTGAATCTTTAGGTGGGACAAATGTCCATTTAGCTGAGACCATGGGAGAGGAATTTGGCCATCCTCAAGTTTATGGAGAAATTAAAAGTCCTAAAAATAAACCTACTATTCTGTTTTACTCGATGTATGATGTTCAGCCAGTATATCCTGATAAATGGATCCTGAACAGTAAAAAAATTAATCCATTTGGAGCAGAAATCCATGAATATGAATGGTTTCCAGGATTTTCAGGAAAATGCTTAATGAATCGAGGTGTGATGAATCAAAAAGGTCCAACAATGGCCGCTTTTAATGTTTTAGAGACGTTTCTTGAGTTAGAGGGAGAATTACCTGTGAATCTTATCTTTGCAATTGAGGGAGAAGAAGAATTAGGGTCACCTCACATGTTGAAATTTATTCAAGAGTATAAAGAGCAATTAAAGTCCTGCACAGCAGTTTATTTTCCTATGTTTTTTGAAAATTATGATGGTCAAATTCGTTTTTACCTAGGAGTCAGGGGTGTCATTGAAGCTAAACTTTGGTGCAGAGGTGGCTCTTGGGGAGGCCCTATAAATCGGAATATCCATTCTTCAAGCTCAGGATTAGTAGAAAATCCTATTTTTAGACTTATTGAGGCATTAAATTCATTAAAAAATGATAAGAATAACGAAATCCTAGTAAAAGGTATTATGGATGATCCCAAGATTATTGGACCTTCTTCTGAAGACTTGGAGATTATTCATCAACTGGTTAAAAATTTGAATTTTAGGGATTTAAAGGAAGCTATGGGAGTAAATAAGTTCCGAGATATACAAGGAAAGGAATTAGATGGCGAGAAAGCAATTATTGAACAGTTATTTACGCCAGGTTTATCCATTAATGGCATTGAAGGGGGATATTATGGTGAAGGAGGTATGACAATTATTCCACATGAAGTGCATGCTAATTTAGACATAAGACTACCACCGTTTCAGGAGGTCGATTATGTTAAAAATTGTTATAAAAGACACTTAAGTGAGAATTTTCCAATGATTGAGCTAATTTTTGGACCAGGATATGGGGCAGGTAAAATGAGTCCCTCTCATCCGTTAATTCAAGCAACAAAGACAGTTTATAAAAAATTCAATAAGATTCCATTATTTTACCCCTTACTAGCTGGATCAGCACCTTTTTCTCTTTTTCAGAATAAACTCAATCTCCCATTTGTATATGGAGGATTGGGGCATGCAGGGCGAGCTCATTCACCTTTAGAATATGCAGTTCTTGAAAGTCATGATCCAAGAGTCGGAGGTATAAAAGAGTTCGAAAAATTCTTTGCTACACTTCTTGTCGAATTTCATACAAAACTTTCTAAAAATTAGATTTATTCACATGAAGTAAACCAATATTTATGAACGAACTTATTCGATATATGAAAAATCCTGCTTTATTTCTATTAGATGAGGAGTCTTAGATGATAATTCATGAGACAGATGTATTGGTGATTGGGGGAGGCCCAGGAGGTTACCCCGCAAGTATTCGAGCTGCACAACTTGGAAAAAAAGTTATTCTTGTTGAAAAAGGATTTTTAGGAGGGGAATGTTTGAATTGGGGATGTATTCCAAGTAAAGCGCTTATTTCAGCAGCAGAATTTTACTATCGATTAATCCATGATGCAGAAAAAATGGGAATTATGGTTAAGGAACCTTTAATTGATATAAAAAAACTCCAATCATGGAAAAATGGCATAATTAATCGTTTAATAGATGGAATTAGCCAGCTTCTAAAAGGAAACAAGGTTGAATTAATATTTGGCACTGCTTCCTTTATTAATCCAAATTCAGTCTCAGTTATATCAAATTCAGGTGAATCTCTTCAAATAAACGCAAAAAATATCATAATAGCCACTGGATCTAGCTTTATATCCCTCCCTGGATTCTTTATTGATGAAAAAAGTATTCTTACTGCGAAAGGTGCTTTATCATTTGATAAATTACCTAAATCGCTTTGTGTAATAGGTGGAGGTATAACTGGCCTAGAATTAGGGATTGTCTATACAAAATTAGGAGTAAAAGTATCAGTTGTTGAATTACTACCAGAAATTTTGCCTGGGATAGACCCCCAATTAATAAGAATCCTTAAAACACAATTAAAGAAGTTAGAAATCGTGGTTTATACTTCTTCTTTAGCAAAACCACCAAAACAGCTAGAATCAGGTGAATACGAATTAATCGTTGATACAAAACAGGGAGAAAAAGTCTTACTCATAGAAAAAATTCTTATTGCGATCGGAAAGCGAGCTAATACTAGTGATCTTGAATTAGAAAAATCAAATGTTATAATTGATGATAAAGGGTTTATTCAAGTTAATAAAAAACAACAAACTTCTCAGGCATCTATATTTGCTGTGGGAGATTGCACAGGGCCTCCATTCTTAGCTCATCGCGCTACTAAACAGGGTATTATCGCAGCTGAAGTTATTACCGGTTTAAAATCAGAGTTTGATTATATTTCAATCCCTAGTGCTATTTTTACCGATCCTGAAATAGGAATTGTTGGTTTATCTGAAACTGAAGCAAAAGAAGCAGGATATGACGTAATAGTTGGTAGAGCTTCTTTTGGAGCATCGGGTCGAGCAATAACTCATCAATCTGATCTTGGGTTTGTAAAAGTTGTTGGTGATAAAAAAACTGGACAATTACTGGGTGTACAGATTATTGGACCTAATGCTTCTGACCTGATTAGTGAAGCTGCTCTTGGACTTGAGTTAGGAGCAACTTTGGAGGATATAGGCTTTACAATTCATCCACATCCAACTCTTCCTGAAATGTTGATGGAGGCAGCAGATGGAGCCCTAGGAAAAGCTATTCATCAGATTAATATCCAAAGAAGAGATGAAAAGTTGGCTTAAAACGATAGAGGAATTTAAAATTCAATAGTAGAGATTTATTGTTTCTGCCAAATCCAAGAATATGTAATATCCATTTTTTGAGCTAAACTGAGATAAGAAAACTTTTCATTGTTCAAAAGATCAGCTTTTTTGAAATATACTCCTATTTTAGAGCTTAATTTATCTATCATTATTGATTTCCAAGTTTCTAATACAAATTTAGGCAAATTTCTTATTGGATAAACCTTATTCTTCAATTGACTTCTATACCTCTTTTATGTTGCTAGCTAAGAAGTATTTGAGTGAATTAAATTCGTATTTATTAATAGAGTAGCATGATGGAGATACCATTTTCTACATAAGTAACCTGCAGAGCCTGATATTCTCCTTGTATCCCAATCCTGTTTTTTCTACAATATTGAATGTCAATTTCTTCATTTATTATTTGATAACACCCTACAATAACAGAATCAGGATTTATCCAAATCTCCTGATTGTGACACAATAAGGAGAATGCTCATGCATTTGCACGATAATTTGTTTTAATGATAAATTCTCATGAACTATTTGTGAAGAATAGGATAGGATTCTTCCATCGAGCAAGGAAATTTCGATCCCAATTATTCCTTATAGATAAATTTGAAAAAATTTTCAACAGAGTTTGCATTTAAACCTGCAATGTTAATGAAAAAATTTTTAGCTTCTATTGTGGAAAAATTATTTCTTTTCATTTGCTCTGTCATGAATTCAAACTTTTCATGTGGAAAGATAATCCAGTCAGAAGTTTCTTCTACATAATATTGTGGTTTAAAACTTGACCATGGTTTCCAATAAAGCGTACCAACACGTACTTCAGTTGGTTTTTTCATCTTTAAGTATTGGAGGGCAAATTCTAAAGAAACACCAGTATCAGCGACATCATCTAGTAATAAAATACGGCGTCCATGAATTCGACCAGGTAGATCTTGATAAATTATTGGTTCTTTTTCAGTTTTTGCAACTCCAGCATAAAAACCAATTTGCATTATCGAAAGCGTGACTTTCCTTCCTTGAGAGAGGAATAAATCAGAAATTATTCGAGCAGGTACTAATCCGCCTCGACTTATACCAGCAATAATATCTGGAATAAAATTATCCTGAATAATAGAATAATAAAGTTTAACTGTTAATTCTTCAATATAGTCCCAAGAGGGAGCAGTAAAAGTCAATTCATTTGAATTCATTCTTGGTTTCTCTTCCCTTAAATATTCTTAAGGATTTTTTAACAAAAAATCCAAATAATAATTTAATGCTAAAATAGTTTCGACAAAAAAATTAGATTATCACAAAAGACAAAATAAGTATAAGATGTAAATTCCCATTCTCTATGGCTAATTTTTAAATTATTCCAATTTATAATTAAAAGTTCTATTTTATTAAGAATCCTGCTACTGTCCCAATTATTAAATTAATTTCTATTTTAATTCTTCAAAATTTAATAAAGAATTAATTTCTAAAATTTATTTTAGATTTATTAGGAAAGAATTACTTCCCATTCTTGAGGATTAAAACCAGCATGTCCATGAAAACGATCTATAATCAAAAAAGGAAAAGTTGGAGGTAACCCATAAATAGCTTGGATCTGTTCCTTAAGGGATTTTCGTTCTTTTAAAGATAAATCATCGATATATAGGTAAGAATATTTGAATTTATTTTCATTCAACCATTTAAATGCTTGACGACACCAGCTACAAGTGCTAATTGCAAATAGGAAGATTTCATGTTTTTTGTCTCGTGAACCATCAACATGATGGACTTTTCCTGAAAATTCTAATATATTGATTAACATATCACTCATTTTGTATATAATTTTAGAGATATTATATTATTCTCAAAGAAATTCGAAGATTAAATATTAAATGAAAATTAAAATCTTAATTCAGCTAGATAATTTCAAACGAAAATCCAAAAAAAAGATTGAATTAATAAGAATCATAAGATCATACAATTTGATTATTTAGTTAGAGGACGTCTTTCTGGAATCATTGAAATCTCATTATCGAAGTCAAAATTCTTATTGAAGTATAAAGCACAATAACAGTGACCATATTCTTCAATATCAGGTTTAGCATAACGACACGGGCAGATAATGTCTCTATCAAGATTCCTATCTTCTTGACTATCACGGCATGGACAATTATAATATCCTAATCGATTAAAATTAATCATTAATCCATCTATTAAGTCATTAAGCATCTCCTGATTTGAATTTAACTTCCAATCATTACGTTGTGCGATACCATAGACATATTTTCGAACATCTTCTATTGATTTAGCTTGATTATTCATTCTAGCATTTCCTCCCATTGATTAGGATTATATCCAGCATTCCATCGAGTTTTATCTACCACGACAAATGGAAATCGAGGACGAACTCCAAATACTTCTTGTATTTCCTCTTTCAATTTATTTTTCTCTTCAACGGGTATTTTATCAATATCAAGATAGGAAAATTGATAACCCCTATCTTTTAGCCATTGTTTTCCGCGTTTGCACCACATACAGGTACTTATGGCAAAAACGAAGATTTCATTTGATTGTTTAAGAGTTCCTTGGACCTTGACTATTTCGCCTGGAATTGTAATCGTATCAAGAGACATAGGAGGACTTTTGTATTCCATTACAAAAATTCTTCTCTAAATAAAAATGAAGAAATTATTATTATTTTTTTATTCTTTTTGAACTCAATTTGCTTTCACGATATAGCGCTAAAGGTATTATTATGATTAATGACATGCAAAGGCTAAATCCCGAGATTTCTCTTGGTTTAGTAGTAGAAGTTAAAGTGGTTAATGAAGTGGTTTCATAACCTTCACTCTCCATCCATTTTAAGGCAACCTCTATCGAATATTCATCATATGTAGTAATCGCATTATGTTCGGGTTTGGTAATACCATCAGAACCTAAAATAGCTTTTTTGTATGCTACTAGATCAGCTTCAGAGATTGCAGCCCACGAAGTGATTGGTATGGGAGTATAAGTAGGAACAGCGAGTCCGTTCATTAATTTATTAATAATTTCTTCACGAGGAATTATATGACTAATAGCATGTCTTACTCCTTTTTTATTTAAGTGGAAAATGCCTCCTTCTTCAAATTTAGGATTTAAATAAAGGCCTATCCATCCTGTTTCAGTAGTTAAAATTGGAGTGATAGCAGATGAGGTCTGAAGTTCGTCATAAATATTATCTACCTGAAACTGTGGATCCATCAAGGTGACCTTTCCAGTCTTCATTGCAGTGAGAGCAGGATCTAAGGTGGTAAAGATGATTTTTGCAGAAGGGGGCATACTTTTCCATTTTCCTTCCGCAAATTCAAAGAATTTCAAGCTTGGATCAGCTATCCAAGCACCTGTGGTATTATCCCATCTGATCCCATCAAATTTCTCTAAAATAATTTCATTTGAATCAGTATTATACTCCTTGAAAATGACAGGGCCAGCCCCAATGGGTCCTTTCAAACCACCAGGGTCTGTTGGGCATCCTGTGTTAAATGAATGACTCTTCCATTCACTTGGGGGGACAATCCATAAGTTTGGATCGAAGTTCCCATTATTATCAAAACCATGGTTAATCGGATCACCTAGGATATGTTCAGGTAAAATATCAAAGCCTAAGATATCAGTTAAGAAAGAGGGAAAGATTTTAATGAAATTAAAACTGATATGTTCAGAAAAACCATTATTATCTTTATCCTCAACAATTATTGAGTAATTCCCGTGACGATTGACTTTATCATCCAATCCAAATGGGAGAATCCATTCATCCCACCATTCTCTGAATCTAGTATCATGAAAATTACTGTTTAAAGAAGGAATCAGCTGGGTTTGCATAGAGAACGCAATATCCCATCCATCTAACTGATAACCATCATGGAAAAAGACATCATCTCGAATGGTGATATTGAATTGGAGTCCGTCAGATGAGAAATTGCCTAATGTTGTAGCTATACCTGGAATTAATTTAAGATATTCAGTTGTTCCAAAATTAGTGGTCATCCAAGTCTCACGAGAAGTATTTAAGGGCAAGACAAGATCCTTTGATGGAGTAAATCGGATTAATCCAACCATAGTTGGTTTAATATAATATTGATTATAAATTGATGTTTCTAAGTTAGTATTGAAGATACTAGCAGCAAGAACTACAGAATCAAGACCCCACATGGTGTCTATAGATTGTAAAGGGTAGAATACAGGATCATAACCATATAGATTAGAGGAGATTGCATGAACTTTATATCGGTTGTAGACAAGGATATTTGGCATTGCATCATACCAGATTTTTTGCCATTCAACAAACTGTTCTTTTGATTCTGTAAGATTGAGGTTCGATAAAATTGTTTGTATCAAATCATCTGATTCTTGTGCCCGATAGGTTAAGTAATGCTTTGATGGATTATCATTCCAGTACATCACATTAAATCCATTAGGGGGAATAGCTTCAGCACTATAAACTGCTTGTATAGAACTACCAGGATGCCTTAATGAGTTTCCCATTGACATTCCAAAAGTAATAAGATCATAACCACCGTCTTTGTAATCACCGACCTCTTGATCAGTCGCACGGGGGCCAAGAGCAGCCCAACTTATTAGATCTAACTCTGTTCCAATTCCAATTTTCGCAAACTCAGTTAAAGCAACTTCAACCCAATTAAGTCGAACTGGACTACTCGTTGGGGCCATTATGTTGACAGAAAAGAAATAATCTGATCCATTTTCAGTTTGAGAAGTCATAATCATGTGATTTATAACAAGAAATAAATAAAATGAAAGAAAAATATATTGCCTAAATAGGTAAGGAAATCTCATTAAAACACTTCTTGTAACTAACAATTATCTCCTTCAAATATTAATAAAAATTTAGATCAGTGCATTTTGAAAAGCTTGCAAATTGATAAATATAGACAGGATTATGGGGGATACTTCGACTAGTGTCATAAGAGGCAAATGAAAAGCAATGTCATAGATATTCAATGGTTATTCTTTAAAAAAGAGGAAAATAAGATGTGTTTAGATTTCTAGTGATTTTAATTCATTTAGAAAATATTTCTTGTCCTCTTCTTTTGCTATCGCTTCACTTGCCTTTTCTGCTAGTTTAAAATATTTAGAGGCTTCTTCAGAACTTTTTGCAATAGCATTTGCCCTTGCCATGGCTTCATACGCGAATGCTAAATCAAAATCACCAATTTTTTCTTTCAAACAAGTATCTAAACATTGTTGTGCATAATAAAGGGACATTTGAGGTATATTTAATAGGGAATAAACTCGTGAGATCAACCAATCTCCCCGTTCTAGATTCGTAGGCCCTGTTTGAGGATATTTTCTAGAGTTTACAACAACTCCCCAATGGTACCTAGAAGCATGGGCAGAATGAATCATTTCATTGGACTCTAATCTGGTTCTATTTTCACCTTTATCAATAAGATCCCATGTATGATTAAAAAGGGCAGCTGCCTGTTTACGATGCCATTCCAATTCAGTCATTTTTTCATTATCGGTCATTTGGAGTTTTTCCTTTTTAATAAATCTAAATTTACTTTCTTAAGCAAGACAATATTTAAATTCTTTTGAATATTTCGTAGAGCTTCTGAAGACTTAAATTTATTAGTTCATAAGCTCTTTCATACGGTGGGTCAAAATAAGGATCAGGAACATCCTCTTCTAAACCATCAGTAAATTCTAGGAGTAAAAATGATTGATCAAGCTTTAATGAAGGAATATACTTTAAATGCTCTTTTTCCATGACTAATATTAAATCAGAAACCTCAATAATTTCTGGAAAATCTCTCAGATGTTTAGGCTTGAATATCAAGATCTCATCCTTAGAAACACCCTTTCTTAAGAGTTGGATGTATGTCTCCTGTGATATTACAGAATTACGGAATTTTACAGCTCCAGAGTCGATTTCTAGTCGTGTAGAGAGTCTCTTATCATTTTTAATCATATGATTAAATAACAAATGGGCATAAGGACTTCTAATAATATTCCCAGAGCAAATAAATAGAATTTTAAATTTTGGGGAATTTTTAAAATTATCTATGACTTTTTCCCGCTTTAATTCCAAGTTGTTCACTCGTGTCACATGCTCTTTAGTTTAATTTCATAGGTATAGTCATATATTCAACATTATAACAAAATATAAAATTATTAAGTAAAATTTTTCAAAAAAGACTTTAGGGATAAATTTGGTCTGGAATATTTTCTTTGACCTACATGGGCCATTAGTTGATGTGAGGAAGATAATTCAAAACTATGAGGCCTATCTAATCACATTATTATCCCCTATTGGTCTTTCCCGTAGAAAAATTATCAATCTTCATAGGAAGGCTTTGGATCGATGGCTTGATAAAGTTAATAAAATTTCTATCGATCCTAAGTGTGAAGTTGATCCTAATTATTTTTTAACAGAAATGGAAAGGATTGATAGAGAATGGGAGTTGTTTATACTAGCTAATATACCAAAAAGTAAAAAAATTCAAGTTGAAGCTCAAATCAGAACCACAAACTTAGAATATAATGCATTAGCTCAAGGTAAAGTTCCTGTTCTATTCCCAGAGGTTCACATAACTTTAATGGAACTATCACAAGTTTCTTCTCTTGATTTAAATATAGCCTCTTCTGCTAGTTCACATCACATTCGAGGGGTAATAACTCTTCATAATTTAGAAGGATTTTTTAAAAATCTAATTGGGTATGATATTGTTAAAGCTCCGAAAAAGGGATTATCTGGAATCTATTATAAAAAAATTATAGAATTGACCCAAGCAACACCATTGAAGACAATTTTTATTGGAGATTCAAGAGAGGAAGCTGAACATTCAAAAAAACTAGGATTCAAATTTGTGATGGTCTCACGAGAAGGAAAAACGTTCTCTGACCTTAAATCAAATGAATACTTTGATTATGTAAAGAAGCTTGATGATATTCCAGTGCTGGTTCGTGAATGGATGGAAGTGGAACAGAATTTCTAATCTTATCCGATTCTAGAGGAAGAAATCATCAAATTAACACTTTTTCTATTTTCTTCAAACCTCATTAATTCCTTTATTCCAACAAGTAAAATCATTCCTCTATTAATATCCAATGAAATCTATTATTAGAATCATGTACGAAATTATTGAAATTATCGTGAATCAGCGGGATAAAAACAAGCTGTCCAGTGGTCTTTTCTTATCTCCTCTAATGGAGGTTCTTCTTGTGAACACTTTTCTTGGGCATATTTACAGCGTTTTACAAATCGACAGCATTTGGGAGGATCTATCGGAGTGGGTACTTCTCCAATTAGTAATTCTCTTTTCTTCTTTGTTCTTGGATCAGGGATAGGAACAGAAGCAATTAAAGCTTCAGCATAAGGATGTTGTGGATAATCAAAAAGATCATTTATTTCTCCTAGTTCTACGATTTGTCCAAGGTACATTACACCTACCCTATTACATACATGTCTTACTACTGAGAGATCATGAGAAATGAATATATACGTTAGAGTGAATTCTTTTTGTAGCTTTTCAAGCAAATTTAAAACTTGTGCTCGAACTGAAACATCTAATGCTGAAACTGGTTCATCCATGATTAATATATCAGGTTCGACTGCTAAAGCTCTTGCGATAACCACCCTCTGTCGTTGTCCTCCAGAAAATTCATGTGGATATCTATATAAATGAAAAGGGGCTAATCCAACAGTTTCCATAAGCTGAAGAATTCGTTTTTTCTTTTTATTCCCTTTCGTTAACCTATGAATATCAAGTGGTTCACCAATAATATCATAGACTGTCATTCTAGGATTTAATGACGAATATGGATCTTGGAATATTAATTGAATTCTTCGACGCATTTGGGTTTTTCTATCTCTAAAAATATCTTTACCATCAAAGAATATTCTCCCTGATGTTGGAAAGAGTAATTTTAAAATTAATTTTGCAACAGTCGTTTTTCCACATCCTGATTCTCCAACTAACCCAAAGGTTTCTCCTTTCTTAACTGTAAAATTTATATTATCAACAGCATGAATAAAAGAACCGCTACGGGTACCAAAAATTCCCATTTGAACTGGAAATTTCTTTGTTAGATTTTCTACTCTTAAGATTTCATTCATTATAATCCCTCTGACTATAGAGATGACATCGAACGAAATGACGTGGAGCTATCTCTATTCTTTCAGGAACTTCTTCGTTACATATATCCATTACATCTTTACATCGTGGATGGAATCTACATCCAGATGGAGGGTTAATTAAATTAGGGATAGAACCTTTAATAACTTCGAGATGATCAAGTTTTCGATCCACTCTTGGTATTGAAGATAATAAATCTCGGGTATAGGGATGAGCTGGATTCACGAAACATTCTAAACAAGAATTTTCTTCAACAATATACCCTGCATACATTACTGCTACTCGATCAGCTATTTCTGCTACTACAGCAAAGTTATGCGTAATATAAAGAACAGCTGTATTATATTTCTGTTTCAAATTTTCTATTAAATTAAGTACTTGAGCTTGAATTGTGACATCAAGTGCTGTTGTAGGTTCATCAGCTATGAGTAACAATGGTCGACAAGAAAGAGCAATCGCTATCATAATTCGTTGTCGCATCCCACCAGAAAATTGATGAGGGAAATCTTGTGAACGTTTTTCTGCATCAGGTATCCCTACTTCTTTCATCATTCTTATAGCTTCAATTTTTGCTTCATCTGGATCTAATTTTTGATGAACCCTTAGATTTTCAGCAATTTGGTCAGCTACTGAATAAAGGGGATTCAAAGATGTCATTGGATCTTGAAAGATCATTGATATTTTCCCCCCACGAACTGTACGCATCTGTTTACTTGAAAATTTTAATAAATCATTGGTTTTAAATAAAATAGATCCACTAATGATTTTTGCAGGGGGGATCGGCAGTAATTGGATAATAGAAAGTGCTGAAACAGTTTTTCCCGATCCTGACTCCCCAATTAAACCTAATGTCTCCCCTTTCTTGATATCTAAATCTATACCCTCAACAGCTTTAACTATGCCCTCCTCAGTGTAAAAATACACTTTTAAATTTCGTATCTTAATAAGAAATTCATTGTCTCTTTTGATGATATTAATTAAGTCTTTTTCTGAGAAATTTGAAACCAAAGGTGATACCAGCTTTTAATTAGATGTGCTGGTATTGGATTTTAGATGAGGTATTTAATATCTTTCTTCTGCTAATCTGTATTGTTATAAAAAGAAGGTATATCTGCTCAGTTCTGTAGAAATTAAAAAAAAAAGGCTTATTAAATTATTTTAACTTAAAATGAATCTCGTTTTATTATCTTATAACAATTATTTCTGAAAAACGTTATTATAATTCCTTTAATTATATGTTGAGTGAAATCTATGCGTCTTTAATTTCAATCATCCAATCAATATATATTATCTCTTAATTAACGTAGATAATATATATAATGATTAGTTAGTGAAATTATTTACGTTGTCTTGATATAAATGTTTAAAAATGTTTCAGAGGAAGTATTAATTTGTTTTTGGAAATCAGAATAATTTTCTTCTCATTGTAACTGGTTTTCGAAAATCAAAGTATTGGAGAATATTAATTTGAATAATACAAAGTTAAAACTTTTGGTTCTATCATTAATTCTAGGATTATTCTTTGCAAGTTTACCACTACCGGTGCTTGCTGCAGAGGAATTATCACTAGAATTATGGTATATGCCAGTAAAACGACCATATTTTCCAGATGCTAAAACAGTAGCGGAATATATGCAATCTGATCTTGATAAAATAGGAGTCAAAACAACTCTGAAAACTTTTGATTGGAGTGAATATCTTGAGAGAACAGAAGATGGTGAGCATGACATGTGTCTACTTGGTTGGAGTGCTGATCTTGCGGATCCAGATAACTTTATGTATGTATTATTGCATGGAGATACAGCTACAGTAGGAAGTGCGGGTAATGTTGCCTTTTATAGCAGTCCTGAAGTCAATACTTTACTCACAGAAGCTCAGCAAACCACCGACTTAGCAATAAGAACAAAAAATTATAAAGATGCTCAATGGTTAGTTCATAAAGACTCACCATGGGTTACTGTAGCCCATTCTCAAAATCTTGCAGCTTATCTAAGTACTGTCTCCGGATTCCAAACCCATCCAACTGGTGCAGGAACAAATGTTTATGCTAATGTTACTAAATCTGGTTCTACTACCTTAACAATTGGCCGTGTTGGTGATTCGGATAGCCTTGATCCAGCAGAAACAACTGATGGTCAATCATTTAAAGTTATGAGGCAAATATTTGACGGATTATACAATCTTCCAGCGGGCTCTACTATTCCTGAACCTGGTTTAGCTACAAGTTTTAGTACATCTGCTGATTTACTTGAATGGACTTTTACTTTACGTCAAGGTGTCAAATTCCATGATGGAACCCCATTTAATGCCTCTGCTGTTGTATTTAGTTTTCAACGTGCACAAGATTGGGCAGATAATACCTCTACATATTATATAAACGGATGGACCCCTCCAGAAGCTGGTTACATTGACTGGATTTTTGGCGGTGTAAATGTAGAAGTTACTGAAGTTGACACTTATACGGTGAAATTTACTTTAGATGCGAAATATGCACCATTCTTTAATACAATGGCAATCCCTCCTTTTGCAATTGTAAGTCCAACTTATGTCAAAGCTCATAATGGAACTACGAACATAGATCGTTTGGGCCTTAATCCAGTTGGTACTGGTCCTTATAAGTTTGTTAGTTGGGTACAAGATCAAACAGTTACTCTAGAAAAGTATGATGATTTCTGGGGTACCGCTAATGGGGCCGATACATTAATATTTAAACATATTGAAGAAGAAGCTACAGCTATTATCGAAATAACAGCAGCTACACCCACAATTGATATTCTTGATGATTTTTCAGGAACTAATGTACCAACAATAGAAGCAGCTAGCGGAGTAAATATGTTCACTCAACCTGGAATGAATATTGGATATTTAGCAATGAATGCTCTCCGTCATCCATTTAATAATACTGAAGCAGTCGATGATCCAGATTTCGGAGGGCAAACAACACATGCATCCCTAGTACGTAGAGCATTCCATTATGCAATCAATCGAAGTGCAATCATTGAAAACGCATACGGTGGATATGCAGTGCAGGCTAAAAACCCATTCCCACCAAGTATCTGGGGTTATAACGATACTATAGAAGATTATGAATTTGACCCAGATTCCGCCCGAGATATATTAAAATCTCTAGGTTATGCAATTAAAGGTGGAAGACCAGCAGGACCTGATGCCATCACAGCATTGATAACAGCCCTAGGTGGATTCATAGTTCTAACAATCCTCCTTAATAACAGACGGAAGAAATAACATTTCTTCTCCCCTTCTTTTTTTACCCTTTTTAGTATACAAAATTCTAAGAATCTTCTTCTTTGAATCGTTTTCCTAATTCTCGTAAGTTAAAACGAAACGTTCTACCTGTTTGATGGATTGTATTCGTATAAAATTTTTAACGAAAAGATAGAATTTACTAATAAATGCTAATACAATAAAAGTAACAAGATAATACTTGAATTCTGTGTAAATAGACAGAAGCCATAGGTTATTAAATGATAAAACAGAAAAGAATGAATTAATTATACTCCAAAACTTTAGAGCAATAAAACTATCTGGATTTTCCCAAAGAAGATTATAATGAACCAAATTAAAGAAAGAAATGAGTCCAGTTTCTAAAATCACGAAAATTCCTAAAGGAAACACGAGAATTAAAATTACTGGAATATTAACTCTAAATTTACGTTTGTTTATAATTTGGTCTATGAATCTAATCAAATGATTCTCGGATGTTTGATATAATTCACCTATTAAGATAAATGGCAAGAAAATTTCTACAAAGACAATGATATTAACGATCATAGGAAGAATTACTTGGAGGAGAAGAGGGAATATAATCATTATTACCACAGGATAATTTAATGATCCTTCCTTGAATGAATCAATAGCATTTGATATAATTGAATGCTGTTTATCAGAGAGTTGTAGGACTAATTTTTCTTTTAAAAACACTCGTTTTACAAAAATGAGAAAAAAGAATATGATTAGAAAATAAAAATAGCTAAATAACTCAAAAAAATCTAAATTTTCAAAAATTCGAATTAAATTTTGGAGAGAAATTCCTTTCAGGATAAATATTACCGCTTGATCACCATAAGCGATCATTAATACAAATAAGGTGAATCCCAATCCAGCAAGAATAGATATTAGTTTAATCAGTTGAATTTGAAAAATTTCTCTCTTTCTTACTGTTGGAGATAGAAGAATGTAAGTATAAAATAGTAGAACGGCTATAAAATATACTAAATAGAATACATCCCAATTAGAAGTAATAAAGAAGATATAAAAAGAGACTATAAGGATTGTGATACTAAAAACGACGATGGCCAATTCAATGATTCTAAATTTTACAGAATTTTTCTGAACATCTGGGATTAAGATTTCAGAGTGTTGCTGTTTCATATTTAATCATCTCCTTCTTTTACCTTTTAAATCTAGGATCAAATGCTTCTCGTAACCCATC
>Ga0209536_100006671_pt1 | contig 17583 bp, 11 predicted proteins | sample DeeMarSeWOR28_12_FD_187461 | JGI IMG/M metagenome (GOLD analysis project Ga0209536, IMG submission 187461) | Marine sediment microbial communities from White Oak River estuary, North Carolina - WOR-2-8_12 (SPAdes) (version 2) | ecosystem: Environmental > Aquatic > Marine > Intertidal zone >... | reverse complement strand
CTCGCAAAGGGTACCAGCCTCTCTCAAGACCAATATCTCTGCATGGGCAGTGGGGTCATTGAGAGCTATAGGTCGGTTATGGGCCTTTGCAATTATACGACCTTCAGGTCCTGCTAGAACGGCGCCCACTGGGACTTCTCCCTCAGCAAACCCCTTTTCAGCCTCCTGGAGGGCCGTTTTCATTAAGCGGTAAAAAAGGTCATTCATGACCAAAAATTCTTACCATCTTTGTATTTCCCCGTCAACGGGAGTTTTGATGATCCCCTGTATCCACCCGCTTTTCAGAAACCAAAATTCCCAAAGATTTCAGGCCATTCCAAATATGAGACGGATTTACAGTTCAGGTTTTCTCTGGTAGTATGGTGATATCTCATCTGCCCCGCGCCTCGTCCGTCCTCTCCGTCCTCTGCAGTAGTCTGCTACGGAGGATGGAACGGAAGGAAGTAGACTTGTCTGCCTCTGTCAGGCTTGTCCGCCTCGGGCGGAGATCCCGTTTCAACGGGGCGCAGGGAGCTTCAAAGGCGAGAAGTGGCTTGGAAGGGAAATTGCGATGAAGTGGCACGTATTAGACAACAAACAGAAGATATTGAGGATCCTTCAGAAAACAGTTTCTAATAGAACGGAAATGAAAGTTCGAATTAGAGGAGCAAAGAATCCATTTACCTCTAAATTGCTGATGATAGTGGAAGCTGGGACGCTTCTAGAGCTAGAGAATCTAGAGATTGACACAGAAGCGCAATTGATTATTGAAAAGCTGAACCCTGCCAAAGGGGATGCCCTCATGCAATCCTTTCCCGATGTGCTCATGGAGTTCCTAGTTAATGAAAACCTGTGTCAGTGCACGTCGAGAAATACGGGTGTGAGCAATATTTCACCCCACTTTGGGTTCATCATGAGCTTCCCGGAGAAGCTTGAGATCCAAGAGAAACGCAGAGAAGAAAGGGCTCGCTACGAAGAGCCGAAGATGGTCTCTGTTGAATTCAGACTGCCAACAGGTGGAGGGACGGGTAGAAAATACACCCTAAACGTTTTTGACCGTTCAGAGAATGGGTTTGGCCTGCTGGTAAGGGAAAAGGATTTTGGCCTGCTCAAGATCCTGAATCCAGGTGATACGCTGCAAAACATGACTTTTTACTCTGAATCGCTCATGGTGCGAATGGATGCTGTCGTAAGACATAAGACGAGAATAGAGGCGGGGAAATATCAGGGCTGTTACATTGTGGGGATCGAACTGCGCAAGAGCCTTAAAGGTTGAGAACCGATGATACATGAGCATGAAGAAATTAGTGAGCTGGACATAAGGCGAGAAAAGGAGAAGGCCCGTCGCCTCAGGCAATCTGGCTGGTGGATGAGGAAGATCCAAAAAGGAGAATGCTATTATTGTCATCGTAAGGTGGGAAGGAACAGCCTCACGATGGATCATGTGCTTCCCCTCAGCCGAGGCGGAAAGAGCCGGAAAGGAAATATTGTCCCTGCCTGCAAGCAATGCAATAGCAAAAAGAAGTACCTGCTACCTATCGAGTGGGAGGAGTATCTGAAATCCTTGTCAGGGAAGTCCACCCTTTAAAATGGCGTTTTGGATCTGCTCACCTTGACCTCTGCCCCAACAATCTCCTCAGAGGCCAATCCCACATATTGAGTGGCCCGACCCATGTTAACTGCGATCTCCAGCCAATCGGAACTGTTAATAAGCGCCAAGGGTTCACCCTCTTGCACATCAGCGTAAATGGGACGAAGTCTCTTAATTGTTAGATCCCCAACCTCAATCACCGGCTCAAAGGATTCAAGAAAAGACTCCAAGTCTCTGCGATGGATATTTGAGATAAGGTTGCCGAAGTTATCCACACGTGTGATCTGCCCGTAAAGCACCCCTTCTCCTTCTCGGGGTTTGGGGACACGCAATTTGACCGGATTGCTCAGTTCGGAGCCCATCCGCTTAAGGGGAATCCCCTGTGAAAGGTGGGCGGCTACCGGTGCGAAGACCTCACGTCCATGAAAAGTATGGCTGACAGAAGGCAGGAAATACTTGCTTTCAGTGAGATGAATAATCCTGGTCCTTTTATGGCCCTCTATGATGGGCCAGAAGATACCGTTATCAGGTCCGACGAAACAATGTCCGCCCGCTTCCATTCCCAAGAGGCGCCTTTCGCTCCCAACACCAGGGTCCACAACGGCCACATGCACAGTTCCTCTGGGAAAAAAGGGGAAAGTCTCATGAACAAGGCCCGCCGCTTGAAGAATGGAGCCAGCTCTGATCTGATGGCTTATGTCCACAATCTGGGCCCCTGGATTAATGGAGAGAATGACACCTTTCATCATCGCCACATAAGGATCGCTAAGGCCGAAATCTGTCGTCAGGGTAATAATGCCCGAGGCGTTCATGGCCAATTCCTCAGAAGTTTTGGCACAAGGTTACCCGCTTTACACAGGAGGCTAAAATCCATTTCCACACAATCCAAGCTACTCAACAAACCGCCTCAAGTCAAGAAGGCCTAAATACCAGGAATTTTCAAACGTGTTGGTATGCCCTGTCTTTGCTGGCAGATTCCATTGTGAGGCCATGCCCCTTTTCTCAAGGGGATATCTAAGTGCCAGAAGGGGGTGTGGGTGGGGTCATCGGGAAATTGGGTTTGAAACTGGACGCTATTTGTGTTATCCCGATCCCGCATTGGACTTGCAAAAATTTCATTAGGTTATATAATCGCCAATCGGTCTTGGGAAAACGGATTTGCCGACCGGAAAGTGGCCTTTTCAGCCAATCCGCTCAAGAAAAGTTTCAGGGATGGTAGTACGTTAGAGATTTAAGAAGCCCCTGGGCTAACCGGCATTCTCTGGAGGGGCCAAAAAATTTGCCCGTTGCCCTTAAATATGGCGCACGAAACGCGATAGCTCTGATCGCCTCGTTCTGTCAGCATTGAACTTCAATGTGCCCTATTTGGACGGCTCGTGTGCGCAGGCGTCACGGCAAAGGAATCCCTGGAGGAAACGCTGTGGAGAAGCCATGGTTTTTGGCACCTCCAGAGAACCCCGCTCAGCCCATCAGGAGTTTTTTTAGGGCTGTTGGAAAGGGCTAGAATGTTACCAGAGATGAAACCATAACTAATTCAGGAAAGGAGATTGAAGATGAGTGCAAAATTGATCAAAGGCACCGAGATCCGAGAGGAGATCTTGGCAGAAATCAAGGCGGACGTAGACAAAATAAAGGAGGAACATGGGGCTGTGCCCGGATTGGTCACGATCCTTGTGGGGGAGGATCCCGCCTCCATCTCCTATGTGACGGGCAAGATCAAAACCGCGAAAAGCCTGGGTTTTAAGGAGGTACAGGATACCCAGCCGGAGACCATTTCAGAAGAGGACCTATTGGCCCTGGTGGATAAGTACAATAAAGATGATTCCATACATGGGATCCTGGTACAATTGCCGCTCCCAAAACATATCAATGAGAAGAAGGTCTTAAATGCCATTGATCCAGACAAGGACGTGGATGGATTTCATCCTGTCAATGTGGGGCGCCTCATGATCGGAGGATCAGAGGTCAAGTTCCCCCCATGTACGCCTGCGGGGATCCAGGAGATGATTGTTCGCGCTGGCGTGGAGACGAGCGGTGCAGAAGTGGTGGTGGTGGGCCGATCGAATATCGTGGGTAAACCCATAGCCAACATGATGTTGCAGAAGGCGGATGGGGCTAACGCCACGGTCACCGTGGTTCACACCCGGACCAAGGATCTGGCTTTCCACTGCAAACGGGCGGATATCCTGATCGTTGCGGCGGGTGTTCCCGGTCTGGTCAAACCGGAGTGGATTAAACCGGGTGCCTGTGTCATCGATGTGGGGGTTAACCGGGTTGGTGAAAAGATCAGTGAAAAGACGGGCAAGAAGGTGGCCATCTTAAAGGGGGATGTGGACTTCGATGCGGCCAAAGAGATTGCTGGGTCTATTACACCCGTACCCGGGGGAGTGGGTCCCATGACAATCACCATGCTCATGAAGAACACTCTGAATTCCCTGAAATTTCATCTAGGGATCGCCTGATATTTGCATCCATCTGAGAAAGACAGGCATAATAGGGGTTGAGTCCCTTAGGACTCAGCCCTTTCTTATCTTCACCCACATTATAGAGTTCCAAAGATTTCCTTTGACTTTGGACCTGTTTTTTTTTATTTGTTTGTTATTTAATGACATTTTCCTACTTGTAAATTGTCTACGATTTGCCCAAGAGAGAATATTTGAGTGTATAGCATCTTCGATCTCCTTAGACACCTACTCTGAAATAGAGGGGTTTCTTTTACCCATTCCAGATAACCAAAGAAGAGTGCATCAATTCATATTCAAAGTTGTTGTGTCAAAAGTACCGTCCAATTCATTTGTCCATTAAAAGGAGGGATCAAGCGGCACTGCGTTTTTCGAGGCAATATTTGGCAAGGGGGATAACGAGGCTTTCATAAGATGCGAACCTTAAACCAAAGGAGGAGTAAAAAATGAAAAACCGTAAAATTTTTGTGAAAGGAAGCGTCTTACTTTTGGCCTCTCTATTTATTGTGGGGGCAGTCGGACCCGTTGCACTTTGTGCGGAAAAGATCAAGGTGGGCTTGCCCATTTCACTCACCGGAAAATATGACGTTCTCGGGACGAGGAACCTGCAGGGGGCCAGGTTATGGGCCGAATGGGCCAATGAACAGGGGGGTATCCTTGTAAAAGAGGCGGGCACAAAGCTCGCCGTGGAAGTGGTCTGGTATGATACCAAGAGCGACAAGGATACCACCATCAAGCTGACAGAAAAACTGATCAATGAAGACCAGGTGGATTTTCTGCTGGGGCCGTATGGGAGCTCTTTAACCCTCGCTTCGGCAGCCATCACGGAGAAATATGGCAAGCTCATGTTCTCCCATTCCGGGGCCTCGGACAAGATATGGGCACAAGGTTACAAGTACGTCATAGGGGTACTCACGCCATCCTCCTATTATTACAAGAGCACCATGGAGATGCTGGCCACTCTAAACCCGCCCGTCAAGACCCTGGCCCTGATCACGGAGGATAATCCCTTTAACCTTTCCATCCGTAAGGGTATCCAGAGATGGGCCAAAGAGCTGGGCTTTGAGGTGGTCTTTGATGAGGTCTATCCCACCCCACCCACCGATCTCTCTCCGATTTTGAGCAAGGTGAGGAGATTGAGGCCTGATGCGATTCTGGCCAGTTCCCACTTTAAGGATGGGGCCCTGCTGGCGAGACAGGCTGCCGAACTGAGGGTTCCCACAAAGTTTTTTGCCCTGGGTTCAGCACCTTCTACAACAGAGTGGTGGAATGCGGTGGGCCCAAAAGGTGCCCGCTACACGGTGGCCACCTCCCAATGGGAGCCCATTGATGCCCCAGACCCTGCCAGGTTCCCGAACTGGTATGGCCCGAAGATGACCGGTAGGGAATTTAATACCTGGTACAAGAAACGCTGGGGGAAGCCGACCGATTTCCGCGGGACCCAGGCCTTTGCCGCTGGGCTGGTCGTTCAGTGGGGCGTTGAGAATGCGGGAAGTCTGGATACGGATAAGGTGAGGGCTGCCTTGAATAAGATGGATATCATGACCTTTTATGGCCGTTCCATGATAGACCCCGCCACGGGTATCCAGGTGGGTCACGGCATGGTCGCGGCGCAGTGGCAGGCGGGGAAAAAGGTTGTGGTCGGTCCGCCTGATCTTGCCGTTGCAGAGATGGTCTATCCCATACCGAAGTAGTATGGTTGCCCGGTTTCTTGGTGCAGACAGAGGGGAGGTGAAACCTCCCCTCCTAATTTTGATAAGGAAGAGGATCCTTAATGATCGATCTTTTGGGACTCACAGAGACGACTGTTAACGGCCTTCTTATCGGAGGTGTATATGGCCTTGCAGCCCTGGGTTTGAGCCTGATCTGGGGTGTGATGAAGGTGGTGAACCTTGCCCATGGGGTGTTTATTATGCTGGGCGCCTACCTGGGCTACGGCATGTATCACGTGCTGGGTCTTCATCCCCTCTTTTCCATGTTGCTGGCCATCCCCATAGGCGCAGGGATCGGTATCATCCTCTATCGTTACCTGATCAACCGCATCTTGGAGGTGGCCACCAACGAGCTGGAGCAGGAGATGATGTGTCTCCTTTTTACCTTTGGCATTTCCATGATTATCTATGGGGCAGCCCTTAATATTTGGGGGTCCGACCTTAGGGGGGTCCCCACCCTCATGCCCACTATTTTCCTGGGAGACATTGCCATCCCCTCCTCTCGCTTGATCGCATTCATCGCTGCATTGGTCCTTGGTGGCCTTTTATACCTCTTCCTCAAAAAGACCATGATCGGGAAGGCCATACGGGCCGTTACCCAGAACCGCAACTATGTGATGCTGGACGGCATTGATCCGGTCAAAATATTTCAGATTTCCTTTAGCATTGGACTCACCTATGCCCTGATGGCTGGCGTGGTCATATCTCTGACCTATCCGGTCACGCCCATCATGGGCGTTTACTATCTCCTGAAGTGTTTTACTGTGGTTGTACTGGGGGGCCTGGGGAATCCCTTTGGGGCTTTTCTGGGTGGACTGATCCTGGGCTTGGCGGAGAGCTATACCTCCCTTTTTGCCACCTATGCCCTATCTCCTGCGGTGGCCTTTATCACCCTCCTGCTCATCCTCATATTCCGACCCGGCGGCATACTGGGGACATTGAGATAGATATGAATCTCAAAAACAGACTATGGTGGGGGCTGATTTTCCTGGGTTGTATCACTTTTTTCGCCTGGGCGCCCCATACTGGCTTCAAGACGACCACCTATTTTTTCCTGATGATCAAATATATCTGCCTGGCTATGAGCTTCAACCTCATTGCCGGATACGTGGGATATATCAGCTTCGGGCATGTGGCCTTTTACGGCATAGGTGGCTATGTGGCCGCCATTTTGGCCTCCAAGACAGGACTCGGTGCCTATTCTTATCTGTGTCTCTTGAGTGGCGCTGTTGGGGCAGCGGCCGCAGGATATCTCTTGGGTCGGGTTCTTTTGCGACTCAGAGGGGCCTATTTTGCCATAGCCACGATCGCCTGCAACGAAGCCCTCAGGGTCATCATGTTCAATCTGCCAGAAGAATTCAGTGGCGGGTCATTTGGCATCCCGCTCCCGGCCGTCAGGAACCCCATGGCAGCCTATTATCTCATGCTTGCTGTCACTTCTGGTTCTGTCGTTATGATCTACTATCTTGTGAGATCAAAATTTGGTGTGACCCTGAAGGCCATCAGGGAGGATGAGGATGCGGCCATGGCCATGGGGATCAATGCGCCTAAATACAAGGCCTGGGCCTTTTCTTTGAGCACGTTGATGATGGGAATGGCAGGGGCCATTGATCTTATGTTTATCGGCTATATCTATCCGGAGGCGGCCTTTTTTATCGAGATCAATGTGGAAATGATTGCCATGACCATGTTAGGCGGGATTGGAACGATCCTGGGGCCTATCATTGGGTCTGTCATCCTCTTCATCGTCGCGGATTTCATCTGGGCGCGGTGGCCTTTATCCCATTTGATTTTGCTCGGATTTGTCTTAGGTGTGTTGGTCATGTTTATGCGACGCGGCATCTTGGGTCTGGCCGAGGACAAGATCCCGGCACTGCGAGGAAAGATAAAGTAGGGAGCGAAGCGGAGAAGATTTCCTACCAATTAATCCAAGGCGTAACGGCCTCTCGCAGATTTATCTCTTCCGAGGTCCCTTCAAATGTAACGCGTCCAAATTCAAGCACATAAACGTAGTCTGTAATTTTAAGGGCCTTTTTTACATTCTGCTCTACCATCAAGAGGGTCCGTTTTTCTTTTCTTAGGTTATGTACCTCCTCAAAGATGAGGTTGCTTACTATGGGTGCCAGGCCGGCCGTAGGCTCGTCAAAGAGGATGATTTGCGGATCAATCATAAGCGCCTTTCCGATCTCCAGCATCCTCTGCTCACCACCGCTGAGATTACCCGCATAGACCCTGCGCCTCGAACCCAGCACCGGGTATTTCCCATAGATTCCTTCAATGCATTGTTTCACCCGGGGCTTGTCCTTTTTGAAGAGCCAGGCGCCCAGTTCCAGGTTTTCCTCCACCGTCAGAAAAGGGAAGATACCGCGGTCTTGCATAATAAAGACGATGCCTTCCAATGGCATGGAGAAAGGGGCCTGCCCCGTAATGTTCTTTCCGTCCAGCATCACCTTCCCGTCCATGGGCTTGAGAAAGCCAAAGATGGTCTTCAAGACCGTGGATTTTCCTGCGCCGTTGGGGCCGATGATGGTGGTTATTTTCTCCTCACGGGCCTGCATGGTCACCTCCAGGAGCACCATGATATCCTGATAATAACCCACCGTGACATTTTGCATCTGCACAAGCAACGGACTTACTCCCCCAGGTAGGCCTCAATGACCTTTTCATCGGTCAGTACACTCTGCGTGGGCCCTTCCGACAGTTTTTCGCCAAAGTGGAGCACCACCGCCCGGGTGCACAGGTCAGAAATGGAGCGCATGTCATGGCTCACAATGATAAATGTTTTCCCCTTTTCATTGAGTTCCTTGATGTTGTCTATGAGCTGGGCCTTGATCTCGGGATGCACCCCTGCAAAAGGCTCATCCATCAAGACCAGTTGCGGATCTGTGACCAGGCAGCGGGCAAATTCAAGGAGCTTCTGCTGTCCGCCGGACAGCTCTAAGGCATACTGGTCCTTTTTGCCAGCGAGGCCCACAAAGTCCAGGAGGTCGAAGATCCTGGCCTTGAGTCTTTCCGAGCTCTCCTTGAGGAAGATGGTTGGGGCCACCATGTTCTCGAGAACGGACATGCGACGAAAAATCCGGGCCACCTGAAAGGTTCGTGAAATGCCCAACTGGGCAATGTCATAGATCGCCATATCATTCAGTCGGACGGCCCCAAAGTGAATCTCCCCCCTGTCCGGCTTATAGACCCCGTTGATCACATTGATCAGGGTGGTCTTACCCGCCCCGTTGGGCCCGATGAGCCCAAAGATGCTCTTTTCCGGAACAGAGAATGAGACACCGTTTAAGGCGAGTACCCCGGCAAAAGATTTTTTAATATCCACGATATTGACAATCGCATTTTCGGCCATATTTCCACTCATACAAGAAAAAAGGCTATCCGTCAAATGATGAAGACAGGACAGGATTATTTGCTTTCTGGAGATGAGATATGAGAGACATCCCGTAGGGGTTTAGGAGGAAAGAGGCCCCTTTGCAATCTAGAAAGAATGTGTTAATAAATTGCCTCACGCTATAAGAGCGTTGATAAGTACAAAAAACCCCAGTCCACGGCAAAGGGGGCTGAGATTGGGCCATGAATATACCTTTCATCCTTGAGAAGGCGTTGAGTCTATATGCGGATAAAGAAGCGGTGGTCTGCGGAGAGGCAAGATTCACTTACAAACAATTCGCCGAACGTGTCTATCGTCTTGCCAATTTTTTGCGCTCCAGGGGTGTGGGGCAAGGAGACTGTGTAGCCATACTTCATCAGAACAGCCACGAGTTCTTGGAGAGCTACTTTGCCACCGCCCAATTGGGAGCAATCCTCAATCCCCTTAATTTCAGGCTTTCACCCAATGAACTGGCCTTTATCTTGCGAGATTCGGAGGCCAGCCTCTTGATCGCATCAGACCGCTTTGTGGAGGGCGTGGAACCCCTTTTGGAGATGGGAATAAACTTTAATCAGGTGCTCTGGACAGGCTCTGTGGTGGAAACATCCGCTCCGTTTAACTCCATGTATTATGAGGAAGTCCTGAGAGAGGAGAAGGCAGTCGCACCCCCTTTGCCAGACATCTCTGACGATGATGTGGCTCACCTTTACTATACGAGCGGAACCACGGGTCGACCCAAAGGGGTGATGCTTTCCCACAAAAATGTCTGCGTTCATGCCCTTGCGGCCGTTGCCGAACTGAAATTGGGTGACCATGACAATTGGATCCATGTGGCCCCTCTTTTTCATCTGGCGGATGCATGGGCCACCTTTGCCATCACCTGGGTGGGGGGAAAGCATGTGGTAGCCGCTGATTTTGATCCCCCCTTGGTCCTTTCGGCCATAGACCAGGAAGGAGTCACCATCACCAATATGATTCCCACCATGTTGAACATGCTGGTCAATACGCCGGGGGTGGAAAACCATGATTTCTCCAGTCTGAGGGCCATACTGAGCGGCGGCGCTCCCATCGCCCCTGAAGTGGTAAGAAAGATTATGGGGGTTTTTAAGTGCGATTATATTCAGACCTATGGAATGACAGAGACGAGCCCCTACCTCACCGTTTCCATCCTTAAGGAGAATCTGGCACACCTTTCCGATGAGGAGCAGTTCGTTTACAAGGCCAAAACAGGGCGACCTTTCATGGGCGTCCTGCTCAAAGTGGTCAGGGAGGATGGCACAGAGGTGAAAGCAAATGATGAAGAGGTGGGGGAGATCGTTGTAAAGGGTGATATCGTGACCAGGGGTTACTGGAACAGACCTGAGGAGACGGAAAAAGCCCTGAGGGATGGTTGGCTTTATACGGGTGATATGGCCGTGGTGGATAGGGAAGGGTATGTCAATATTGTTGACCGCAAAAAGGACATGATTATTACGGGTGGAGAGAATGTCTACTCAGTGGAAGTGGAGAATGTCCTGTATACCCACCCTTCGGTACTGGAGGCCGCCGTGATTGGGGTGGCGGATCCCAAATGGGGGGAGGCGGTGAAGGCAATAGTGGTGCTAAAGCCTGGAGAAACGGCGACACAAGAAGAAATCATACAATATTGCAAACAGCATATAGCCAGGTACAAGGCCCCGAAATCTATTGCTTTCATATCTGAGCTCCCCAAAACTGGATCAGGAAAGATTTTCAAGAAGGGACTTAGGGAGAGGTACGGTTAGCACAGGGAAGCGGAGGCCATTTTGGCAAGCTATGCCTTCCCATTCACCGCTTTTAGCTGATCTATTTTAGCGATCATAACCCTCAAGTACTTGGCGAACTCTCCGGCGCTTCGAAATCTTTGATTTGGGTTTTTTGCCAGAGCCTTGTCAATCATTTGCTCACAAGGTTTTGGAACTTTAGGGTTTATTTGACGCGGAGAGGGATGTCTGCCTTGGGTGATTTGATAAAAAAGGTTGGCCAAGGTCTTTCCATGAAAGGGCAACTGTCCGGTCAGCAGTTCGTAGAAAACCACCCCAACGGAGAAGATGTCTGAGCGACCATCCAGTTCTTGGCCATTAATCTGCTCTGGAGACATATAATTTGGCGTTCCCAGCACAATTCCGCTCTTGGTTTGGGAATCTGAGACCGCCTTGGCAATTCCGAAATCCGTCACCTTTACCTTCCCATCTTTTAGAAGCATGATGTTGGCCGGTTTAATGTCCCTGTGGATGACCCCTTGTGCATGGGCATAATCTAAGGCCCTTGCTGTCTCCGCCAAGATATAGAGGACTTTTCTCAGGGGAAGGAGGGATCCTTTTCGACAGTATTTTTGAAGGTTTTCTCCATTCAAGAACTCCATGGCCAAATAACTGAGATCGAAATCTTCCCCCACGTCATAGACTGCCACAATAGAAGGATGGGAGAGCTTGCCTGCAATTTGGGCTTCCCTAAAGAAGCGATCTTTTATTTCCTGGAGGCGATCCTCTTCAAATTCGTCGGAAAAACGGATGGTCTTGATGGCTAAGAGACGATTTATCTTGGGATCCTTGGCTTTGTAAACGATTCCCATCGCCCCCTGCCCCAGTTCCTCAATGACCTCATATCTTCCCACGGTGGGTCTAATCTCCAGGTCATCTGAGACCACTATTTTATCTTCTTTTTTGCCCTCAAATCCGCCCAGAGCCAGAGAGCCAATGACCTTCTTCAATTTGGGCATACGCTCATTTAAGTCCCTAAAATGTTGATCTTTTTGGGATATATACTCATACACGGAGATGGCCTTGTTTATCATTCTTTTTCGCTCGTAGTCGAGGCCTAGGTTATAAATCACATCTTTCATGGCATCATCGAGGGGAATCTTTCGAAATTTTTCAAAGGCCAGATCCAGTAATCCCTGGCTCTGAAAGCTGAGGCCCAACATCCTATTGGTCTCGATACTTTCTCTAAGACCCAATTGCTTCTGCCTCACAAAAATGTCTCTTACGGACGTCACCACGTAGATGGTGACCAGGGAAAGACCGATATAGAGGGTCTTAAGCCATACGTTAAGTATGGTAAAAGAGAGGATTCCGATCAGAAGCACAAGAAAAAGCAATCCCACGGTAGCAGCCGTGCGGTTTACAAAGCTCAGACGGGGTTGAACTATAGAGGCGAACAGGCACAAAAGAATAAGGATGAGGCCCTCCACATATTTCATGAAATCGGGGCGCCGGAGGTATCTGCCGGTCATCAGATCGTCTATTATATTGGCGGTGAGCTCAACGCGAGGCATTTCGGGGTCGACAGGGGTGTTTATCGTGGGGGCCCCTTCCGCCGTATAGCCGATGAGCACAATCTTATTACTAAACACAGCAGGTACCTTCTTGACCTTCAAGATATCGACGAAGGAATAATAGGGGAAAGAGCGTCTCGCGCCCTTGAATTTTATGAAAATCTCCCCCTTTGGCGTGGGTATAATGGGTGCTGCGAGTTGAATCCTTTTCCCCTGGGAAAGGACCTTTTCAGGATTCTTGTCCAGGTAGTCAGCGGCCATTCGAAAGGCCATAGAGGGTATGATATGCCCCCTGTAATTGATAAAAAGAAGGTGGACTTGGCCTTTCAAGAACTTAAGGGGCGGATCATTTATGTGGCCCAGACCGTGGCTATTCTCTGAAAGCTCCGCAAAGGGGGTTGTCAACTGGTTGACAGGGGCAATATGCTTGAATTCCGCCCCAAGCGTGGGCAATCTTAACGAATTTCTGGACAGAAAGGAGTCATGGGCAAGAACCAGTTCTGTGTCGTATCCACCGTAACTGCCCACAACAGGCAAGATGATGTTTCCGCTCTCTTTGACAGAATGGGAAAGGATTTTGTCGTTGTCCAGGCTTCTTTCAATTTCCTTTAACCTATTTAATATCCAGGTATCTTTCTTTCGTGGTTCGCCCCGGCGCATAATGGCCTCGTGGAGATCTCTCACCTCCCTTAATCCTTGATTTTGCTCCCTATTGCTGAAGAGTATGTCCAGGCCGATCAGCTTAGCCCCATTATTTTTGAGGATGGTGATCATATCGGCGATAACACTTCTGGGCCAGGGCCAGGGACCCAAATGCTCTATACTCTTATGGTCAATATTTACGATGGCAATCCTATTGGGACCCACGTTGCGCGGGGCATCAAGACGCATCTCAACGCCATAAATGACCCTTTCTAGGGACTCAAAAATGCCTATAGAAAATTGAAAGAGAAGGGGCAAGATTAAAAGGACTGCCACGAGGATACCGACAAGGATGTCTTCTCTTTTGATGGGTATTTTTTTCATTCTCCTCTATTGTCGATCCTCGGGCATCACTGCTTTCCTGTATGAGGCAAGGTGTGCAGCAAGATCCTTCTAAAGGGATAGATGACGCAGGCGTTCGGAGATTCGCCCAAGAACCAAACAATTAAACGAATTCCATCGTTATCTTAGAAGCTTAGATATCTTAAATCTACAGCGACTTAATGTCAAAAAAATTCCTAATCCAGAAATCCTTTAGAAAAGGGCCAAAAGGTGAAATGGCGTGATTTTATCCTGAAAAAATCTGGTCAGTTGTGTGGTTCACAACGTCTCATCCCGGTTCTCGTCGCCCTGATTTCCAGGACCACGCCTTTATTAAAGAATATAGGGGTAGCATAGGGGAATTTGGTGGGAGTCTATGATTTCACTTGAAAATCTGGGCAAAAAATATTAAAGTTAACGGGCAGTTAAAATTTGGAAAGGGGATATGAGACTTTTTTCGGGTCACCTTGCAAGGGGGGCCTTTACATAGAATTTGAGATCCCAAAAAGGATGAGAGTACTTGCTGCAGGGATGCTTGTCCCGGGTCCAGGCGAGTCCACCGGATGAAAAGCAGGGAAGAGCGGAGCAGAGATGGAAATACCGAAATTATCAGATGCAAAACTAAAAAAGACCGATAAGAATAAACAGAAAAAGAATACCGCCTCCAGGCGCAAATTGGGGGACTTGTTGGTTGAGACCGGCCTTTTGCCACCCGAGAAACTCACTGAGGCCCTCAGTATTCAGAGACAAACGGGCAAAAGACTGGGACAGATATTGATGGAGATGGAAATCATTTCTGAGGACGAGATGGCCTTCGCCCTGGCCATGCAGCTCAAGATCCCTTTCATTGATCTCAATGGGTATGAGCTCCAGTCTGAGGTGGTGGACGCGATTCCAGAGGAGGTTTCTCGCAAGTTTGTCTGCATTCCCGTCGCCCTGAAAGAGAATATCCTTGATGTGGCCATGGCTGACCCCCTTGACCTAAATATGATCAAGGATCTGCAGTTTATTACGGGATACAGCATTCAGCCGGCCATTTCTACCCCCAGTCAGATTGTGGAGGCCCTTCAAGAGCATTACCATCCTGAGAAGACCATCGGCGAAGTGGCGAACGAGTTTGGCGGCGAAGAACTGATGGAGTTTTTGCCAGAAGGAGAGGTGGAAGAGGAAGAGCAGGTGGATGAAGTCCTCGAAGTGGGTCACGACTCACCCTTTGTAAAGATGGTGGACCTCATCATTAAGAATGCCATCAAAAAGGGTGCCAGTGATGTTCACATTGAGGCACAGGAGAATCAAGTCAGGGTCAGAAATCGGGTGGACGGGGTGTTGCAGGACTCCATCAAACTCCCCAAGTGGACTCAGCCCATCATTATTTCGCGGATCAAAGTCTTGGGGGGCATGGATATCTCAGAGAGAAGGCTTCCTCAAGACGGGAGGATAAGAGTGAGGGCCAAAAATGTGGCGGTGGACCTGCGTGTCTCAACGCTCCCCACCTACTATGGTGAGAAGGCCGTTATAAGGATCCTGAACAAGGAATCCACCTTTCTCTCTCTGGATGATCTCGGTCTCAGCAAAAACAATCTGGAAACCGTTAGGAAATTTATCTATCAGCCTCAAGGAATGATTCTGATCACGGGGCCCACTGGGAGTGGAAAAACCTCAACCCTCTATGCGTGCATGCGAGAGGTCAGGTCTGACGAAGTCAATATTGTGACGGTAGAGGACCCTGTGGAATATGAATTGGCAGGAATCAACCAGGTGCAGATAAACGAGAAGGTGGGGCTGACCTTTCCCTACGTCCTCCGTTCAATTCTGCGGCAAGATCCGAATGTGATCATGATCGGCGAGGTGAGGGATGTGGATACGGCTGAAATTGCCCTTCAGGCCTCTTTGACCGGGCATTTGGTCCTGTCCACGTTGCATACTAATGACGCCCCATCGGCGGTGACCCGCCTTGTAGATATAGGCATGCCACCCTACCTCATCGCATCCTCTGTCGTGGGTGTCATTGCCCAGCGATTGGTAAGGACCATATGTCCTGAGTGCAAGGAGGAATATGTCCCAAAACGAGACCAGCTGGACCGCCTGAACCTCAATAAAGACGAACTCCCCTTCAAGTTCTACAGAGGGGCAGGCTGTTCCAACTGCAACAACCTGGGTTACAAGGGGAGGACTGTGATTGAAGAGGTCATGATTATGGGACGGAAGGTCAGGGACCTAGTACAGGCAGGGGCATCATCGGATGAAATCAGGGATGCTGCCATGGCCACGGGGACGACGACCCTGGGAATCAGTGGCCTGAAGAAGATCGAGTTGGGAATTACCACCATAGATGAGGTCTTGAAGGCAGTGCAAGAGAAGGAGGAGTTGACATCTATCTGTCCTCATTGTGGAAAAGGGGTCAGCCTGGACTTCAGAGATTGCCCCTTTTGTAACAAACCGATGGTTCCCACCTGCACGGAGTGTGAGCGCATCGTTCAGCCAGACTGGGTGGTTTGTCCATTCTGTCGGCATGATTTAACCACGGAAAGTTAATTGCCCTTCACCCCCAAATCCTAGAATACGCCTAGATTCCCCAAAAAACAGTTGATATTTCCTGAAATAGGAGTTAAATAATAAACTTTTGTCTGAGGCGGGGGAAATTCTACACCTTTTGATATGGCAACTGAACCCATCTGCCAGACGGCGGGCAGGCTGCCTAGTGAACCGGAACCAATTCAATCTCAAAGGAACGTATAGATGGCAAAGGTATGTGAAATTTGTGGTAAAGGACCACAGGTGGGATACAATGTGAGCCATGCTCATAATAAGACTAAGAAACGCTGGTACCCAAATCTTCAAAAAGTGAGAACCCTGAAAAACGGCCAGGCCAGAAGAATGAGGGTCTGCACCAGTTGTATCAAGTCCGGCTTGGTTGTAAAGCCTTGAGTTCATAATCTTTCTACAAAGAGCACGTCTCTCACCTTTTTTATGGCCCCCATAATATCCTGAAGCTGCTCAAAGTTTTCCACTTCAATGGTGAACAGGGAGATGCCTTTCTTGTCCATGGTGGTTTTCACCTCTGCCTGGATGATGTTGGCATCTTTTTGGGCCATGATGGAGCTGATATTCGCCAAGATGCCTTTCTTGTCCAGAGCAGTCACCTTCAATCGAGCCAGATAGACATCTTGCTCAGAGGGTTCCCACATGACTTCCACTAGGCGATCAGAGTCGGCATCAATGATGTGCCGGCAATTGTGTTTGTGGATGGTGACACCCCGCCCGCGCGTAATAAAACCGACAACATGCTCACCCGGCAACGGATGACAGCAATTGGCAAAACGTACCAGGATGTCATCCAGTCCTTTCACCCTGATCCCACGGGTGCTTTTCTTCCTCTTTATGCGAGAGACCATTTTGCCCACAAGACCGGCGGGCTTTTCCTCCTCAATCCCCAACTTTGGTTTAAGGCGACCGATCACCTGATTTGCTGATATCTTGCCGTAACCGATGTTGGCGAGGAGGTCCTCAACAGAGTGAAAGGAGAGATCCTTTGAAATGCTTAAGATCTGCTCGCTTTTTAAGATGTTTGTAAGACTCAGGTGGGACTGCTCAAGGCCCTTTTCAAGCATTTCCTTCCCCAACTCAATGCTTTCGTCTCTTTCCTGATTTCTTATCCATTGTCTGATCTTTGTTTTGGCCCTGGAAGTCTTTACATAATCGAGCCAGTCCTCGCGCGGATGCTGTTTCGTGGATGTGATGATCTCCACAATGTCCCCATTTCTAAACTGGTAACGGAGGGGGATCATCTTGCCATTTACCCTGGCCCCAATGCATTTTTCTCCCACCTCCGAATGAATGCTGTAAGCAAAGTCAACAGGCGTAGCGCCTTTAGGAAATTCCTTTACCTCTCCTTTCGGTGTGAATACATAGACCTCATTGGGAAAAAGGTCCATACTAACGGTATCCAGGAATTCTTGGGGATCCTGGAGATTCTTCTGCCATTCCAGAAGCCGCCTTAGCCACGCGAACTGTTTTTCATCCGTTTTGCTTGCCACCCGCCCTTCTTTGTATTTCCAGTGCGCGGCAATGCCTTCCTCAGCAATCTGGTTCATCTGCCAAGTTCTGATTTGCACCTCCATCCTTTGCCCCAGAGGGCCAACCACCGT
>Ga0209536_100006669_pt1 | contig 17586 bp, 13 predicted proteins | sample DeeMarSeWOR28_12_FD_187461 | JGI IMG/M metagenome (GOLD analysis project Ga0209536, IMG submission 187461) | Marine sediment microbial communities from White Oak River estuary, North Carolina - WOR-2-8_12 (SPAdes) (version 2) | ecosystem: Environmental > Aquatic > Marine > Intertidal zone >... | reverse complement strand
GCCCGAAACAATTGGTTTGTGCAGGACACCTTGTTTTCGACACCTTACACACAATTGCGGTCCTATGACCTGAATTTAAAAGCTATGGTAGAACCATTTAAAAGTTTCAGGATACAATTTGATGCGATGAAGCGTGCCACAGGAAATTTCAATGAAGTATTTCGTGTGGATACTGATCCGAATGATGGTTCCGGGATTTATAATGGATTAAACATTTCCCGTATGGGAAGTTACAGTATTTCCATTAATTCCATGAAGACATCATTTGTGAAGGATTTTGAAGATAACACAAATCCCAATTTTATAAAATTCCAGGAAAATCTGGATATCATTCAGGGAAGGTTAAATGATTTGAACACTAATGAGGGTGAATATGCAAGACAATCCCAGGATGTGATGATCCCGGCATTTATTGCTGCCTACACAGGGCAGGATGCAAATACGGCAGATTTGACGCCTTTTCCTAAAATACCGATACCGGGTTGGAGAGTTGACTATGCCGGTCTTGGCAATATTCCGGCTTTACAGGATGTTTTTTCATCTGTCAGCTTAACCCATAGTTACAGTTCTACCTACAGCATAAATAATTATTCAAACTCGCTGTTGTACCAGGATGAACTTGATTTGGATAACATGCTGGACAGGTATCCCATCCCCGCGGATACCAATGAGCTTGGAGAATTCATCTCGCCGTTTTTGATGAATCAAATAGTGATACAGGAACGTTATGCACCGCTTATCGGGATTAATATCAGAACAAAAAGTAGAATAACGGCGAGTATAGATTATAAAAAAGAACGCAATCTAGGATTAAATATGTCTAATTCGCAGATAACGGAACTCAACAGTAATGACCTTGCTGTTACTTTTGGATTTACAAAAGCCAATATGAAGCTTCCGTTCAAAGTTCAGGGCGCTGTAATCACACTTAAAAATGATCTGACATTTAAATTTAATTTCACACTCAGGGATACAAAAACCATTCAGCGAAAAATAGATGAAGTGAATACTGTCACTGCTGGAAACGTTAATTTCCAACTACGACCACAGTTGGGTTATGTCCTAAACGAGCGTCTGAATTTGAACCTTTATTTTGAACGTAACATCAATACACCGCGAATAACTAGTTCATATCCAAGATCAACCACTCAGTTTGGCATTCAGGTTAGATTTAGTTTGGCGCAATAAGTTTTGATCTCTCAAAATCCATATTAAATTTGAAGAAAAAAGAGCAAAATGAACATACCTAACGAATTAAAATACACAAAAGACCACGAATGGATTAAGGTCACTGGAAGTGAAGCTTTAATTGGCATAACTGATTTTGCGCAGAAAGAACTTGGTGATATAGTTTATGTCGAGATAGAGACCGAAGGTGAAGCACTTGGCCCAGGAGATGTTTTTGGCACAGTTGAGGCTGTAAAGACCGTCTCAGACCTTTTTATGCCGATTTCTGGTAAAGTGGTTGAAATAAATAGCAATCTTGAGTCAACGCCAGAAATAGTAAATACCGATCCTTATGGTGAGGGCTGGATGATTAAAATTGAAATCTCCGATACCTCTGAAGTGGATAATTTACTCGGTCCCGATGAGTATAAAGATCTAATTTCATCCTAATTTGATTCGATTCGTGTTTTGGAGGTTCAACCTTTTTACACTTATTTGGGCCGGAATAATACTATTATTGATTTTAATGCCTGGCCAACAGATGCCTGAAATAGGTGATCTATTCAGTTTTGACAAACTAGCTCATGCAGCAGTTTTTTGCATCCTGTGTTTTTTCATGATAATCGGGTTTTCAAAACAACATACATATCAAAGATTTAAGGAACATCCCGTCAAATATAGCCTTATTTTTTCATCCACCTATGCAAGTATATTAGAGCTAGGACAGGCTTTAATCCCAGAAAGAACTATGGATTTTTATGATTTGGTGTTTAATATCACCGGTGTAATTCTCGGATATCTGACGTTCTTGATCATTTATAAATTTTCTTTTGTTTGAGGACAATTCAAATAAATTTGTATTTTTGTAATTGGCACGTTAAAATATGCTATTAACTGAGATAACTATAAGTATAAAATAAATGGTTGAAAGTAAGAAAAACCCAAAAGCGGACCTGACCAGAACTAGTGGTTTATTTCTAAATGTAGGTCTAGTTATTAGTTTGTTGTTAGTCATCTTTGCCTTTGAAAAAAAGGTTTGGGACGATGGCAGCCAGGTGAATCTTCAGGCACAAACTGAAGATTTTGAAGATTTGATGGATATTCCACAAACACAGCAACCACCTCCACCTCCACCTAAACAGATACAACCTGAGATTATTGAGGTTCCTGATGAAGAAGAAATCGAGGAGGATATCGAGATTGATCTGGATGTGGAAATGACAGAAGAGACCGTTATTGAAGAGGTTGTATTTGAAGAAGCTCCTGCTGAAGAAGAAGTTGAAGAAATCTTTACCATAGTCGAAGATCAACCAGAACCTGATGGTGGAATGGCAGCATTTTATCAATATGTTCAAAAGAAGCTGAAATATCCTGCTCAGGCAAGAAGGATGGGTATTGAAGGAAAAGTATTTGTCCAGTTTGTAGTAGGTAAAGATGGTACCCTAACAGAAGTACAAGCTGTAAAAGGTATTGGAGCGGGATGTGACGAAGAAGCTGTCAGGGTAATTGAAAGTGCCCCAAAATGGAAACCAGGTAAACAACGGGGTCGGGCAGTAAAAGTAAGAATGATTCTCCCAATCACCTTTAAACTTGGATAATTAAACAAAATAATTGATAATTAAAAACCCTGTTTCTTTAACGAGACAGGGTTTTTTTATGCAAAATATTTTATTCTCATAAACCTCCCTTAACGAACTAAGTGTTCTTCAAATTCGTTTAATAAGTTAGAATAATTACCTAATAAACTTAGATGTATACCCGAGATGTATAGTTTGGTTTAAATATTGACAACTGAACCAATTTAGTTGAGAGAGGCGAATTTATAATTTTTGTTCAACTCCAAATCTCGGTAAAATGAAAACTATAGATAAAAAAACTGAAAAAAAAGAAAAAACCAGAAGTCATGTCGGACACCTTCTTGTGGAGGATCCATCCGGACATCACCTATTAACAAAAAGTAACAAGGAACGCAATTTAGTTGTCGTTGCGGATCTAATTCAATTTAAAAAATCAAAAGATATAAAGAAGCGATCCGCAGGATTACTCATTTCATCAGTAAGCTTGTGCTTAAGCTTATTATTTGTTATAGGTATGTTTGAATGGAAGACTCAGGAAAATGGTTCTGATGTAAACCTGGAATTGACAACACAAAGTTTTGAAGACCTGGTAGAAATACCACAAACAGAGCAAATTCAAAAACCTCCGCCACAAGTTCAGGCCCCCTCGATCATTGAAGTAACTGATGAAGAAATTATCGAGGAAATCGAGATAAACCTTGATATAGAGATGACAGAGGATACACGAATTGAAGAAATCGTGTATGAACAGTCAAGTGAAGAACCTATGCCCGAGGAAAATGTTGATGAAATTTTTACCATTGTAGAGGAACAACCATCCCCTGCTGGAGGGATGAAAGCCTTCTATGACTATGTTGCAAAAAACCTGCGATATCCCCCAAGAGCTGCAAGGATGGGAATTGAAGGCAGAGTATTTGTTGAATTTATTGTAGAAAGAGATGGTTCACTTACAGATATTAAGGTTGCTAAGGGAATAGGAGGTGGCTGCGACGAAGAGGCTATCCGTGTGATTTCTGAAGCTCCAAGATGGAGTCCTGGCAAACAACGTGGAAGAGCAGTACGAGTAAGGATGGTAATGCCTATTGTGTTTAGATTATTAACGTAAAAAAATTGAGCATTTTTTCAATCGATTAAATTTCCAAATCGATTATTGAATCCTTTTATACCCTGAAGACCCCCTGTATGAATAGCAAGGATTTTCTCGCCAGAGGTAAAAAATCCGCGTTCAATTCCATCATAAATGCCAAAAAATAATTTTCCTGTATAAATAGGATCTAGTTGAATTTTATGAGCTTTTTTAAATCTGTTAATAAATGAAATAAGTTCGAAGGTATATTTAGCATATCCACCAAAATGATAATTAGTAATCAGGTCCCAGTTGGTATATGATCTTTTATTATAATCATAGATCAACCGGGAGATATCTTCTTTTAGGAATTCACCATGTTTTAACACGGGGAATCCCCACGCTTTCTTCATGCCACCAAGACTGGTAATTATTCCAGCCAGCGTGCCTCCAGTCCCACAGGCGCAACAAATATGATCAAATTCTCTTTCATCCTCCATAAGGATCTCTTCACATCCCTTGACCGCCAGGGAATTGGAACCGCCTTCAGGAATCAAATAGAAATCACCAAATTTATTTTTCAGATTTTCAATGAATTGCTGCTCATTTTTATTCCGATATGAAGTCCTGGAAATGAAATGGAGCTTCATGCCAAATGATCGCGCATCCTCCAAGGTCGGATTGAGAGGTTTTATTTCTTCACCTCGAATTATACCTATGGTTTTGAATCCAAATTTATATCCCGCATATGCTACCGCATGAATATGATTTGAATAGGCGCCCCCAAATGACAATAGTGTATGAAATCTTTTTTGCTTTGCGTAAATGAGATTATATTTTAATTTTCTGTACTTATTTCCGGAGATAACAGGATCCGTTAAATCTTCTCTTTTGGCATATAACTTCACTCCATATTTTTCGAGTTGCTCATCAAAGATCTCGATAATTGGTGTTTGCATGAGTACATCGAACATATCGACAATTTAAGTAAAATGACCCGGAAAACTAATTCATGAATTTTCCATAATTTTACAATCCTTATGTATGAAGAAGATAAATTTGACCAGGAAAGTGATGAGCTTTTCGAACATTATCGCCTAAAAGTAGATTCGGGGCAACAACCATTGCGAATTGATAAATTTTTATTTGAAAGATTGCCAAACGCTTCCCGAAGCAAAATCCAGGGGGCAATAAAACTTGGTTTTGTGCTTGTTAATGATCAGCAAACGAAATCCAATTATAAAATAAGGCCAAACGATGAAATAGTAATTTCACTTCCGGAACCTCCAAGGGATACTGAGGTAATTCCAGAAAACATCCCCCTGGATATTGTGTATGAAGATGATCACCTGCTTGTAGTGAATAAACCGGCAGGAATGGTTGTCCATCCTGCTTTTCAAAACTGGTCCGGGACATTAGTAAATGCACTTACCTATCATTTTTCGCATCTGCCAGAAATGACACATAATGAAGGAAGACCAGGATTGGTTCATCGTATTGATAAAGATACTTCCGGACTTTTAGTGATCGCTAAAACGGAACTGGCAATGAACGGACTGGCCAAACAATTTTTTGACCATAGCATCGAACGAACCTATTGGGCACTGGTCTGGGGTGAACCAAAAGAACAAAAAGGAACTATCAATGTTCATATTGGCCGAAGCCCAAAAGATCGTAAAGTCACCGTAGCTTTTCCCGAAGGTGATTTTGGCCGTCATGCGATAACTCATTACGAGGTTATAAAAGAACTGAGGTATGTTTCACTTATAAAGTGTAATCTGGAAACAGGTAGAACTCATCAGATCCGTGCGCATATGAAATACATTGGCCACCCACTCTTCGGTGATTCAACATATGGCGGTGGCAAAATTGTAAAAGGCACACAATTCTCCAAATACAAATCTTTCGTTGAAAACTGCTTCAAATTAATGCCAAGACAGGCATTGCATGCCAAATCGCTGGGATTTGTACATCCTGTTACAAAAAATAAATTATATTTTGATTCAGATATACCTTCGGACTTTAAGGAGGTGCTGGCGCGATGGGAAAAATATGTACAATACAATTAAAAAAGCCGGCTTTCACCGGCTTTTGCTATTTGTTTTTTAATGCATTTTCCAATCCTTCGATCAATTTCTTAGAAACAAGTCTTGGTTTTTCTTTCTGGTACTTTTTCAAGTCCTTTAGCGCAGTTGCACCAATTTCATACAAACCTACCGGATTCCCATCATATCGATAGCTGCCCAGGACATATTCTAATTTGGATTGGGTATCAGCATACTTTTTGTCGCCAATCTTTTGAAATTTTTCCAAGGCAGCTTCACATGCCTTTTCAATTTTTTGGTTTTGTTTAGCGTCACTCATCTTTTTAGTTTCTTAATTAATGAATTTTTAATATCGTACTGATTTAAAGTTATTTATCGTGCAAAATTAGTTATATAATTAGAATAATTAAGACAATGAATCAATTTTTTAGGACAAACACAATTTAATAATATTGCTTTGGAATGAAGTCTAAGTTTTACATGGAATAATGGTATATTTTGCACGAATAAAAAATTTGAAAACCTATTGAAAAGAAAAATATTTTGAATGACAAATGGAAGATATGGATTGACACAGGAGGAACCTTCACAGATTGCTTAGCCTATGCTCCTGATGGTAATCTTCAGAGGATCAAAGTCCTAAGTAGTGGAAGGTTGAGGGGAATAGTACATGCTTCATCCGGAAATACGCTGCATGTTACCATATCCTGGCCAGTTCTGGACGATATATTTGTGGGATATCACCTCAGGATAGATGGTATTGAAGATCATATTTTTTCCATTGTTTTCTCAGATCTTCAATCGGGAACGATTACGATAGATAAGGACCCGGGGCAAATTCATCACATTGGGTTTGAGATTTATAGCGGAGAGGAAGCACCAGTACTTGCTGCCAGGTTAGCCACACGAACACCACTTAAAAATCGATTACCTAACCTGGATATGCGCCTGGGTTCAACAAAAGGGACCAATGCATTATTAGAAAAAAAAGGAGCAGACGTCACTTTTATGGTCACCAGGGGAATGAAAGATCTTTTGGAAATTGGCACACAACAACGTCCCGACCTGTTTGCATTAAATATCATTAAACATCCAACACTTTATTCTCGGGTGATTGAGATAGATGAACGGATCGGTGGAGATGGAACTGTATTAAAAAAATTAGATGTTCCCTCATTATCCCAAATTATCGCTGGATTTCAAAAAGACGGTGTAGCGGTATTAGCTGTTGCGTTAATGAACAGTTATCAAAATCCTGAGCATGAGAGTGTGATTTGTAATAAATTAAGAGATGCAGGATTTAAATACATCTCAATTTCTTCAACTCTTGCACGAGAAATTGGGATTTTATACCGTGCACAAACCACAATCGTAAATGCCTATCTTTCAGTAATTATTGAAGATTACCTGGCTGAAGTTAAGTCAAAAATAAGCAAGGGCTCTCTTAAACTTATGACAAGTGCAGGAGGATTGGTTGATTCAGAACTTTTTTTACCTAAGGACAGTTTGTTGAGCGGACCTGCAGGAGGCGTGGTGGGTTCTGCCAAAATTTCCAGTGATCTTGGTTTTGATAAGATCCTGACATTTGACATGGGGGGAACCAGCACAGACGTTTCACGCTATTCCGGCAAATATGATTATAATTTCGTATCGGAAATCAACAAAATTTCCCTTTATAGCCCAACACTTGCAATAGAAACTGTTGCTGCCGGAGGTGGATCTATTTGTTATTATGATGGATATAAGCTAGCAGTTGGCCCTGAAAGTGCCGGGGCATTTCCAGGACCGGCCTGTTATGGAAACAATGGCCCATTGACCATCACGGATGTCAACCTGTTACTTGGCAGGTTGGATGAATCAAATTTCAGTATCCCCTTGAACATCAAAGCTGCTCAACACGCCTTTGAGTTGTTAAAATCGACCATGACCCAAAAAGATGCGGATGAGGAAATACTGCTTGGATTATTGCGCATTGCAAATGAAAAAATGGCCGAAGCAATCCGGAAGATTTCCATAAGCAAGGGATACGATCCTTCGGATTATGCCCTTTTGGCTTTCGGAGGTGCCGGGGGGCAACATGCATGTAGCGTGGCAAATCTCTTGAACATATCCAAAATTATAATTCCGTATGACGCCGGATTACTAAGTGCATATGGTATGGGGAATGCTGCAATTGAGCGGTTCGTTAATCGGCAATTATTAAAACCCTTGCAAGAGATCGAAGAGCATCTTAATGGATTTTTTCAGGAAATGGAACAGGAAGCATTTGACAGGTTGCGCCAGGAGGGATTGACATCCAGTCAGATGTATTGCAGGAACAAATTCGTGTACCTCAGGTTCATTGGCCAACAAAACACACTGGAGATTGAATTTAAGGACAAACCACTGCAAAGGGCATTTAAAAAAGCCTATCAAAAGCTATATGGTCATTGGCTTGATCGTGAAAAAATAGAGGTTGAATCCATCAAACTAATCGCAGGGTCCCGTGAAGAAGCATCTATTCAAATTGATGCCGAATTCATAACTTATTCCCCTGAAGCCGATAAATATGTCAGAAGCTTTATAGCAAATGAATGGAAAGAAATCCCATTGTTTGTTTGGGAAAAACTAAATATTGGGGCTGAAATATCAGGACCTGCATTACTACTTAGTAATAATTCCACGGTTTTTATTGAGGAAATCTGGAAACTCATGATTAAAAAAGGGAAAAATGCAATCCTCACGAAAGTGGTTCAACATATATCTGCTGATCAACATTATACTGAAATGGCACAATTGGAACTGTTTACCAACCGGTTCAAATCAGTGGCAGATGATATGGGCGCAATATTACAACGTACCTCTTTTTCAGTAAATGTGAAGGATCGACTGGATTTCTCCTGTGCCGTATTGAACAAAAGCGGATTTCTGGTAGCGAATGCGCCGCATATCCCGGTTCACCTGGGTAGTTTGGGGGTATGCGTGCGAAAAGTAATGGATACCTTGCTGATGGAAGAAGGCGATGTGGTTATCACAAATCATCCCGCTTATGGTGGATCGCACCTGCCTGATGTTACGCTCATTGCTCCGGTATTTTATAATGGGATAATGGTTGCTTATGTTGCAAACCGGGCGCATCATGCGGAACTGGGTGGTAAAACACCTGGTTCAATGCCAGCCAATGCCACATGTCTCGCTGAAGAAGGTGTGGTAATCAAGCCTGCATGTCTGGTAAGAAAGCATAGATCAAAATGGGTAGAAATCAGGCAAATATTATCAAAAAAACCATATCCTAGCCGGGCAATCGAAGAAAACCTGGCTGATTTGAATGGGGCATTGGCATCCATTCAAACAGGTATAGATGGGATGAAACATCTTTGCCATAATCATGGAATTTCTATGGTTCAGGAGTACATGGAAAAGTTATTGGAATACAGTGGAAAATCACTTTTTAACACATTCAAGAAGCTTCGTAATAATCAGTGGAAGGCCGAGGAATTTCTCGACGATGGCAGTAAAATAAAGGTGAGGATCATAAAAAGTGACACTGAAATTGTTTTTGATTTTTCGGGTACCTCAGCAACACATCCCGGAAATCTGAACGCAACATTTGCCATTTTAAATAGCGCGGTTATTTACGTACTCCGACTGATGATGGAAGAACCATTGCCACTGAATGAGGGAATCATGAACTATGTGAAGATCATTGTGCCCGAGTGCATGCTCAATCCAACTTTCGATGCCGATCCCACGAAATCTCCGGCGGTGGTAGGAGGAAATACAGAGACCAGTCAGCGAATAGTGGATACGTTGATCAAAGCATTGAAACTAGCTGCTTGTAGCCAGGGTACGATGAACAACCTGATATTTGGAAATGACCGGTTTGGATTCTATGAAACCATTGGTGGAGGAGTCGGAGCCGGAAACGGATTTCACGGAGCAGATGCAATTCACCAGCATATGACCAATACGCGGATTACAGATCCTGAAGTTCTGGAATTCAGATATCCTGTTGTATTGGAAGAAATTGGCATTCGCAAAAATTCAGGTGGTAAGGGAAAGTGGAAAGGTGGAGACGGAATTGTCCGTCAAATACGATTTAAAGAAGATGTCATACTCACCTTGGTCAGCCAGCATAGAACTAAGCGACCTTTTGGAATGGAAGGGGGATTACCAGGGGAAGTTGGGAATCAGGTGTTGATTCGAGCAAACGGCACAATAGAAAAATTAAGAGGAATAGAGACCATTGAAGTTAATAAAGGGGATGCCATCCGCATTGAAACTCCAGGAGGAGGAGGATATGGTAAAATGAATGGATAAATTTTGAGACTAAAACTAAAAAATAATCTTTCGTCCATTTTATTTTGGTCAGTAATCTCAGCCGCGTTTATTGGTCCGGGAACTGTAACAACAGCAGCATTAGCTGGTGCCACCTACCAAATTAGCCTTACCTGGGTACTGGTGATCAGTACAATCTCCTGCATCGTTCTTCAGATCAATGTCACACTAATTACCATTGAGTCGGGCAAAACATTGGGTGAACTTCTCCTTAATAATTTCAGTAACTATAAGTTTATTCCAATTACTCTTGGAGCAAGTATTGTTTTCGGATGTGCTGCCTATCAGGCAGGAAATTTATTGGGAGCAACATTGGGTGTTGGCCTGTTATTCCACCTGGACCAAAAATGGATATTATTAATGATCGTGCTACTGGCAAGTACAATGTTATGGTTTGGTTCTATTCAATTGGTGGTAAAACTACTGGGATCAATCGTTGCCATCATGGGAATAACCTTTCTTATTATTGCTTTTTCTGTGGATGTGGAAATTCAAAGTCTACTGAAATCTTCAATTATTCCATCCTTTCCCTTTGGATCTGAATTGTTAATCATGGGCCTCATTGGCACGACCATAGTCCCCTATAATTTATTCCTGGGTTCCGGATTGAGTATTGACAAAGACCTGTCAGCTTCCAGGATTGGCTTGATATTCGCCATCTCACTTGGAGGATTGATATCCATTGCCATCCTTATTTCAGGAACGTTAGTGTCTGCACCATTCAATTTTGAGAAGTTTACTATGGCACTCACAGAAAATCTTGGAAACTGGGCAAATTATCTCCTGGGCATTGGGTTATTTTCTGCAGGATTTACTTCATCCATGACAGCACCTCTCGCAGCAATTTTTACTATTAAAAGTATTTTTTCGAATCGCAAGAAATTATCAGAACGGAATTCACCGGTTTATAAAAGTATTTGGGGAATGGTCATGTTCTCAGGATTGCTGTTTGGATTTTTGGATATCGAGCCAATCCCGGTAATTATTTTGGCCCAGGCGATCAATGGAATTATATTACCTTTTATTTCCTTATTTATCTTGCTTCTGGTACTATTTAATCAAAAGCCAAAAAGACAAAAAAACTTTAATATTAATTCAATTCTCTTAACGGGAGTGGTCTATTTAATTATTGTATTGGGATTGTACAATTTGTTAAAATTAATACAACCACCAGGACTGGGAATTATTGTAATGGCGCTTGGTATTGGTTTGATCATTATCATTGGAGTGTTGGTATTTTCGTTTGTTATGCGGAAAAAGCATACTTAGTTTGTCATCGCAATTGTTAATCAATCTTATTAGTCTTTTTAAGGTAGCAACGTTAATTTCGCTCAAAAATATGTTTTTTAAAATGATGAATAACCCAACAATGAAAATCAAACTAATCATTTCAGTATTTTCCCTGGCCATGGCTTGTAGTCAAGGTCCCGAAGATACAAATAAATTCGAAGCCGATGTCATAATTTACGGAGGCACCTCAGCTGCTGTAACAGCCGCTGTCCAGGTTGCCAGATCTGGTAAATCTGTTATATTAGTCAGCCCTGACAGACACTTGGGCGGTTTAACATCTGGGGGATTGGGTTGGACAGACACTGGGAATAAAGAAGTAATTGGTGGTCTTTCCAGGGAATTTTACCATCGCGTTTGGCAGCACTATCAGCAGGACGAATCATGGAAATGGCAGGAAAGATCCGAATATGGAAATCGCGGACAGGGTACTGTGGCAATCGATGGAGAACAGCGGACCATGTGGATATTTGAACCTCACGTCGCAGAGAAGGTGTTTGATGACTGGATAATCGAACACAATATTGAGCAGTACAGGGATGAATGGCTTGATCGCTCCGCTGGCGTAGTATTAGCTAATCAAACCATAAAATCCATTACCATGTTGTCAGGGAAAACATACTCCGGAAAAATATTTATTGACGCTACATACGAAGGTGACCTGATGGCAGCAGCAAATGTAAGTTATCATGTTGGTCGCGAAGCTAACAGTGTGTATGGCGAAGAATGGAATGGCGTACAGGTAGGTGTTCTTCATCATGGGCACCATATGAAAACGAATATTGATCCGTATGTCATCCCCGGAGATCCTTCGAGTGGCGTGTTACCTAAAATCTCCACCGATGATCCTGGTAAAAAAGGCGAAGGAGACCACCGGATTCAGGCTTATTGTTTTCGAATGTGTCTGAGCAACCATCCGGATAATCGAATTCCTTTTCCGAAACCTGACAATTATGACCCCTACCAATATGAGCTATTGGCAAGAATATTTGATTCCGGGTGGAATGAAGTATTCAACAAATTTGATCCCATCCCAAACCGAAAAACTGATACAAATAACCATGGTCCGTTTAGTACAGATAATATCGGGATGAATTATGTTTATCCTGAGGCATCCTATGAACGAAGAAAAGAGATAATTAAGGAACACGAGGATTATCAGAAAGGATTAATGTATTTTCTGGCCAACGATGAAAAAGTTCCAGCTGAAATCAGAGATGAAATGGCACAATGGGGATTAGCCGCTGATGAATTTACCGATAACGGCAATTGGCCCCATCAGATATATGTGAGGGAAGCAAGGCGAATGGTCGGTGATTTTGTGATGACCGAAAATGAAATTCTGGGCAAAAAACCGGTTGATAAGTCCATTGGAATGGGTTCCTATACCATGGATTCACATAACGTTCAGCGATACATCAAGCCGGATGGTTATGTGCAAAATGAAGGAGATATCGGTGTGCATCCTGAAAAACCTTATAAAATTGATTTGGGGACTATTCTTCCTAAAAAAGCAGAGTGTGCCAATTTACTCGTTCCTGTTGCAGTATCGAGTTCTCATATCGCTTTTGGATCGATCAGAATGGAACCGGTTTTTATGATCCTGGGTCAAAGCGCTGCAACTGTAGCAACATTGGCTCTGGAAAAAGACATAAATATCCATGAATTGGCTTATAATGAAATAAAAGAGGTTTTATTGAATGAAGGCCAGGTATTAAGTTTGGATTTGGAATAAAGTCTTAGCATTGGAATTTAATGGAGGAGTAAAATAAATATATCATGAAGAAAACAATAGTTACGATTGCAGGACTTGCAATGTTTGTCTGTGTGAATGCCCAGCAGGTGATGACGCCGGAATTATTATGGCAACTTGGTAGATTGAGTGCAATTGGTATAACCAAAGACGGAAAGTCAGTTGCGTATAAAGTCAGCACTTACAACATGGATACAAATACTTCATCCATCAAACAATTCATGATTCCGGTCGAAGGAGGAACTGCAGTAGAGATCCAGGATGGAGAATCCCTGGTTCCCAACGGGCATATTTCTCCAACCGGCTCCCATCGCATTTCCAACCAGGAAGTAAAAATAGACAAGGTTTATGGAAAAGATTATTATCCCGAACTGGAAAAATCGGAGGTTTTGATCTACGACGACCTGATGTATCGGCATTGGGATACATGGGAAGATGGGAAATTCAGTCACGTATTTCTTCATAAAGGCAATGAAGTTGAGGGGATCGATCTGATGAATGGCGAACCCTACAATTGCCCCCAGACACCCTTTGGAGGCGAGGAGGATTATACGTGGAGCCCGGATGGTAAAATGATCGTTTATGTGGCAAAAAAGAAGGCAGGCAGGGAATATGCACTAAGTACTAATTCGGATCTCTATTCTTATACTATTGAAACCGGGGAAACTACCAATTTAACCAAAGGTATGACGGGATATGATACCTATCCCTTATTCTCCTCAAGGGGGGCGCTTGCATGGTTAAGCATGAAACGGGATGGTTTTGAAGCCGACAAAAATGATATAATCGTGAAGGAAGGTGACATCCAGATCAACCTTACACAGCATTGGGATGGCACGGTAAATTCAATTGCCTGGAAAGAGGATGGATCCGGTTTGTATTTTTATGCACCAATTGATGGCACGGAGCAGCTTTTCGAAGTGGATTACCCTGGAAAAACAAAAAAGAAACCTGTAGTAAAGCAGATTACCAAAGGAGATTTTGACATCACTAGCCTGGTTGGGATAACTGGCGAAAAAATGATTGTGACCAGGACCGATATGAACCATGCAACTGAATTGTACTCGGTAAGCCTCACAGATGGCTCCATGAAACAAATTACGCACGTGAACGATGAAAAATACAATTCATTAAAACTGAGTAAAATTGAAAGGAGATACGTAAAAACCACAGATAACAAACAAATGCTGGTGTGGGTGATATTTCCACCTGATTTCGATCCTGCGAAAAAATATCCAACCCTGCTTTACTGTCAGGGCGGACCACAATCGGCACTTTCCCAGTTTTACTCTTTTCGATGGAATTTCCAGGTCATGGCTGCTCAGGGGTATATCATTGTTGCCCCGAACCGGCGGGGAATGCCTGGACATGGTGTGGAATGGAATGAAGCGATCAGCAAAGATTACGGCGGACAACCTATGCGCGATTACCTTTCAGCCATTGAAGAGGTGGCCAAAGAAAGCTATGTGGACAATGAAAGGTTGGGTGCAGTGGGAGCCAGTTTTGGAGGCTACTCGATATTTTACCTGGCGGGTATCCATAATAAACGATTTAAAAGCTTCATCGCCCATGATGGGATCTTTAACATGCAAAGTATGTACGGTACTACAGAGGAGCTGTTTTTTACGAATTGGGACAATGGCGGTGCTTATTGGGAAAAGGATAATAAAGCAGCCATGAAAACCTATAGTGAATTTAATCCTATCAATTTGGTAAATAACTGGGATACTCCGATTCTGATAGTTCAGGGAGGCAAAGACTACCGTGTACCGGATGGGCAGGCATTTGAAGCATTTCAGGCTGCCCAGCTCAAAGGAATAAAAAGCAGGTTGATGTACTTTCCAAATGAAAACCACTGGGTGCTGAAAGCGCAAAACGGCCTCGTGTGGCAACGCGAGTTTTTCAGGTGGCTGAAGGAAACGTTGTAATAGATCAATACAACCTTAATGGTATCAGGGGATACTGGCAACTATCCTGAAACAGAAAAAATTATACAGATCTTTGTCTTTCTCATGCCCTGAGGGATAACGATGTTTTTATACAAAATAAATTTTCATAAAAGTTACCGTATTGTGTTACTTTTTCCGTCATCTAATAATTATGATGGAAAAAACCATTATGAGATCTTTCGAACGAAGAAAAACAGAGATCAACTCCAGCTCTATGGCTGATATTGCCTTTTTATTGCTGATTTTTTTTCTTGTCACTACCACGATACAAACCAACCGAGGATTAAGTGCCACCCTACCTCCGCATACTGATGAACCGGATATTGCCAAATTCCATGACCGGAATTTGTATAAGATCCATATCAATTCCAGTGACCGTATTCTGGTGGAAGATGCCTCATTCGAGAACTTTGAAAAACTCCATGCAGATGTTAAAAAATTTATTTTAAATCATGGCAATGATCCTTTGTTATCAGATAATCCCAAAGATGCAATCATTTCTTTGCATATGAATCGAGGCACACACTACAAACGGTTTATCGAGGTAATGGACGCTTTGCAGGGAGTTTATTATGAAATCTATGGAGAAAGAGTGGGATTGACTGCAAAGCAGTTTCGGGCATTGGATCTGAAACTGGCAAATGAAAAAGCACAATATGACAAGGCGAGGGAAGGTATTCCCATGAACATATCCATTGCAGACCCAAATAAAATCAACTGATCATGAGCGTATTCAGAACAAAATTTACATCCCGGGGATCATCGATTTCTACGGCAGCTTTACCGGATATCATTTTCATGTTATTATTTTTCTTCATGGTGACAACGGTGCTTCGAAAGTCTGATGAAAACCTGAAGTATAAAATACCATCTGCCGAGCAATTAAAACAAATAGATCAGAAATCATTGATCACTCAAATCAGTATTGGTATACCAAAGGACATTGAAAAATTTGGCAGTGAACCGAGAATTGAAGCAGAAGGGAAATTACTCGAAGTCAAGGACATCGTACCTTTTATCATGAAGGAAAAGGATGAGTTGCCTGTTTACAGCAGAGATCAAATCATCATATTGCTTAAAGCTGATGAAGATGTGCCAATGGGCATTGTATCTGATGTGAAGCAGGAGCTCAGGAAAGCTAATGCCAGGAGAATCATTTTTGCTGCCTCATGGAAAAAGGACCAAAACCAATGACTAATCAATTAAAGCTTTTATTGCAACAAGTTCGCTGTCATTCCTTGCAAGCAGGAAATACGTTTTATCATTAATTTTTACCGGAGCTATCTTTCTAATCTGACCTTTAATAATAAGATCTCCCAGGGGATAGGCATTGATTGAATTATCCTTGTCGATTGAAATTATATTTCCATAAGACGCATCACTTCGACCCATTTCAATATTAGATCCATAAAAATTCCCTCCAACCAAAACAAATGTTTTATCATTTTCTTTCCCGGGCATAATTAATCCCGCTTCAAAGGAGGAAAACTGGATTTCATTGGGTAATCTGTGAGAAATAAAATCAAATCCCTGACCAGTATTTTCAAAGAGAACTGAAGAAAGCATGTTAGCCTCTAATACAGTAGCTTCCTTAAGATTTTTTCGACCGAAAATTTTCTGCAATGATTCTATGGCTAAATCTTTTGATAGCGGATATTTCTTTTTTAGAAACGAAAATTGTTTGGTTAGTTCAGCATAATTTGCAAATGGTATTTCTCTATCTGCCAGATAATAGGTTAACACCTGGTCAATCTTTCCATCATTATCAAAATCTTTAATATACAATCTTAATGGTTGATCCGTGGTTGGTTTGAATTTTATATTTTCTCCTGCGTTTCCGGCTAAAATGTCTACGTCACCATCTTGATCGAAGTCATAAGGCAATACAAAGTTCCACCAGCCTTTATCCATAGAAACATTGTGAACGTTGAATTTACCATCATCATTTATTACTATTTTTATTGGTTCCCACTCTATCGCTAAAATAAGATCTTTGTCTCCATCCTGATCAATATCAAACCAGGCCCCATCTTTTACTAATCCAATATTTTCCAGATCGTCACTGACCTTTCTGGTAATATTTTCAAATTTCCCGTTCCCTTTATTTTCGAATAAATAGGAATCTGGAATAATTCCGTAATTCTTAGGCACTGCCCTGCCTCCGATAAAAAAGTCAATCAGACCATCATTGTTGAAATCTTCAGGCAAAATACATGAAGCTGTCATATAAGCATCGGGAAAGGTGATTTTATCGAAGAAATTCCCATCACCATCATTAAGGTAAATCCGCTGTTTCAGGTATTCAGAATCTCCCCAAAATTCATTCCCGCCGGAAGCTATTGCTAAATCTAAATCACCATCGTTTTCAATATCTGCAAATACGGCATCAACATCTTCAAAGGTACTGTCATTGTCTATGATAATA